>JAESGO010000010.1_pt1 | contig 341975 bp, 322 predicted proteins | sample 9269701 | NCBI WGS metagenome assembly JAESGO01 (sample SAMN15720690, study PRJNA650881) | algae metagenome | isolation source: Hormoscilla sp. CMT-3BRIN-NPC48 and co-occurring heterotrophs from... | place: USA: Clark Mountains Wilderness, California | collected 2010-04-18
CCTAACTTCTTCTTCCTCTGGCATACGGACTCCATGATTGCTTCTAATTGCTACCATGAATTGCAATTTTAATTTTTCTAAAACCCTTATTAAGGTGGTAGTACTTTCTCCATATAAACTATCAGCTAGTACATATCTAATTTGCAATCCTTGATTAACTAATTGTCCTACCAATTGGGCGGCTATTTGGGGCTTGCTTTGATATGTATCCCCCGATTTCATTCTTGATTTTGGTTTGTAAATTTCAAATAATAAGGGAAATGTTATGCCCTCTTTAACTCCGTAAATGTTAACACTGACAATCCCGTTATCTATTTTGCCTAGTCTTCCTAAATATTGTCTAGCTACATATTCAGTTTTGTTTCCCTTTTTCGGATCTCCTGTCTCATCTATGATAATATCAATCGCTTCTCCTTTTAACCAGTTCAGGATAATTTTTAGTCTTTCTGCTCTTAATTCTTCAACTTTCCAGGGCGATTGTGTTAAAAAATTATGTAATGATTGACTATTTTTTAAGCCCACTATTTTTGAGATTGTTACTAAGCTTTTTCTTTTGCTTGGTGTGAGAATCCCCATGAGGATTTGCTTAAATGCTTCATAGCTTCTCACTTCTGAAAAGAGCTTTTTATAATTATTACAATATTGATCAATGAAACTAATTGTTAGTTGTGGAGTTCTAGGATGTTTCATTGTCTCCGTCTCCCTTTTAGGCTTCTCTTTTTATTTTACTATGAACAGAGTGACAAACTAGGGATATTACACCAGGAATTATTTTTTCTCCATCTGACGCGGTAATTCCCGATTTAATTTGGATTAGTTATGAAAGGCGATCGCAATTAATTGATAGTTCCGGTCATCTCACGGGCGCACCAGAATTAATAGTTGAGGTTTTGTCTAACACAGAGAATGATAAAAAGCGCGATCGCGAAACCAAATTAAAACTTTATTCTGTGCAAGGAGTTTCTGAATATTGGATTATTGATCGAGAACAACAATTAATTGAAGTATATCAACGGGAAAATGGCATTCTCAAGAAAGCTACAACCTTGTTTAAAACGGATATACTTACAAGTCCTCTTTTACCAGGGTTTAGTTGTGAAATAGCATCTATATTTGAATAACTTGCCTAAAGATAAATTTTGAACTGCATTTACTACATCAGTTTGTGAATTACTTTTTACTTGATAATTGACAAATTGAGATCCCATAACTTTATCGCCTGTAAGCAAGTATTAATGATGAAAAACAAAATTAGATAAAGTGGTAAATACAGTAGTTGCGTAAAAGCCAATTAAGAAAGTTGATCCATCCCAATTTCTTGTAAAGCATATACCCCAGCAGAATATGTAAGGTTATACTGCAAAGGTGTGATAGTAATGTAATTTTGCTTAATTGCTTCCACATCTGTGATCAGATCAGGTGGTAAGTGCAAATGATCTGGTTGTTCTACATCCTCTAAAACTTCACCTGCTAACCAATAATAAGTTTTACCGCGTGGATCTACTCGCTTTTGAAATGTGTCAAAATAGCGGCGAATTCCTTGACGAGTAATTGCCACACCAGCAATTTCTTCTGATTTGACTGGTGGGACATTAACATTCAGTAACATTGGTTCTGATAAAGGATTTTTCGCTAGATGATCTAAGAGTTTTTTAGCAAAGTCAGCCGCAGTTTGAAACTCTTGAGATGTAAAACTGGTTAAACTAAAAGCAATACTGGGAATACCTTCAATTACCCCTTCCATTGCGGCTGAAACAGTACCCGAATACAGAACATCAGTACCGATATTTGAACCGTGATTAATTCCCGAAAGTACAAAATCTGGTGGTGCATCCAGCAAAGCACCTAAAGCTAGTTTGACACAATCTGAAGGTGTACCAGAACACGCCCAAGCTTTTACTGTTGGATGAAACATTGATTCAACAACTTCGGCGCGAATCGGGTCGTGAAGGGTAAGACCGTGACCAGTAGCAGATCTTTCGCGGTTGGGACAAACTACGGTAACATTATGACCTGCTTCTGCTAGGGTATTAGCAAGGGTGCGGATGCCTAGCGCGAAGATGCCATCATCGTTGCTGATTAACAATTTCATTTATCGACAAATACAGAATATCGGCAAATTTTATCAGGTTTACTGATTCTATCTTGAAGTTCTAGGCGCGATCGCTAATCAACTTACTCTTAATCAATAACTCAAAACTTATAAAAATCAATAATTAACTTTAATTTGGGGCTTTTTGATTACACACATCTATCTAAGGAATGAACTTATATTTTTTTTGATGTAAAATTTAATTTTTTAATAGTGTATTTTGAGATAACAATAGCTATAGCAATTTAATTATGGGATAAAATCTTATAAAAATTAATAATCTAACTAAAAAGTTCAAAAGTAGGAATTAATTTCAAATTTATGGGCAATAGTTTAAAAAAGCGAGCATTGTTGCTAGTAAATAGACATTCTAGACGCGGAGAAGACGCTGTAGCTGGAGCTATCAACGAATTAGAAAATCTTGGTTTTGAATTGTTAGAAGAATCAACAGCAAAACCTCAGCAAATATCAGAAATAATTTGCAAACACCGCAACGATGTTGATTTGGTAATTATTGGTGGTGGTGATGGGACATTAAATGCAGCAGCAGAAGGTTTGGTAGATACTAAGTTACCACTAGGCATTTTACCTATGGGAACTGCTAACGACTTGGCGAGAACGCTGGCAATTCCCTCAGTTTTATCAGAAGCTTGTCAGATTATTGCTACAGGTAATATTGAGCAAATTGACTTAGGTTGTGTGAATGATAAGCACTTCTTTAATGTTGCCAGTATGGGATTAAGCGTAGAAATTACGCGGCAACTCAATAAAGAAGTTAAGCAGAAATGGGGCGTATTGGCTTATGCTTTGGTGGCGATGCAAGTGGTTAAGCGATCGCGCCCCTTTAAAGCCAACATTACCATTAACGGTGAAAAAATTTCTGTAAGCACTGCCCAGATAGCTGTTGGTAACGGGCGGTTTTATGGTGGTGGGATGGTGGTAGCAGAGGATGCAACTATAAATGACCAAAGGTTAGATTTATACAGCTTAGAACTCGATCACTGGTGGCAGATTATGCCAATACTACCTGCAATGTGGCAAGGCAACCACGATCAGTGGCAGAAAGTACGTAGCATTCAAGCACAGGAAATTGAGATTCATACTCCAAAACCTCGTGCTATTAGTGCTGATGGCGAAATTGTGACCAAGACACCAGCTAAATTTCGCTTGGTTCCTCAAGCTGTATCGGTGTTTGTCCCCAAAATTCCCATCGTTCCAACTTGAGAAATTATTGTAAGCGATCGGGACTATGCTCTGAAAGTCCTATGATCAAAACTTGTAGGTTTTAGGACACAATTACCCGTGACCTCATCTAGTATTTCCGATTCTCAGCCCAAGACCAGAGCATGGCATACTCTGGAAATTGATCAAAGCATAGAGGCGTTAGACAGCGATCGCGATCGCGGTTTAACTACTCAGCAAGTCCAAGAACGTATCCAACGTTATGGTTCTAACGAACTAGAAGAAACAGGCGGTCGTAGTACTTGGCAAATTCTCCTCGATCAGTTCACCAACATCATGTTGTTGATGCTGATTGCAGTAGCCCTGATTTCTGGGGTGCTAGATATAGTGAGTATGCAAAGCGGAAACTTGAAGCCTGGTGAAATTCCGTTTAAAGATACAATTGCCATTTTGACAATTGTGATTCTCAACGGTGTTCTCGGTTATCTGCAAGAAAGCCGCGCCGAACAAGCCCTCGCTGCACTGAAAAAGCTTTCTTCCCCAAGGGTGCGCTTAATCCGCGATCACAAACCTCTAGAAGTAGCATCTAAGGATTTAGTCCCTGGGGATATCATGCTACTAGAAGCAGGAGTACAAATTGCTGCCGATGGTCGGTTAATAGAAGAATCTAACCTGCAAATTAGAGAATCTGCACTGACAGGCGAAGCGCACGCGGTAAGCAAACAAGCACCTCTGCATTTGCCAGAAGATACATCATTAGGCGATCGCATTAACTTAGTTTTTCAAGGAACTGAGGTTGTCCAGGGACGCGCAAAGGTGTTGGTAACTAACACCGGAATGCAGACGGAACTAGGGCAAATTGCCAGAATGTTGCAAGCGGTAGAATCTGAACCTACCCCACTACAACAACGGATGACTCAGTTAGGGAACGTTCTAGTTTCAGGTTCCTTAGCATTAGTTGCTTTAGTAGTAGTAGGTGGTTTGATTCGCGCTGGTAATTTCAGCCCCTTACAAGAACTCTTAGAAATTTCTCTAAGTATGGCGGTAGCGGTAGTACCAGAAGGTTTACCAGCCGTAATTACGGTTACTTTAGCCTTGGGAACTCAGCGAATGGTAAGGCGTAACGCTTTAATTCGCAAACTCCCAGCCGTAGAAACTTTAGGTTCAGTTACTACTATTTGCTCAGATAAAACTGGCACACTGACCCAAAATAAAATGGTTGTGCAATGGGTAGAAACTGCCCGTCATACTTTCCGTGTTACAGGAGAAGGTTATAACCCAGTTGGAGAGTTTCAACTCAATGATCAGACAGTAGCACCAGACCAGCATCCAGAATTGCAAACTCTCATGCTTGCTTGTGTAATTTGTAACGATTCGATCTTGCAACATGAGAAAAACGAGTGGCAGATTTTAGGAGATCCGACAGAAGGAGCATTAATTGTACTAGCTGGTAAAGGAGGAGTTGATCAGCAAACAACCAGTAGTAGAATGCCCCGTAGGCAAGAATTTCCTTTTTCCTCTGAACGTAAACGGATGTCGGTAATTGTTGAGAGTGCGCCATCAAGTGTGGACAATCAACAATCACAAATACAAATGTTTACTAAAGGATCTCCAGAATTAATTTTGGAGCGTTGCACTCATCTTCAGATTGGTGACAAGCTGGAGGAATTAACAGAAGCACAACGCACTCAGATCCTAGATAAAAATAACGAGATGGCAGCTAAGGGTCTGCGTGTACTTGGTTTCTCCTACAAATCTTTACAAAACGTTCCCCCAGAAGGGTCAGATGAAGCCACAGAGCAACAATTAGTGTGGCTGGGTTTAGTGGGGATGTTGGATGCAGCACGACCAGAAGTGCGCCTTGCTGTGGCGGAATGTCGCGATGCTGGTATTTTACCTGTAATGATTACAGGAGATCATCAGTTAACAGCGAGTGCGATCGCACAAGAATTAGGCATTTCTAAACCAGGCGATCGCGTTCTCACAGGTAAAGAACTCGCCAAAATGAGCCAAGCAGAACTTGAACAACAAGTTGAGCAAGTTAGCATCTATGCTCGTGTGGCTCCAGAACATAAACTGCGAATTGTGCAAGCATTTCAAAGTCGTGGCAGATTTGTAGCCATGACTGGAGACGGGGTAAACGATGCTCCAGCCCTGAAACAAGCAGATATCGGTATTGCAATGGGCATCACTGGTACTGACGTTAGTAAAGAAGCTAGCGACATGGTATTAATGGATGACAACTTTGCTACCATTGTTCACGCTGTTGAAGAAGGTCGGGTAGTTTATACCAATATCCGTCGCTTTATTAAGTACATTTTGGGTAGTAACATCGGCGAAGTATTAACCATCGCTGCTGCACCTTTGATCGGTTTGGGAGGTGTCCCCCTCACACCACTGCAAATTTTGTGGATGAACTTAGTTACAGACGGTTTACCCGCACTTGCGCTAGCGGTAGAACCACCAGAACCCGATGTTATGCGTCGTCCGCCTTTTAGCCCACGTGAAAGTATTTTTGCTAGGGGATTAGGTTCTTACATGGTAAGAATTGGCATTATCTTTGCCATCATTACTATTGCTTTAATGTGGTGGGCTTTCCAATATACTCATGCACCTGGTTATAAAGCAGCAGGAAGAGATCCAGAAACTTGGAAGACAATGGTGTTTACCACCTTGTGTATTGCTCAGATGGGTCACGCCTTAGCGGTTCGTTCTAATTCTCGGCTAACAATAGAGTTAAACCCCTTCTCTAACTTGTTTCTACTAGGTGCTGTCACCATCACCACCCTATTGCAACTACTGTTGATTTATGTACCCCCATTGCGAGATTTCTTTAATTTGCACTATCTCACCTTGCAAGAACTAGGAATTTGCGTAGGTTTTAGTGCGTTAATGTTCGTTTGGGTAGAGATGGAAAAGTTGTTTATTCGTTTCTTCAAAAAATAGTCTTGAGTACTGAGGGCTGAGTTCTGAGCGTTTACCTACTTAGTTCTCAGCCCTCAGTTTTCAGTCTTGAACTATGTACCTAAAAACTCTTCACCTCCGCTCATTTCGCAACTACCAAGATCAACGGGTTGACTTCAGCGCCCCGAAGACGATTTTGGTAGGAAATAATGCTCAGGGAAAATCTAATCTACTAGAGGCGGTGGAATTACTAGCAACGCTCAAAAGTCATCGGGTAGGACGCGATCGCGATCTTGTCTTAGAAGGAGCATCTGCTGGACAAATTACCGCCACCTTGGAACGTAAATATGGCGTTGCAGATTTAGCTTTAACAGTACGCACTCAAGGACGGCGTACTGTTGCTCTCAACCAAGAAAACTTAAAACGCCAACTAGACTTTTTAGGCGTTCTCAATGCTGTAGAATTCTCCAGTTTAGACTTAGATTTAGTTCGAGGCGCACCTGAACGCCGTCGTAGTTGGGTAGATGCTTTATTAATACAAATCGAACCAATCTATGCCAATATTTTGCAGCAGTATAACCAAGTATTAAAACAACGCAATGCCTTATTAAAAGAAATTAAAAGTCAGGAGTCACTAAGTAAAAGTCAAGATGCACAATTAATTTTATGGGATGTGCAATTAGCAACTACTGGCTCACGGGTAACACGCCGACGCTCCAGAGTATTAAAAAGGTTAGCGCCACTCGCTCAAAATTGGCACGCTAGTATTAGTGGTAAAACAGAAGTATTAGAAGTTAAATATGCTCCCAATGTTAGTGTAGAACATGACGATCCAGAAAAAGTCCAACAAGCATTTTTAGATAAGATTCAACAACGCCGTCTACCAGAACAAATTCACGGTACAAGTTTAGTTGGTTCTCACCGAGATGAAATAGAATTTACAATTAATCAAACGCCTGCTAGGGCTTACGGTTCTCAAGGACAACAGCGCACTTTAGTATTAGCCCTCAAACTAGCAGAATTAAAGTTAATTGAAGAAGTAGTTGGTGAACCACCCTTGCTGCTACTCGATGATGTACTAGCAGAACTCGACCCACTGCGACAAAATCAGTTACTTGATGCCATACAAGATCGTTTTCAAACTTTAATTACTACCACACATTTAGGCTCTTTTGATGCTGATTGGTTAAAATCTTCTCAAATTTTATCAGTTCGGGCAGGAAAAATTAGTGGTTAGATATTTTTTTCACTCCCGCAGCTATTGCTCAAGGAGTGTCAACTTAAATATTAAGTGCTGCCTAAAGTGCGCTCGCAAATTTCCCCAATTTGTCAAGTTTTTTGACACTGTTTGAGGAGATGCACAGCGATCGCATCTAATGATATTGTGCGATCGCTCTTATTGATCGCCCATCTGATTTTTCAGAATAGCAAGATTTTCACGAACAGTAATAGTAAGAGGATGATTGCTGCCTAAAATGCGATCACATATTTCTAAAGCTTGTTGCAACAATAGTTCGGCTTCGCTGTAGCGTCCTTGCGAGTGGTAAAGTCCTGCCAAACTGTTCAGGCTACTTGCCACATCGGGATGGTCTTGTCCCAGTAAGCGTTGTGTCAACTCCAAAGCTTGTTGGAACAAAGGTTCGGCTTCGCTGTAGCGTCCTTGGGAATAGTAGAGATATGCCAAATTATTCAGGCTATATGCCACATCGGGATGGTCTTGTCCCAGTAATCGTTGTCTCAACTCCAAAGCTTGTTGGAACAAAGGTTCGGCTTCGCTGTAGCGTCCTTGCGAGCGGTAGAGTGATGCCAAATTGTTCAGGCTATATGCCACATCGGGATGGTCTTGTCCCAGTAATCGTTGTCTCAACTCCAAAGCTTGTTGGAACAAAGGTTCGGCTTCGCTGTAGCGTCCTTGCGAATGGTAGAGTGATGCCAAATTGTTCAGGCTTTGTGCCACATCGGGATGGTCTTGTCCCAGTAATCGTTGTCTCAACTCCGAAGCTTGTTGGAACAAAGGTTCGGCTTCGCTGTAGCGTCCTTGCGAGTGGTAGAGTGATGCCAAATTGTTCAGGCTTTGTGCCACATCGGGATGGTCTTGTCCCAGTAATCGTTGTCTCAACTCCAAAGCTTGTTGGAACAAAGGTTCGGCTTCGCTGTAGCGTCCTTGCGAGTGGTAGAGTGATGCCAAATTGTTCAGGCTTTGTACGACACCTGGATAGTCTTGTCCCAGTAAGCGTTGTCCCAACTTCAAAGCTTGTTGGAACAAAGGTTCGGCTTCGCTGTAGCGTCCTTGTGAATAGTAGAGTAATGCCAAATTGCTCAGGCTATTTGCCACATCTGGATGGTCTTGTCCCAGTAATCGTTGTCTCAACTCCAAAGCTTTTTGGAACAAAGGTTCGGCTTCGCCGTAGCGTCCTTGCGAGTGGTAGAGTGATGCCAAATTGTTCAGGCTAGTTGGCACATCGGGATGGTCTTGTCCTAAACGGGTTCGTACTGTTAACAAACCTTGTTGATACCATGGTTCTGCCAGTGCATACAATCCCTGACCCTCATAGAATCTTCCCAATCCCTCAAAAGCCCAGAATAAATCTTCATCACTAACGGCATCAATCAGATTTTCAACAACTTCTTGTAGATGCGGTCTATAAATTGTCAGTAACTTGATTAACTCAATAGTTGGAGATTCATGAATTTGTTTTGCTACTTCCACCATCGAGGCAGCAAAAGCTTGTCTGAAATCGTTAGCTTGCTCTGAAATAGTTAACTTAGCTTGCAAAAACTCTCGAATCAAGGGATGAATCGTGTAGCATCCCCCTGTTTCTAACACTCGCTGAATTAAATACCGCTTGTAAAGTTGCTTTTTGGCATTATTAATATCTTCCAGTTCACAATTAAATAACTCAGTTCCCGATTCTAACCATTGCCAGACAAAGCCATCTAAAGCAAACAAACTCACAAACAGACCAATACGCTGGGTGAGGGGATTTAGTTCTTGCCAACTTAATTCAAATGCCGCTTTTACTCCTCGCTGTGCTGTACTCAAGCTTTCCCACTGCAACGGGTTTAAAGCCTCATCGTCAATCCGCTTTTTTTTCAGCCGCTTTAACATTGCTGCTAAAGACAAATCTGGGTCATCTACCAAATAATTCCCGACTAACTCTATACCCAAAGGTAAATAACCCAACCATGCACACAAGCTTCTTGCTGTGTCTTTTTCTTTCTCTATTCGCTTGTCATCTTCTCCTAGAATTGCTGATAGCAGTTGCCAAGCTTCCGCCTTAGACAGCACATCTAAAGGAACCTCTTTAACAACACGACCGTCTATATTTCGTAACCGTGTCGTCATCAATACTCGAAAGCGGTTATTTGTCGGCAGTATGTCTCGATAACCTGCCAAATTAGTCACATCATCTAGCACTACCAAAACGAAACCTTCTGGCGGTTGCCACTGCTGCCAACACCAGCGTACTTGTTCGGTTAAACTCAGCACTTTTCCACCTAATTCCTGCGGTACTTCCAAAGAAGTGTAAAGTTGCACAAACTGAACGATTTCTGCTGCTAAATTGGTTTCTCTGGTATTCAACCAACAAATCCCGCCAGGATAATCATTTTCGTGTTGCCTTGCATATTTCGCTGCTAAAGTTGTCTTCCCAACTCCTCCCATCCCCGCAACCGCCACACGGTTTTGTTGCTGCAATTCCTGATGCAGCGTTTCTAGTTCCTTCTCTCTACCGACAAAGTTAGCAATATCAGCGTAAGGAATATATTTGGGGGAATTTAACTTTACCCGTTCCCGATCAGGCGGCTGTAGTCAGAAGTTAATATCGCCAGTAAATACACTATTTGGCGCAACAAAGCCAACTTTTTGAGCTATGGTTGTGAAATTTTGTAAGTTTTGCATTTGAGTATTAACAGTATTAGCTACAGCTTGCACTGCTTGACCAATTTCAGGATCGACACTCGCAGTTTCTAACTGTTTTGCCAAAACTGGTAAACTGTAAGTTTCTGGCTGTTGTTCTGCTAATTGTGGGTTTTCTGACACCTTTTGAATCGCACTTGCGGTATCAGGAGACTTGCGTTGCAGCTTTTTCATCAACTCTCCGCCTAACTCAATTACCCTTTCTCCTAGCTTTTCGCCGGATTTTTCTAAAGCTTTGGTTAAAACTAAAGTAGCGATCGCACCAGCGGTTAGCGATAGAGGTTCCATAAGTTGCAACTAGAGCTTGAATAGCCCAATCTTGACATAATCATTTGTTTATTACAACTTCAACCTTTTACGGGATGCACAGCGATCGCATTTCACAAAATTGTGCTTCTGTTGTTTCTTTCTCCAACTTGAATCATGCGATCGCACTCCTTCAATAGGATCTAAAAAGTGCTAGCTTAATATTGAATTGTTTGCACGAAAGCCAGCCATGAAACGGGATGAGGTACTGGAAATTCTAGCAACACACCGAAAGCAATTGCAGGAAATGGGAGTAAAATCTCTTAATTTATTTGGTTCAGTGGCGCGGGATGAAGCTCATCTAGATAGTGATGTAGATTTTATAGTAGAGTTTGATCGACCAGGCGGATTGTTTCAACTTTTGCAAGTGCAATATTATTTAGAAGATATTCTGGGATGTTCTGTAGATTTAGGAACTCAGGATGCTTTGAGAGAGCATTTGCGAGAACCTGTACAAAAGGATATTATTTGTGCCTTATAGTTTTACCTTGCACTATTGTTCCGCTTTTATATCGAAGATAGGCGATCGCTTCCTGTTTGCTAAACTAAATAGATAAATCCAATTGCCTGACTATCTAAATAAATTTAATAAAAAACCAGGAGCTTGCCAAAACAAATAACCAGCTATGGCAAATAACAAAGTAATAACAATAGTTACTCCATAACTAATACACATTAATAATCCATCAGATTCTAAAGTTGCAATTACAAATAATAAAATCCCGATAGTAGGAATAGGATTAGTCAAAGGAATAGGTAAAATCAACAAAAATGTGAGCCACGCAATACAGAAACCATTCAACCGCCAAACTTGATGATTATCGGCAATATGCAATAACCTCCGCCGTGAAAATTTTTCTAGTAGCCCAGTACCTCGTTGCACATTCTTCAACATTTGCAAAGCAAACCAACGGGGAAATTTAAACCGAGCGAATCTTTTAGGTAGCCAAGGAGTTTTTCTGCCCATCGCCATTTGCATAGCTAGTAAAAAGCTACCCGCCCCAAAGATACCAGTTGCTCCAGGTGGCATCGGCAGTAAAAAAGGTAAAACCAGCAAACCAATAACCAAGCTAAAACCCCGCTCCGAAGTTCCTGCTAAGATATCCCCTAATGTCAGGGGATGATCGGCTAAACTTTCTAGCAAAATTTTAAGATCTTGAGAGAACTTCTTACCCATATACTTAAGTGTGCCATAAGGGTCATACCTGTAGCGATCGCTATCAACTAGGAAAAGTTTCCTACATAACACACTAAATTTCCAAGTCTCGACTCAAAAAACTTGTGGTCAAACCACAAGTTCCCTAATTCCGGTTTTTGCCCTTAAGCTTATTTGCTTCTAGCCGCGTTAAGTTCAAGCGCACTACCTGCTACTTTTATAGTCTCCTTGGCGGCTTTTTCCTTACGTTCACTGTAGCGGTCTGTTAAGTAATCAACTTTGTCACGCAGAAGCAGCGTAAACTTGTAAAGTTCCTCCATCACATCAATCACGCGGTCTCGATAAGGTGAATCCTTCATCGTGCCATCTTCATTAAACTCCTGATAAGCTTTAGCAACAGAAGACTGATTGGGAATTGTAAACATCCTCATCCAACGCCCTAAAAGTCGCAATGTATTGACTGCATTAAAAGATTGAGAACCGCCACTTACTTGCATGACAGCCAAAGTTCTGCCTTGAGTTGGTCTAACTGCCCCAATACTTAACGGAATCCAATCGATCTGATTTTTCATAATGCCTGTAATTTGACCGTGCATCTCTGGGCTAGACCAAACTTGCCCCTCAGACCACTGGCTCAACTCCCGTAACTCCTGCACTTTTGGGTGAGTATCAGGAACACTCCCATAGATAGGAAGTTCACGTGGATCAAAAAATTTTACCTCTGCCCCAAACCCTTGAATAATACGGGCTGCTTCCTCTGCTAATAAACGACTGTAGGAACGCTCTCGCAAAGAACCGTATAAAAACAAGATTCTGGGTGGATGCTCAAAGTTAGTCATATCATTTAAATAAGTGAAAATTCTACAGTAAAGACTCAATTAGTTGAGTTACTCGTGTTCTAATCTCATCCCGTACTCTGGGGAAAATTTCCGGTTGTTCTGCCGGATCATCTAATTGCCAGTCTTCAAAAACTGATCGCTCAACCCACTCTGGGGGCAAATTCACGCCACACCCACACAGAGAAATTACAACATCAAAATCTTCTGGCTTAAACTCACTCAAAGCTTTCGAGGTTTGGCGGCTAATATCAACGCCAATGTCTTTCATTGTAGCGATCGCTTCTGGTCTAACAACACTGGCTTCTAATCCTGAACTCGTCACTTCAATCGTTCCAACGCCTAGATGCTTGGCAAATCCTTCTGCCATTTGAGAACGAGCAGAGTTCTTTTTGCAGACAAACATGACACGCTTCATCAGTCTCAATCCTTATTTTTACTATTAAAATGCTTCTGATTTCGATGCTGGAAAATAGCGTTTCTCAAACCAAAACGCCACATTCACCAAACCGATTAATACAGGTACTTCTACTAACGGGCCAACAACTGCTGCAAACGCTGCACCTGAATTAATCCCAAACACTGCAATTGCAACTGCGATCGCTAATTCAAAATTATTTCCGGCTGCTGTAAACGCCACACTTGCGGCTTGAGAATAGTTTGTCTTGATACGCCATGCCATATAGAAGCTGACCAAAAACATCACAACGAAGTAAATGATCATCGGAATTGCAATCCGCACCACATCCAAAGGAATTTGAACAATTAAATTGCCTTTCAAGCTGAACATGACGACAATTGTAAATAGCAAAGCAATAAGTGTAATCGGGCTGATTTTAGGAACAAATTCCTCGTGATACCACTGCCTACTCTTCGCCTTTACTAAAAAGAAACGAGTAAAAAATCCTGCTAAAAAGGGAATACCGAGATAGATAAATACACTTTGGGCAATTTCTGCAATGCTGACATTAACGACACTGCCTTTCAAACCAAATAGCGGTGGCAGCACACTCAGGAAAAACCACGCATAGGGACTATAGAATATCACCTGAAAGATACTATTAAAAGCAACCAATCCCGCCGTGTACTCCGTATTCCCTCGTGCCAAGTCGCTCCAAACTACAACCATCGCAATACATCGAGCTAACCCAATCAAGATCAGCCCTACCATGTATTCCGGGTAGTTATGCAGAAAGGTAATTGCTAGGCAAAACATCAGAATCGGCCCAATAATCCAATTCTGAAGCAGCGACAAACCCAGAATTTTACCATTACGAAATACATCGCCTAACTCTTCGTATCGCACCTTAGCAAGTGGTGGATACATCATCAGAATTAAGCCTATAGCAATCGGTATATTGGTTGTTCCTATTTGGAACTGGTTAATTACAGCATCAACACCTGGGAAGAAGTAGCCGATACCTACCCCGATTGCCATTGCTAGAAAAATCCACACGGTAAGGAAGCGGTCAAGAAAAGAGAGTTTTTTGAGCGGTGCTTGTTTCATATCAGACCAGCAACTACTCCCCGCCTGCCACTTGAGGATCAACAACGGGACAGCTTGTTAACCTCTCTATTATTTCAATAAAATTTGATATGTCAAGAAAATAAATATTTTTAGTAAATACACCTACTTGAGAAAATTGAGGATTAAACCTCGTCTCGACAAACCCGTGTAGGCAAAATGGGACTAAATCGGCGGTACTCCGATAGATACTGCTCTAAAACAACAAACTGTGACAAATTAAGGCTGTAGTAAATCCACCGTCCCTGTTGACGAGAGCGTACTAACTCTGCTTCTTTGAGTGCTTTCAGATGAAAAGACAGTTTAGACTGAGTAGTTCCCAGGTGTTCGCAGAGTTCGCAAACGCATAACTCTTGAGAGCGCAACAATTCTATTACCTGAATCCGCAGAGGGTCAGACAGCGCATGAAAGCCAGCAATTATCAATAGGGATGTAGTCGAAGGAGATAATGGCATCAATTTTTTTTGAAATATAGTTTAATTTTAAATAAGTTTATTTAAAACTTTAGAAAGAAAAAACTGGCACAGGCGTGTGCTGAAGACCTGTAAATAAATTTATTTTTGCAAACGTAAACATTTGTTATCCAAAATTAAGAATAGCCACTAAAGGAGATGAATTATAGCGTAAAATTGCATATAAGCCATTGGCAATTAGTATAAAGATTTCTCATGCAGCAGACTGGTCTGCCCCTTAACTCATTAGCGATCGAGCCTGCAATTAACCGTCATCCCTTGGTTGTTGCTCCAGACATTCTTCTAGCTGATGTCTTAGCTCTAATGAGTAGGGCAAGAAGTAGATGTGTGCTGCCTAATTCAAATTCTACAATAGAAGCGGCTGAGGAAAATACCAACTTTGACCCACTAATCCGCCAACTAGGACTAAATGAAGAAGCTGCTAGTGATGCTGCTGGGTGTGTCTTAGTAGTGCAAGAAAAACAGTTGGTGGGAATATTTACCAATCGAGATATTGTTAGGTTAACTGCTGCTGGTACTTCTTTAACAAATCTTACTATTACTGATGTCTTACCAAAACAGTTAATTAGCCTTAATCAATCAACATCTCACGATATCTTTACAGTTATCGCTCTGTTTCGTCAGCATCGCATCCGCCACCTACCGATTATTGCTGATGATGGTCAGATAATGGGCATTGTGACACAAGAAAGTATTCGCAAAGTATTACAACCTGTTAATTTACTAACAAGATTGAGACTTGTTAGTAATGTTATGGCTACCCAGGTAGTCCATGCGCCATTGACTACTTCTGTGATGGGTTTAGCCCAGATTATGGCGGAACAGCAAGTTAGCTGCATAGTGATTACTGATGATTTAAAAATTTGTCCCGATGAAAATTTAGGAAGTTTTGGAAAGATTCATAAATCTGAGTCTGCTAATTTTAAGAATTTAAAACCAGTAGGGATTGTTACAGAAGGAGATATTGTACAATTTAGAGCATTAGAGTTGGATTTGTCGCGCTTGCAAGCTCAAGACGTAATGAGTTCACCGTTATTTTGTTTACGTCCAACAGATGCTTTGTGGGTTGTTCATGAAGAAATGCAGCAACGCCACGTGAGACGATTAGTAGTAGTTGGTGATAGTGGGGAATTAGTTGGAGTTGTTTCCCAAACTAGCTTACTGCAAGTGCTAAATCCAGCAGATATGTACGGTGTGATTGAAGTTTTACAGCAGCTAGTAGATGAAAGAACAAGCGAATTAAAGAATAGTAATAAATTATTGCGTGAAGAAATAATTGAACGTAAAAAAGCAGAATTAGCTTTATTAGAATCCCATAATGATTTAAAAAGACAAGTAGAAGAGCGCACGGCTGAATTAGCAAAAGCAAATGCACTGTTAAAAAAAGATATTTTAAATCGTGTGGCGGCGGAAACAGCATTGCGAAAATCAGAATCACAATTGAGAGAACAAGCAACCCGCCTAGAACAGACTTTGCAAGAGTTACAAAAAACTCAAGCTCAACTAATTCACACCGAAAAAATGTCTAGTTTAGGGCAATTGGTAGCAGGTATTGCCCACGAAATTAACAATCCAATTAATTTTATATATGGCAATATTGCCTATGCAGATCAATACATTCAAGATATAGTTCACTTGCTGCAACTATATAAAAATTATTATCCTGAGCCAGTGCCAGAAATTCAGGAAGTAGCCGAAGATATTGATCTAGATTTTGTCACCAGAGATCTGCCGAAACTACTAAGTTCAATGAAACTTGGTGCAGACAGAATTAGAGATTTGGTTTTGTCACTGCGGAACTTTGTACGCCTTGATGAAGCAGAGATGAAATATGTCAATATTCATGATGGGCTAGAAAGTACCCTGTCAATTTTGCAAAATCAGCTTAAGGCTAAACCAGGACGTGCAGAAATTCAGATAATTAAAGAGTATGCAAAACTACCATCTGTAGAATGCCATGCAGGGCAACTAAACCAAGTATTTCTGAATATTTTGAGTAATGCTATTGATGCGCTAGAAATTCGTTATAAGTCAAGAGTGGTACGTCAATTGCTGACAACTTCTGTACAGCAGGCTCATGGTGGAGGTTTGGAAACGCAGATGGAAATGGCTGACGGCTTACCTTGGATTCGGATCAGCACAGAAGTTTTAGCAAACAATTGGATAGCTATCCGAATTGCTGATAATGGTAGTGGAATGAGTGAAGAAATCTGTAAGCGTTTGTTTGACCCCTTTTTTACAACCAAACCTGTTGGGGAAGGCCAAGGGCTAGGGCTTTCTATCAGTTACCAAATTGTTACAGAAAAACATGGGGGTCAGATCAGGTGTATTTCCCAACCAGGTCAAGGAGCAGAGTTTGTGATTGAGATTCCAATACAGCAGCAAAATCATTCTGGCAGTTTAGCGATCGCCTGAGCAACCACGGATAGATACAAACAACTAATTTGCTCGCGATCGCAACAGACGCGCCATGCGTCTCTCAAGCTAAACCGCAGATGATATTACTCAATTTTTTCTGAGCGAAAAAAGCTTGCTAGACCTAAAGTCTACCTGTTAAGGTAGTGAATCCCTATCGAAACCAATTAAATTATAGATAAGTAGATGCACACAAATAAACTTAACTACTTTTGGCTGTTTCACAATCGTCAGTTGTAGTCGGAAGAAGTTATGTTTAATTTGATCAACCTACTAATCACATCTTGCTGTCTTTAGGCGCAATTATGAGTTCATTTGTGAAGCAGCTAGCTACTTACGTCTCTTTGCTAGTTATCGGCGGTGGTGCTGGATTATTGGGCAGTCGCTATATCAAAGCACAGGACACCGACACTAATGGTCAATCTCAGGCTATTCAAGTTGCCCTACAGCAACCATTTGCCCCAACCAAGACCAGTGTTGCCAAAGATAACCTCAATTTCGTTGCCCAAGCTGCCGAACAAGTAGGGCCAGCCGTAGTACGGATTGATGCTGCTCGTAGTGTTGCCCAGCAAGTGCCAGAAGAATTTTCTGATCCATTATTCCGTCGCTTTTTTGGTAATCAAGCACCAGCGCCAGAAGAACGGGTAGAGCGTGGTACTGGCTCTGGCTTCATTCTCAGTGCAGATGGACGTTTGATGACTAATGCTCACGTGGTAGCTGGATCTGATACCGTAAAAGTGACGCTCAAAGATGGTCGGACTTTAACTGGTAAGGTCTTGGGCGCTGATCAAGTTACAGATGTGGCTGTTGTCAAAATTGATGCTACCAATTTGCCTAGCGTCAAGCTAGGAAGTTCTGAAAACTTAACGCCTGGAGATTGGGCGATCGCCATTGGTAACCCTCTAGGCTTAGATAACACCGTAACATTGGGAATTGTGAGTGCTACAGGTCGCTCTAGTTCTCAAGTAGGTGTACCTGATAAGCGAGTCAGTTTTATTCAAACTGATGCAGCAATTAACCCTGGTAACTCAGGCGGGCCATTATTAAACTCAAAAGGCGAAGTTATTGGAATTAACACTGCCATCCGTGCTGGCGCTCAAGGTTTAGGTTTTGCGATCCCAATTGAAACCGCAGAACGCATTGCTAATCAGTTGTTTAGTACAGGCAAGGTTGAACATCCCTATTTAGGCATCCAAATGTTAAGCCTAACTTCAGAACTCAAAGCAGAAGTCAATAAATCTCAAGGCTTACCTTTTAAAATCACCTCAAATAAAGGTGTGTTGATTGCAAAAGTTGTTGATAACTCACCCGCAGCTAAATCTGGTCTTCGTGCTGGAGATGTGATCCAAAAAATTGACGGCAAAGCAGTTGAATCTGCTGCTGATGTCCAGCAGCGCGTAGAAGGTAGTGAGATTAATGGAGTGCTGCAACTAGAAGTAAACCGTAATGGACAAATTCAAACAATTCCGGTACGTCCTGGCGCGTTCCCCACACAAGAGCAGCCTGAGTAACTCCTAGTCCAGAAATTAAAGGTGCATTGCCTATAACCATTGTAGAGACGTTATATATAACGTCTCTACATTTTTTGTTGGAGTGAAGGCAGTCCTTACCCTGTTCGCTACTTCAGTTCCAAAGAAATTCAAGAATTAGAAGAGAAACTTGGGAAAAGTTTTGATCAATTAGATTTTGAGCCAATGCCAAAACCAGAAACAAAGTTAGATCCAGTACAACCATTAACTATTAAACAAGCAAAACGTGGTTTGGCAAAAACATTTGGTGTTGATGTTAATGCAATAGAAGTTACTATTCGCGGTTAAGTATTACCGCCCTTGAGTAGCAATGGATACTGTTGGCGAAGTAAAAATTTAACCCCCTCGCAGCCAAGGGGGAATCAAAAGCACAAAAAAAGATGGGTAGCAGTTACGCTACCCATCTGATTTAACTAACTATTAGCTAATTACTTAGTTTCAGAAAATTCGGCATCAATTACATCATCACCGCCGCCAGAGGTTTGACCATTACCACTAGCACCGTCTGAACCAGCACCTGTAGGTTCAGCAGACGCGCCACCAGCTTGTTGATAAATGCTGCTACCGATAGTGTAAAGAGTTTGTTGCAACTCAGGCATCACAGTCTTGATGCGGTCGTCATCATCTTTGGCAACAGCATCTCGCAGATCGTTGATTAAGCCTTCTGCCTTAGACTTGTCACCCGCAGGAACTTTATCGCCTAATTCCGTAATTTGCTTCTCAGCTTGGTATACCAGCGAGTCAGCTTGGTTCTTGCGATCGATCTTCTCACGACGTTCGCGGTCAGCAGAAGCATTCTTCTCAGCTTCCTTCACCATCCGATCAACTTCATCGTTGGGGAGAGTAGAAGCACCAGTAATACTGATCGATTGTTCCTTACCAGTACCCTTATCCTTCGCCATAACTTGCAGGATACCGTTTGCGTCGATATCGAAGGTTACTTCAATTTGAGGTACGCCACGAGGTGCAGGAGGAATGCCATCTAAGCGGAAAGTACCCAGACTCTTGTTGTCATTGGACATTTCCCGTTCACCTTGGAGAACGTGGATTTCCACGTTGCTTTGACCATCAACAGCAGTCGAGAATACTTCTGACTTCTTGGTAGGAATGGTGGTGTTGCGAGGAATAATCTTGGTCATCACACCACCCAGGGTTTCTACACCCAAAGATAGTGGGGTAACGTCGAGTAGCAGAATGTCTTTAACTTCACCAGCTAGTACACCAGCTTGGATAGCAGCACCAATAGCTACTACTTCATCTGGGTTAACGCTTTGGTTGGGGTCTTTGCTGAGAATCCGCTTAACTAATTCATGTACAGCAGGAATCCGAGTTGAACCACCTACTAAAACTATTTCATCGATCGCACTTTTATCAATCTTGGCATCACGGATCGCATTTTCTACTGGGATGCGGCAACGATCAATTAAGTCAGAACAAAGTTCTTCAAATTTAGCCCGCGCTAAGGTGACATCTAGGTGTTTAGGGCCATCCTGAGTAGCTGTGATGAAGGGCAGGTTGATTTCTGCTTGGGTAACGCTAGAAAGCTCAATCTTGGCTTTTTCTGCTGCTTCTGTCAAACGTTGCAAAGCTTGACGGTCTTTACGCAGGTCAATGCCTTCTTGGCGCTTGAATTCATCAGCTAGAAAGTCAACGATTTTCTTGTCGAAGTCGTCACCACCCAAGTGAGTGTCACCAGAAGTTGCTAATACTTCAAAGACACCTTCGCCAACTTCTAGGATGGAAACGTCGAATGTACCACCACCAAGGTCAAATACGATAATGGTTTCGTTGCTTTTCTTGTCTAAACCGTAAGCTAGAGATGCGGCAGTAGGTTCGTTGATGATCCGCATTACTTCAATCCCAGCAATTTTGCCAGCATCTTTAGTTGCTTGGCGTTGGGAGTCGTTGAAGTAAGCAGGAACAGTAATTACTGCTTGGGTTACAGTTTCGCCGAGATACTTACTAGCATCGTCTACCAGCTTACGCAGAACTTGAGCTGAAATTTCTTCTGGAGCAAACTGCTTACTTTGAGCAGGACAGTCTAGTTTAACGTTGGCGTTATTGTCACGAAGTACTTTGTAAGATACTTCAGTCGCTTCATGGGTGATTTCATCAAATTTACGCCCAATGAAACGCTTAACAGAATAAAAGGTATTTTCGGGGTTCATTACCCCTTGGCGCTTGGCGATTTGACCGACTAAGCGATCGCCATTCTTCGCAAATGCTACTACAGAAGGTGTTGTGCGAAAACCTTCAGCGTTGGCAATAACAGTGGGCTTACCACCTTCCATTACTGCTACGCAGGAGTTAGTTGTACCTAAGTCAATGCCAACTACTTTTGCCATAATGAGTCTTCGTTTGTTCCTATAACTACAAAATTGTGGAGGTGCGAGAATCGACCGGATTGCTAATTGAACTAACTAGGTTGTTCAAGAGCAGCCAGTCTAGTTTTAATACTGCTTATGTACCAATCTATATACTGAGTGCGGTTAGGCTTTCTCTTGAAGGGTGGTTTTCCGAACCTGAGTTGGGACGGTTAGGCTTAAGAGTTGTCACAGCTTGCTCATTTACCTCAAATTTATTTATTAACGTCACTGAAACTAATGTAGGTAAATATCAGGGATGAGTAATTGGGGTGAACCGTATATATATAGTTGTATTTGCCGTCTCGATTGTCTATAGTCGGGTTTCACAGGTAGATATTTGGCAATAAAAAGACGCGAGCGATCGCACTTTTTATTCAAGCTTGCTTGCTTAAATGAAGGAGCGATCGCATTAATTATGATGAATTTCAGTTTTTCTACTTGATCTACCTGACAACAGAACGACTTTTAGCAACTTGCACTGAACCTAACTTTTTCTTCAAGGTTGAATCTGCACCGATTGCGCCTAATGCCAGCCAACTTACCACAGAAGCGGGTTCGGGAACTGCTGTTGCTGTTGCTGTTACTGTTAAAGTACCACCAGTAGAAAGTCTGGCACAACCAACAGGAGCCAATTGGGAGGGGTAGCAAGCTTTGGCTTGCACGTTATTGTCCAGTACAAGTGTACCTAACGGTAACGGTGGAAAGAAGGGAAAGTTTTCTCCATTGGCTGTATAGAAATCTAAACCTGTCTCACCTGCGTAATAGTTGATCCGTAGATCTAATCCTTCTGTTGGGTTGTCGTATGCGCCTGATTGGATGACTTTTCCAGTTGCTGAATTAAAGTTGAAGTTCAATTCCGCCTCAGAAGCTGGAAAGGGAAATTCAAAGCTTTCCAACTGACTGCCTGTGGGGTCGAAAAAGGAAATTGAGAGGCTGTCGAGATCATTTTTGCTGATGATATTTCCTAATAATGAGTCGTCAAAGCTGAACAACCCAGTAGCAGAATAGCCATTTGAGCCATCCCAAGAAAGAGCGTAAGTACGCAGACCAGCATTTGCTTGAGGTGCATTTACTGAGATTGTCAGGGATAAAGCAGCACTGGTTGTGGCGATCGCACTCAGTTTTGAAATCAATTTTTTCATCATAAATTAATGCTCTTTCAGTAGTTAATGCAGCCAACAATTAAGTTGTTAGCCTTGTACTTTATCAAAGAAAAAAAATTTAGTCATTTAAAAAATATTTTTTCTGCATTAAAGTAAGTTGCAAACATTTATAAATAAAAATGTTCTATGTCAATACCCTTGTAATTAAGCTTTGTAAAGTTATACTAAAACACATTGGACACGAATAAGACATCATGAGTTCATCCTGCAAGTGCATGATTCAGCTTGCTTAAAATAAATAAGCTTGATTTTCATTAAATATACATATTATGGTTTTTCTATCTCCTCTCCTGAAAGCAAACCTCTCAACACCTCTAAAAATTGGCTCATTAGAAGTTAAAAGTCGGGTTTTACAATCTCCTTTATCTGGTGTGACAGATTTAGTATTTCGCCGCTTGGTGCGTCGCTATGCGCCAGAGTCGATGATGTACACCGAAATGGTACAGGCGACGGGATTACATTATCTGAAAGAGCTACCTAAGATTATGGAGGTAGACCCCAAAGAAAAACCGATTAGTATTCAACTGTTTGATTGTCGTCCAGACTTTATGGCAGAAGCCGCACAAAAAGCAGTAGCAGAAGGTGCTGATACGGTTGATATAAATATGGGTTGTCCGGTTAATAAAATTACTAAAAAAGGCGGCGGTTCTTCTTTATTAAGACAACCAGAAGTTGCTGAGGCGATTGTTAGGGAAGTAGTGAGATCTGTAGATGTTCCAGTAACAGTTAAAACTCGAATTGGTTGGAGTGATCAGGAAATTACTATTCTAGATTTTGCCAAACGAATGCAAGATGCAGGGGCGCAAATGATTACAGTGCATGGTCGCACTCGCGCTCAAGGTTATAATGGTTCTGCTAACTGGGAATGGATTAAACGAGTAAAGGAAGTTATCTCAATTCCAGTGATCGCTAATGGGGATATATTTTCAGTTGAATCAGCAGTACGTTGCTTAGAAAAAACAAATGCTGATGGCGTAATGTGTTCGCGGGGAACTTTGGGTTATCCGTTTTTGGTGGGTGAAATTGATTACTTTCTAAAAACAGGGGAGAAATTACCACCAGCAACGCCTGTGCAACTATTGGAATGTGCCAGGGAACATTTACAAGCTTTGTGGGATTACAAAGGAGAAAAGGGGATACGTCAAGCGCGTAAGCACATGGCGTGGTATTGCAAGGGGTTTGCTGGTGCTGCGGAGTTGCGAGGACAGTTGAGTGTAATTGAAACTGTTGATCAGGGTTTGGAGATGATTGATAGTGCTTTCAATCTCCTGACAGTTTAATGTATCAACAGTTAGACCATCTTTATTACCCATGTTTTTGAAACACACAATTACAGATATGAGTTCTGCGATCGCATCCTTGCCTGCCCCTATGCCCTTACTAGCAACTGTCGATGCAGAAAATTCACCGATTGTGCTTACCGGAGTTCTGCTAAGTTTGGTGGTGATTTACCTAGCCAGTAAACTCGGTGCGGAAATAGCTAAACGCTTGGATTTTCCTCCAGTTTTAGGGGAATTGGTAGCAGGGGTAATTGTGGGGGTGTCTGCCCTACATCTAGTTATTTTTCCCGAAAGTGGTCTGTCTGCCTCTGATTCAGGGGTAATGATGGTGATGCAATGGATTAATCATCTTTCTCCCGCCGCCGTTACAAGTATATTTGAGTCCCAGAGTGAAGTCATTTCAGTCTTAGCTGAATTGGGCGTGATTATCCTGCTATTTGAAATTGGCCTGGAATCAGATCTCAGGCAACTAAAAGAAGTGGGGTATCAAGCTACAGTTGTTGCCTGTGTTGGTGTAGCGGTTCCTTTTGCTGCGGGTACTGTTGGTTTGATGATGTTATTTAACGTTCCGGCAATTCCAGCAATTTTTGCGGGAGCGGCTTTGACGGCAACCAGTATCGGGATTACGTCGAAAGTGTTGTCCGAATTAGGGCAGCTTAAATCTAAAGAAGGTCAAATTATTGTTGGCGCGGCTGTTATTGATGATGTACTGGGAATTATTGTCCTGGCGGTTGTCGCAAGTTTAGCCAAAACTGGTGAGATTGATGTCCTCAACGTCATCTATCTCATTGTAAGTGCAACAACTTTTCTGATGGGCGCGATTCTGTTGGGTGGCATTTTTAACAAAAGCTTTGTTGCAATTGTGGAGAAAATCGAAACTCGTGGCAATGTGATCATTCCGGCATTTATCTTTGCCTTTTTCATGGCATTTCTGGGCAGTGCGATTCATCTCGAAGCGATTTTAGGTGCTTTTGCGGCTGGTTTGGTTCTGGATGAAACCGATGCCCGCGAAGAGTTAGATGAATTGGTGAAGCCGATCGCGGATTTGTTTGTGCCAATCTTCTTTGTGACTGTGGGCGCACGGGCGGATCTGGGTGTGCTGAATCCAACTGTGCCAGAGAATCGGGCAGGACTCTTGATTGCTACATTTTTAATGGTGGTTGCTATTGCTGGCAAGGTGGTTACAGGTTGGGCGGTATTTGGTCAACCTGGAATTAATAGATTAGCGGTTGGGGTTGGTATGATTCCCAGAGGTGAAGTGGGGTTAGTGTTTGCCGGAATTGGTTCTGCCAGTGGGGTGATTGATAAGCCCTTGGAGGTATCAATTATTATCATGGTGATTCTGACTACGTTTCTGGCACCGCCGTTGCTGCGGATTGCCTTTAATCAACCAGTGGAACCTCCAAGCAAAGGAGAATCTGCGGGTGAGGAAGCAATTTTAGCGAGTGAATCTGAGCTAATTTCTTGATATGGTTAGTAGCGATCGCACGTAAGAATATTACAAATGGCGATCGCATGAAAAAATTTAGAGGCTCACTTTTTCGCTTTTGGGCGGGTTTAATTGAAATTAAAGTAGGAGATTTCGATGTAGGTGAACCCGCCCCTACAATCAGATTTATTATCACAAGTACGGGATAGCCGTATTTATTTATGCCTTTGTTAAAAAAGTTACTTCCTTTATTTACTGCTATTTACTGCACTACTTTAAGTACAACAGTTAAAGCCGAAACTGTTGATCGAGAAGTTTCTCGTTTTGTATCTGGAACGGGAACTGTTCTTTATTTAGGAACTGGTGTGGTTTTACCTTTATTAATTGATGGTAAAAATGGAGGACAACACTCTATACGTACACTTGATTCTTTAGGGACAAGTGTTTTACTATGCGTTGGATTAAAAGAAGTAGCGCAGGTAAAGCGCCCCGACTCTGAGGAAAGAGATAGTTTTCCTAGTTGTCACGCCACAGCAGCTTTTGCGGTTGCAACTATGCAAAGTCATTATCACCCTGAATCTGCTTTACTGTGGTATGGCGGAGCATCTGCGATCGCACTTTCCCGTGTTAATCTTAATCGACATCGTGTGACTGAGGTTTTGGCGGGTGCAGCTTTGGGATACTTCACATCTCGCTTGGAATTGAGCCAAAAACGCGGTTTGATTTTGTTTCCTTTAATTAAAACAGATAAAAATGATACAGTTGTGGGACTACAAGTAGTTGGCTATTTTTAATAATATTAATGAATACAAAACTTTGGATTATTGCTGTAATTACTTTTATTAATGCCCTCAGTTTTACTATTTTAATTCCCATCATTTATTTATATGGTAAGCAATTCGGACTTAACGATTTACAAACAAGCTTTTTATTTTCCATATATTCTCTTACTCAATTTTTTGCTACTCCAATAATTGGCAAACTTTCCGATAGATTTGGACGTAAGCCATTACTTATTATCAGTTTAGCAGGTACAGTTATAGCTAATTTTATAGCGGGAACAGCTACAACCGCTCTAGTTTTATTTTTCGCAAGATTTTTGGACGGAATTACTGGAGGAAATATTTCAGTTGCTCAAGCTGTAATTTCAGATGTAACCAATCGTGAAAATAGAGCTAAAGCTTTTGGGATTTTTGGTGCTGCTAATGGTTTAGGATTTATTTTAGGGCCAGCTATTAGTTTGTTAGCACAAAATATTTCTTTGGGAGCTTCTTTTTTAGCTTCTAGTATAATGGCTTTATTTGCTCTTGTGATTACAATTTTATTTTTACAGGAAACTCTTGTAAACAAAGTTAATAGCGTTAACCATTTTTGGGATCTCGGTTTGAACAACTTGATTACTGGCTTGGCTATGCCTAAAATCGGAATTTTATTGATTATCAATTTTTGTATAGGCACAACTTTTACTATATTTACCTACGCTTTCCAACCTTACTTCATCCATGTTTTAAATCAAAACAGTCAATCTTTGACATTGATATTTTTATTACTTGGAGTTGTAGGATTGTTTATGCAAACTGTCGGGCTTCAGTTTCTCAATAGTCAAATCAATATCATTACCATATTATTTATTGCTTTAGCTGTTCGCAGTGTTTCATTTTTATTAATGCCAATTTTTCCAAATATTATTTATTTTATTTTTGTGATCGTTTTATTCTCAATTTTTAATTCTTTAGTTCAACCCATGATCAATACTTTGATTTCCCTTAATGCTACAGCAGAAGATCAGGGAATGGCTATGGGACTGAATGCTTCGTATTTAAGTATTGCTAATGCTGTTGGCCCTGTAATTGCTGGTACGATCATGAATCAAGCTAATGCTCAGACATACGGTTACTCTTTATACTTGGCTGGTATATTAACTGTTTTTGTATTGTTATTAGCAATTAAGACTAGGAAAAAGTATGCGGCAATTTAACAGGACTTACGCATTCTGGGTTAGTGAGAGAGACGTTGGTACTACGCGCCCGCGAAGCGAACACATTACTAACTAATAGCGTAATAGCAATTAATTTTGATTATATTTAGTACGAGCATCCTGTTCGCTGGTATTTTTTTGCGTAAGTCCTGTATATCTTGTCAAGCAACCACATCTGTAGACAGATACGTTTATAAACAAATCCAGCAGAGAATAAAAAATAAGCTGTTTTGGTCTCCTGGGTCTGGTAAGTTAAATAGGTTAATTAATATTCAATAATTAATAGCTTGCCGGACAGGTTTGACGCTACAACTGTTCAGGTTTAGCTAAAGTAGCAGGGGTAAGTTAGCTTATGGCACTGATTGTTCAGAAATATGGTGGGAGTTCCGTTGGCTCAGTTGAACGCATTCAAGCTGTAGCCCAGCGCGTCATGAAAACAGCCTCTTCAGGTAACTCGGTGGTAGTTGTTGTTTCCGCAATGGGCAAAACTACTGATGGTTTAGTGAAACTAGCCAAAGAAATTTCTAACAATCCGAATCGCCGAGAAATGGATATGCTACTATCCACTGGCGAACAAGTTTCTATTGCCCTGCTAAGTATGGCATTGCAGCAGTTAGGACAACCTGCAATTTCTTTAACTGGGGCGCAGGTAGGTATCGTCACAGAACCAGAACATACCCGCGCTAGAATTCTTCAAATTAAAACAGAGCGAATTGAGCGACATCTTAAAAATGGTGAGGTTGTTGTTGTCGCTGGGTTCCAAGGTGTTAGTGAAACAGGTGAATTAGAAATTACTACCTTGGGACGCGGTGGTTCAGATACCTCAGCCGTAGCTTTAGCTGCTGCTTTACAAGCTAATTTCTGCGAAATTTACACTGATGTACCTGGAATTTTAACCGCAGACCCCCGACTGGTTCCAGATGCTCATTTGATGACAGAAATTACTTGTGATGAAATGCTGGAGTTAGCCAGTTTAGGGGCGAAGGTATTGCATCCAAGAGCAGTTGAGATTGCCCGTAATTATGGTATGCCTTTGGTAGTGCGTTCTAGCTGGACTGATGATCCTGGTACATGGGTTGTTTCACCACCACCGCAACCTCGTTCTCTAGAAGGGTTGGAAATTGCCCGCCCTGTTGATGCGGTGGAATTTGATACAGATCAAGCGAAAGTGGCAATGTTGCGCGTTCCTGACCGTCCAGGGGTAGCTGCAAGCTTGTTTGGGGAGATTTCCGATCAAGATTTGGATGTTGATTTAATTATCCAGTCGATCCACGAAAGTAATACTAATGATATTGCTTTTACTGTTAGTAAAGGTATGTTGAAGCGTGCCGAAGCGGTAGCATCGGCTATAGCGCCCGCCCTCCGCAGCAATAACCATTCACTTGAAGAAGCTGAGGTGATGGTGGAGTATGAAATTGCCAAAATCAGCATTGCTGGCGCTGGTATGATTGGAAGACCTGGGGTGGCGGCACAAATGTTTGCTACTCTAGCTGAGGCTGGAATTAATATCCAGATGATTTCGACTTCGGAAGTTAAAGTTAGTTGTGTAATTAATCATGAGGATTGCGATCGCGCGATCGCAACTCTGTGTAAAACTTTTGATATCAATACATCTCCGGCTCAACTCACAAATAAGCTTGGAGCATTAAATTCTCAATCCTCTCCTGTAGTAAGAGGTGTAGCACTCGATCTTAATCAAGCGCGTCTTGCTATCCTCCATGTTCCAGATCATCCTGGTATGGCAGCGAAATTATTTGGGCTTTTAGCTAAAAAGAATATCAGCGTTGATATGATTATTCAGTCACAACGTTGCCGTGTAATTAATGGTGTTCCTACCCGTGATATTGCCTGCACAGTAGCACAAGCAGATGCAGAAGATGCTCGTTTAGCACTACAACAAGCTACACCAGAATTAGGTTGTGGTGATATCTTAGTTGATCCAGAAATTGCTAAGGTTAGCATTGTCGGTTCTGGAATGGTAGGACAACCTGGTGTTGCAGCTAAGATGTTTGCAGCATTAGCGCAGCAAAAAATTAATATTCAGATGATTACAACATCTGAAATTAAAGTTAGTTGCGTTGTCGCGCAAGAGCAAGGAGTTACTGCTTTGCAAACAATTCATCAAGCATTTGAGCTTGCAGGTAGCCAAAAGATTGAAGTACCCGCTTAATCAATTAACAATTATCAATTAACAATTAATTGTTAATTTAGGGTTTACGCACTGAATGTTAAAATTTAGTAATGGGTAGTGGCGTGGCAAGGCTAAAATGTTGCATTAAAACTATCTGTTTCTGGGGTTTCAAAAACTGGGTAAAGATGTTTAAGTTTGACGCGAGCATCTTCAGTAGTAAAATGCCAAATGACTTTACTAGCAGTACAGTTGCGTGTACTCTGCCAAGCAGCTAACTCAGTAGAAAGTTTTTCAGGTGAAGAAATACGTTGATCACTCACATTGTTGGCTTAAAACACTTAATTCAATTTCTGCAATATTGAGCCAACTACCATTACGAGGAGTGTAATAAATTTCCAGTTTGCGAGCTAAACGATGAGCTTCAGGTGCAGGAAAAGCTTCATACAAAGAAGCAATGTTATGAGTGTTGAGATTATCACAAAGTAATTTTACTTTATGGGCTTGGGGATAGTCTTCATCTAATAACTGACGTACTTCTTCAGCCCAATCAACACGAGTCCGATGATCACGATTGCTGACTCTTCGCCAACCTCGATTCGGGTCAAAGAACATAAATAAAGCTTGGACTCCTTCACGAGTATAGTGATAATCTTCTTTGCGATCTTGACCTGGAGCTAAAGGAATTGGCTTGAAGACGTATCCCGTTAGCTGCATTGCTGCTTCATCCATACAGATGAGCGGTAAGTCTTCACTATGTTGTTGCGTGTAAAGATCCAAAACTACTTCCATTTGAGCAACAAAACGGGCTAAATCCCGCTCGGGAATACAAAATCTTTGTGTTTTCCACGGTCGTAATTCGTTTTTTTTAAGAGTTTTCTGACTGTCTCTCTAGAAACTTCTGTAATAATATTTCTTTTGTGAATTTCTTTAGTTAAAAGTCTTAAACTCCAATGTGCTTGTCCTACTGGCGGTTGTGAACAACACAATGCTACAATTTGCGCTTCAGTATGACCATCAATTTTGGCTGGTACTGGCGGGCTTTTTCGGTGACTACGATTGAGGGCTGGTTCTTCTCCCTGTTCTAGAAATCTCTTTCTGATTCTTCCTACTGAATTGCGATGCAGGTTTAAGGCTGCACTAATTTCTTCATCTGTCCATTTTTTTATTGCACCCTCACCTTCATCACACATTAATAGCACTTGGGCGTGCAATATTTTTTTGGCTGGGGCATAACCATTACGGCTAATCGCTTCTAGTTTTTGTCTTTGCTCTGTATTTAAAAGTACTTTATCTCTACGACCTTTTCCCATCAGCTTACCCCGATTTTTCGCCTTTTATATTGCACTATTTTAGCCTTGCCACGCCACTACAGATAGATTTAAGTTAGTAAATATAGTAACCACCAAGGCGGTTAGGACACACATCTGTTCTCAAACCCTTGTAAACTATTAGTATTGAAAAAAGCTGACTGCTGATAGCTATAACAAATGATTAAGGAGCTATTGAAATGAGCATTGACAAGAAAGTTGTCAGAGTCATTGGAAGCGACCCCGCAGAAGAATTAACTAAACGAGAATATTTCGCAGCGATCGCACTTAAAGGATTGTTAGCCAATGAAAGTATTGCACCTGTATACGACTTAAACGAAGTTGCAGAAAGTGCAGTTAAACACGCTGATGCGCTGATTGAAGCTTTAAATAGCAATCATTTTTAGTCGTGTTAATATCTTGTAGTTAAGTATCCTTGTGTGGCTAGAATTAGCATTAACTGTTGCTTTGATTAATGAAATATTGAATTGGTTTGGCTACCTTGAATATTAGTAATATTTAGTGCGATCGCCTATCCTAAAAATATCGTTCTGTTTGCACTTAATGTGGTTTTAAGCGTTCCTTTATTTGCCATTTGCTACACATAGACAAATTAATCTGGAACTTGATTATTTAGCTTGATAAATTCGCGTATGCAATCCGCCGTCTCTTGGCTGCTTTTTTTAGACATAGGAGATCTGCTCAGAGACAAATGCTCTCCTGAGTGCAACTTTTTTTAACCAAAGTTTTCATAGTGATGAACCCAACAGGAAGAAACATACTTTTCCATGCCTTGAGGGATAACTGCCTGATTCCAGTTTTCTCCTGCAAACGCAACCAAATCAGCCTCGCTACGCCATACAGAGATCATGACGTACTCATCAGATGCCCATAAAGTAGGTCGTCCGACTGTAACAGAAACAAGCCCTTTCTCTGCCTTAACAAAAGGTACAGAAACTTTCATAAATTTTTTCTCAAACTCTGCATGAAGCTCTTGCGGTACACGCACTCTAAATATTCTAGTGATCACTTCTTTTTATTCCTGTAATTTAAGCTATAAATTATGAACAATAATTCATTAATACAATGCAGGATTTTAAGTAATCAATCATCCTTACAAAAGGAATTAGCTTGGCTAACCCCCTTTCTATAATTGTTAATTGAAAAAAAACGATCACTCTGGCAAAGTGACCGCAAAAATTGATGTAGGAGATTCTTCTTCTCAGGCTAGATGGAATTAAAATTTTTAGGCAATTAGATATCCAGTAATAAAGTTACTAACTAAGGCAAGTGCGATCGCGCCAATTACAGCCGTCCAAATTCCCCAGCGCAAACGAAATCCTTCAACTAGCTTCGCAGCTATAGTTAAAGCAATGACGTTGATAACAAATGAGAATAGCCCTAAAGTTAGTACCTTAGTAAAAAATCCGTAAATACCAAATGTTAAAAAATTGGGTATTGTAAATAGAAAGAAACTCAAAGTGGTATTCACAACCCCTAAAGTCGCCGCAGAAATTAAAGCTTTTGGTGTGCTATCAATCTCTACACCTAAAGGGATTTGAGAAATAATTAGTAAACTTGATGAAGTAACTAACCAAACTATTAAAATATCAGTCAAGTTCATAGGAATAACTCCTAATTAAAAATTTATTGCCAACTACTTGCTATAAACACTAATTTAGAGCTAAAATAATCAATCTACCTCTGCTAATTGGTATAAATTATTCTACCTCTGAGGAGCAGGCTGAGAGCTTCCTGGGGCTAATGTTGCACCTGGATTAGGCACATTAGGACTTAAAGGTAAATTACTAGGATAATTAGGATTAATACCTTGTCCATTAGAAGGTATGCCTGGGTTAATCGGTAATTGTGGTTGATTAAGGTTAGGTATGCTAGAAGGATTAGGGGGAACAGCAGGATTACTTCCTGAGTAAGGTGTGAGGCTAGGCTGTTGTGTACCTTGATTATTAGAATTAGGAGATTGTGGAGAGGCGCTGGGTAAAGTTGCTAAAGCTACGCGATCGCCTCCTACAGAACGCAACAAATCTAATACTTGGATCACATCGTTATAGCTGGAATTTTTGGCAGCATATAGCACCATCAACCCATTAGGATTGTTTGTTCTATAGTTTTTTAAACCTTCAGATAGCTGATCTTTAGAAAGCATTACCTGTTTTTCTAGGTAAACTTGACCAAAATCATCCAAGCTAACAATCAACATATCTCGCATCTGCGGCACACCACTTTTAGCTTGAGGCAAATTTACATTGATTGCCTGCTGACGAGTTAGTTGCAAAGCAGCTAAGAGAAAAAACGTCAGAATACAAAAAATTACATCAATTAAAGGAATAATTTCGATCCGAACTTCTTCAGTGGGAGTATCTGAGTTAATCTTCATAGGTGGAATAGTATTGAGTTATAGAAAAGTTGCGATCGCGACTTTCAACAGCTAATCGTTAGTATTTGATCGCCAATAGCTTGATTTGAGTGTGGCAATGTCTATCACTTCAAGCCATATAACTTCTGAATTTAATTTTCATGGTGATCGGAACGCTCTACAGGCTCTTTAATCAGATTAGGGCGATCGATCACATTTGCTAAATCTTGTCGGTAGAGTAGTTCTAATTCATTTCCTGACTGACGAAATATTTTGATTTGATTGAACAACAAAGCTTGAAATACGCGATAAAAAGCCAAAGAAGTAATCGCTACGATCAAACCTGTTGCAGTAGTGATCAAAGCTTCACTAATCCCTAAAGTCACTCCTGTAGTCGAAGAAGTTCCCAAATCTCCTAGCTTGATACCACTAAGAGAGCTAATTAAGCCTAAAACCGTACCTAATAATCCTAGTAACGGTGAAAGAGCAATTACAGCTTCTAAAATTTTGTCGCCCCGACGCATTGAGGTTAACTCCTCATCTGCTGCTGCCTCTAGTGCCAGCTTAAACACCTCTGGATCGGGATTTGGTAGCCGCAAGGGTGCATACAGAAACCGACCAATAGGCTGCTTTCTAGACTGGAGAGCGATTTCATGAGCCAATTGCCAATCGCGCTTACTAGCTGATTCCAAAATGCGATCGACAATCTGCCGTTCCTTAGTTAAAATTCTCGACCAAAACCACAAACGCTCTAGGATTGTGGCGACAGACAAAAGCGATAAAGCCAGTAAAGGCCACATCGCTGGGCCACCTCTTTCAATAAGTTCTGTAACAGTCACAGCTTTTTATTCCCTCCGTACCTTGGCAAAGGCAAGTTTTGAAAAATAGAGTATTAGAACCCTAATACGCTTAGTGTTAACAAAATTGTACGTTGGGTTGAGGCTTTACGTTGGCGTAGCCGCAAGGGAGCGCATAACCCAACTAAATCTTGAAAATGTTGGGTGATGGACTACACATTCTTACTCCATCAACCTCCCTCAACTCAACCTCAGCAGTGTTAATTGCTAATCGTTCATTGTTCAGTTGGGTTTTCCACACCTGCATATTCTTGGTCTTTTTGTCAATATAAAAATAGCTGGAGGAAACAAATATGAATTTTTCAATTCAATCTTTCTATAACTGGTATCGCAACACACTTCGCAATCCGAAGTATCGCTGGTGGTTGATTCTCGGTTCATTAGGCTATTTATTCAGCCCGATTGATATTGCCCCAGACTTTATACCTGTAGTTGGACTGTTGGATGATGCAGTGATTTTAACTCTGCTAGTTTCAGAAGTTTCTCAAATGTTAGCCGCCCGTCTCAAGGGTCGTAATCAAGAAGAAACACCAGAAGCTACTCCTGCCAGTAGTGAGACTGTAGATGTTAATGCAGTTCCCCTTAAGTAATATCTCAAGTAAACTTAAATTTAAATAAGCCCTCGACTGAATCAGCAATTATTGCTTACCAGCGAGGGCTTATTTGTTTAGTTTATTTTAGCTACAAAACGAATAAAACCGTATGAATTGCTGGGAGTACCTGATGCAGTAGCATTAGGTACTGTAGTTGTGCCAGTCACAACTTTGACAACTACGGCTCCGTTAGGATTAGTATTACTCGCACAAGCAGCAGGTAGTGTTGTTCCAGCAGTGTACAACTGTCCCCCATCAGTATCAGCAATATTAGTGAAATAATTAGTCGGGGCAGTAGGAAGGTTGCTGGAACTTAGTGCCATTGCAATGCCTGAGTTGGTATTAAATGTGGTGGATGAAAACGTACTGTTGAAAGGAACTAAATCACAGAGAGTTACATTTTGGGCAGGAGTACCACCATCGGATAGAAAGTAAACTGTGTATTCAATTAGATCTCCAGGTTTAACGTTGCCACCATTTATTACTCCTTGTAGATAAGTACTTAGAGGAGTTGGCCACATCAGTGTACTATCGTCGTTGGCATCGCTGGGGTTATCAATATAACCAGTTTTGGCTATTGTATTGATTCGGGTAATCCTCTTAACTAAGCGTAAGCGAGTAGTAGCTGGTAAAACATCTGTAGATGAGTTATTATTACTGTTTTTGTCACTGGTGTTGGAAACAGTGGCGGTATTAGAAATATTATCTTGAGTTGTACGCTTGACAGTTAAGTTAATACTGCTACTTGCACTTGCGGCTAGTGTGAATCCAGTAATACTTGTGCAAGTAACATTTCTATTAATGCTATTAAATGAGCAATTCCAGTTAGTGTTGTTATTACCTGCGGCTGAAATATAAGTCAGGGTTGTAGGTAAGGTGTCTGTAACTGTAATAGTGCCGCTAGTAGTAGCAAATCCAACGTTCTTGACTGTTAAGCTGAAAACACCATTCTGGTTATAAGAAATATTTGTGTTGTGGGTTTTGCTAATTGTTAAATCTGGAGCATTTACGTTGGTGGTATCAGTCGCCGTATTATTGCTGGGAGTTGGGTCACTAATACCACTAGGCGCACTAACGTTTGCGGTATTAGATAATGTCCCCGTTGCTGTATCAGATACGGTACCTTTAACAGTGAAAGTTGCTGTACCACCATTTTTAGCCAAGGTGACAGTTGTACTAATGCTATTACCAGTTCCACTAGCAGCACCACAACTATTGCTACCACTAGCTGAACAAGTCCAGGATACATTAGTAATTGCCGTAGGAACGTCATCAGTAACAGGGGCATTACTAACCAAATTACTTGTACTGAGGTTTTTTACGGTAATAGTGTAAGTAATCGAACCACTAGGATTAATGGTGGTCAATCCATCGGTTTTTGTAATTGATAGGTCAACTAAGTCGTTAATAATAGTAGGGTCACTACTGCTGTTATTAACATTATTTGTATCACTGGTATTTGTAACTGTTGCTTGATTAGTAATTGTTCCTGTGGCAGTTGGTTGAACGGTAAGGGTAATGGTACTACTAGCATTGGCTGCAAGTGAGCCAGCGTTTGTACAAGTAACAGTTTGTCCAGTAGCCGAGCAACTCCAGTTATTAGAACCAATAGCAGTACCACTGGCTGATACATAAGTTAAACCTGTTGGTAAAGTGTCTGTAACAGTAATAGTTCCACTGCTAGCTGTTTGACCAACATTACTAACTGTGAGGGTATAGTTAGAATTTTGATTCAGCGCAAAGTTGCCTGTATGACTTTTAATTATTTGTAAATCTGCATTAGTTGAGGGGTTAACAGCCGTAATTGTGATAGCGTTTACGCCTGTACCCAAATCACTGTTGTAGTGATAACTACTACCCGAAAAGTCATAGATTAGGTTAGTAATTGTGGCACTACCTGCTGAGAGAACTTTGACTGTATATACTGTGGTGACATTGCCTCCAGCTTTACCGCCTGGATAATTGTATGGGCCTTTACAACTACGGTATGTGCCTTGGGGGGGTGTAGGGCCGATGATTGGATCCCAACCACAGGCATCAGCATAGATGGCGTTGTTACGCGTTCCAGCAGGTGCGTCGTATGTAGAGTTGGAAGCAAGCACTTGAAACAGGATATTAGGAAAGTTAGGTGAAAATACTAACTGTTCATAACCATTGGTAGCTGTGCTTCCTTGAACGGTATATTGATAAGTTTGCCCAACAGTGACTGTACTTGGCCCAGTGATGCTCAGAACTGAGTTGCGATTTTGGGAGACTAATTTTTCTACATAAATTTCTCGATTTAAGGGTGTGCTGATAGTACCAACGCCAGTTGCACTAGCTTCAATGTGATACATCTGGCTGGTGTTATAAGCGGCTGAGTTGCGAGTAATTACAATGTTGTAATAGAAGTCTGTGCAGTTGTTGGGAGTAGCACCTGTGTTGCCTGGAGGTTGGGAGGTAGTACCAGCCGGAAGGGAAGCAAGGGTGAGGGTGCTTGATCCTTGTAAGTTGAGTAAAGAATTGATCGCGCCATCTCGGACAAAGGTGGCTGTGACATTAGTAGCAGCAGTGTCGCCAACGTTACAAACACGAGCGCCTACCATATATGTATTGGGCCCAACGTTAACGTTGTTACTATCTAAGCCGACAATATTCCAGCTAATAGGTTGAATTGTTAGAATCGGGGCGGCTAAAGCAGGCGCACTTTGCCACAAGCTAATGCCACTAAAAACGAGCGTAAATATAAACGAAATTATAACTGTGGTTAAGAATTTAAATAAACGTGGTAATTTCGCAGTTGGTTTTTTTTTGCTGCCTAGATAGGTGCGATCGCCTCTGCAATGTTGATGTTTTCCTAAATGCTTTAATCGCAACAATTTACACTCACCTCTACCTTTAATTATAGTTTTGGTATGCTGCTGTGGAACAGCTAGAAGTTTGTGGTACTGATTGATTGACTGGCGCTATTGTGCCATCAATAGAATTGACTACTGCATTCAGTGCAGGTTCCGATGTTCCGTATTTTGGATCTGTGGCGATCGCACTAATCTTTTCCCCAGGTTGCAAATTACTCAGCGACAGACTAAACTTTCCTTTGCTATCAGTATTAACCATAGCTATTGGTTCGCTTAACGTCCCATAATTAGAAGTATTTTCAGTAACTTTGTATATTTCTATTTGAGAACCTGGATCGGCAATTCCATCTATATTGACTTTTCCATCAATTACAAAAAATTCTTTTGCCATAAATTCTGGTGCATTAATCGCTGCATTAGCTGTATCTAAGCGTCGATTTGGTGAATTACGCCGTGGATTTATGCCGTCACCACGTTGAAATTGTTCTACACCCAGATCTTGTTGAGTATTCAAATCAATACTTAGTCCCGCAATAGCAGCAAAGCGATTATTTTGAATAATATTGCGATCGCTCTGAGGGTACGCTGCTACTACTACTCCCGCACCAGTTTGATTACTAATTTCATTACTAATAACTTGATGATTATTGCCCATTAAATATATAGCTGCTCTCCTCAGCTTCCGACCATTAAACTTTATTTGGTTATTACTAATTTTAACATCACCATCTGGCTTAAATAAAAATATTGCGCTACCATCATTACCACAAATTAAATTTGAACTTATTTGTGAGTTTTTAATTTTTCCTTCTAAGCGAATTGCATCTGGCATTCCCGCAAAACCATTGTCAATAATGACATTTTCTGATACTTGCAAATTTTCGGCGTTAACTGATGTAATAATTCCGCTACTATCATGATTAGCAATTAAGTTTTTGCGGATGCTTGTACCTAAACTGTTAAATACTGATACTCCAAAAGCAGAAGTTTGTTGTAAAACCTTACCTTTAGACTGTACGCCTAACCAGTTATTTTCAATCAAAACATTTTTGGGAGCATCTTTAGTATTATCAAATGGAAAAATATTTTGATCGGCATTGAGTTTTTCTTGAGTTTGTGGTAAGGAATAAGCTATAAAAATATCAGCCGCAGGAGTGAAAACTGTATCACGATGTTTGGCTGTAAAACCATGTAAACTTAAGCCCCGAATGACTACGCCATCGGCAATAATTGTTAACCCACGAAATATTTCTACTTGAGCAGCAGGAGTAATTTCTACGATGGGAGTGGGAATGTTAATATCGGGATTAGCAAAACGATTATTATCATAGCCTGGTTGAGTTGTACCATCAATGATTAATCCAGGGCTATGAATGTGAGGTAATTCTTCATTCAAACGAATGATAGTATTTGTTGTAGGTAAATTAAATTCAATTTTTGAGGGAAGATTAGAATTTATTTGCTCAACCTGAGCTTTTTCTGGTTGGCTTAAATTATTGATGGATAATGTACCATTAGCAAGTGCGATCGCTTCCCGCAAAGTTAAAACAGCATCCGGTTGAATAGCTATATCTTCATTACTATTAACTACTATCTTTAAATGTAAATCTTGATTGATATGGTTTAAGGGAGCGGCATTAACTTTGGAAAAATAATTTAGTTGATTTATCCCTAAACAACTAAATATGAGTAATAAATACCTGGCAATATTTGGCGTTTTAAAGTTAAACATTATGGCTTGACCCCTTCTGTCGCTGGAACTACATTTGAAGTAGGAGTAGATGTATTTGTATCTGTTGGTATAGTTACTTCTGGGTTAGTAACAGTTGTTGATGTATTTGGATTAACTGAAGTAACACTTGCATCTGTATTGCTTGCTTGATTTTCGGTTTTTTTGCTATCGGTAGCAACTGGTTTAACTACAGATTCCTGTTGCTGCGGTGGTGCTACTTTTTGTAAACCAAAACCTTCAAATAATTCATTCAGCTTAACTGTTAATCCGAAATAAGCACCACCTGCTGAACGGGAACCACTAAAATCACGATCATCAACCTTACCAAAAGCATAACCAGCAGATAAACGGAGATTAGGAGTTAAATAATAACCAGCTTCAATTAAAAAACCTTTTTCACTATAGCCAGCAGTCTGTTGATTAATCCAACGAGCTTCTCCCACTAAATCCATGCTATATCCCACGCGATAAGTTGTGCGTAATTGACCTAGAGAAACTGAACTGCTACCAACTAAATCTTCAGCTAAGTAAGAGATGCTATCGCGCAGGGCATATTTACCATAAAATTCCCATTGCCAATTAGGGGCATAAATCGCTTCTAGTGCTAAGGTATTATCTTGAGAACCAGTCCCACTGCCTAATAGTAAAGTATCGGGAATAGTGGAGGGATTTTTGCGATATTCATAACGCAATAAGGCGTTAAAAGAATCGTTATTAGGATCGCGATAAGCTAAACCTAATTTGAGATTAGCTGTATCTCCCAATCCAATCAGTGTTTGATTAGAACTACTAGCTTGTTGATAATTAGCTAGGGCTGTTAATGCTGGGGAAATCTTACCTGTTACACCAGCAGAAATTACTGTGTTACTTGCTTGGGAAGAAGTGCGATGTTCGTAGCGGGCGTTAGCTTGAAAGTTCGGGTTATCTGTATAAGCAATACCAACACTGTAGCTATTTCCACCACTGACTCCCAGGCTAGAAGCACTTTGACCTGGTGCAAAAGGTTGAGGAAATTGGGTTCCTGCTCCTGTACGATTGAACAAATCACCAAAGATGTGTTCGTAGGTAAAATCCATCTTTAGTCCAGGAGCAATTGTCAAGCCTTGTTTAATGCCAAGTGAACCAGTCATAGATTGAGCATTAATTAAAGAATAACGCCCAATTAAAGTGGTATCTGAGCCAACTTTGTAATTACCATCAATATCAAGGCTGGTGATGGAGTTATCTTTATACTGTCCGCCTGAGAAAAACTGTTGATTTAATCGGACATTAATACCAGGAAATGCTGCCCAATCTAAACCCAAGATGGTGCGGTCGGGATAAACTGTATCTTGTTGAGAGGAAAGGTTGAGTTCGTTTTGCGCTCGAAATGTGATTTTATTTGTAATGGGAACAGTGACGCGCGATCGCAATTGGCTAGAAGTGATATTTTGTGGGTTATTAGGTAGGCGGTCTTCCCGTTTGCGATTGATATAATCTAAATCTAAGGTTGCACTACCAAGGCGTTGTTGCACTCCGGCGGTAATTGTAGTTAAGTTGTTATCTACTTTGCTACCTGGAATTGCATCTGTACGAGGTGTAAATAAATCTTCAAATGTATCTAGCGGTTGCGGAGCAATTCCATTATTATTTTCGCGGTCATATTGTAATTTAAGATTAGTTGTAGAAGAAACTTTAGCAGTAACTTGAGCGCCATAGCGAGTTTGACCTGGTACAAAACTCACAGTTGCGTTATTAGCAAAACCTGCTTCAGCAGAACGATAATAAGCTTGACCTTGAACTCCTGGGATAATTTCGCCTTGCGCTTCTAGACGGTATGCAGAACCATCTACCATTCCCATTACTTCAGAGTTGTTTTTAGAGTGGGCATACTCTGCAACTAAGCTTGCTTTTGAACCAAGGGCAATTAAGGTATCAGCGCCATAAAGTTCAAATTGGCGTACTCCTTGGTTTTCGTGTAAGAAAGTTGCACCCAACCAACTTTCTTGATTAAGATTGCGGGAGAAATGATATCTTACCCGCCCACCATAAATGTTATTGTTAGAACTTTCGCTTTCATATTGATAAGTGGTAACAATGCGGCGTACTAAAACTTGTCCGTTGTTATCAACATCAGTGCGGAGAATTGGTTCACGGAATAATAAGCTACCGCGATCATAATCAATTTGATAATCACTGCGATTCAGTTGTTTGCGCTCAAGTACTGTTCCAGGGCGATTAAGTTCTTCTGTTTCAATAAAAACATTTTCACTACCTTCTACTAACAACCGCCGAGAAAGGAAGTAATAACCACTTGTACCATCGGGAGCGATAGTATCGCGTTGAAAACCTTGAATATTATTGCCATAAAAGGCAGTAATTTGAGCGTTACCAACGTTGTAGTTGGTTTTAAAACCGTGTAATTGGCGGGTGGTAGCGGTAAATTGTTGAGAGCGAGATACAAATTCTTGGGTGTTGTAATCTCCCCACATTACAGAATCAGGCTCAGCACCTGGAGTACGTGCAGAACGCTCTAAACGCAAATAAACGCTATCTTTAGAAGGTGTTAGTGCTTCAACTTTAGAAGTATCACCATAAACACCATAATTTTGGTCACAAATTTGTACAGCGCGGAATAAACGAGGATCGCCGTTACAATCTTGGTTAAGAGTGCGATCGCTGTTATATGCTCCTGTGAATAACCAATCTCCTAAAACTTTTCCACTTGCAAAAACAGCACTATGCGTATCTAAGCGATAGCCATTTTTTTTATCAGTAGGTAAATAATCCCGAAAACTACTGTAATAATCTGTACCTCTAGCCCCAAAGCGAATATCAACTACTCCTGTAACAATTGAAGGTCGCAAATTTGTCTCAAACTGCAACTGAGTAAACGCTTCTAAATTGTTAACTACAGCCCGAACGCGCACAGTTTGAGCATCTAAACTAGAACGGAGATTAGCTGTAAATTCTCCTTGTCTAGCTTGGACTTGAAACCCTGGATGATCTGGTTCTAAATCTACTCCCGCAAACTGTCCAGCACTGCTTTCTAGGGTGACAACTGCATCTCGGTTAGAACGATTGCCATTTGGATCTAATAGTTGACCTTGAACTGTTGCTGTTGAACGTCCATCCGCAGGAATTCTTGATTCTACTGTTTGGATAGTGATTTTGTCGGCAGCACCCCGCACTAGCACTTTTACTGATGCTACTTGTCCCTCTACGCCTTTATTTGTAGCCTTAGCAGTAAGGGTATTTTCTCCTTCATGAAAGGAAACACCATACCAAGTTTGCGTGACTAAATGCTTTGTAGAATCTGTTTCTGTACGCCCAATCAACGAAGAGTCTACTTTTTTACCATCAACTTGAAGTTCTAGTGTTGCGCCCTCTGGAAACTGCACAATCACTGAACTAGCTGGAATATCTAATACAGTGCCTGATGTTGGCGTGAGAATTTTTACTTCTGTAGAATTGATGCTTTCAGATTGCTGAGTTGCAGGAGTTGCCGCTGGTTGTGGAGTTGTGGCTGGTTGTACTGCTGGCGATGTAACTGATGGTTGTGTTTGTGGTGAAACTGTTTGTGTTCTCGCTGAAGAAGGAGACAGAAACATACCGAGAGTTTCGAGTGTACCTGCTACCAATAAAGCTTTGAAAGAGGCTTTTTTAAACTTCATGGTGTTGCCTCTCTGGAGGAAGGCGTAACAGCAAAGTTCATTCTTACCAAAGCACCTGGCGCTAAATGCACTAAGCGGGATTGACTGTTACGTTCTTTAAAGCGAACATTGGGAGCAAGGGTATATCCTGGTAAACTGCTGAGATCTAAAACTCCGGTGCGATAACCAGGGAGTACATTAATCACAGAAAATAAACCCTTAGCATCAGTGGTGATGCGATTACCGTCATCCATCAAAACCACTGAATTAGGTACACCTGGTTCACCAGGTTGTTGCTCACCATCAAAGTTTTTATCTACAAATACGCGACCAATTACAGTGCCACAATCTGTAGCAATTCCTGGCTGAATCCGCAGTTGATGAATTGCAGGGCCATCTTTAACTGCAAGATTAATATCAGTACGTCTAGCATTAACAATTGCCGAATTTTTGCCAGAACCGCGCATCGCATCAGGGGTTAAAGCTGCGGCATAAGCAATGTTTACTACCTGACCTGTAGGGATGTTACCTGGTACTTTAAATTCAATGTTTGAATTGTTATTGGTAGCTGTTACGGCAACTCCTTGACCTTGGGATTCCCCGCGCACAGAATTAGCTTTAAATTGGAATCCAAGAGGTAGTTTGTCCGTAACTGTAATATTGTCTAAACTTGCAGCAGAAAGATTTTTTACTGATAGGCGATAGATGACTGTATCTCCTGGTTCTGCTGCGGCGCGATCGCCTGTTTTTATAATTTGAATTCCTTGCGAGTTGCAAGTATTCATGTTCAAATTCAATACTGCTAAAACTAAACCTACTTTTTCAGCATCTTGAATATCAATAGTTCCATTTACTGATGTGCTGTTATCTGTAGCAGAAATCGGTTGACCATCTAAAGATGTCGCAGTGTAAGAAATAATAGTGCCGTTGCGCTGACCAATAACAATGCGAAGACGGCGTTGGTTATAATTCTTGCCTTCAGGTGGGTTAACTAACAAAACATAAGTTTTACCTTGGTTTAGTTGACCCTTATTAGAATCAAATAAGAAACTATACTTGCCTTGATTTCCGTTTGTTAGAAAGTAAGGATTACTATTTTCTTTATTAGGTTCAATTCCTTTGGGGATTTTGTTATTAGGAACATCAGGTAACTCTGTTCCCGTCAGTGGTACAAGTCCTGCTATGCCTCCTAGTGAGTCTGCTGGTTCATAAAGACCAACACTAAATCCGGTGTAATCGGGTAGAATTTCTCCCGCACAACCTGTTACATTACCTAGAGGATTTTTCAATTGAACGTTGGCAGGAGGTAACATTACAACAGTTTGATTTGTAACTGTTGACAGGGCGCTCAGAGTTTGTAGAGAAGTACATTCAGGCAGTTGTTCGTTAGATTGAGGTGCAATTTTTTCATATTTCCAATTAGTTACAGCACCAGAACCACTAACGCTTGCTTGTAGCTGTTCTTGATGACGATTTAAAGCTACAGTTACACTTGTTCCATTTTCTGGAACTGCACCAACTGCAACTTCAACAGTCATTTTCATTTGACTGCCTGGAGCTAAAATTTGGGGTTCAGAGGAAGTTGAATTAGGAGTTACAATTTTAGTTGGCTGATTACCGAGATTACTAACAAGAAATTGAAAATTAAGCTTTTCGCCTTGATGAATCGTAGTTTTACTATCAGATGCTTGTGCTGGTTCTGAAGCAGTTTGAGTAGTTACTTGATTGGGCGCTAACTTAACTAGACTTTGAAAAGCAACTTGAGCAACTTGATCTAAATTGGCTTCTGCTGGTGCTGCGATTACAGCATTAAAAGCTTTGCTGGTTACTGAATTAGCTTGGCTAGAATTTAAACCAACATCTTGAAAAATAGAATTAAAAATTTCTGTAGCTTTTTGATTATCTAAATTTTCTAATTTATTAATTAAATTAGGTTTTTCTGCAACTGCTTTGCTTAAAGCATTTTTAGCAGTTGTAGTTATTTGTGCCACTGTAGTATTGTTAGGCAACTGTTGGATTTCTTGACTAACAGCTAAAATACCTTTAGTAGCTTGTTCTCTTGAGAATCCTTGTTGAATTAATTGCTCGGTGATAGCACCAGTAATATTCCCTAATGCTAGGTTTTGATTGTGATCTGCAACGCCCATCGCTACAATGCTAATCATTTCGGATTGAGCAACGTTGGCAGCTATTTGATTAGATATTCCACTAAATAAGTTAGCAAGATCGCTGTTGTCAGAATCTTGGTAATTATAAGTAGCTTGATTTTTAAGTTCTTGCTGAGGAGCTATACATTGATTAATATTATTCTTAGTAGCTGAAAGTAACGGTGTAGGCATCTGCACTAATGCCGTCGTAGCCAATGAAATTGTGACTGTACCTACTTGAAAGTACCGTTTCAAGGAATTAAAGTTGTGTGTATAATTGTTGTAAAACACTTGACTTTTATCCTTCTTTATGAGCTACAATAAAATTTTGTTAGGATGAATTCAAGAAACTTGCTTAATAAGAAGTTTTAATAGATAACTTCTTACTTACCATTGTTCTAAATAACAGTGGCAATCAGCCTGCGCTATTTTGCTGAAAGGTACTAAGACATATTGCTGAAAATAGCAATTGAGTAAATAAAGTTTAGGGAGAGAAAATAAATCTCTCAAATTTGGTTAAGTAAGCAGTAGCACTTTATGAAGCGTAGGGTGCTACAAGTAAAAAGACTAAACGTTGCTAAAACCAATGTAGAGACGTGCTATAGCACGCCTCTACATTCCCAGGGGAAGAGATGTCCAATATTTTTTTACGCTGTTTAGCTGACTACTTATCAACTAAATAGCCTCAAATTAGCAATTTTTAATACATTGCAACCAGAAAAAGCGATCGCATACCAAGAATAAACCTTATGTAAACGATACGCGATCGCATACCTCTACTCCGAGTGCGGTCGCGCAGCGTCCCCGAAGGGGAATCGCGTATCGTCCCTGTAGGGGAATCGCGCAATGCTGATTCACAACTTAGCGTACCTTAACTTGGTAGGTGGCACTGAGCTTAGTTGCAGGCGCAATGGGGCTATTAACATCCCAACGGATATGTGTGTAAGCTTCTGCGGGAGCGGGTTTAGTTTCTACAGCACCATTAGCTGCCTTGACTTGAACTGTAGGTTGGGCGACGAAAGTTTTACCGCCGTCAATACTATAAGTAATTTTTGCGCCACTAGGAACGGTAGCGGAACTGAGTACAAATACTGTTTGCTTAGGAACTGGTTGCAATAATACTAAATTTTTAATGGGGCGATCGCTATTATTTTCGCCAGATAGCTTATAGCGCAGTACATCGCCTGGTTGTACAACAACATTACCTTCTAAAGCTTTCCAACTAACTTGTTGTTTGCCTTGTTGATTTTCTACAACTTGCTTTTCGGCTTCTAAACGTAACTGAACCTTCTTAGCAGGGGCATTTTGAGCGATCGCACTGTTAAATTGTTCTTTAAGACCTGCAAAACCAGGCATGGTAGCAACAAAAGGTACAGTTGCAATTAAAGCGATCGCACTTAAACCAGCAATATATGAACGTTTCATCTTAAATTCTCCAACCTGTTGATTTCGTCGTCATCTTTCGGTTAATCCTGGGGCATCAGAATTTTTAGAGATGCCCCAACTATATTCAGTTTGGCTTAGTTAAGCTTGCGTCGGAAAATGAAATTACCTTCTGCCGATCCTGGTAATAAAGTACCAACAATATTTTCATACCTGGTAACTTCGCCAGTCGCAGTACCATCACCATCCTTGTCAGTACCTACTGCTGCGGGAGCGCCGTTAAAGAATGAGACACTACCAGCCGTTGCGGTTGCTGAACTTGACACACTACTTGTATCAATACCAGTAGGAAGAGCGTTGTCTTTTGCCCAGTTATTTGTTCCAGTTAAACCATCTTCTATCACCTTGAAATTATTTGCTGTCAAGGTAGCACTGTTAGTTGCACCTGTTCCTGCGCTCGCAATATTCTTATAACGAATCCGGTACTCAACCAAATTGCCTGGAACGAATTTTGCTGCCAAGAGTGTTTGATTTGTAGTGTAAGGTTGTAACTCTGTACCATTGGAAGCGAGAATCCGAGCTTCTTTGTACATTGCCATAAAACCTGTGTAGGTTTTATTTATCGTGTAGTTGTTTGTCTCAGTACCTTGGAATCCAGCAGTTGCATCATTAATATAAGCAATAAGCGGTACAGGAAAACCTCCAACAACCGTACCAAAATCACCAGGGGTTGTCATATCGGTTGAAAGTTGAGTATTAGCAGGTAAGTCAACTACTACTGTGTAGTTTGCTGTCGCACCCGCAGCAATGGTAATTACCACAGCCGTACCACCTGTCGTAAAATTAGTACCGTTCCAAGTGTAGGTAGCAGTACCACCACCCACAGGGTCAGTAATTTTTACTGTAGTGCCATTAGGAAGACTACCATTTGTGCCATCTAAAATTCCCGCCAACGTAGTCGGTTGTACTGTAAAAGCAGCAGAAGCGTTGCCTGTATTTTGGATAGTGTTGGTGTAGAGAACAGTACCTGGATCGATGGTAGTTCCTGGTGACGTATTTGCTGGAACAGAAGTACTCTTATCCGTAAAGTCAGTATTTGTCGTGCCGTCTGGCCCTGTAGCTGCTGGTTGACCACTTGGGCCATTCAATAAAGAGTTTGCTGCGGCTACATTTGCGGTGCTTGTGGCACTATCTTCGCGTACACCATTGGTAGGAACGCCAGCAGTTTCACCATTAGCATTATCAGCATTGTCTTCTGTCTTAGCGTCGAATGGGGTACTATTAGTGAAATCTTGGTTTGTTCCATCTGGATTTGCAGAATTACCGTATTCTATGTTAATAGGAGTGCCTGCTGTTGCTCCACTATTAACCGTTACTACAACCCGTACATAGACAGATCCACCCGCAACTATAGATGGTGTAGTGTATGGATTGGTAATAGTTTGGTCATCACCATCACCAAAAGTGCTGTTAGTAGAAACTATTACACTTTGGACAGTACCAGGGCCACTTACAATAGTAGCTGCACTAGGTAATACAAATTTAGTTGGGTCGTTACCTGTGTTTGTTACCTTAAATTCATAGTTAATATTACTGCCTGGAGCCGCGCCAGCAGGAGTATTACTTGGGCTAACATCAATACCTGCGACTTCTGCCACGGTAATGGTAACGGTATTAGACGTAGTATCAATCGTTGTACCACTACCGTCATCATAAGTACCAGTTGCCGTGTTGCTAATTGATGTTCCCGCCGCCGTTCCCTCAGCTAGTACTGGTGCTGCTAACTGAAATGCACCACCCAGGATTAAACTGGCTGCTACTAATTGTCTGTAAAGCCTTCTTTTACCAGTATTTTTCATAAGATTAATTTCATCCCCGATGATTTTTTAGCAGTACACAAGCACAAGTTTCGGCAGCAGGTATAACTCTTAAAAAAGCCACGATCAAATCTGATTTTGACTTTTATTAAAAGAGAACTTTTATCAAGCTTTTAGCATGAAATTAAAACTTAATTCAGCTAATTTATTTAACACAAGTAAGCTATTCAGCCAGTTTTTTCAAGAAAGTTGCGGTTTTAAAGTAAAGATTTTTAATTTAAAACAGCCGCTTTAAGTTCTGAACCTAGCTACATATACAAGATATCTTTTTAATCTTTTAGTACGCCTGCGCTTAAACACTGAATTGTACTAAGCCAAAATGCGGAAAGCTTTTTCCACCACCTAAGTAGATCAAGCAACTGACGATTCATACTGATTAACGTTCAGATATTTTAGTGGGTAGGGTGCGTTACGCTTCGCTAACGCACCCTACAGATAGAGGCTTTGCATAAGTCTTGAATCAAAGAGCGCTAACTCTGTGTCACTTCTATATATATATGTTCCAGCCGCACTTGCTGCCTAGAAATAGAATCTAAAGCAATGCCATCAAACCGTGCAATAATTTCCTTGAGTTCTAAATGTTCTGGTAGCCAAAAGGCTAGATCGTTACCATAATTCCTAGTCCTAAAACCATAAGATTCGGCGCAAGCGATCGCCCTGTCTTTATCCTCTGTTTGAACAATAATAATTTCTTGGGCAGAAATCAGTTTGCGTAATTCAGCTAAAGTACCTTCTGCTACTACCCGACCATTTTTTATAATCCCAATACGCTGACATAAACGTTCTGCTTCTTCTAACAAATGCGTCGTCAGCAAAATAGTCATTCCTTGACTTTGCAACTGACGAATTAATTCCCAAATTTCATAACGCGCTTCTATATCTAACCCAGTTGTTGGTTCATCTAAAATCAATAACTTAGGATGATGCACAATTGCCGCAGCAATATTCAACCGTCGCTGCATTCCACCACTAAGGGTTTCTACAGTACTTTTAGCTCTATCAGCTAAATTAACAGCTTCTAAACTTAGTTGTACTTGTTTACGCCGTTCTTGATTTGATAATCCGTAAATTTGAGCAAAAAAATTCAAATTTTCTTCACAAGATAAACTTTTATAAAGTAAATTTTCTTGTGGTGCAACCCCAATTAATGGTTTAGTTGCTTCAGATACAGGTTTGTTATTGATAGCAATATTACCACTATCTGCCCGCAACAAATTACATAAAATATTGATAGTTGTAGTCTTTCCTGCACCATTTGGCCCTAATAAACCATAAATCTCTCCCGACTCAATATGCAGAGTTAAATCATGTAAAACTGCTCTTTTACCGTAAGACTTGCTCAACTTTTCTATATTTAACACTGGCGTTATAGCCTCCTTTCAATTTGCACCATACTTCTGTAAGAAAGCCATCCACCTCCAGCTACTAAGACAGCAAATACACACAAAAACCCAAAGTGCGACTCAATTTTTGCTAATCCATCCCCCCGATCAGAAACTGCTATTAAAGCTTCATTCATGTGATAAATTGGATTAAATTTAGCTATTTTCAGTAGAGAATCTGGGAAAAAAGATGTGGGAAAAAACGCGCCACCCATCATTAATAAAGGTACGCCAAAAGATGCAACTATCGAATTAACATCATGTGTCCGACGCGCAAAATGGGTACTAAGAATAAAACCTAACCCTACATAAGAAATAATACTTAATAAAATAATTATTCCACCTAATAGCAAGGAACCTTGAAATTTAGCGCCCCAAAAAGCTGCAACTGTATAAATTATTAAAGCTTGACCAAAACCGATACAACTGTGTGCTATAAAAATTCCCAAAAAATACGAAAGACCACTCAACGGAGACAAAAACAAACGTTTCAAAGTTTGCTGTTCTCGCTCTGCTACGACAGTTGCCACAGTACCCCCTAGACAACTAAAAAAAAGTGCAGAGCCGATTAATGCTGAAGGTGCAACATTTTCAAAAGCGTCACTCATTGATAGCTTAGTTCTTTCTGCAATCAACAATCCATTAATTACTAAAATAGTAATTGGGAAAATACACCACAAAATTAGGCTAAATCGTCGCCTGAGTAATTCAATTAAAATTCGCTGTGCCACCGCTAGCGTTTCACGCCAATATTTCATCATACTTGTTCATTGATAATTGTTAATCGTTAATTGTTAACTTGGTAATTTCTTCAATAGTTAATTCTTGAACATTATTAAAAACTACAGATGCGCCAGCAGCCAAAAGTTTAGCAGCATAATCATCACGACGTTCAGGTGTTGCCTGAAGGTGTGGCGGTAAAATACCTACGCCAATTACAGTACGCGAAAGCTTAGTACGCGCTTGAGTGACAGTATACATATCCGCAACTGTATCACCTACATAAACGACAGGAATAGCAGCATTGACTTGATGTAGTTGTTCTAGCTGTTGCACTGCTAAAATTAATCCTGTAGGGTCAGGCTTACCAGGTGCATCTTCCATCCCAATTAAAATAGGTGAGTTAATCCCAAGCCGTCTTTCCAAAACATAAGCAGCTTCGGCGTGGGGCGCACCACTAAAAAATCCCCAAGGAATATTAGCTGCGCTGAGTTGTTCTAAATAGCTTAACTGTAACAACAACGGTTCGTCGCAAATATAACCATTCCACTTTTGGGAATTAGTTCCGCGATAGCGAGATTGAAAAAAATCAACAAGGGCATTGTAGTCGATTTGAATAAGCGATCGCTTATTCTGATCAGGCATAGCCGAGACTTGTTGTTGCCCAACCGATTCAAAGTAGCGATAAATTAACTCCTGAGAAGCTTCCCAGTCATTATTCCAAATCCCTTCAGACTTGAGTGCGTCAATATCTGCTTGGTCAGGGCGATATGCTTTATTTGTAAACTGCTCTACAGTATCTGCGATCGCACGACGATAAGATCCGGTCACATCCCGCACAACACCGTCAATATCGAAAACTACAATCACACTACAGCTAGATTCTTGCACCAAAAATTGCTCCCTCCAAATGAAATAACTAATTTAGTTCGCAAAATGTTCAGTATATAACTGATAGATCCAGTCTTGCCATGCGCTAAAATAGTCGTCTGTAAATTAAACCAAATAATTCTGGGTTTTTCCCGGAGGTGTGATTGTCCAAGTTCATATTAAAAGTTCTCTGGCTAGATGAGAACGTGGCGATAGCAGTTGATCAAGTAGTTGGTAAAGGTACAAGCCCTTTGACATCTTACTTTTTCTGGCCTAGAAATGATGCGTGGGAACAGCTAAAAACTGAGCTAGAATCCAAGCATTGGATTGCTGATGTTGATCGCGTTGCAGTGCTAAACAAAGCAACAGAAGTGATTAACTACTGGCAAGAAGAAGGCAGACGGCGACCGATGTCTGAAGCTCAATCTAAATTCCCAGAAGTTGCATTCACAGGTAGCGCCTAGAATAAATAATTCCGTAATTATGATGCTATTTATGCGGTAAAAATACGGAAAATTCTAGCAAAGCTATAAATAGCAACACCATCAGCAGTGATGTAGGTCAGAGACAACAGCGCTTTCAGCATTATGCTGAAAGCGTTAATTTATTGAAAGTGCAATCAAGTTTAAACTTGAGGATCAAATTTTTGATTGGGTAATTCAGGGGAACGCTGTATCTGTTGTAAGTTGTACCCCTGTTTCCCTAACTGCTGAACAAATTTAGTTGGATCATCAGCTTGAGTTAAATCTGATGATGTTGGATTTTCAACAGTCTCCTTCCTGATTTTTTTTAGTTTTGCTTTTCGTCCCATAAATGTGTATTTATAACTTCTAATCTATTTTTCTCTTGAATACTGTTTAGTTATCCCATCAATTTCACTAAGCGGATAAAATTTAAAATTACGGCTCATAATTGTGCTATTAGTTCATAGCTACTTAGCGATCGCGGTCAGCCCTGGGACTAAAAAACTCAAAACAATCTACCTGGATAATATCTTTAAATCCCCAACTTTCTAGATAATTTATCCATCCTGCCACAGTGCCATCTAGTTCCAGTGTTCCTAAAGCCAGTGCGGGTTCAGCAATCCAAGGTATAACCCAAACTTGATATTCAGGCAATCTTGTATCTAATGATAATTCAACCGATAGCCACTCAGGGATAATATTTAAATCAGGATTTCCATTAGCCCTAAAGCATAGCTGCATATTTGTTTATAGAATTCGCACAAAATAGCTGGCTGAATTTATTGAAATTGCGATCGCTACTAAACAGTTCAACGCCCATTGAGTTATTTAGCAGCGAAACACAGTTGTATCTTTAATATTCTACGGCTGAAACTTGTTCTACCATTTTGAAGCGCCCTTTAATCACAGCCCGTAATAGTCTGTCTATCGCCTGTTTTTCTTCTTCCTCTAAAGACTCTTCCAAGGTGGCTGCCATTAAACCATAACGGTCAGCTAAAGTTAGAACGCCTGTTTCGCTAACAGAAACCAAAATTTCAGAAACAGCACCAGGAAGCAGACGAACTTGGGGATACATAGAAATAAGGGCGTGAACTCTACTCTTCTAATATCTTCTATTTATTTTGTCCGGATGGTGATTAACCAGAGATGTATATTGTGTAATTTATCAGCTTTTTATGTGACTTCAATCACATTGGTGGCTAAAGCCACTGCTCCCCATAAGGGTGCTTGATCTCCAAGTGCTGCTGGTACAACATCAAAATGAATTTCCGGTAATGCCGTTTCAACAGCTACACGCCGCACTACTTCCCAAAAACGATCGCCTGCTTTAGTTACTCCACCACCTAAAATAATGCGTTGGGGGTTAATTAAGTTCGCTACATTGCCGATAGCTACTCCTAAATGCCCAACCTGCTCTTTCTAGCACCGACCAAGCTAAGTCATCGCCAAGAGATGCAGCTTGACTGACTAACTGTGCAGTAATTAAGTCTAAGTTATTATCTACAAGAGAACGCAAGTATTTTCCTTGGTTTGGTTGCGATCGCAATTCTTCTTTTACGGTAGCAGCAATGTAAGATCCAGAAGCCAACCGCTCTAAACATCCTCGCTTACCGCATAAACAAATTGCTCCATTTGGATCTACAACAGTATGTCCGATTTCTCCTGCCATGCCTTCAGTGCCACGCCAGGGTTGTTGATTTAATATCCAACCGCCTCCCACACCTGTGCTAACGGTGATGTAAAGCAAACTATCGTATCCCATACCTGCACCAAAGCGATGTTCGCCCAAGGCGGCGACGTTGGCATCATTGTCTACACTAACCGGAACTTGAAATTCGGTTTGTAAAATTTCCTTAAGCGGAGTATTTTCCCAACCAGAAACATGATGGGATAGTCGTACAGTTCCAGTTTTTGCATCTACTGGGCCGCCAAAACTGACACCTATAGCAGCAGGTTTTTGTGTTTGCAATAACTCATCAATGAGCGATCGCATAATTGTTAAATCAGTACTAGCATTAGCATTAGGTGGTGAAAGAGTACGCCTATCAGCCAGCAATTTTTTTGTATCTGCTTCAACCAATGCTGCTGCCAGTTTTGTACCGCCGAAGTCAAGAGCTAAAATTAATGCCATATTAATCATTAACAATTATCAATTAACAATTATCAATTGTTAGATGCTTGTCCCCCTTCTTGAGTTATGGAAAATTATTATTTCAAGGTGAAAGTTCAGGAGACATTATTCATGGGGAATTGGCGACTTTATGATGGCAGCGTCATATATGTATTGGCTATTCTGGCGAATGAAAGCTGAGGCAGATATTTATTACATTTCAATTACGCTACTTTAGTTCTAGGATCATTGATAATTGTTAATTGATATAAGCCCTAAGATAGGGTATTCCTGAAATGAATATGTCTAGGCTGAGGGGATATTCAACTGATTTTTAGTAAGGAAAGTAGTTATGCCTAGCGGTCATGCCAGCCATAAAGGAGCTTCTAACAAACCAAATACTAATGCTGAAGGGAGTGTTGATACTGCGGCTGATCAATCAGTAGATCCTCAAGAGTTGCTGGGTGAGGGTGCTGATGCTTTAAGAGCTAAAGAAGCTCCAGAAAATGCTGCTGCTACTCAACGACCAGCAGAATAAAAATAGTAGGGGTAATCCTCAATAGTTTTCTGCAAAATTAAGGGCGACCAGCTATGACGGGGCTATTGCCCCGTTAACATTAAGCTAGAAATAATCCCACGTAACTGAAAAACTGTGTTGTATTTGTAAATTAATTGCTAATTACAGCATATTTTAAGTTATTGAAGTAAAAATTCTATTAGGTTTGCAACTCATCAAGTGAGCTATCAGCATGAATATGCTGCCTGTAGTCATCAGCAACAATAGATAATTCAGTAAATCCAACAGCGATCGCCATATTATATAAAGATTCACAAGCGGGTTGCAGTATATTAGCGACTCCTGGTGTGGGACAATTAATCAAGATTTCATTGCCCGCAACTGCTAACCAACATTGATTTAGCACTTTTTGGATCGTTAGAGTATTAAGGTTGATAAATTCCCTGATGGTTGTCACATCTGACGGTTGCATAGTTTTTGATCTGGCAAACTATCACAATTAAATCACTTCCTCCTTAAGATAGATGTGCTGTGTTACACATCTTTCATTTTCTTAATAAAATACAAACATAATGAATTTTACCTATATTCTCGCTTCATCAAGGTTTAGCTAGTGGTGACGCTCTTTAAAGTTGGATATCTTGGGCTGACTTTATTTTTCAGTGCAGCAGTTTTGTTTCTGAGCGTGTGGATTGTGATTCCGGCTCCTACGTCTTGGCTACTACCCTTGGGAGTAGGTGCGCCAGAGATTAGTCCAATACTAGCGGTGGGAAATGCGATCGCTCTATTGTTATCTTTACCAAGCAGTAAGTACAGTTGGTTATCTCGCTTGGCTTTATTTTGTAGCGCACTGGGATTAATTTTAAGTACCATCCCCCTAGTACAACTTCCCAGCACCTTAACAAGCTCAAATAAAGCGATGCAAGCGGCATTAGGGTCAGGGTACATGGAAAAAGTGCCGCAAGAGATACAGGCACAAATGCGCCCTCATCCCTTTGTACTAGCTGAAGTATTTACAGGAATTGCTGATAACCAAGTACGCCAAACTTCAGGTGTTCGCTTTGCTACTTCCGACGGTGTGCCTTTGAGTTTGGAAATTTACCGCCCAATATCAGTAGGGAAGTATCCTACAATCGTCACCATCTACGGTGGCTCATGGCAACGTGGTAGTCCCGTTAATGATGCAGCCTTTAATCGCTACATGGCGGCACGGGGCTATACAGTAATTGCGATCGACTACCGACACGCCCCTAAATATCGCTTTCCAGCCCAACTTGAAGACGTACAAACGGCTTTATCCTTTATTAGAGATCATGCCAAAGAATATGAGGTAGACCCTGAACGGATAGCTTTAATGGGGCGCTCTGCTGGCGCTCACTTAGCAATGCTTGCAGCTTATCAAAAAGACTCCGCACCGATTAAAGCAGTAGTTAGTTACTATGGCCCTGTTGACTTAGTTCGAGGCTACGCTGCTCCGCCGTTTCCAAATCCAATTAATACTAATGCAGTTTTAGAAGCCTTTCTGGGGGGTTCTCCTACAGAGTTCCCTCTGCTTTATCAACAAGCTTCACCTATTAGCTATGTTATGCCAGGTTTACCGCCAACTTTGCTGATATATGGTGGACGCGATCATCTTGTAGAAGCGAAGTATGGAGAAAGTTTGTATCAACACCTGCGAGATGCAGGAAATACCGTTGTCTTTTTAGAAATTCCTTGGGCTGAACACGCTTTTGATGCTATTTATAGTGGTATCAGTAATCAGTTAGCCCTTTACTATACGGAACGCTTTCTCGCTTGGGCATTACAAAGTTAACCACAATAAGTTTTGAATATACCTTGGTCTACTTTTGAAAATCTGCGGTATTGACAGGGATATTCTTGATTCAATCAGTAGAGACGAACAATAGACCTATGAGCAAAAATAGATTATTACATCTGTGTGCATCTGTGTTTATCCGTCTTTCATCTGTGGTTAATTAACTAAACCTTGACATACGCAAGAGGTCTAATTACTTGCTCCTACCAAACCCCGAAGTTAATATAGGCTAATACCTGCCTGTGAAACAAAGGCTTTTTGCTTACCGTCTTATTATCCATATCTAGCTTTTTGGCAATTCAAGCTAGTATTTGCAATATAACCCTATTATTTACAATCAGAATTTAATGAAAGTTTTACTGCTATATCCGCTATTTCCCAAAAGCTTTTGGTCTTTTGAAAAAACTCTAGCTTTACTCAACTATAAAGCAATGCTACCGCCTCTAGGTTTAGTGACTGTAGCGGCAATTTTGCCTCAAGAGTGGGAATTTAAATTAGTAGACCGCAATATTCGTACAGTTACAGAAGCAGAATGGGAATGGGCTGATTTGGTAATTCTTTCGGCAATGATTGTGCAGAAAGAGGATTTGCAAGCCCAAATTAGGGAGGCTAAAGGCAGAGGTAAGCTTGTTGCAGTTGGTGGCCCTTATCCTACTGCTATACCTGATGATTCCTTATCGGCTGGGGCTGATTTTTTGATTTTGGATGAAGGGGAAATCACTCTGCCTTTATTTATAGCAGCAATTGAAAGAGGCGATCGCTCCGGTATATTTCGCTCTAACGGAGAAAAACCCGACGTTAGTTCTACCCCAATTCCCCGCTTTGATTTGCTAGAACTCGACGCATATTCAGAAATGTCTGTGCAGTTCTCGCGCGGTTGTCCCTTCCAGTGCGAATTCTGCGACATTATTGTGCTGTATGGTCGCAAACCTAGAACTAAAACGCCTACCCAACTTTTAGCGGAATTAGAGCGCCTTTATGAACTTGGTTGGCGGCGCAGTATTTTCATGGTAGATGACAACTTTATTGGTAATAAGCGTAACGTCAAGTTATTTTTGAAGGAACTGAAGCCTTGGATGGTTGAACATAACTATCCTTTTTCCTTTGCAACAGAAGCTTCAGTTGACTTAGCTAACGACCAAGAACTGATGGATTTAATGGTTCAGTGTAATTTTGGGGCAGTATTTTTAGGAATTGAAACCCCAGATGAAGAGAGTTTAACTTTAACTCATAAATTCCAAAACACACGGGACTCTCTCAGCGAAGCAGTAAACTCTATTACCCGTAGCGGGTTGCGGGTGATGGCGGGATTCATCATTGGATTTGATGGAGAAAAGGCAGGGGCAGGTGCGCGAATTGTTAAGTTTGTTGAGAAAACAGCGATTCCCACTGCACTATTTAGTATGTTGCAAGCTTTACCTGATACTGCGCTTTGGCATCGACTAGAAAAAGAGGGACGGCTACGGGCTAAATCAGCAAATATTAATCAAACAACTTTGATGAACTTCGTGCCAACTCGACCAGTACAAGATATTGCCAGGGAATATGTCGAGGCATTTTGGGAATTATACGAGCCAAAACGGTTTTTGGATCGGGCTTATCGCCACTACCGGATGTTAGGAGAAGCAACTTACCCGAAAAAAGGTAAGAGAGATGCTAAAAAGTTGAATTGGGTCACGATTCGCGCATTTCTAATTATTTGTTGGCGACAAGGGGTAGTTCGTAATACTCGCTGGCAATTCTGGCGCAATCTGTTCAATATGTTGCGGCATAATCCAGGTGGTGTAAGTAGTTATTTAGCTGTTTGCGCTCAGATTGAACATTTCGTAGAGTATCGCGTGATTGTTCGAGAGCAAATTGAAGCTCAAGTAGCTAAGTTTCTGGAAGCAGAAGCTAAACAGACGGTATTGCCTGTAGAAATGGCAAAATCTGAGCAGTTAAGTAAATCGGCGTAGTTTAAGGTATTACCATACTGCGAACCCCCAAGCCGTTAAAAGCTTGGGGGCATAATTTTGGTTTTATTGTGTTTAAAAGAAAAGTTGAGCTAAAGTCAATTAGTATAGCTAATTTCCTGATTTGGAGGCTTCCATTATGGCAAATTCCATTGATAGCGTTTGGCCGAGCCTGCCAGTTGCAGAATGGCAAGATACCTATGCAACGCTTCATATGTGGACTCAAATCATTGGCAAAATTCGGCTAAAGCTAACTCCTTTTATTAACCATTCGTGGCACTCTACTCTGTATGTAACTCCGCGTGGACTGACAACCTCTTCAATCCCATCAGGAACACGCACCTTTGAGATTATTTTCGATTTTCTTGCTCACGAATTACGCATTGAGACGAGCGACGGTACTAGCAAAAGCATCGCTCTTAAACCCCGCTCGGTAGCAGACTTTTATCAAGAGGTGATGAACGCTTTAAGTGAGCTTGATATTAAAGTTAAGATTTGGACAATGCCGCAGGAAGTAGCGGAGGCAATTCCTTTTGACCAAGATTACCAACATACAGCTTACGATTCGGAATATGCACAAAGGTGTTGGCGTATTCTTGTGCAAGCAGACCGAGTGATGAAGACATTTCGCTCTTCTTTTATTGGTAAATGCAGCCCTGTACATTTTTTCTGGGGTAGCTTTGACCTTGCTGTGACTCGCTTCTCTGGGGATACTGCTCCAGAGCATCCAGGTGGAATTCCTAATTTGGCAGATAGGGTGACAAGAGAGGCTTACTCCCACGTTTGTAGCAGTTGTGGATTCTGGCCTGGTAGTGGAGAAGTGGAGCCGTTGTTTTACTCTTATGCTTATCCTGCACCGGAAGGATTTAAAGATTACGCCATCCAGCCACCGGAGGCATTTTATAGCGATAAGATGCAAGAGTTTATTTTGCCTTATGAAGCTGTGCGGCAGGCATCTGATCCAGATGCACTACTCCTTACCTTTTTTCAAAGTACTTACGACGCTGCGGCAAATTTAGGTTCTTGGAAGCGACCAGAATTGGAACGCTTTCCAGTTTAATCAGGTTTGAGCTTGGTAAAAGTCAGCTAAAAACTATTTGCATCTGCTGTCTCAAATCCCTAAAATTTCAAGGCGATAATTGCCAAACCTTGATCGATTTATCGCCACTTCCACTAATCAAAGTTTTGCCATCTTGGGTAAAAGCCAAAGCATAAATTCCTCCTGCATGACCCTCAAGAGTACGTAGTAACTTCCCTGTCTTCAAATCCCAAAGGTAAATTGAGCTTGCTAAACCACCACTAGCAAAGGTTTTCCCGTCGGGACTGATGGCAACGGTATCAGCGCTACCAATACCCATAGAGAAGTTGTGAAGTACTTTCCCTGTTTTTAGATTCCATACCTTAATATTTTTTTGATCAGTTTCTTGAATTGTCTGATGACTATCATCGTAACCACCATTAACAAGAGTTTGCCCCGAAGGACTGATTGCTAAGGAGTAAACTCTAGAGGCTTTTTGACCAGGAAAGGGGGGAGATTTAGGTTTTGGTGGAATTAAAGTTCGTTGCAGTTTAAAAGTGCGGAGATTCCATTGTTTAATTGTGCCATTTTCACTACCACTAAATAAGGTTTTACCATCGGGACTAATTACAAGAAAAGTTGCTTCAGCTATTTTTGTACGAAGTAGTTGATTGTTATTTAAGTTCCACAGCTTAATAACTTTATCTTCACTAGCACTAACTAATATCTTGCTATCAGGGCTTACTGCAATTGATGCTATTCCTGCTTTATGCCCTGTCAGAGTAGTTAATAATTCCCCATTATTAAAGTTCCACAATTTAATTGTGTTCTCTTGGTCGCTAGCAGTTAATATCTTGCCATTAGGAGTAAAGGCAACAGATGTCACTCTATCTTTATGAGCATTTATAGTACGGAGTAACTGCCCTGTTTTAATATTCCATAGTTTGATTGTTTGGTCATCACTACCACTAGCTAATGTTTGTTTGTCAAGACTAAGGGCGATTGCCCGAATAGGTGCTGTATGCCCAGATAAAGTAATAAATTTTCTAATGATTTGCTTAGTACTCGTTGGAGTGTCAGCTATAGTAGGATAGGTACTAATCGCAGTAACAATTGATGTTGTTAATGTTAGTGCTGTTATGACTTTCCACAATTGGGGTTTTATTTTCATTGAAATATAGTAGTTGGGTAAAGTTTGCGATCGCCAATTTCATTTATTAAGCAATATTGCTTAGGCTTGATCGGGTTAGGGCTTGGCTCTAAGCTTATAATAGTTTTCTAATATTATTGTATCGCTATCAAAATTTTAAACTACATTCCAGCACCACTGAAATCTACCAAGTTTAAATTTGCACCTACAAACTTAGTATTATGTAAATCTGCATCACTTAAGTCTGCGAAACTTAAATCTGCATTACTTAAATCTGCCTCTCGCAAAATCGCACCAATTAACTTAGCTTTTCGCAAACTTGCGCCAGTTAAATTAGCGTTAGTTAAATCTGCGATCGCAAACTTTACCCCATCTAACTTAGCATTACTTAAATCTGCATTACATAACTGAGTATTAATCAAATTAGCATTACGCAAATCTGCGCCAGCTAACTGAATACCCCGCAAATCTGCGCCTTGAAAATTTCTGTCTCCTGCTGCATATCGCTTGAGTAATTCCCCTGCATCGGTAACGCTAATTTCTCGCTTGGGGCGATGATTAAAAGTAAAATTAAATGTCCCATCACTCTTAATTACTCGTCTAATTTCTTCATAAAAAGGATATTTACCAATCCCACTTAAGTTTGCCCAACCTCTTGTTCTAGTTAAGGCTACAAATAGTTGATTACGCAGGGTAATATTACTTTCATCTTGAGCAATGCGATCGCAACCTACCACATAAACCATATCAGCTTCGTGTCCTTTGGCGCGGTGGATACGAGATACTGTTACCCCACCATTACACCAAAACTTGTTGCGATCGCGTTTTTCTGGATCTGGTTTCAATATATTACATTCAGTCGCGCCAGGAATAAAAATATTAATCCCTTGTTGTATTAAAAAACTAGCAACATGATTTTCTAATCTTACTGCTTCAAAAAAATCACCTAAAACTACTACTAAAATATCTTCATGGGGTTTGAGAGCATCTTGCTTAAGATTATCTAAAATTTTATCCGCTAAAGCAGTAAATTCTGCTTGCCGTGAACTGTAAATTTCAAACTCTAACAACGGCTTTTTGCATAATTGAGATATCAGATTAGGAAAATCTTCATTGATACGTCGCAATGTGATTTTTTGACCACGAGTAAAGCGCCCCGTAACTTCATAACCGATAGCTTTCCAATCTTCAGTTCGAGTAATTCCTGATAGCATTCCCCCTGGGCGCAGTAAACCCATGCTCAAAGCATGAGCGACTGTTACAATTTGGCTAGGTGTGCGATAACATCGGTGAATAATCTCACTTTTTTTGATTCCGTCTGAATATTGCCCTGTTACTAAATGACCTAACTCATCTCCAAATAATTCGCTTGCTGTAGGGATATTTAAACTTGATAAACTTTGGGATTCATCATAAGCCCATATTAAGCGTCTTTGTTCTGGATATTGTGAATCAACAAATTTTAACGCTTGATAAGCCATCCAATAAAAAGGTTGCTTATTTTGGAATTTTAACTTATAATCAACAATTAAATCTTGCCCTTCATCAATTAAAATGGCATCAAATATTTGGGGAATGATTGCATCTTCAAATAGCAAACTACATACTTCTGCCAAACTTTCGTGGGGTTGCTTGCTTTTTGTTTCGTAAGCTGTGAGGGGTTTTACTTTAGCAGCTTCACAAATAGTGCTGTAAAGTCCAGGCTGATTTTTTGCGCCCCAAGCGTGTAATACTTTTAATTTAGAAGATTGAACCCCACCGTCAACAGAAGAGAGGTTTAACTGTACTTCTCCACTACTAAACCGACGCAACCATTTATTTACTTCTTTTATTATTGGTTCGTAAAGACTACGGCTAAAAAATACTAAAGCAATATCCCAATTTGGATATTTGAGGTGCATTTGCGCCGCTTTTTGACACAGTAATACTGTTTTTCCTGATCCGGCAATACCTCGAATACGTTGTAATCCTGGGGGAATTTGTTTAGCAATTGTTTCTTGATGTAAATCAAGTTCTGATAATTGTTGGCGTATCTGAGATAACACCCACCCGCGCGTTCCTTCCGCAGGTAGTATATTTGGAGAAAGTAGATTAATTTCCGAAGGTTTATTTACAGACTTACGGAAAATTGGAGTTCCGCCTAATACTGCTAGTAGTAATTTCCATTGTTCTTCATTTAAGTTTTTACCTTTAATGACTGGAGTTGTTTGCTGAATATGCTGGACGAGGAGATGATTAGACGTGGTTGTTGATGATAAATGTAAATGATTTTTAAATATAATTGGTGGACAGCTAGGAAGTTTGTTAAAACCTTTTTGCTGCCATTCTTCTATGGTAATTAAAGGTAAAGATACTAAGGTACGACCTGTTATTTGGCGGCGGAGGAGTGGTTCGCGATCGCAATATCCCAACAAAGCAAATAATTGATTTTCTGCTTGCTCATAAGGATTACTATATTTCGTATAAAAGTTGCTAAATTGCCAGCGATGACCATTAATATTAACTATCTGTTCAATCGTAACTGATTTAACTTCAATTACAATTAAACCCAAATCAAAATCAGCAATTAAAATGTCTGGTTCTTTACGAATATTTCCGACTTGAGAAAAAATGGGATAGCGCCAATAGCTAAGACAGTTCCTCTCTGCAAAAGCTATTTTAACAGCCTCCCAAACTTTCCTTTCACCTTTTTGGCCACTTTTCCCTAATGGTTCAGTGGTAATAAACTTGCGGCTTCGTTCTTCACCACTAATACTCATGTAAGTGTTTTATAACCGCTTAATCAGGCAATTTTAAATATTTTCACCTGTTGTTTAGTGCTTTTTCTTTCTTCTCTTGTTAACCACCCAAACAACAAAAGCAACTACTAGACCAACAAATACTATTTTAGAAACAGGGCCAAGATACTCATCTACAAGTTCATAGTTATCACCCAAGGCGTAGCCAGCAAAAGTTAATAAACTTACCCATAATGCAGTACCTATAGTTGAGTAGATTAAAAAAGGAACTAAAGGCATACCGCTTATCCCTGCTGGTAGGGATATTAAAGTACGAACTCCTGGGACAAGTCTACAAAACAAAACAGCTTTTTCACCATGTTTGTCAAACCAGTTATCCGCTTTTTCAATATCTCGGCTGGATACTGAAATCCATTTACCATATTTATCAGCTAACCGTTTTAAGTTATCCTCACCTACCAGTTTGCCCACATAATACCAAGGCAACGCCCCTAATATTGTGCCAATTACTCCCGCTAAAATAACAGGCGCTAATTCCATCTTGCCTCTAGCTACTGTAAATCCTGCTAATGGCATGATTAATTCTGAAGGAATTGGCGGAAAGAGATTTTCCAAGAACATTAATAGTCCAATTCCTAAATAGCCTAAAGAAGTAATGGTATTAGTGATCCACTCGGTCATTGCTAAGTTTGTTTAAGAGTCAGTTTCGCTTAACTGTATCAGGTTTTTGCGGTTAGTGACTGCTAATTGGTAGTTAGTGATTCAATACTGGGGGCTGAAGACTACTAATACAGGGGTTTCCGCATAAATATGAAAACTGCTATATCGACATTAATTACTTCTCTCTTCACAGAGAGCGATCGCGACTTTTGCGAACTGCAAACATCTTGATATTAAACTGCTGTGCTGTGAACGCGATCGCCTTTTTTGTGGCAATTCTAAGGTTGAACGCTCACAACAAAACGACGCACATTATTGCTCTCATCGGTTTCGGAGATAGTATTGTCATCATCAACTGACAATACTAAAACACTCTCACCTATCGGTAAATATGCTTGGGTGTGAATGACTTTAATCCTCCCACCATTAACTAGGCTATCATCGTTACTAAACTTGACACCATGCTGATTGACAATTTCCTTGTTGTTCAGGAGCAGACGGTTAGTAAACTGGGGTAAAGATGGCGCATTTTTTCCAGGTTTGAGGAAGACATAATAGCTAATGTTAAAAGCGTACTTATCACCAGACTGTAAAAACGCATCGGCTTTAGTCAGAACAATTTTCTGTCCTGGTACAACATATTTAGACCCTTGATTCATCTGTTTGAGATTGTCTAACTTTCCACCGAAATACAATGCGGGACGAACTGAGATGTCAACTTGATTCGGTAGAGGTCGGAAATTTTGTGCTGTGACTGGTAAACATAATAGACTTATGGAGGTCGTACTCAAACCCAACAAAGAAAATAACATCTTCTTGATTAGTTTGGTGTGGGAATTTTGAAGAGTATCAAAAAAATATTTCATTGTTTATTTTGGATAAATGTCAAATTCAGTAGCCCGATTTTCATTCTTCATGAATCAGAGCGAGCGCTATTTAATACTGCCGAAAATTACCCGATGCCGCAAACAACTTCTTTGAAATTTACTTTCACATTTGTATTGAGAATAGTGACGAGCTTCTTAGGTTCTGGGCAAACAGTAAGAGTATCGAATACCAAGAATGCTTTTTTTTCTACAGATTGGGGATCAGGCGAAACCGAGTATTTACAGTAAGTTGTAGAACCAGAGTTATCTTTATTATTATCTGGTTTAACTATTCCCTGGTATTTAAATATGGGTTTTTTTGAGAGACCTAAATCGACTCCTCCAGGTGGTGTTTGAGTTGGGGGTTCTTCGATATACTCCTCGCTAATTAAATAAACTTTTACGTTCTGACATTGTACTTGGTAGCCGTATTGACCTGGAACTAATTCTAAGTTTCCAGATACGGATGGCAAGATTTTTATATTTCGAGGTATTTGTATACTGTTGGCTGGAATATTAAAAATTGGTGGTGTTTTTGTCCATTGTTGAGCTTGGGCAATTCCTACAGTACTCATCTCTGAAGTCGCAATTGCCATCACTGCAACACAAACAGGAAGTAAGCTCGATTTCATAATTGCTCCATATTAAGTTGAACCTTGTACTTACTATGTAGGTCGAGCGTAATGAGTTTATGCACTTTGAGTGCAGTTAAATCAGGAGGTGAAGCGAGATAAATAATATAAACTGCGCTGATTAGCTATTAATCTGCGTTAAAAAAGGAAAGGGATAAGAAGTATATTTTCACCTCTTACCCCCCACTTTTGGTTTAAACCTTAGTTAATCTTAAGTACCAGCAGTCCAAGAGTTGATGTACTCAGTTTGATCTGGTGTCAAGGTATCAAGGCTTATTCCCATTGCTTGCAACTTCAGCCGAGCAATTTCTTTATCAACCTCAACAGGAATGGAATGTAATCCTGGTTCGAGTTTGCCTTTATTCGTGACGAGATATTCGCAAGCTAAAGCTTGGTTAGCAAAACTCATATCCATAACTGCACTAGGATGTCCTTCTGCTGCTGCTAGGTTAATCAGTCTGCCTTCGCCTAGTACTACAACAGATTTACCATTTTGCAAACGGTATTCTTGCGTGAAGTTGCGTACTTGCTTAACTTCAGTTGCTTTTTCAGCTAGTGCTTTGAGGTCAATTTCGATATCGAAGTGACCAGAGTTACAAACCATTGCACCGTCTTTCATCACCTCGAAGTGTTCACCGCGAATGACGTGCTTGTTACCTGTAACGGTAATAAACAAGTCACCCAGAGGTGCTGCTTCTGCCATTGGCATTACTCTGAAGCCATCCATAACTGCTTCAATGGCTTTGGTGGGGTCAATTTCGGTAACAATTATGTTAGCGCCAAGTCCCCGCGCCCGCATTGCTGTACCTTTACCGCACCAACCGTAACCTGCTACAACTACGGTTTTACCTGCTAGTAGTACGTTGGTAGCGCGAATTACGCCATCGAGGGTAGATTGACCTGTACCGTAGCGGTTATCAAAGAAGTGCTTAGTGTCCGCGTCGTTGACGTTAACGGCGGGGAATGTCAATACGCCGTCTCTGTGCATAGCACGTAGGCGGACAATACCTGTGGTGGTTTCTTCGGTTGTACCGATTAAATCAGCAATCTGGTCTTGACGTTCTTGAATTAAGGTAGCAACTACATCACTACCATCATCAATAATAATGTTAGGGCGGTGGTCGAGTGCTGTTTGAACGTGGCGGTGATAAGTGTCGTTGTCTTCACCTTTAATGGCAAATACGGGAATGCCGTAGTCAGCGACTAAGCAAGCAGCAACGTCATCTTGGGTTGAAAGGGGATTGCTGGCAATTAAGATGGCATCTGCGCCACCAGCTTTGAGTGCGATCGCTAAATGTGCTGTTTCTGTAGTAACGTGGCAACAAGCAATTAAGCGAATACCCGCAAATGGCTTTTCTTTTTCAAAGCGATCGCGTATTTGTTTTAATACGGGCATTTCTCGTCCTGCCCATTCAATCCGTTGTTTACCTATAGGTGCAAGGGATAAATCTTTTACTTCGTGTTTTAGCTTAGTAGTCGTTGCGGTCATGAATTTATTTTTCTGGGTATCTAGAACTTTGTAACACAAGAATTGTAATTTGTCCGAAGCGTTGACGCTTAAGACAAACCAGACTATTTCACCAGTCTAAACTTTAGTACGGGTGAAATAATTTGAGATTGTCTGGAATGATAGGGATCATTTATCGCTATAATCTCAACGCTCAACTCTTTTTAGATTCTATCGAAAAAGTAAATTAAAGATGTTTTTTACCACAGATAAACGCAGATATTTTTTGAAGGATAATTGTTTTTCCTATACGCTTTTGATAGTAGTCTGTGGTTAAGTTAATAATTATGATAAATATTTCTTCGACGCAATCGCTGCTATCTCATCGACAGCAGTTTCCAGCTTTAGCTAATAAAGCTTATTTCAATTACGGAGGACAAGGCCCCCTGCCTCAAGCAGCATTAGAGGCTATCCACCAGACTTATGATTACATCCAAAGTATCGGGCCGTTTGGTTTAGAGGTAAATAATTGGGTTACACAGGAGGTTAAAAAAACCAGAGTTGCGATCGCATCAGAACTCGGTGTTACTCCTGATACGATTACAATCACGGAAAATGTTACTGTTGGGTGCAACATTCCTCTTTGGGGTATTGACTGGCAAGCTGGCGATCATGTACTGCTTTCTGATTGCGAACATCCAGGCGTAATCGCAACTTTGCAAGAAATTCAACGACGCTTCGGCATAGAAGTATCCACTTTTGAATTGATGGATACTTTAAATCAGGGTGATCCGGTAGCAGCAGTAACTAAGCATTTGAGATCTAATACTCGACTTGTAGTTCTAAGTCATATTCTCTGGAATACTGGACAAGTATTGCCACTTGCTGAAATTGCTTCTGCGGTACGCAATTATTATCAAAATAGTAAACCTGCCAAAATTTTAGTTGATGCTGCTCAATCTGTTGGTGTATTACCTTTAAATTTAAGTCAGTTAGGTATTGACTTTTATGCCTTTACTGGTCATAAATGGTGGTGTGGATCAGAAGGTGTCGGTGGTCTTTATGTTAAGCCTGATAGTGAAAATCAGGCATCGCTTAACCCAACATTTATTGGTTGGCGTGGCATTATTATGAACGAATCTGGTTTTCCCGTAGGTTGGCAACAAGATGGACGCAGGTTTGAGGTAGCAACATCAGCAGTACCGTTATATGCTGGATTACGAAGTGCGATCGCTACTCATCAACAATGGGGGACAAATCAAGAACGCTATCAACAAATTCTTGAACTAAGTAAGTACCTTTGGCAAAAATTATCTCAACTACCTGAAGTTAACTGTCTAAAAACATCACCACCAGAAGCAGGTTTAGTTTCTTTTCAAATTCAAGATAAATCACACGCTAAGTTAGTACAGTTTTTAGAAGCACAAAAAATCTTCATCCGACAAATTCGCGATCCAGATTGTGTTCGCGCCAGCGTGCACTACTTAACATTACCCTCAGAAATTGACCAACTCGTTGTAGCAATTCAGCAGTATTGCTCTCAAAAAAATTAGCAATAGTTATAAATTTACTCCTCTACTCTCCCTCTCTTAATGCCTAGATTAAGTATTTATATTGCCATCACCAGTCACGGGTTCGGTCATACTGTGCGTGCTGCATCGGTGGCAGCAGAAATCCAAAGATTATGTCCAGAAATTTTACTAATCTTGGTAACAACAGCACCACGCTGGCTGCTAGATTCCTATATAACAGGTGATTTTATCCATCGCCCCCGCGCTTTTGATGTTGGTGTAATCCAGTCAGATAGCTTAAAGATGGATAAACAAGCAACTCTCCAAAAAATGCGCGATATTTATGCTCAACAACGCTCAATTGTTGCTGGTGAAGTTAACTTTATCCGCCAAAATCGTGTAAATTTAGTGCTTGCAGATATTCCCCCATTAGCCGCAGTAATTGCTAAAACTGCTGATATTCCTGGTTGGATGATGAGTAACTTTGGGTGGGACTTTATTTATCGAGATTGGGGAGAAGAATTTAACGAGATTGCTGATTGGATTAGTGAATGTTATACCAAGTGCGATCGCTTATTTCGTTTACCACTCCACGAATCAATGAACGCTTTTCCAAATATCATAGACGTAGGGCTAACTGGTGGTTCACCTCGCCATAGCCCAGACTTTCTCAGATCTCAATTTGGTATCAATACTGCTTTAGAACAAACTATTTTACTAACATTTGGAGGATTAGGATTAGAAGCAATTCCTTATAATAATCTGCAACTATTTCCCGATTGGCAATTTATTACTTTTGATCGCCAAGCGCCAGATTTACCCAACTTAGTTAAAATAACCGATAATCAATATCGTCCAGTAGATTTTCTACCTATCTGCGGGCGAGTAATTTCTAAGCCTGGTTATAGCACATTTTCTGAGGCTATGCGCTTAAATGTTCCAATTGTTTCTATTACCCGTGAAGATTTTGCTGAGTCACCTTTACTTTTAGAAGGTATTCAAAATCATGCTCAACATCAAATTTTGACACCTACTGAGTTTTTCCAAAGTAGTTGGGAATTTTTAAATCAATCTGTCCAGCAACCGCGTACATCTCAGCGACTCCCGAAAGATGGAACAGAAGCGATCGCTAGTGCTATTATTAAATATTTTGAAAATAATTAATCAAGGTTTTTCCAGGGCTAATATGCTAGATTTCCTAAAATCAATCCCTAAAACCCGCGCCTGGTCAGGACTTAGCCCGCGCAGGCGGACTTTATTTGTATAGCTTCAGGCTTCAGCCTGTAAGAAAGTGTTAATTTAGCATAATAACTTTTTCAAATTTTATGAATCAGTATCAACAATTTTTGAAAATACAAACTACGGGTAAATCTCTATCCAAAATTACCTCAAAAATTCAATCTATAGTTAGCGACTCAGGTATTACCACAGGACTTTGTACTGTATTTTTACGCCATACATCAGCCAGTTTAATAATTCAAGAAAATGCCGATCCCGATGTTCTCACCGATTTAGAAAACTTCTTAACTAAACTTGTACCCGAAGATGGTAAAAGCTACATCCATAGTGCTGAAGGTGCTGATGATATGCCTGCTCATATTCGTACAGTTTTGACTCATACTTCTGAGCAAATTCCTATAGCTAATGGTAGATTGCTATTAGGCACATGGCAAGGAATTTATGTTTGGGAACATCGCCAGCGTGGTCATATACGTGAACTTGTTGTTCACATCAGTGGTCAATAATTATACTTCAAAAAATTACTTTCAAATTATGCAATCTCGCTTTTAACTCTCAGGGGACGGTGGGCAGGATTTTAAGTTTAATTAGGTTGACCTCCTGAGTAGACCAATAATGAATAAGTAAGCATAAATACTTATTTAATAAATTAAAACATAAACTTTGGTTAAAAATAAATTCCTCACTTTACCGTAGTTACTGTAGTTGATTAGTTAATAGATAAATTAGGCAGGCAAAATCAGCTTATATACGAGTATGATGGGATCAGTCATCCTAGAAATCAAAAATTAAAAAAGATTAAATTGATGAAAATGAGTAGTAAAATTTAAAAAAATATTAAAATTGCTCATTCATGTTTCATGCTCAAGACAGATATTGAAATTTGTTTAGCATGGTAAGAAACCAACTTATATAAATCGCGCTAATTTAATAAAAGCCTGTGAACCAACATAGTGATAGCCTCAACATTTTTACAACCGTTAATAGCCAAAGTCCACAGTCTACTTTGGTCTTGGTGATAGATGACGAGAAAATGATGCGTAAGCAAGTACGTAAAGCTCTCGAACAAGTAGGATATCAGGTTGCAGAAGCTAGTAGCGCGGAGGAGGGGGTAGGTCTTTACCAAAGTATAAAGCCCGATATTATCCTACTAGATGCCCTCATGCCCTTGATGGATGGTTTTACTTGCTGTAAAGTTTTACGTTCACTGCCACAATGTGAATATACGCCAATATTGATGATTACCAGTTTGGAAGATGAAGAATCGGTAGATATGGCGTTTGCAGTAGGTGCGAGTGACTACGTTACTAAACCTCTGCATTGGGGATTGCTACGTCAAAGGGTGCGTTGCCTGTTGAATGCGGCTAGCGCCATGCAGGAATTACGTCAACAAAGTGAGCGAGAACGACTGATTAGGAAGATTACTGAGGGCATTAGGCAGTCGTTGAATCTAGATGAAATTCTGCACACTACTGTAACTGGAGTGCGGGAATTTCTTGGTTGTGACAGAGTGGTATTTTATCGCGTTTGGTCTGATGGTTCAGGTGAAGTAATTTCTGAGGCAGTAGTAGATGATGTATTTTCTATTACCGGAAGAGAAATTACTGACCCTTGCTTTGAATCATCTTATTTAGAACTATATCGTCAAGGGCGGGTTTATGCGATCGCTGATATTAACCAAGCTAACTTAAATCCCTGTTATATAAAATTTTTACACCAATTTGATGTCAAAGCACACTTGGTTGTGCCAATTCTACAAGGTAATGATTTTTGGGGTCTGTTGATTGCTCATCATTGTACCGATTCAAGGCATTGGTCAAGCGTCAATATAGAACTACTTAAAGAATTGGCATCACAAGTAAGTATTGCTTTAGCCCAATCCCACTATTTAAAAACAATTCAAGATAACGAAGAAAAACTGCGCCAATCACTGGAGAAAGAAAAAGAACTCAGCGCCTTAAAATCGCGCTTTGTAACTATGACTTCCCATGAATTCCGCACTCCGATGAGTACTATATTATCTTCTACAGAATTACTAGAACATTTTAGTCATAAACTCTCTACTGAGAAAAAAGCTCAACATTTCCAGCGAATTCAATCAGCTATTAAGAATATGACCCAACTTTTAGATGATGTTCTAGTATTTGGGAAAGCAGAAGCTGGAAAATTAGAGCTTAAACCCGTATGCTTTGATTTAAAAGTATTTTGCCAAGACTTAGTAGAAGAAATGCGATTAAATGCTGGCTCTCAATACTCAATGTCTTTTGTGGCTAACGGGGATGACACTAATGTATTCATGGATGAGAAGATTCTACATCAAATATTGAATAATTTGTTATCAAATGCCATTAAATACTCGCCTGAAGGCGGAAAGATAAATTTCGAGTTAGTTTGTGAAAATAATTTAGCTATTTTTACAATCAAAGATCAAGGTATTGGTATTCCAAAATCAGAGCAAGTGCAACTTTTTAATTCTTTTTATAGAGGAAGTAATGTTGGCGGAATTTCTGGTACAGGGCTGGGACTAGCAATTGTGAAAAAATGTGTAGACTTGCAGGGTGGTTTAATAACTTTAAATAGTGAGGTGGGACTTGGCACAACGTTTACAGTTACGATCCCGTCTACCCCTCAGCTACAAATGCGACAAACGGTAAGTTATCTTAATGATTTCTTAAATAAGAAGTCGAGTAATGAACAAAACAATGAAGTTCAAACAAGATTGCTAGGGTGAATTAGTTAAGAATATGGGCGTAATTCAAGTTAAAATGGTCATCGGTCATTAGTAACAGTTAACAGTTAACAGTTAATTGTTAATTGTTAATTGTTAATTGTTAATTGTTCTGGATGTTACAACTTGAAACAACGCTCTAGTTATTGGGAATTACTGCCTTATCTTCGTCCACAGAGGCGGACAATTGCTCAAGCATTAGCTTGTACTTTAGGATTTACCGTGTTTTGGCCAATCATCGCGTGGTTGGCGGGTCGAGTTGCGGGGTATATTGGACAGGGAGATGTGAATGCGATCGCACAAATCGCCGGAGTTGCTGCGGTAGTTTTTATTTTGCGTGGCGCTGTGCAGTTCGGTCAAGATGCTTTAATGGCAAAAGCTGCGTTAGCTATAGCACTTGATCTGCGTAAAAGTGTTTATGCACACTTGCAAAAGTTAAGTTTAGGCTATTTTGAAGCTGCCAAAACTGGTGATTTATCTTACCGCCTCACAGAAGATATTGACCGCATTGGGGAAGTAGTTAACAAAGTATTTCACCAATTTATTCCTAGTGTTTTGCAGTTAATTGTAGTCTTAGGCTACATGGTTTATGTTAATTGGCAGTTAACATTAGCAGCTTTTATAATTGCGCCATTAATGGCTATATTAATTGGTTGGTTTGGGGAACAGTTACGCAAGTTTTCTCGCCGCAGCCAAAATCTTGTTTCTGATTTAGCATCATTGCTAACAGAGTTTTTTAGTGGTATCCGTTTAGTACAAGCTTTTGCTGCTGAAGATTACGCCCTAGCGCAGTTTAGCCAAGAAGCAGAACGTAACCGTCAAGCAAAGTATAACGCTGAACGACTCAAAGCAATTCAATTTCCGGTTGTTGGCTTTTTAGAAGCCATGAGTGTGCTGTTGTTGTTTTTAATGGGTGGCTGGCAAATTTCTCAAAATAACTTAACAGGTAGTGGTTTTGTTAGTTATGGAGCAGCAGTTGCATTATTAATTGATCCAATTGGTTTAGTAACTAGCAACTATAACGAATTTAAACAAGGTGAAGCATCTGTAGATAGAATATTTGAACTGTTGGCAATTCAGCCAACTGTAGTAGAAAAAAATCAGGCGATCACACTTCCGCAAGTTACAGGTAAAGTAGAATACTGCAACGTTACCTTTGCTTACTATTCCAGAGCAAATGCCAAAAATGCAACTGAAGATTTAGATCATCATCCTACATCCGATCTACCTGTGCTGCAAAACTTAAATTTGTTAGCAATGCCAGGAGAAATGATTGCTTTAGTAGGCGCGTCTGGTGCTGGTAAAACTACCTTAGTAAATTTATTACCACGCTTTTACGATCCTCAAGCAGGTGAAATTTTAATTGATGGCATTAATATCAAGGATGTCACAATACGCAGTTTAAGACGACAAATTGGGATAGTTCCTCAAGAAACTATTTTATTTTCTGGGACTATTGCTCAAAATATTGCTTTTGGTCAAAGTGAGTTTGATATTGAAGCAGTACAAGCAGCAGCGAAGATTGCTAACGCGGATCAATTTATTACTCAACTTACACAGGGATATTATACCTGGGTAGGAGAAAGAGGTGTGAATTTATCTGGGGGACAAAAACAGCGAATTGCGATCGCCCGTGCTGTATTACTTAATCCTAGAATTTTAATCCTTGATGAAGCTACATCAGCATTAGATTCAGAATCAGAAGCTTTGGTACAAGAAGCACTAGAGCGAATTATGCAAGACCGCACAGTGTTTATTATTGCTCATAGGCTTGCCACAGTGCGTCGTGCTGACAGAATTTTAGTATTAGAAAAGGGTCAAATTGTAGAATCAGGAACCCACGATCAATTATTAGATCAAGCAGGTCGTTATGCCAGATTTTATGCACAACAGTTTCAACAGTAAGTATGTCTAGATAATTAATGGTAAAACCCCAGCCCCCTCCCCGTGAACAGGGAGGGGGAGTAATGGTTTGATAATTTTTAAGGTGAAGCTACTTAACAGCGTTTTTCAAGACATCTGAAGCCCTATACCAAACGTACCCATATAGCCTTGGGCATCTTTAGTCACTTGGAGCATTAATTGCTCACCATTATCTTGAAAGATGCCATCTCGATCATTATTTATAGTACGCTGACCCTTTGCTGCATAAGGCGTTTGAGCATGGATTTGATCTGTGAGAGAATCATCAAAGTAAAGCTGTGAGGTAAATTCATAACTACCTTGTGATGCAGAATCAGTGCGAATTTTAAAGTGAATATGGACTGTTCTACCTGGATACCAGCCAGGATAAATTGTCAGGAATTCGACAGTTCCATTTGCATCTGTTACTTGATAGCCACGCAAGAACTTTTGACCGACAGTACTAAAACGGCGATCGCTAACATCTGAATAAGATCCCATTGCATCACAGTGCCAAATGTCTACGGTGGCATTACTTAGAGGCGTACAAGAGCGATTATCAATTTGAGAGACATGAAAAATTAGACGCAAAGGTACACCTGGTTTCACCGCACCGTCTGAGAGATCTGAACGAATATCAGAGCGATTGATCTTCTCATCAATGAAGTATGGCCCTTCCGTTTGCTGGGGTCTGACGATACAGTTTGGAGTAGTTGCGTTAGCGTTGGCGTAGCCTGCGCGTAGTGCAGAGCTTCTTGTTTGCGTAGCGTCTTGAGAAGATATCGCATCCTCAGTCAATGTTTGAGTTGAACTCGGTGGTTCTCCTGATGCAGACTGCCCGCGTACACATCCTACAATTGATACGGCGGCTGTTCCCCCAATGAAGCCAAGCACCTCTCGTCGGTTCAGCACAGACGTTAGTGAGATTCTTTTCCGATAGTTTTTTTTCATACGACAAAAAAAGTGCGAACTTAAACGTTGATGTATGTAAAACAGAGACACGAATTATGTATGCTGATGTTGTGTCTCTGCAATTCTTTCTAATGTTGGGTTTGTGTTCTTGCGGGATGCAATGAACGATGTTTCTGGAGTTGTTGTTGAGACAAGCGATTTACTTGCTGTTTCTTTGTTCGTTGTGTTGTGATGCTATTGTTTGTTGAGCGAATTTGTTGCTTAGACATCTGCTTCACGTTGTTCTGTTGAGGCAACTGTTGATGCACTTGCAGAGGCGTATTTGATTGTGCAAAGGCTGCTGGAATAGTAACAACTGATAACATCAAAGAAACTGCACCAGTTAGGAGTGTTACCAGTTGGAATTTTGAGATCTGCTTACTTGCAGTTACAGCGAAATTAGATTTCATGTTATTTTTTAAAGATTGAGCGATAAGCCCGTAGTTTTCCAACTTTGCACTTATCGCATTTGGAGTAATGTCACTACTGTGGAGGTTGAGCGCCACCAGGGCCACCAAAACCGCCAGGGCCGCCTGGACGACGTTGCTGCATCTGCTGACGTTGTTCTGCGGTTAAGATTGCATCCATCTGCTGACGAGATGCACTACGCACTGCGTCTATTTTCGTTTTTTGTTCGTTAGTCAGATTGAGTGATTCAAATACTTGACGGCGATCTTGTCGATTTTGTTTGGCAGTTTCTAGGCGAGATTTTTGATCTGCGGTTAAGATACTGTCCATCTGCGATCGCTCAGATTGGCGAATTTGATCCATTTTGGCTTGTTGCTCGGATGTGAGGTTGAGCCAATTGCCACCAGGGCCACCAGGGCCGCCTGGACGACGTTGCTGCATCTGCTGACGCTGTTCGGCAGTTAAAATTGCGTCCATCTGCTGACGAGATGCACTACGCACTGCGTCTATTTTCGTTTTTTGCTCGTTAGTCAGATTGAGTGATTCAAATACTTGACGGCGATCTTGTCGATTTTGTTTGGCAGTTTCTAGGCGAGATTTTTGATCTGCGGTTAAGATACTGTCCATCTGCGATCGCTCAGATTGGCGAATTTGATCCATTTTGGCTTGTTGCTCAGATGTCAAGTTCAGCCAATTTTGGTGGCGTGGCGCTTGTGTCTGTGTATTAGATTGAGCAAACACTGCTGGAATAGCCGTAGCAGCTACAGTCACAGATGCCATACCCGCCAGCAAAAGTAATACTTTAACGTTAGAAATTTTGTTTTTGAGAGAAGAAGCAAAATCAGATTTCATGATATTCCTGAGATTTGAGAAATCAACCGTTTGTTTTGTTCGATACTTAAATCATAGGAACGGGCATTGCTCTTCCACATGGGTCGAATTTCCTAATTTAAAGTAGTACTAAAGTCCTAGCTGTTTCAGGAATCGAATGGCAGAAAATGTCTTTAGGTTCTGTAATGGAAAGGTTTATTAGAAAAGAGCGATCGCTGCTCAACAATAAATAAAAGTGACGGCTTGGGGATCATTGAATTTTCCCCCTACTCCCTACTCCCCGCCCCCTGCTCCCTACTATGCAACTTCGCTTACCCTTTTCCAACCATTCCTTCCGTCTGATGCTCTATCTGGAATGGATTTTATTGGGAATAACTTTACTGGGAGAAATTCGACCAGAACCCCATAGAATGAGTGCTACAACGCTACCAATTTCAATTCTGGTAGTGATTGTTTTTGGTTTGATGGGGCTCAAGCTACCAACTGGAAAAATTAGTAACAAATTGCTTTATACAGGAGCAGAATTTGGATTACTATTTTTAACTTTTTTATTAGACAGTCGCACAATCTTTTTTCCTCTGCTTGGTTTAATAATTGTGATTCGCAGTTGTCTAATTTTTCCGCAATCTGGTCGCTTGACTGTGGCGGGATTGGTATTTTTTGCTGTTTTGCTAATGCTGTTTCAGCAAATGCCCCTGTCACCGCCTCCGCCTCGCCCAAGACATCCACCTCCACCAGAGTTATTTGCTAATACAATCTGGACACTCAGACTCAATACAGCAGTAACTTTTGGACTGGCGCTGTTGTTTATTCTGCTATTAGTTAATGCTTTATTATCTGAACGTCAGAGTCGCGAGAAACTATTGCTCGCGAATGAGCAATTACGCCAGTATGCTTTGCGAATTGAAGACCAAGCAACGCTGCAAGAACGTAATCGCATTGCGCGAGAAATTCATGATGCTTTAGGACACGCTTTAACTGCCCAAAGTATTCAGTTAGAAAATGCCTTGTTATTTCTGCCATCCGATACAGAAAAAACCGAGTCATTTTTAAAAGAGGCAAAACAGCTTGGATCTAGGGCATTGCAGGAGGTAAGACGCTCAATTTCTACATTGCGTTCAAATCCATTGCAAGGACAATCATTAGAAGTGGCGATCGCTAATACAATCACAGAGTTTCGCCAAACTACCGGAATTATACCAGATTGTACAATTCAACTAATTCAACCAATATCTACCGACATTAGTACAGCACTTTACCGGATTATTCAAGAATCCCTCACTAACATTTACAAACATAGCCATGCAACCCAAGTACATATTTTCCTCCAAGAAAGGCGAGAAATGATTCATCTCGAAATTAACGATAATGGTCAAGGATTTAACCCAGAGGGAAATACAACCGGATTTGGACTTCAGGGAATGCGAGAACGCACTACTGCTTTAGGTGGTCAATTCTCACTCACTAGCCAACCAAAGCAAGGCTGCCGAATTACTGTCTTAATTCCGTTGCCACTCACTTTATAGCAATTTTTAACTTAATGAAGTACTGTTTTGAATAGAGAAAAATTTACACAAAAATGGGTTTTAAAAAAAGCTAATAGCTAACCGCTATATGATATATGCTAAGATTCGCCTATTGCTGGTTGATGACCAACTGATTATCCGTCAAGGCTTGAAAAGTCTATTGGAAGCCAAACCTGATTTAGAAGTCGTGGGAGAGGCAGAAAACGGGCAACAGGCAATTGCTCAAGTGGAAACCTTGCAACCCGATGTAGTGTTAATGGATGTGCGGATGCCTATAATGGATGGCGTTGCTGCTACTCGGATAATTTGTCAACAATTTAGCAAAACTAGAGTGTTAGTTTTGACAACATTTGATGATGATGATTATGTCTCGCAAGCGATGCGATTAGGGGCGCGAGGTTATTTACTCAAAGATACTCATTCTGATGACTTAGCCACAGCAATTCGAGCGGTTCATAAAGGTTACACCCAAATGGGGCCAGGATTATTGGAAAAAGCGATCGCACTTCCATCTCCCGCAACTCCACCCCAACCCACGCGCCTACCTCCAGAACTTGCAGGATTAACAACCAGAGAACGTGAGGTACTACGTTTAATTGCCGCAGGCGCAAGTAACCGCGAGATTGCAGAAAAACTCTACATTTCAGAAAGAACGGTTAAAAACCATATCAGTAGTATTTTAAGTCAGTTAAATTTGCGCGATCGCACACAAGCTGCTATGTTTGTGAGTGCTTTTTTACCTCTACTATAATTGTCACTGACTTTTCATAATTTTTCCAAATAACTGAGTAAATCTGCCATTTCCTGGGGACTAGGTTGAAACTGTGGCATCGGAGGAGTTTTACCACTGATTACTTGCTCAATTAGATGAACGCGAGACTTTCGCTTAGATATATGATCTAAACTTGGGCCTACTCGACCTTCAGCTTGCAATCCGTGACATCCAGCGCAATTCATTTGAAAGATGGCGTGTCCTAGTACCGGATCACCCCTAAGAGACAACACACCGTTGATATAAGGATCTGAAACGCGAAGCAGGTGAACGCCCAAAATGCTTGTCAGGATTGCCAGCAGAACCGCCAGCACGATCAAGCTGATGCGTTGCATGATGGTTTCAGGTTTAGGTAGCTGGTTATCCAAAGGTCTAGTAATATAAAGATTTACAAAGTGTCGATCAATGCCAGCTACACACCAAAAGCACTCACATTACTGAAGATTGCTATATGTGTGCCAATGTCTAGCTAAACATTTCAATTAATATACTTAGCTTAAGTTTTATGGACAAATGAGGCAAGCGTTGTCTAGGTGATCTGTGATTTTTTATACCAAAAATCAGGTTAATCAGTCTTTCGGCAGTATCTCTGTGACAATGTTGTAATCTGTAGGATGAGAAATAAGTAAAAAACCTTAACAGTTAACTAAGGAGTACTGACGTGGTAGAACCTCTGCTTTCAGGCATGGTACTAGGCTTAATCACCATCACCCTTGCTGGCTTGTTTGCCGCAGCTTATATGCAGTATAAGCGCGGTAACAAACTCGGTATATAGAAGGTAACAGCCGTATTGCCGTAGACTTTCTCACGGTCAATCTCTAGATGGGGAACAGGTTCAACCTGCCATTTATTAGGGCTGTGTTCTACTGCTAATTCACCAGTGGAAGCGAGAAGTTGATACCCTGCGATCGCTTCCAATACTGGTTGATACAAGTTGCTTGCGTAAGGGGGATCAAAGTAGATATGGTCAAATTCTTGACCCGCAAGGGTTTTTAATCTCTGCACTACATCCCCCCGCAATACTTGAAATTTTTGCTCCTCACGGGCTACTTTTTGCCAATTCTCCTGAATAATTTTACAGGCGCGGCTTGATTGTTCAATACCAACTACAAAACTAGCGCCACGACATAAAGCTTCTGCACCCATTGAACCGCTACCAGTACATAAATCCAGCCAGCGACAGCCATCAATTTTCCCTTGCCAAATATTAAATATCGCCTCCCGTACTCTGCTTGGAGTTGGTCTAGTCTCTAATCCTGGTAAAGTTTTAAGTTGACGATTTCCGTAAATTCTCAGGCTCATGTAAGGGAGGGGGGAGGAGAGAGGAGCGATCAATTATCAAATCAAAAACTACTGTTAATTGGTAATTGTTAATTGTTAATTGTCAAGGCTTGCTGGACGAAATTAGATAATATTTGTAAGCCAGTGGTAGAAGATTTTTCTGGGTGAAACTGTACAGCCATGAGGTTGTCACGGCGGATAGCTGCTGTTACAGTTTGACTTCCGTGTGTCACATTTGCTGCTGTCACAGCGCGATCGCTAGGATCGACGTAGTAGGAATGAACAAAATAAACCCAAGGTTGATCTGATAGCTGATCCCATACAGATGTTTGCTGAGTAATTTGAAGTTGATTCCAACCCATGTGGGGAATGGTTAAATCTGGTTCTGGTTTAAATTTTCGCACTGTACCCGCAACAATGCCTAATCCTGGTTCTACGCCTTCTTCACTGCCATCAAACAGAATTTGCAGCCCTAGACAAATGCCCAGAAATGGTTTACCTGATGCGATCGCATCTTTAATCGGTTCTACTAAATCCTGCGATCGCAGTTGTTTTACTGCTGGATCAAATGAACCCACTCCTGGTAACACCACCGCATCCGCCTGTGCTATTTCCTTAGCAGAGTCGGTTACTTTCGGGGTTGTTCCAGCTTTCTCTAACCCTTTACAAACAGAGTGGAGATTGCCCATGCCGTAGTCTACAACTGCGATTACTGACATTGATCCGCGCCTTTGCTCAGTATAATTCTACTTTTATAGGGTTAAAAACCCACTATTGTTATTTTACATTCTTTACATGAAAACGTCTAATTTTATTGTGAAATATAATGATTAAAATTAGTATATGAACACTAAAATACTGCTAACATCATTTGACACTTGGCTACCTCATCACACATCAAATTCTTCCGATGATTTGTTAGAAGAACTATCTAAAATAGATTTTCTGCCCTATTCACTTTCTTTTTTGAGACAGTTACCTGTTAATATTGAAAAAGCAAGTTCATTGGTAATTGATAAGATACATCAACTGCAACCAGATGTAGTTGTCTGTTGTGGCATGGCAGAAAAAAATATAAAATTAACTATTGAATCACAAGCTACTTTTCAACAATCAATTCTGAAGACAACCGTAGATTTAGAAAATTTACTTCTTGATTTAAGTGATACTACAATTAGCAATGATGCTGGAAAATTTGTTTGCGAGGGACTGTATTATTCAGTTTTACAGGAGTTACAAACACAACAATTGGCTTCAAAAAGTATTAATAAAAATAAGAAAAATTGTGTATTTGTTCATGTTCCCATCTTAACACCCTATAATCTGCCTGTAATCGTGGAGGATTTTAGATTAATTTTACAAAAGCTGGCACTTTTATATGCAGCTTGATGTCTACTGCTCAAAAAGACCTAGAGTATGTTCTTACCTAAAAAAAGACTGAATTCTCTCCTGCCATTATTTCTAATTTTCCCTCTTGCTCAAACCACGCCAATGCCGACACCTGCATCAGTACAACAAGAGGTAGTCCAACCAGGTGAAGTACGTGCATTACCAGGGAAACTAGATAAAGTACTGGTATTTAATAGTAATAGTCCAGAAGTAGTTCAAAAAGAAGGCATTTTACTATCTACTTTTCCTGCTGTTGGTAAAAGTTTGCCAACTGCTCATCTAAATTTCCCACTAACAGGAAGATTTGATATATTTGCCCACCACATTGCTAAAGCTACTTCTCCAGATGATCTGAGAACTTTGTATCTGGGAGTAATCTTGCATAATCCTAACCCGAAGCCAGTAACGGTAGAGGTATTACAGGCAGCAAGTTATCTGAGTCAACCAGATGCGCCATTTATAGAGTTACCGTCTCATGTAGAAAATCCTTTGGGAAAAGTGTATTCTGGGCCTGGTAGCAGGGTAATGGATGATGTTTTACGGGGAAAAAGGCAAGCTGATTTTCCTGCTAAATTAATTATTCCGCCTGGTACAAGTCAGCTATTGATGAATCATCCGATACCCGTAAAGACGCTGACACCACCGTTAAATGGTCGTTCTGTATTAATCAGGTTGCGTAGCGATCGCTCTGTTTATGTTGCTAGTTTGGGAATGTATGCACGTCAAAATTCTGACGGCACTGAAAGAGCGCCAACTTTGCAAGAATGGCAGGCATTACTAGATAAGGGTGATTTAGCAGCACCACGCGATCGCGCTCCTACTCCTCCACAACAAACAACTGGTTCCATGATTTATGGGCGTGTTGCAGGTGTTGCCTTGGGTTCTCAATGGCAAGCGCAATTAATTGATAATCCTAAAAGCAAGGTTCTCACCATTCCTCAACCTGGTCAAGCTTTTTCCTACGCTCTCAGTACTCTCCCGCGAGGAAGTTTGGGAACTAATCAAATTCAAAGCGCTCCTATATTAGCGCGTTACCCTGATACGGCTTACCTTGCTCATGGTAATTATGGCATTCAGTACAGCTTAAGTTTACCTTTAGCTAACAATACGAGTAAGTCTCAAACTGTAACTTTAGCTATCCAGACACCTTTGAAGCAAGACAAATTAAAAGAAGGACTGGTTTTCTTGCAACCTCCTGCACCTCAAACTTTCTTTCGCGGTACTGTGCAGGTAAGCTACCCTGATGAGCAAGGCAAACTTTCTAAGCGTTATGTACATTTAGTACAAAAGCGGGGTCAGCAGGGTGAACCATTAGTTAAGTTGAATATACCAGCAGGCGATCGCACCCTTGTACAAGTTGACTTTCTTTATCCTCCCGATGCCAGTCCACCACAGGTATTAACTGTTAAAACTGTTCAACCTCTCCAAAAATGAATGTAGAGACGTGCTATAGCGCGTCTCTACCTCAAATAAAGACTGATGAAGATATTAATTCTAATTGGCGCTCACCTTTGTACTGCTCCTCGTCCTTTAAAAGAAGCTGAAGCATTAGCTAATGCTGGGCATGATGTGACAATAGGAGGGTTTTGGTTTGATCCAGAATTAGTAAAGCGCGATCGCATCCTCATAAATAATAAAAAATGGCGCTTTGAACCTATCATTGATTTTCAACCAACTACCTTTCTAGGGCGCTGGAAAAATACTGTAATTCGACTAAAAGCACGTATTGCAAGGGAACGTTGGCAAAGGTGGCGCACTTTTTCACCAGAATTATTAGGTTATGGTGCTAAAGCAATGTTATCTTTTGCTCGCAAAACTGTCGCTGATTTAACAATTGTGCATTCAGAAGCAGGTTTGTGGGTAGGTAATCAATTATTAGATCAAGGTTTTCGCGTAGGTGTAGATTTTGAAGATTGGTTTTCTGAAGATTTGTTACCAGCAGATCGCATTACTAGACCAATTCCTCAAATCAAAACTTTAGAAAGTAGGCTGGCGCGTGAGTGTAAATATTGTATTACGACTTCTCACGCTTTAGCTGAAGCCTTATCTAAAGCTTATCAAGCGCCCAAACCGAGTGTTATTTATAATGTTTTTCCTTGGGCGGAACGTGAGCAAATTGATAGTCAAAAGTTAGATAGACGCAATCATAACTTGCCATCATTGCATTGGTTTTCTCAAACAATAGGAGCAGGCAGAGGGCTAGAAACACTTTTTCAAGCTTTCCCTTACCTCAATATTCCCGTAGAAATTCATTTGCGGGGGAATTATCCTGATACTTATCGTCAATGGTTAGAAGCGTTGGTTAGTGATGAATGGCGCGATCGCCTGATCATTCATCCAACTGTTCCTAATAACGAGTTGTTATCTCGCATTGCTGAACACGATATTGGGTTAGCTTTGGAAAGTAGCGATATCAAGAGCCGAGATCTCACTGTTACTAATAAATTATTTCAATATCTCCAAGCAGGTTTAGCAGTAATTGCGACTGATACTGTTGGTCAAAAAGAGATTTTTTCTCAATTTCATGATATTGGTGAGTTAATTCCTAGTAATAATCCACAAGCACTTGCTCAAGCCATTGATAACTTACTGAGTAATCCTAATAAATTAACTGCTGCTAAGTCTGCTGCACTGCACGCAACCGCTTCTCAGTTTTGTTGGGAGAAACAAGCACAGATCCTAGTTGAAGCAGTAAACTTTGCTATTGATCATTCAAATATTGGATAATTAACCACCGAAAATATAACTAATTTTTGCAACAAATCTCTTGATATATTGTTATTTATATAGCAACGGATAGAAAGTTTTTGAGAACGATCAAATTGTGGTTAACATCTGCGTAATCTGCGTTTATCTGCTGACATCTGCGATAAAAAAACTTGAAATTGAGAGCCATAAATCTAATCTCCTAAATGCTCTGGCAGTTGCTATACAAAAAAAGATAACACCTCAAGTTTTCACTCCCTATTGATGGGGAGGAGGAATGCAGTAGCATTTAGCGTTATGTTTACCACCTTTAATAGCAAATATTTTGTCAATTCTGGTTAGCTATCAGCCAGTTATAAAACTGGCTGTAACTAGGTTTTATTTCCGAAATAACTAATCGCAACTGGGTAGAACTATTTAACGTTGTACAGAGCTAATTACTGTTATGGCTAACCAAGATTTTCAACCCTCTAAGATCGGAAGACCTGATAAACGTTATGGCGCTGGTACTAGATTTAAGCCTGACAAGTTAAGCTCATCATACTGGCAGACTAAACCTCATAAATAAAACTACGATTCCCAATCTGTTAAATTTTCGCCTGAAAATTGGGGGTAAGTTCAAACAAAAACGCGATGTTGCAAAGAAGGCATTTGGCGGCGCACTTGTTCTAAACGAGTAGGATTAATTTCTGCGATCGCAATTCCTGGTTGATCGCCAGCATCAGCTAAAATTGTCCCCCAAGGATCAATAATCATCGCATGACCGTGAGTTTGGCGCGTCGCATAGTGTCTACCTGTTTGTGCAGGTGCAATTACATAGCAAGTATTTTCAATAGCCCTAGCTTGCAGCAAAACTTGCCAGTGATCTTTACCTGTATAAGCTGTAAATGCCGCAGGTACAAACATAATATCAGCGCCTTGATGCGCTAAATGCCGATAAAGTTCAGGGAAGCGGACATCATAGCAAACAGATAACCCTACTGTACCTAACTGCTGTGAGTGATAAACTGGCGGTAGCTTTAAACCAGCCATTACAGTATTAGATTCTCGATAGGTGTTACCGTCCGGTACGTTGACATCAAACAAGTGTACCTTTTCGTAACGTGCAAGTTCCTTGCCATTGTGATCTATCAGTAAGGCAGTGTTGTAAACTTTGCTGTCGCCTACTGGTACTGGAAAACCGCCACCTAAGATAGTCACCTGATAGCGTTGAGCCATTGTTTTGAGGAATTTTTCACTTGCTTGGGCGATCGCTTCAGCTTGTGCGATTTTATCTTCCTCTAACCCTAAAAACGGAAAGTTTTCTGGAAGACCTACCAACTCCGCACCCTGACGCACGGCAAGGTCAATTAGTTCTTCTGCCTGAACCAAATTTTTTTCTAGGTCAGGCTGGCTGGTCATTTGAATAGCGGCAGCAAGATAGGATTTCATAATTAGTGCTGTGTGCGGAACCCTTGATTACAATATATCTTTCCGTGAAAAGTATCTGAAATGAACTTAAGTTAGCTGTTGATTTTTTCCAATGCTTACTTGAGTAGGCAGTATTCATACTTACTCAATAGTCTGCTTAAGCCTAACCAATAGTTGAGTTTTAAATTATATATTTTTCTTATTATTTAATGCAATTACTTAGATCATTTTTTACCAAGAAAAATTAGCAATAAACCCCTGTTACCAAGATACAGATACTGTTGGCGAATTGAATTTTTTACCTCTCCTCTACCAGGGAGGGGCTTTTAAATTCCCCCTTCCCTTACCCCCCTTAAAAAGCAGGGCAGGGGGGAGCGGGGAGGCTAAAGGGTTAAGTTTGTGATTCGCAGTATCAGATACGCGCATCATGTTTTGCGTGAGTCCTAACCAATCTACATAGATCTAGGCAATAGTATTGACAATTATTCCTAATAAGTGCTTTAGTGTAGTACAAGGAAAAAGCTACTGCAAACAAGGAGTAATAAATTTTAGAAAAAAATTAAAACTTTACCTCCCTCTCAAGAAAGATTTGCTTTTAATTTAGGTATACTATGCAGAACTGCAATTCGATGACGCGATGACTCACTCTAGCCTGTGGCAAAGACTACGCCAAACAAAAACGGTATTGCCTCATCGCAATACGTCGAGTGTGTGCTGATAAGCCTAAAGGTTAATACTGGTCGCTTTACGAAGGCGGAAATGTTTGGTCAGTAGTAAATAAGGGAATGCCTAGAATGACAGGATTAGATTTAGAGCAAGAAATCGGGAAAATGGCAAGAGCAATGATGGCGCGTAATACCGCTATTGGCGACGCACTCATTGCCTATTTAAGAACTCAATTAACTGAAGAAGAGGTTGCAGGTATAGTACTTGTCAGCTTGGAGCGTTTGCTGTGGTTGGATGGAGATTTATTTATATGGACGCTGCAAAACTTCCTTCCTCAGTCTATTTTAAACGAAATGCGTAGAATCACTTCTGTTACATTGTGTAAACAGTTGATTGGCAAGAAATTTATACTAGGTGAAGATTTTAGCGTTAATGCTAATGGTCAACTGCTGCTAAATCCCAAAGCTAAAAAAGCTATCTTCCCTAATCTCAAGTCAAGCGAACTATCTCCCGTAAGGTCAATATAATAATCCCACCCCTTCACTCCCTCCCCCAATTCTGTGAGGGGGAAGGAACTCAGCACAAAGGGGAAAGGTGCAGTAGGCGGGTGGGTCGTATACTAATTGTGGGTATAAGAGCAGATAGATTAGATTAATTTAACGGCTCTTAAACCGAACAACAGCCCTACAGCGATTGCAAAAGCAGTACCTAAAATCAAAAAGTAAGCGATAACTCCAGACATTGATGTTTCTCCAGTACAACTATCCTGCAAACAATTAAAACATTACGTGGGGTAGAATACACCCCACTGGCGCTTGTTGATGGGGTAATGTTGATGCAATCTGTTATTCGTGTGGAGTTACCGGAGCAATCTTATGATATTGCGATCGCATCTGGTAGTTTAGATCGACTAGGTGAACAATGTAGCGGTTTGAATCTGGGTAAGAAAGTTTTGGTTGTTTCAAACCCAGTTGTTTTCAAGCATTATGGAGGCATTGCGATCGCATCCCTCAAATCAGCAGGGTTTGATGTGTATACTTGTATTCTGCCTGCGGGTGAACGCTACAAAAGCCTGAACTCTATCCAAAAAATCTATGATGTTGCCCTAGAACATCGCTTAGAGCGTTCCTCTACAATGGTAGCTTTGGGTGGTGGCGTAATTGGCGATATGACTGGGTTTGCTGCTGCTACTTGGTTGCGGGGGATTAATTTTGTGCAAGTTCCCACAACCTTATTAGCAATGGTAGATGCTTCCGTTGGTGGGAAAACAGGTGTAAATCATCCCCAAGGAAAAAATTTAATCGGCGCATTCTATCAACCCAGATTAGTTTTAATTGACCCCGAAATTTTAAAGACCTTACCTGTGCGCGAATTTCGTGCAGGTATGGCAGAGGTAATTAAATATGGAGTTATTTGGGATGCGGGATTATTCTCTCAGATGGAAGAAAGTAAGCGTTTGGATCAAATGCGCTATCTAAATGAGGGATTATTGACAGAAATTTTGAATAAATCTTGTCAAGCTAAAGCTGATGTTGTGAGTAAGGATGAAAAAGAAGCTGGATTACGTGCCATCCTAAATTATGGTCACACCATTGGTCATGCTGTAGAAAGCTTAACAGGTTATCGCATAGTAAATCATGGTGAAGCGGTAGCTATTGGGATGGTAGCAGCAGGTGAGATTGCTGTGCATCTTCAGTTATGGGATAAAGAATCTACTCAGCGTCAGGATGCTTTGATTAAGAAAGCTGGTTTACCGACGCGCTTACCAGCAGGGTTAGATATTGATGCGATCGCAGATGTCTTGCAAACTGATAAAAAGGTAAAGGCTGGTAAAGTGCGATTTATTTTACCTACTCAGATTGGGGTAGTAACTATTACTGATGAAGTACCCGCAGATGTGATTCGTCAAGTATTGCAGGAGATGCAAGCAGTCTAAGACGGTTTTCAGATCATTAAGTTAGGACTTACGCAAGACAACGTAAAATCACTCTTGTAGGGGCGGGTTGCACAAAAAAGCTATGCCTCCAAACCATTGATATATAAACCCGCCCCAACCTCAATGACAATTATGCCAGCATTATAATCAGCAGTCTCTATTAGTAATAGCTGCTTGATTATGCCTCAAACCTCACCACCGCCAGTAAATGCCACTTCCAAAACTGCTAAATTTCGCAACTGCTTACAGATATTACTTTGGAGTATTGCTTTTATCTTAGTGGGAACTCAAATCTATGGGTATTCTCGCTATAAAATATTTCCATCTAATCCGATATTTTTAATTAATAGCTTACCTAGCAGTTTTTTTCTTAAAACTACTCTCACCGGACATACTGACTTCGTTTATTCTGTAATTATTAGCCCTGATGGAAAATCTTTATTCAGTGGCAGTTTTGACAACAACATCAAAATTTGGAACCTTGAATCAGGTAAGTTGGAAACTACTTTAGGTGAGCATAAAGACTCAGTTATTTCTTTGGCTATTAGTAGAGATGGAAAAACCCTAGTAAGTGGCAGTGCAGATAAAACTATTAATATTTGGAATCTGGAAATTGGCGAGTTAGAAAGTACTCTGAAAGGGCATAGTGAAATGGTAACAGCCGTTACTATTAGTCCGAATGAAAAAACGTTAGTAAGTGGTAGCGTAGATAAGACTATTAAAATTTGGAATTTGTCAACCCATAAGTTAGAAAAAACGCTGACTGGGCATACAAGTTATATTAGTTCAGTTGTTATCAGTCCTGATGGTAAGTATTTAATAAGTGGCGGTTGGGACAACACTATCAAAATTTGGGATTTGCAAACACGGCAATTGCAAACAACTCTAACTGGACATACAGGTTCAGTGCTTACTATAGCTATTAGTAAAGATGGAAAGACGCTAGTTAGTGGCAGTGCTGACAATACTATTAAAATTTGGGATTTGCAAACGCAGCAGTTGAAAGCAACTCTTACTGGACATACTAACCCGATTTTTTCTATAAAGATTAGCCCAGATGGAAAGACGTTAGTTAGTGGCAGTGCTGACAATACTATTAAAGTTTGGGATTTCTCAACTCAACAGTTACAAAAAACTTTACTGGGACATACTGATTATGTTCTTTCCCTCGCTATTAGCCCAGACGGAAAAACCTTAGTTAGTGGCAGTCAGGACAATACTCTTAAGATTTTGCGAATGCCTTAACCGTCATGATATTACTCAGTAAGAAACTTTAAATCATAATTTCCTACCTGAGTAATTTGGAAAGCATGAATTTTAATAGTAATATTCATTACTATTAAAAATACTAGAAAATTTGTAGGTACGGGTTTAAAAAAGTTATTTTTTTAACCCAAGGTTATCTGTCAACCCGCCCCTACATTTGGCGTATTAATCTAAGATTTGCGTCATTGCTTCTTTTTACAAAAAGCTAATTGCTAAAATATTTACTCTTCAACGCGATAACCCAATTCCGCCAAGTGTAAACGCGACTGTCTCCACTTAGGTTGCACTTTCACAAATAATTCTAAATAAACTTTTCCTGCAATTAACTTTTGCATTTGTTCCCGCGCCGCACTTCCAATAGCTTTAAGCATAGCGCCACCTTTACCAATCAAAATTCCTTTTTGGGAATCTCTTTCTACATATATAGTGGCAAGTACACGGGTAATTTTCACATCTTCTTCTACCACGTCGATAGTAACAGCTACTGAGTGGGGAACTTCTTCACGGGTTAACAGCAATATTTGCTCCCGAATTAATTCCCCCATGATGAATCTTTCCGGTTGATCTGTTACTAAATCGGGGGGATAATAATAAGGGCCTGGTTCTAAATGATCAATTAATACCTGTTCAAGAGTTTCTAACCCTTCCCCAGTTAAAGCAGAGAATTTTACTATCTGCCAATTGTGCGGTTTTGCTAATTCAGTATAAGTTTGATCGATATATTCTCGTTGTTGACTTTTAGCGGGTTCTTGGTCAATTTTATTTAAACCTAAAATTACAGGTGTTTTAGTATTATTCAATAAATCGGCAATAAAGCGATCGCCTCCTCCAGCATCCACCGCCCCATCTACCACAAACACCAACACATCTACAGAGTCAATCGCAATTCTGGCATTTCGCACCAACACCTCACCCAGCTTATGCTGTGGTTTGTGGATTCCAGGCGTATCGACAAAAATAAATTGCGCTTGTGGTGTGGTTAAAATACCTCTAAGACGGTTGCGCGTTGTCTGTGCAATTGGGGAAGTAATGGCAATTTTTTGTCCTACCATTTGATTCATCAGCGTAGACTTACCAACATTTGGTCGTCCGATAATTCCCACAAACCCAGATTTATACCCTTCTGGCGCTACCGGAATCCTATATGCTGATATATCTAAGTTATCTATTGCTGAGTTAATCTCCTGGTCATGTTCCATGATTTCTGTATAATTTTTTACTAAATTTTATATTTACTTGCTGTCCAACCTTAAGTATATTAGACATCCCCAGAAATTAAAGGTGCGTTACCTCTCACCCTTGTAGAGACGCGCTATAGCGCGTCTCTACATTCACTATCGCTGCGCCGTTATCCCGCCAGGGAATCAATTTCCTAGCTAATAGCTTAAGTCGGTTTAAACTGACTAAATTAATGATTCTTGTAGTCTGTTTTAACGGAATGCACGCTATTAGCCTGCGGTTTAAACCGCAGGTGGGGTAGTGGGTAATGATAAGGGCTATAGCCTGTGGGAATTTTTTAAATTTAAAACTTAAGCGATGTCTGCGACGGCTACGCCTACGCACTTTTAAAATATCGCTCATCCAAAGCTAATTAATTCTCTCCAAACTACTATAATCCGTAATAAAACCATCTGGTGCTGTTGATTTGTAATGGGTTGCAATCAGGTTTGCTTTCTGAGTCCAGGCGTTCTTCCATAACCCAACATTAACAACCTTGAAACTCATCGGATGAGGTGGTTCCTCAACAAATGAAGCCGCGCCATGATTATGAGAATTAACCAACCCTACTATCCAGGGTAGAAAATCCAAAAGTTCTTCAGGTAGTAAAGTTAACTCAAAATCCCAATCTTGATTTAAGCCTTTACAAATTTCTCCCTGCTTTGCTCTAGTAAATCTACCAGCACTTTTATTAATAGCTATTCGCAGAATAAAAGGACGTTCAGGGATAAATTTATCTGGTGCTAGATAGGGATATATATTTAAATAATTTAGTCGTTGTTGATCATCTACCCAAGAGGCGATCGCAGAATTACTGATATAAGATTTACCACTAATTCTCACGGGTACACCTATCGCAGTAGCGAACAAAGAGTAAAAATCTTGTCTAAGTTGAGAAACAATGCGAATCGCGTCTGGAGTCATAATCAATGAACAATGAACAATAATTAATTACCCCACAACTGAGTTGGGGGGTTGAAATAATGAAGAATTTTTTTTAGTTTCCATAATTCAAGTTATGAATTTGCTTGCTTGAATTGATAATTTATTAATTAATAACGGGAACTTCTACGCTGTTTGTGTTTGGAAATTGCTTTCCGTTTACTTTTTTCAATTGGTGTTTCAAAAAAGCGATTTTTTTTCATATCTGGAAAAATTCCCGCATGGGATACTTTACGCTTAAATCTACGCAATGCGGATTCAATTCCTTCCTGATCGCCTAAAACTATTTGCGCCATCTTAATATTATCCTCAATTTTATTTTGGTATTGCCGTAATTGTGACCAATTTATTTAGTTAAAAGCAAAAAAGGGCAGACTCTTTATCTGCCCTTCAGAGTTAAGAGTTAATTTCTGAGGTTCAATATAGACATATTCAGCAATTAAAGGTGCTAACTCTTGAACCTTTGTAGAAACGTTATATACAACGTCTCTACATTTATTGTTGGGAGAGGTTTAATAGCGACTTGAAGATCTTCTATTATCGCCCCAACCACCGCCACCACCAGAAGAACTTCTTTCTGTGCGAGGTTTAGCTTTATTAACTTTCAAATCACGCCCCATCCACTCAGCACCGTCAAGGGCATCAATAGCAGCAGTTTCTTCAGCATCATTTGACATTTCCACAAAACCAAAGCCACGCATCCGACCAGTTTCACGATCAGTAGGTAGTTGCACACTTTTTACTGTGCCATATTCAGCAAATGCTTGGGATAAATCGTCCTGGGTAACATCAAAGGACAAATTGCCTACGTAAACAGACATGGTGGAATCTCCTGAATCGCAAAGGTGTAGAGATGTCTATTCGGAGAAACACCAGTCAAACTTAATAACATACTGCACAGCCGAATTTATTCTCAGTGATAACTTTAGCACAGATGTGATTAAGTTGTAAGTGATTAGTGCGATCGCATCCGCAGATCATTCCAATCACTATTTTGCATAGTTTAGTATTTTTACTTATTAACTACAAGACGGTACAAACAAATAATGTTAAAATTGTAAACGTAAGTGGCTATATTTAGCAACCATAATAAGGCTAAAAAGCCTTTTTCTAAATTTTTCAGCCTATAGCTGCTGAATGATATTTTAAACGGAGTTTTTTTAGTATATGACCACTTCCCAAGAGCGGATTGTCCCCACAGATCTGCGTAACGAAATGTCCCGCTCTTATCTAGAATACGCAATGAGCGTGATTGTAGGTCGGGCGCTGCCAGATGCTAGGGATGGTCTAAAACCTGTCCATCGTCGTATCCTGTATGCGATGCACGAATTGGGGCTAAGTCCAGACCGTCCGTTTAGGAAGTGCGCTCGTGTGGTGGGGGAAGTACTGGGTAAATACCACCCGCACGGGGATACGGCAGTATACGATGCCTTAGTACGGATGGCGCAGGATTTTTCCATGCGATCGCCATTAATCAATGGACATGGTAATTTTGGCTCAGTAGATAACGATCCAGCAGCAGCAATGCGATATACAGAATGTCGCTTGCAAGCCTTGACAGCCGATGCGATGCTGCGGGATATTGAGGCAGAAACCGTTGATTTCGGCGATAACTTTGATGGTTCGCAACAAGAACCGCTAGTATTACCTGCAAGGATTCCTCAGTTATTACTAAATGGCTCATCAGGGATTGCTGTGGGGATGGCAACTAATATTCCCCCGCACAACTTAGGAGAATTGATCGATGCCTTAGTTGCGCTAATCCATAATCCAGAGGTTACTGATGTAGAACTAATGCAGTATGTCCCTGGGCCAGATTTCCCGACAGGCGCACAAATTTTGGGAACTGCTGCAATTAAAGAAGCATACACTACAGGTCGTGGTTCAATCACGATGCGGGGTGTAGCGACAATTGAAACAGTAGAAAATCGTGGTCGTCCCGATCGCGAAGCAATCATTATTACTGAGTTACCATACCAAACCAATAAAGCGGCTTTGATCGAGAAGATTGCCGAAATGGTGAACGAGAAGCGGTTGGAAGGAATTGCCGATATTCGGGATGAAAGCGATCGCGATGGGATGAGGATCGTGATTGAACTTAAGCGCGATTGTTATCCCCGTGTTGTTTTAAATAACCTTTACAAGCAAACACCCTTACAAGCTAACTTTGGGTGTAATATGTTGGCGATCGTCAACGGCGAACCCCAGCTTCTTACCCTCAAAAAGTTTCTAGAAGTTTTCCTAGATTTCCGCATTGAAGCAATTACTAGACGGACGCAATATGAACTGCGGAAAGCCGAAGATCGCGATCATTTGCTGCAAGGGCTATTAATTGCGCTGTTAAACTTGGATGTATTAATTGAGTTGATCCGCAGGGCTGCAGATACGGCGACAGCACGTCAAGAAATGATGGAAACCTATGCGCTTTCCGAACAACAAGCAGATGCTATTTTGCAGATGCAACTGCGACGCTTGACAGCATTAGAAGCTGAAAAGATACGGATGGAACACGACGAATTACAAGCGCAAATTGCAGATTTAAAGGACATCTTAGCTAGAAGAAGCCGCATCCTTGAGATTATTGAAGCAGAAGTTAAAGACATTAGAGCCGCTCATGCCACCCCACGCCGGACGGTAATTGAACATGGGCTTGGTGGGCTTGATGATACTGACTTAATTGCCAATGAAAAAGCTTTAATTCTGCTAACAGAACAAGGTTATATTAAGCGGATGCCAGTTAATACCTTTGAAGCACAAAGTCGTGCTACTAGGGGGAAAGCTGGAGCTAAGATGAAAGAAGATGATGGCGTAGAGCATTTCCTCACCTGTTGCGATCACGATAGCATTTTATTCTTTAGCGATCGCGGTGTTGTTTACTGCCTGAGAGCTTACCAAATTCCTGGTGCTTCTCGTACCAGTCGTGGTGTACCGATTGTACAACTGTTACCCATTCCACGAAATGAGAAAATTACCTCAATTGTGCCAGTATCAGAATTTACCAGCGAAGAATATCTGGTAATGCTGACTCAAGGCGGTTTCATCAAGAAAACAGCACTATCTGCTTTTAGTAATATTCGGGCAAATGGGTTAATTGCTATTTCCCTAGAAGAAGGCGATCAACTCAGATGGGTAAGACTGGCTAGGGCAGAAGAAAGCATTATCATTGCTTCACGCCAAGGGATGGCAATTCATTTTAGAACTAGCCATGAGCAATTGCGTCCTCTCGGTCGTGCTACACGAGGTGTTAGAGCGATGAATTTGCGTAAAGGCGATGAACTGATCAGCATGGATATTATTCCTAGTGCTGTTTTGGCGAGTCCTGAGTTTGAAGAAGTAAGTTCTGAAGCGGAAGAAACTGAAGATTTATCTGTACTAGAAATTGCAGAAGAAACTGAAGATTTATCTGTACTAGAAATTGCAGAAGAAACTGAAGATTTAGAACTGCAACAAGACTCGGAAATCCCAGAAGACTCAGCCGTAAAAACTACTGGTCTTTGGGTTTTAGTAGTTACTATGGGAGGCTACGGTAAACGAGTACCTGTGTCTCAGTTCCGCTTGCAAAATCGCGCAGGCAAAGGTTTAATTGCTACCAAGTTTAAGACTCGCAAAGGTAAAGACCAACTAATTTCACTGCGGATAGTGAATGCAGAAGATGAATTGATGATGATTACTAGCCGAGGCATTATTATTCGTCAAAGTGTGAATGCTATTCCGTCGCAGTCTCGTGACGCAACGGGTGTACGGGTGCAACGCTTAGATGAGGATGATGCGATCGCGGCTGTCGCTTTAGTTCCTCCTTCTAATGGTGAAGAGGAAGAAGCAGAATAACACTGCAACAAGTGAGGGACACTGTAACTTTCTTGATACAGTGTCCTAATTTTTTAACAAAATGTCTATTCCACAAATTGTTATTGACACAAATGTAAATGAGTACGCTAAATGTTCAATTACCAGACTTATTGTATAGAAGCTTGCAGGAACTTGTGGAGCAAGATGGTATTTCAATAGATCATTTTGTTGCTGTTGCAGTTGCGGAAAAAATTTCTGCGCTGACGACTGAAAGTTATTTCCAAGAGCGTGTTAAGCGAGGTAGTCGAGCCAAATATGAGGCGGTTTTGGCAAAGGTGTCAGATATCGAGCCAGAACCAGATGACAGGTTGCCTTCAGCCTAATTTTGCTATTAAATACTAGACTTCTTGCATAAGTAAAATTTTAGATAATTAACCACAGATGCACACAGATAAACACAGATGTAATAACTGATGTTTACAATAAGTCTACTAAATAAAATGTTGCTTGAGAAGTGCCGTTGTGGCATAAATGATGGGAGTGCCATCATCTTTTGGTTAAATATTTTTTAACCCAACTATAAAGTCTTGAATCTTTTTTAAGTAATGAAACTACGCTTAGGAATTGCCTTAGTTAGCGGCATTTTGATGGGACTAACACCCGCACCACTCAACGCTTGGTTCTTAGCGTGGTTTGCATTAGCGCCTTTGTGGGTTCTAGTAGTCAAAAATCAGAAATTAGCATCATCCAATCGCTTATTATTTATCCTTCAGCCTTTACTATGGGGTATTGGCTATCACGGTTTAGCTTTATCTTGGATAACTGGAATTCACCCGATGACGTGGATGGGGGTTCCTTGGTTAACAAGTTTAGCGATCGCATCTTTCTGTTGGCTATTTATTGCCCTCTGGGGAGCAAGTTTAGTTATAGCCTGGGCAACCTGTTTGTCTTGGATTAATCATAAATTTAAAATTTTACCTTGGCTGCGTGTGTTAATTGGCACAGCCTTATGGTGTGGCTTAGAAGCTTTCTGGAGTAGCGGTGCTTTATGGTGTGCTTCTCTTTCTTATACTCAAAGTCCTCATAATTTGTTAATTTTACATTTAGGTCAAATTTCAGGTTATTCAACAGTTACAGCTGCCATTGTCGCAGTTAATGGCTTAATAGCTGAAGCATGGCTCAACCGTAAAGATACTAAAAAGCAACATTTTACAGCCTCTCTGCAATCCACTTTTTCTTGGAGCTATTTCAACACAGCAATTATCCTGCTAATAGGATTACACATTATCGGTTTTCAACTTTATAACCGCCCTTTAACTCAATCAACAACAACAGCTTTAAAAGTAGGAATTATTCAAGGTAATATCCCCAACGAAATTAAACTTTATCCTGGCGGTTGGCAACGTGCTATTGAAGGTTACACCAACGGGTATAAAAAATTAGCAGATCAAAAAGTTGATGCAGTTCTTACACCTGAAACAGCATTACCATTTACCTTATCTAATCTCAAACAAGGGTCTTTTTACTCAGCAATTTTAGAAAAAGGTGTTGTTGCTTGGCTAGGAGGTTTTGGAGAACACGGACGTAGTATCACTAATAGTTTATTTACAATTACTGGAACAGGTAAGATTTTCAGTGAATACGACAAAACAAAATTAGTACCTTTAGGTGAATATATCCCTTTTGAAGAATTTTTAGGACGCTTAATCGATCGCCTTTCTCCTTTAGATGCCCATTTAGTAGCTGGTTCACCATCTCAACTATTTGATACACCTTTTGGTAGGGCAATTGTTGGTATTTGCTACGAGTCGGCATTTTCAGAACATTTTCGCCGTCAAGCTACTGCTGGGGGAGAGTTTATTTTAACTGCTTCTAATAATGCCCATTACAGTAAAAGTATGCCAGCCCAACATCATGCCCTAGATGTGATGCGGGCAATAGAAACTGATAGATGGGCGGTAAGGGCAACTAATACTGGATATTCGGGGATTGTTAGTCCTCACGGTAAAACAGTATGGTTGTCTGGGATAAATACTTATGAAATTCATGCAGATACGATTTATCGCCGACAAACGCAAACTTTATATGTACGTTGGGGAGATTGGTTAACACCAGTGTTATTAGTTGGTAGTGCGATCGCTTTATTATACATAGTTAGTTTTAAGATTTAAATTAACCGCAGATAAACGCAGATGTAAGTCAAGATTTTGTCGCTTTATGTAAAAGATATATTCAATTCGTTCCCAGGTTCAGCCTCGAAACGAGTATTTGAGGCTCTGCCTCCTTTATATAAAATGGAATTCTAAGCTGGTATAACATTAAATGAAATACAAACTCGATCCTTATCTCCCGAAAATGGGATTGTGGAGTGCCAAAAATAAGATGGGAAAAGTACTAGCAAACCTTCTTCTGGTTTGACTGTATACTTATCTATCTGGTCGTTGGCTGTTTCATTAATAAATAAATCAGCAAAACTCAAGTTACCTTCGCCACTATTGTTTTGTTTGACAGCATCGGGGATTTGAATATAATAAACACCACTAATTAAACTTTCTGGGTGAATATGGGAGTTTTGAAATCCTTCTGGTTCTAATACTACAGCCCAACCACTGAGTTTCCATGTTTCGGGAAAATCGTTGAAAAAGTTATTTTTTGTGTTTATTGAACAATTACTTAAATAATTCTTGAGATGGCGATTGACTATTTCACTTAATGCTGTGATAACTAAAGCATTGTCTGTAAATATTTCATGAGTTTGACGACCTTTATTTAATGGCTTGCCAGGTCTGTCTTTAAGTAAGGTAGGATGAGCATAGATATATTTGTGCAAGGCAGCATTGTAATCTTTTATACTATTCCAACCTTCTACGCTATCAAACTGATATTTAGCTACTAATTCCGAGTAATCAAAAATAGATTTTGCTTCCTCAATTTTTTCATGCTTTTGAAGTACTAAACCCAAATGAGCATAAGCTTTTGTGTGTCTGGGATTAATTTTACGTGTTTGCTCGAATTGCGCGATCGCACCACTCACATCCCCGATTTCTCCTAACGCAATCCCCAGGTGAGTGTAAGCATCCGCATTTGAATCAATCTCAATAATTCTATGATAAAGTTTAATCGCTTCTTCCCATTGAGACTGTTTACCTAATATTTCTGCCAAACTTGACATAGCTTTAATAGAATTGGGATCGTGTTTAATTGCTTGTTTGTAACACTCAACCGCTTCCTCTTTTTTACCTTGTTGACTCAATACAAAGCCAAGATTTATATAAGCATCTGGTGAATTAGGCGCAAGTTTTGTTACTTCCCGATAACAAGCATCGGCTATTTTAATTCTGCCTTGTTCATAAAATACTGCCCCAATATTAGATAAAGCTGCTGTAGAATAAGGATCAATTGATAAAGCGTGTTCATATACTGCTTGTGCTGCTTTAAGATCACCTTTGCGATAAAAAGCCATCCCTAATGATGTCAAACCTTCAAAAAAGTTTGGCTGAATAGATAGACCCTTATTATAGGATGCGATCGCTTCATCTAATAATCCCTGCTCCTGCAACAAATCACCCACTGTAAAATGGGCGCGTGAATGTCTGGGGTTAGCTGCAATTGCTTGAAATAAAGTTGAAATTGCTTCTGATACTAAATCCTTTTCAGTTAAAGCTATTCCCAAGTTAAAATATGAATCTGCATAGTCAGGCTGAAGTCGCAAAGCATTTTGATAACAGTTAATAGCATCGTCTAGCCGATTAGCTGCACGGTAAACATTTCCTAAATTATTTAAATAACCCACATTGTTAGGTTCAATTTTGACAGCAGTACTAATTAAACGTAGTGCATTTTGCTCATCTTTGGTTTGTAATTTTATCAGACCAAGACCATTCAATATTTTTGCATTTTGAGGTTCTGATTTGAGAATGTGTTCATACATTTCTTCCGCTTGTGATATCTGTCCAGTTTTATGCAGCGATATTGCTAAAGATACAGCGTTATTTGGGGTATTAAATGTTTGCTTCATAAGTACTGAGCTATTATTTTGATTTTTTGCAGCTTTACGTCTTTGCTCTCTATTCACTCTTATATCCTTTTATAACTCAAACAATTACAACTAAAAATTAGTATTATTTGCCATAATACAGCCACTTCAACAATATAATAGATTTTCTGAAATACAATATAAAGCCTGGTATTTTCTGTAATAAAAGTTAAATACAATAGAAAATAAAACAATTTTTTATTAGGATAAACGATTTTTCCCAATATGGGAAATTACACTAAAAATATTTATACAAAATTAATATTTATCTATCAATTAAATGAAATACAAATATAGCAACCCCGCTCATCGGGTCTTGAAAAATATAGGACTTACGCACTGTAACGCCAGTAAAAGGGTTTGAGATTCTATGCGCGCCTGCTAGATCAGCAAAAAGGGCGGATGCTGATCCGCCCTGTCTTACCTAAAAGTTATAACTATTTATCTGCTAGCAAGGTTATCTCTCATAGCGATCGCCATTTGCAAATGATTTCGGACAACGGGTAAAGTGGTGCTAGCAAAAGCCTTAACATCAGCATCTCGACCTAAGCGAGATTCACGCTGGAACAAAGCTGCACTCATAGAGTGATTGTTGATCATTGTCTGCATAAAAGTGCGGTCAAAGCGTAAACCAGGAATTTGTCCTAATCTCGCTCTCAGTGCTTTATGTTTGGCATCAGTATCCGTAGGGAGGGTAACACCTTTTTGAGCGGCTATTTGCATCAGTTGAGCGTTAGCCTGAGTATGCTCCTGCACCATGCGCTGTCCATATTGCCTAACCGATGCGTTAACCGCTCTTTCTGCTGCTAATCTACCAAGTATAATTTCCCCCATATTTGCTTGAGCAGCTTTGATCATAAAATCCCTATCTACAGCATTAAGATTTACTGGGTTTTGTGGAGTTGTTTGAGTGGTAGTTGGGTTTTGCTGAGTTGGCTGAGTAGTTGTGGTGGGATTTTGCTGAGTTGTATTAGTGGGATCTTGTTGAGTTGTATTAGTGGGATTTTGTTGAGTTGTGGTAGTGGGATTTTGCTGAGTTGTAGTAGTGGGATTTTGCTGAGTTGTAGTAGTAGGATTTTGCTGAGTTGTAGTAGTGGTTGGGTCTTGTTGAGTAGTTGTAGTTGAGTTTTGTTGAGTGGTTGTAGCAGGATTTGGCTGAGTGGTGGTAGTTGAGTTTGGTTGAGTAGTTGTGGTTGGGTCTTGTTGAGCTAAGGTGTAACCTGAAGATGCAAATAATCCAGTTGCCAAAAGTGCGACGGTTAATGTCGTTTGTTTGAACATTTCTAATTTTCCTTGTTATGCTTAAATTGCGTTATTTAGGGATTGCGTTTAAATAACTGTATTAACCGTGTTTTTGGTTAAACGTTCTTATTTCAATACTGATCTAGTGCTGAGAGATCTCATCTTCCTTTGGTTATGTAGTGCAGGGTCTCCCCCCATAACTTATGAAAAAGGTTTAGGGTTACATATTACATAGATGTAGGGGTGGGTCGAATTTAGGTTGTTGTAGGATACCTAAATGTGTACCCGCCTCTACTGTCGAAACCTAATTTTTCACCACTTAACGCTATCAAAAGCTTGCCAGGAACATTTTTAGAATGGTAGCTTCTGAAAGTTAGCTGGATTTAGAGTAGCAAAGACGCATTAATTAATGATGAAGCGATCGCTAAGTATCCTCTCCCTGGGCTTAATATTACTAGAGTCAGCCGTTACAGCCGCCCTTGCTGCGCCTCCCAGACCAGCAGATCAAGATGTATCTTGTGAAATATTAGTAGTTGGTGGTGGACTATCTGGTGCTGCGACAGCTTATGAAGGTTTGCTTGCAGGAAGAACAGTTTGCCTGACAGAAATTACCGACTGGGTAGGTGGACAAATTTCTTCTCAAGGTGTTTCAGCGCTGGATGAACGACCTACCCAGCGAGAAAGGCGATATTTCTCTCGCGGTTATCTAGAATTACGGGATAAAATTAAACGTTACTACAATGACCTCAATCCTGGTGATTGTTGGGTAAGTGAATCTTGCTTTCTTCCTAAAGATGGTCATAAACTTTTAGCTGAAATTTTGCAGGATACAGCTAGAAAAGGTAAAGGCACGCTGAAATGGTTTCCTAACACAGTTATTAAAGAGTTAAATATTACTCCTGCTACAGCACAGGGGAATGCTAACGCGGGTGGACAGCAAATTCAAAGTGCGATCGCAATTCAACATTCTCCCGCACCAGGTACACGCCCCATAAATACTGAGCCACTTTCTCAAACTATCGAGGATAGCTATCGCTACGAAAACTCATCCAGATTTCAGAAAAAAATTATCCGTTTCTCACCTCTACAACCCCGCACATCTAATAACCAAAATCGACCTGCAAATTGGTATGTAGTTGATGCAACTGAAACAGGTGAACTTGTTGCCCTTGCAGGTGTTCCTTACAAACTCGGTATTGATGCTCGTTCTTATCTAGAACCTTCTGCATCTAGTACTACTCAAGACCCTTATTGCACTCAAGGGTTTACTTATACCTTTGCGATGGAGCAAACTCAGCAACCGCAAACCCATATAGCGCCTTCGTTTTATCAACAATATCAGCCTTATTACAGTTACGAATTAAAACGGTTAGCAAGTTTTCCCTTAGTTTTTACCTACCGTCGTATCTTGAGTCCCGGCGAAGGCAAAGAAGCTACATTTGGGGGTATCAAATTTACTGAACCCACCCCAGGCGATATTTCCATGCAAAACTGGACTTGGGGTAATGATTACCGTCCAGGCTCCGAAGCTGATAACTTAATTCTTACCCAAGAACAATTACAAGCTTCTGGGCAACTGCAACCTGGGGGGTGGTTGGGAGGTTTACGGACAGAAAGTTTACGCAAAGGTGAAGAAATTTCCCAAGGATATTTTCACTGGTTAGTAGCTGGTACTACTGATTCACAATTAGGTGATGGGGTGAAACAACCACAACCTAATAATCGTTATCTCACAGGTTTAGATTCACCTATGGGTACTGTGCATGGGTTATCTAAATATCCTTATATTCGGGAAGCACGGCGCATTATTGGTAGACCAAACTACACTTTTTCTGAAGGTTTTATGATTTCGGAAATTGATATTTCTCGCATTAATTTCGGCGCTGATTATTATCGCCAAAACTTACCGCCAGAAATGTATCGCAGCTTATTAACAGAATTATCTGGTACAGATGCACCTGCTGTTGCTAGTGGTTCAATACCTTTAGATAAAGCCAAGCGCAGAAGTCGTTCGCGGATATATCCTGATTCTGTAGGTGTTGCACATTATGCGATCGATTTTCACCCCTGTATGACTAACAGCCCTCCTGAAGCGCCTGGTAATACAGAGCGAGAAGGCGAAAGACGTGGCGCAGGACAAGCATATCCTTTTGAAATTCCCCTGCGTTCAATGATTCCCCAGAAAATTGACAATATGTTAGTTGCAGGTAAAAGTATTGCTGCTAGTCATATTGCTGCCGCCGCTTATCGGATTCATGCTTTTGAATGGTCGGCGGGCGCTGCTGCTGGTACTACAATAGATTTTGCTTTTGATAAAGGAATTTTGCCTTATCAATTAGTTGATGAATTACCACGTAGCGAACCGCAATTAATAGAATTGCGACAAAGATTAGATGCCCAGGGCAACTTTACTGCTTTTCCAAATGCCTCGATTTTCAATGAATCTTGGGAAGGTTGGCGCTAAACTATTAATTAGGGATAAAAGTTTTAATAGTTAGCAAAGAAATTACGCCAAATCACACGCGGGCATGATGCCCGCACTTCTCATTTAGATATATTCGGCGCAGTCATAACTTAAGGTTTTTGCGTTTTGTCGTCCAAAGTTGCAAAGTCTTTCACCAATGACCAATAAGCATTTATAAATGCGTAAGTCCTAAAGGTATCAGTCAATGATTTGTTGTCTCAATCCTTATTGTAATGAGCCACTTAATCAAGACGATCTCGTCGCTTGCAAGTCATGCGGCACTCAACTGGTTAAATTATTACGCGATCGCTTTAAAATAATTGAACCGATTGGGCGTGGTGGTTTTGGTAAAACCTATCTGGCTGAAGACATCGACAAGCTCAACGAACGTTGTATTATTAAGCAACTGATTTACCAGGGACGCAATCAAGAGGAAGTTGATAAGATTAGGCAGTTGTTTGAACAGGAGGCGAGACAACTCCAACAACTAGGCGAACATCCTCAGATTCCGGCTTTATTCGCTTATTTTCAAAGCAATAATTATTTCTTCTTAGCTCAACAACTGATTAACGGGCGGAATTTATTGCAGGAACTTGAGCAAGAAGGATTATTCATGGAAGCAAACACCAGACACCTTTTGCAAAATTTGTTGCCTGTTTTGCAATACGTCCACAATCGCCATGTCATCCATCGAGATATTAAGCCTGAAAATATCATTCGTCAATCCGGTACAAATAACTTGGTACTGATTGATTTTGGTGTTTCAAAGGTAGTACCACTTAATGCCCAAACCCAAACAGGTACAATCATTGGCTCACATGGTTATAGTTCTCCAGAGCAAATAAAAGGTAGAGCAAAACCCTGTAGCGATTTATTTAGCTTAGGAGCGACTTGCTTTCATCTTCTCACGGGTATTCATCCGTCAGATTTATGGACTGAAAAAGGTTACAACTGGGTAGATGATTGGCAACAATACTTACCCTATCCCCTCGATCCTCAATTTGCCTATGTGCTGAATCGTCTTCTTGTTAAAGATTATTTGCAACGCTATCAGTCTGCTGCTGAGGTATTACGCGATTTAAAAGGAACAGCACAATACAGTGCTTCAGGCTATATAGCGTCTAAAACCACTTCTACTCAGTATTCCACTACTAAACCTGCTAGTCAGAATTCTACTACTAAACCATCTTCTACCAAAGCGACCTCTGCGCGATCGCACCACGCACCAACTAAGGTAACAGCACCATCAACATCAAGTTATTCACGTCAGTTAGTTTCAACCACTGTAGATAGTAATAGGAATATTTTACTTGAGCGATCGCCCTTGCTAATTCTCACAGGTATGGTTTTGGCTTTTGTGGCAGTATGTTTATGGGTTTTGCGATCGCCAACACCACAAAATCAGAATCAAGTTGTACCCTCGCAGATTCAATCACCGTCGCCGATAGTTCCATCACCTCAAACCCCATCACCTCAACCGCCATCACCGCCATCTCCTTCACCTGAATATCCATCACGTCCATATCCGCCACCTCCGTATCCGCCCCCTCGATACCCGCCGCGTGATCTTCCTCCTTATCCACCGCCTGGTTCGCGCCCTTTTCCACCTCCTCAAGGATAATGTGTACGGTTGGCAACCAAATAATATTTAAACTTAGATATTAGCTAACATACAAAATCCCAACTTTTTTAATTAATAGTAGGTTGGGTTACGCTGTGCTTAACCCAACAGCCATGTTAATTTATTTTGGGTTTCACTCTATCCCTACTTATTTAAAATAAAAAATACCTGATCGCCACGCCCAAAAATCAGGCGCATACTTCGCTAACCGTGTCAAAGCATAATCTGGTAAAAAGAATAAAATCGGATGCGGAACACTTGTTTTAAAAGCATCCCTCACAAAATTTAAATCCTGCAAAACAGGAGGATATGCTTCTGACATCCCTATCGAGTTTTCCAGCCCCGTAATTATTAAAACTAATTTTTTATCTGATTCAATCTTTACTGCTTGCAACTTCTCAACAATCGCATCCCTCAAAAAACGCAAGTTTTGATCAGAAAAATCCCAATGCACAAATTGAATATTTTTACAACTTGAATGCTTCTTTAAAATTGCAATTAATAAATTTTTATCACTGTCAAAATTAATCTCTACAAAGCCAATTGTTAACTTATCATCAGCAAAGTCAATAAAAGTTAATATTTCAGCAAACGCTTGCCGATTGATAGCAGTAAAACTATCATTTTTTTTAGGTATCACTTCCTGCTGTTTGGGCAGCGTGGAGAGCTTTTTGAAAGGCATCACTTTCCTTTACCACTGGATTAATATAATTCCATCTACTACTACCGTTATACTCAAAAACTGAGAGATTAAACATCATTGTTCTGCCTAACTCATCTTTTCTCACATCCTTCTCCAGACAGACCTGCGCTAATTCTGGATAGTGATCAGTAGGAATAATCCGTTCAAAGTTAAATTGTTCTTGCTTGATAGCATAAATAACATCGTCTGCTGTGACTTTATTATTGCCACTGGTTGCAGCAGTCAGGCAAGAACTAGCTGTCATCTGCATCAATTGTCGTACATGACCTCCACTAGCTTTAGCTAAATTTAACAACAATTGACGATCTTCAAACACTGCATCAACATCAACTCGATGTTCTATCAAACTAGCAATTGCTTCTAAACCTGCTTGATTACATTGCAAATCACAGTTATTACGATTAAATTCATAAATATTCACCATTGACACAATGTTAGGACTATCAAAAGCATTACTGAGATTTTTTTCTGAATAAACTACTGAAATTGGAGCAGTATAAATAATTGTGCAGTTTAATTCTTGAAGTTGAGCTGCATAGTCAAAAAATAAATGATTACCAACATGGGGCGGAACTCGATCCAGATTATCAAAAACCATTAATAATCCCTTACTATATTGGGAATACTTCTTGCTAATTTTATGAAAAGCATCACTCAATAACAGATTAATATCTGTCTTCAAACGGGCAATGTCGCGCTGAAGGGTTTGTCTAATAGTTGTTTTTTGCTTGTCTGAACCTTTAATTTGAGCTAAAAGTTTTGCTAGTAGTTTAGAAATAAATGGTATTTCAAACCCACCTTCAATACTGGCATCTAAACTAACAGACTTTTCAACGGTTTCTTCTGTTTCTTGAGTAACTTCTTTAAACCAAGATTCAAAATTTCTGAGCAGCTTACGATCAAATTTCAACTCTAGTTTGCTAAGTTCGTCAGCAACTTTTTTGATAATTACTAAATATAGATCAGTATATTCAGCATCAAGAATATCTAGTTCAGCATCCGCTTCTAAATAAATGACACGATATTGAGATTCCCATTCATGCTGAATTCGACGCAGTTCGGTACTTTTACCACAACCGCGATGTCCTGTAAACAATATAGTGCTAAATTCTCCTGGTTCCAAAAAATCTAATTTCGTGCTAACACTTTTGATTGATTTTGAGTTACGGACTTTTGACAAATCAACATAATATCGTTGAATATCTTTACCAACGAGTTGCCCTACATCACAAGCACGAAAGGCAGCTTTAAGAGTCGTAGCACGGTCAACAGGAATTGACATGATGTTAGTTTAACTGCTGCACCTGATCGGGATATCACCGTAATACAACTAAATTTTAAGTTAGATTTTGCACTCTCGCGCGATCGCAAGCTCCTGTTGATACTGTAAGCAATTAAAAGCCTAACCTCCCAACCCCCTTCCCGCACTTCGTGCCGCTACGCTAATGCCGGGAAGGGGGAGTTAAAATGCCCCTTTCCTATAAGGAGAGGGGTTGGAAAGAGGTCAAATTAGTAAATATTCTTTACAAAGTGTTAAGCTAAAGGTTTGTTCCAACTCAGCGTGCAGGTGCTGGACATTAAAACGATGTAAATTATTAATAAATAATGTAAATTTACTTAAGTTGATTGAACAGCCTATGAATACATTAATTTCATTAACTACTGCTATGGCTACTGCACCAACTGTAACCCCTGACAAGGTTAGCGAAGTTGTTCGCAAAACTTATCCTAACTATAAAGTGATTGTGTTGAATGATGACTTCAACACCTTTGAACACGTTATTAAGTGTTTAATGAAGTATATCCCTGGGATAAGTGCTGATCGCGCTTGGGAACTTACTAACCAAATTCATTTTGAAGGTCAAGCTGTTGTTTGGGTTGGCCCTCAAGAACAAGCTGAACTTTACCATCAGCAACTGAGACGCGCAGGTTTGACAATGGCACCCCTAGAGGCAGCTTAATGCCATGAATAAACCTAACAGTGGCAGGTTGGTGTGGAATCATTCTACACATATTCCTGGCTTGATTCCCATCTTAGAGCGGCTCACCAGTTATACGGGCATTCAAACAATTACACCCGCAGTAATTGGACGGGCTAAAGGTCATTGCCCCCGTTTGCAATTAAAAATATCCGTACCCATTCTAGGAGGATTTAAAATTATTGCTAGGGCAGGCAAAACCTTTCAGGAAGTGTTTATCCTCACCAACCTCAGCCAAGGTGAATTAGAGGAAGCGATCGCTTTGGCAATGAAACTGAAGCTAAAATAATCTTGTTTCTGGCGCTTGTTACTTTACCAGCAAGTTATCTTCAGGCAAAAAGAGCGATCGCTTACATCCTATTCCGCATATCTTGATGCTAAACGGCGTAGTGGCAAAATTAATATACAAGAACAAGTTAAACAATAAGAAATTAACGCTGTAAATTTCAAACTTAGTAGTAATATATCCCAGTCAGGTAGTTGCAGTTTTTGAACGACAGTAGCAAGGCAATAAACTGTCCAGTATGAAAAAGTCATCATCAACAGCATTCGTTCATCACTGCTGTTAGTTTCGTCTGTAATTTTATCTGGATAAAATAATAAAATTAGACCAGCAATACAAGCTATCAAGGAAATAAAAACTAGATAATCGTGCCAATTTAAATTTGGCATTCTTAGACTCCTTTTATCCAAAAACTAATAATTGGACATCAGTCTAAAGTAATAAAGTTTATAAATATAGTAATTTTTACAAATTGCAATACTTACACATCTTACCTAGAGATCCCCCTAAATCCCCCTTAAAAAGGGGGACTTTGACTATTCCCCCCTTTTTAAGGGGGCTAGGGGGGATCTATATTTCACGCTTTCGGTGCGTAAGTCGTAGATGATTACTCAACCAAATGCGATCAATATGTCAATCTAATTAAATAGAAAATATGAATTTTTAATACAAAGATATACTTAGCAGCCAGATTCCTGAGTTTCACAAGCAGCAATACTCACCCAACTGCTAGACCCATCACTCCAATGTTCTTTTTTCCAAATGGGAGCATTATGCTTGAGTGTATCAATCGCGTAACGACAAGCTTCAAAAGCTTCTGTGCGGTGAGGACAACCTACAGCTATCAAAACACTGATTTCACCAATTTTTAATTTGCCCGTGCGATGATGAATCACTACCCGATTAACATTTGACCACCGAGAGCGAATTTCAGTAGCTATTTGCTTAAAGACATTGATTGCCATTGGTTCATAAGCTTGATACTCCAAGCAAACCACTGGTCTACCATCGGTTTGATTGCGTACCATCCCACTCATAACTACTACTGCACCATTAGCTTGATTATCAGCTAAAGCATAAACCTCTTCAAGCGATAAGGGAGCAAAAGTAATTACTAGATCTTTCACACTTGAGGTGGGAGTGTCGATAAAATTGGGTACTGTAGTCATCAGACTTTGGGGATGATCGCTTCATTAAGAATAAATATATTGTGATTTATCCAGAAAACTTTCGCCTTTTCTCTACATATAGCGTTTAGTAAGCGAATAATAGCAGTAATTATAGCTCGCTCGCTGTTATTTAGCATCGCTATTAAGCAAGATTATTAACAAAAGATTGAGGATCGCTACTAATAAAAACTTGTCCGGTACTTTTGGGAACAATAAAGATACCTAGCTGAATAAACCCTGATTATTTGTCAAATATTAAAATATTTTTAAATTATGAAAGTTATAGAAGATCAAAACGAAGTAGATAGGCTTGCAGCTTTACGCCAGTATCAGATAGTAGAGACACCTCCCGAAGAATCATTTGATGCGATCGCCCGTTTAGCAGCCCAGATTTGTCAAGCCCCAGTAGCATTAATCAACTTTATTGACGATCGCCTTCAGTGGTTCAAAGCTCATATTGGGATAGAAATCACCCAAATGCCACCTAGAATCGGTTTGTGTAGTCGGTGTATTCAGCAACGTGACGTGCTAGTAATCCCAGATACATTAGCCGATGAACAATCACGATCAAACCCAGTAGTAAATAATTATCCCTACATCCGGTTTTACGCTGGTGTCCCTTTGATTGTACCTGGAGAGTATCCAATTGGTGCTCTTTGTGTGATTGACTATAAACCAAGAGAACTCAAAAGCGAACAAATAGAAGCACTTCGCCTCTTGAGCCATCAAGTGGTTAACCAGCTAGAAATCCGACGTAAAAGTTTAGCGGAAAAAGCCTACTTTCAAACAAATTCACACCTGCAAATCAATACTCATAGTGAGATACTGAGACCTGTTGCTACCCATGTTGAAGAAATAGCAATATCCTCTATGCGAACCAGTCAGCAGATTAAAGCAGAAATAGAGCAGACATTAGGTTTTTTCCCTCCGTTCTTTAGTTCAGCATTAGGGAACCCTCATGTCTTTGAAAATTTATGGCAACAAACACTGAGCGCCTATTTAAATAATCCTCTATCGCCCATATTTAAAGAAAAACTTTCAGCCTACTTGTCACGCTACTGTTCTGTTCCCTACTGCATGATCGTTCATAGTAGCTCGCTACGTCCCTTGGGAGTGGAAGCGCGGGAAGTATTGGCACTGTTGCAAGCATCACCGCCAGAAGAAACAGAAATTAACAAGCATCTGCAAGTATTACAAGCACAGCCAGATTTACAAACCAACTTGCCAGCAGAAAACTCTGCTATTGAGGAAAGTTTACTTTACTGTGCCATCTTTATTGCTGTCGCTAAAGAAGAAGCAGAATTTTATAAATTTGAGTTACGCCGTCTACTGGGAAATATCAACTACCAGCATTTAATTACCTTTATTGCTTATGTGAAAACTTGCCATGAGTGGATGGAAGCTTATCCAGAAGTCATGTATGAAGAGGATCAGCGAGCTATTAACTATCTTGAGCCTTTAATTTCAGAAGAGCCTGGTTTAGCCGATTTTTTCCGTAATTATGTAGAACAAGTAAAGGAAGAACGGCAGACTTGGGCGACACGACTCGCTCAACTTGCAGAACGCAAGCGCAATGAGCAAGCACTACGTGAAAGTGAAGAACGCTACCGCACGTTAGTAGAACAAGCATCTGATGGAATTTTTCTTGCTGATGCAAATGGCAAATATCTAGCGGTGAATTCCAGTGCGTGCCAAATGTTGGGCTATGAACCAGCAGAACTTTTACAAATGTCTGGTAGGGACTTAGTTGCTGACCAATACGTTGCTTTAGTGCCTCAATCACTAGAATCGCTTAAAGCTGGCAATACTCACACTAAAGAATGGCTGCTTAAACGTAAAGATGGCACACTGATTCCTGTAGAGGTAAGCTCTAAAATGCTACCCGATGGACGTTTACAGGGCATTGCGCGAGACATTACGGAACGCAAACGCTCCCAAGCTTTGGTTAATGGGCAAAAACGTATCCTAGAAATGATTGCCACTGGTGCATCTCTGTTTGAGGTCTTAAGTAGTTTGGTTAAGACTATTGAGGAACAGTCAAGTGGCATGATCGCTTCTATCTTGCTCTTAGATGAAAGTGGCACAAAACTGCAATATAGTACCGCTCCTAGCCTTCCTGATAGTTATATTGGGGCAGTTAGTAAGGTCAGCGTTGCCCCCAATCAGAGTTGTTGCGGTAGGGCTGCCTATTTGGGGAAACCTGTGGTTGTAGAGGATATTGCTAACGATCCTTTGTGTGTAGATTTTAAGGATTTAGCACTAAGTAATGGATTAAAAGCTTGTTGTTCTACGCCAATATTTTCTAGCAATGGTAAAGTGTTGGGTACTTTTGCCATATATTATCGCCAGCCTCAAAGCCCAAGTTTATATGAATTACAGCTAATTGAAATAGCAACGCACATCGCCGGAATTGCGATCGAGCGCCAGCAAAATGAACAAGCACTGCGCCTAAATGAGGAAAAGTTTCGCTCTTTAGTTGAACAAACTAACGACTGGATTTGGGAAATTGATGCTAATGCTGCGTTTACATACGTTAGTCCGCAAGTGCAAAAAATTGTGGGCTATGAACCCGCAGAATTGATCGGAAAAACAACTTTCGATTTAATGTCTGTAACTGAAGCACAGCGATTTTTGTTAGTAATTAGTGAGTTTCTATCTTTACAAGCACCATTCGTCAGTCTAGAAAAAACACTGATTCACAAAAATGGCAATTTAGTTGTGCTGGAAACTAGCGGTTCTCCGGTGTTTGACGCTCAAGGCGTACTGACCGGATATCGGGGTATTGCCCGTGACGTTACTGAGCGTAAACACTCAGAGCAAGCACTACGCCGAAGTGAGCATCGTATTCGGATTATAAATGAAGCAATACCGCAACAGGTGTGGACAGCGCGACCAAATGGTTCGCTCGACTATGTAAATAAGCGTGTTTTGGATTACTTTGAGCGCACGTTTGACGAAATGATTGATGCTGGATGGCAATCGGTGATTCATCCAGAGGATTTACCAGGGTGTCTGGAAGTATGGGGCAAGTCTCTGACGACAGGTGAGCCTTACGAAATAGAATTTCGACTATTTAAAGCATCCGAAGCTACTTATCGTTGGTACTTGGGGCGTGCAGTACCTATATATGATGAGGATGGTCGGATTGTTAGTTGGTTTGGAACTAACACAGATATTCACGATCGCAAACTTGCAGAAGAAGAGCGCGATCGCTTCTTTAGCTTATCACTAGATAATTTAGCTATTGCTAATTTCGATGGCTATTTCACTCGCTTAAACCCAGCCTGGGAAGAAACTACTGGCTACACTACAGAGGAATTGTTAGCGCAACCGTATTTAAATTTTGTTCATCCTGATGATATAAACGTTACGAATGCTGAATCAGAAAAGTTGGCTAATGGGAACCTGACTCAATACTTTGAAAATCGCTATCGTTGTAAAGATGGCTCGTTGAAGTGGTTAGCCTGGAAATCAGTGTCAGTGGTTGATGTAGGCTTAATATATGCGATCGCTCGTGATATCACTCCTAAAAAATTAGCTGAACAAGAGCGTCAGCAATTATTACAGCGAGAACAAGCTGCCCGTGCAGAAGCAGAAGCAACTCGTAACCGCATCAACAATATTCTTGAAAGCATTACTGATGCTTTTTATGCTGTAGATGAGCAATGGAAATTTACTTACGTCAACCATCAAGCAGAGGTACTGTTACAGAGAAAGCGAGAAGAATTAATTGATAAAAGTCTTTGGAATGAGTTTCCACACGCACTCGATTCTATATTTGAGCGCAACTATCGCAAAGTTGTATCAGAACGAGTAAGCATTACCTTTGAAGAATTTTATCCGCCACTAAATACTTGGTTTGAAGTTTACGCTTATCCATCAAGAGATGGAATGTCTGTTTACTTTAAAAATATTACTGAGCGCAAACAAGCACAAGCTGAGTTACAACTACAAAATCGGCGAGCGCAATTGTTTTCAGAAATCAGCTTGAAAATTCGTCAATCTTTACAACTAGAAGAAATTCTCGAAACTACAGTTACAGAAGTAAAAAGAATTCTGGAAGCCGATCGGGTTTTAGTTTATAAGCTTTGGGCAGATGGTACTGGTAGTGCGATCGCCGAATCTGTTAACCCTCAATGGTCATCCATATTAGAACAAACATTCCCCTCAGAAGTCTTTCCTGAAGAATACCGAGAACTTTATAACCAGGGAAGAATTCGGGCGATCTCCGATGTCACCAACGGTGAATTAGCACCATGTTTAACTGACTTCGTGCAAACTTTTAATGTCAAAGCTAAATTAGTAGTACCAATTATATTAAATGGACAACTTTGGGGATTACTAATTGCTCATCAATGTGAACATACACGCCAATGGTCTAGTTTTGAGACTGAACTTTTAGAACAACTAGCTAACCAAATTAGCATTGCTGTAGCGCAATCGCAACTTTTAGAACAAGAAACTCGCCAGCGTTTAGAATTAATGCGTTCTAATGAAGAACTCCAACAATTTGCTTACATTGCTTCCCACGACTTACAAGAACCCCTGCGGAAAATTCAAGCATTTGGCGATCGCCTCAAAGTTAAATATAGTGATGCCCTCAATGAGCAAGGAATTGACTATTTAGAACGAATGCAGAGTGCTGCACAACGAATGCAAGTACTAATTAATGATTTACTGAGCCTTTCACGAGTTACTACCAAAGTGCAACGCTTTGTAACAGTTGATTTGAACAAAGTAGTACACGAAGTAGTATCTGACTTAGAAATACGCATCCAACAAACAAAAGGGCGCATAGAAGTAGAGAATTTACCAACAATTGATGCTGATCCCTTACAAATGCGTCAATTAATTCAAAATTTGATTAGCAACGCCTTAAAATTCCACCGTCAGGAGGAAGCGCCAGTTATCAAAATATCCAGCAAAAGTATCACTAATCATACACAGCCACCATCTAACTTCTCTCCAGTGAGTGATACTTACGAAATAGTGGTAGAAGACAATGGCATTGGTTTCGATGAAAAGTATCTTGACCGCATCTTCAATGTTTTTCAACGCCTACATAGTCGCAGCGAATACGAAGGAACGGGAATGGGTTTAGCTATTTGCCGTAAAATCGTTGAGCAGCATAATGGTAGTATCACTGCTAAAAGTCAGCTTGGGCATGGAGCAAAATTTATTGTTACATTGCCAAGTATTGCCAATAAAGGAGAAAATCATATTGAAGGGGCGACAACCAGTCACCATATTAATGGCGGATGACGATGAGGACGATTGCTTGTTGGCAAAAGATGCCCTAGCCGAAAGTCGATTATCTAACGATATCTACTTTGTCAATGATGGCGAGGAATTAATGGATTATTTGTATCAACGCGGTAATTTTGTTGATAAAAAAAAATCTCCACGTCCAGGGCTAATTCTGCTGGATTTGAATATGCCTAAAAAAGATGGTCGAGAAGCTTTAACAGAAATCAAAAATCACCCACATTTACGGCAAATTCCCGTAGTAATTTTAACAACATCCCAGGCAGAACATGATATTTTTCGTAGTTACGACTTAGGCGCTAACTCTTTCATTACAAAACCTGTAACATTTACAGGTTTAGTCAATGTAATGAAATCATTAGGACAATATTGGTTTGAAATTGTGCAACTGCCCGAAGCAGGAATAGAAGATGGAAATGGACAAAGATCGAGCTAGAGTACTTCTAGTTGATGATGATGAAGATGATTATATTCTGACTGCTGAATGGCTGTCAGAAATTCAGAGAGCAAAATTTACCCTAGAATGGGTAGCAACTTACGATGCTGCTTTGGAAGTTATTGCCAAAAAGGAACACGATGTTTATTTGTTAGATTACCGTTTGGGTGAGCATAACGGTTTAGAACTGTTAGAAGAAGCGATCGCACTTGGATGTCAAGCACCGATTATATTACTAACTGGACAGGGCGATCATGAAATTGACTTGATTGCCATGAAAGCTGGTGCTGCTGATTATTTAGATAAAAGTAAGCTAGGGGCGCAATTACTAGAGCGTTCTATCCGCTACGCTATTGAACGTAAACAGTCAGAACAGAAAATTCGTGAACAAGCAGCTTTACTAGATATTGCTACCGATGCAATCTTTGTACAAGATTTAGAAAACCGTATCCTTTTTTGGAACAAAGGTGCAGAACATTTATATGGATTTTCAGTTGCAGAAGCATTAAATCAAAACGTTAATCAGTTGCTATATAAACAAACTGAGGAAACACTTGTCGAAGTTTATCAGCAACTAACCGCCAATGGTGAATGGCAAGGTGAGCTAAATCAATTCACTAAAGATGGTAAAAAAATTATTGTTCAAAGTCGTTGGACACTGGTAGAAGATCAACAACAAAAACCCAAGTCTATCCTAATTGTTAACACTGATATTACAGAAAAAAAACAACTAGAATCGCAGTTTCTTCGCACCCAGCGCATGGAAAGTTTGGGTACACTTGCAGGTGGAATTGCTCATGATTTGAATAATGTTCTAGCACCAATTTTGATGGCAGTACAATTACTACAACTAAAACTGCTAGATCCCCAGAGTCAAGAGTGGTTAGAAATATTAGAAAATAATGTTAAACGTGGGGCAAATTTAGTCAAACAAGTACTATCTTTTGCTAGAGGTTGCGAAGGCGATCGCGCCACTCTCCAAATTAGACATATAATTGCTGAAATTAAACAAATTGCCAAAGAAACCTTTCCCAAATCTATTGAAATTTATACAAATATAAATTCAGAACTTTGGACTGTATCTGGAGACGCTACACAATTACATCAAATTTTACTTAATCTTTGCGTCAATGCTCGTGACGCAATGCCCAATGGTGGTCAACTTAGTATTACTGCGGAAAATATTTATATTGATGACAATTACGCTCGGATAAATATTGATGCTAAGGTTGGCTATTACGTAGTGATTACCGTATCAGATGTCGGGACAGGGATTGATAGTGAAATAATAGATAAAATTTTCGACCCATTTTTTACTACAAAAGAATTAGGCAAAGGTACAGGGCTTGGTCTTTCTACAGCTATTGGGATCATTAAAAGTCACGGTGGTTTTATTAAAGTTTATAGCGAAGTTGGCAGAGGTACACAATTCAAAGTTTTCTTACCCGCAGTTGAAGTATCTGAAATACAGGTAGAGAAGCAGGAGCAATTTAATATTAGCTCTGGTCAAGGAGAATTAATATTAGTTGTTGACGATGAAGAATCAATTTGTCAAGTCACTAAATTGTCATTAGAAGTAAGTGGTTATCAAGTTATAACAGCTTCAGATGGAGTTGAGGCAATCACATTATACGCACAGCATAAAGAAGAAATTAGTTTAGTAGTAGCTGATATGATGATGCCCTCTATGGATGGTTCATTAACAATCCGTACATTACAAAAAATTAATCCCCACGTCAGAATAATTGCAGTTAGTGGACTAGAATCCAACGCTAAAATTGCTGAACAGGCGGGTTCGAGTGTAAAAAGCTTTTTGTTGAAACCTTACTCTGGTCAGGAATTATTAAAAACTGTCCATCAGGTGATGTCAATAGCACAGTAATTTTGTCAATATGTTTGGGGTTTATTTATTGTTTCTACCAATATTTTTGAGATAAAAGGACATTAGTTTCAACCTCAAATTGCCATGTCTGGGGAAATTCAGTTTGTTTATATTCAAATCGAACATCATTCAGCGCATTAGCATAAACTTTAGCTAATATTTCTGCCAGATAAGATTTGAGGCTGGGAGAATCTTCTAATAAATCTTGAATTTGCCGCCGTTGTTCGATTATCGTTAGTTCCCACCCATTAAAATTTTCAGGACTATTGACATACATTCGCTCTTTGAATATGAGCAAACAGTACAGTCAAGCGATTTTTTAATTCACGGCGATCGCTTCTTCCCAAACTTTCTATTTCCTCAATCAAATTCTCGAAATCTAGATGATCGAGATCCCGCTTTTTAAGTTTATTCGCAGTATCTTCACACCATGCCACAAAATCTTGTTCGTAAAGAATATCAGATTTTTTCATAGTTAATTCAATGACAACTCGGATTCTTTATCAAAACTAACACCTTCATACAAGAGTTCAATCGGACACTCAAACTTAAGGCTTTTTAATGCGATCGCATCCCCTTCTGTGTACGCATAGTAATGCCACATTTTACCTTCCCCTCGCTGATAAACCTCAACAGCTATTTCTTCTGAATCTACTAAAACATACTCTTGTAAACTGGGAATTTGGCGATAATATTTGAGTTTTTTATTGTGGTCGTAAGAAGCGGTACTAGGAGAAAGCACTTTAATAATAACTTTAGGATGTTGAATAAAGTTGCGAGATTTCAAATCTTCTGGTTCACAACTAACCACTAAATCTGGATAGAAATAACGACTGTTTTTACTAGCCTGAACTTTTACATTTGATACATTAACTCGACAGCCTCTCTGACGCAAATGAGGTCTTAGTGCAGTATAGAAGTTAAGGGCAATATCATTATGAGGAATACTACCCCCTGTCATCGCTAAAATCTCGCCGTCAACATATTCATGGCGAAGTTCCTGCTTGGCTTCCCATTCTAGGTATTCTTCAGCCGTCATTTTTTGAGGGTATTGAGGCTCGGCAATCATAATCTTTTCCTGAAACTATAATTCTTGTAGAGATGTAATATGGTACGTCTCTACATTCATTTTTGCACAGGTCTATTGCTCCCTTCCCACCAGAAGAATACCTATTTGAAAAACCGCCAAAACGCCAAGGACACCAAGGAAGAAGAAGAATATGATCGGTAATCTTTTAGTGGGTAGGGAGTGACATCAAGCCTTACCACTTCCCATCAAATAAAGCAACGCCATCCGCACAGCAACTCCATTTGTTACTTGCTGAGGAATTAAACTTAACTCCGGGTCATCTATTAAATCAGAACTAATTTCAACTCCCCTGTTAGCTGGACCAGGGTGTAAAATCCTAACACCAGGTTTGCATAACTTCAGGTGATCGCGCGTAATTCCATATCGCTGATGATACTCTCGTAAACTTGGTAACAAATGCTGCGTCATGCGTTCTTTTTGCAACCGCAACGTCATCACAAAATCAGCATCTTGCAAAGCAGGTTCAATTTCCCAATGTAAAAATAACTTCCCAAGTCGATTTGTACCAAAATTAGCAAATAATTGTGGTACTAAAGTTGGTGGCGCAGCTAAATGTACCTCAGCCCCACTTGCGGTTAAACTCCAAATATTAGATCGGGCAACCCGCGAGTGTAAAATGTCTCCAACAATGGCAATTTTTTTATCTGCAAGCAGTTCTAAATTAGGATTTGCAGCATTTAATACAGAACAGATAGTAAATAAATCTAATAATCCTTGAGATGGATGTTCATGTTGACCATCACCAGCATTTAATATCCCTACACGCACACCTAGTCGATCCATTTCCTGTGCGATCGCCTGCGGTACACCCGCTTCCTTATGGCGAATCACCATCATATCTGCACCCATCGCTAGATAGGTTTTTGCCGTATCCAAAATTGTTTCTCCCTTAGTTAAGGAAGATGTACTAGGCGCAAAATTAATCGTGTCAGCAGATAGGCGTTTAGCAGCCAATTCAAAACTACTACGAGTGCGGGTAGATGATTCAAAAAACAAATTAGCAACTACCTGTCCCTGCAACGTCGGCACCTTCTTCACCCGCCGCGATAGTACTTCCCGAAAACTAGCCGCAGTCTGCAACACTGTATTGTATTCCTCTGGGACAAAATCAGCTAGGGAAAGAATGTGGTGGCGCGTCCAGGTGCTAGTAGTCATATAGATAATTTATAAATCCAGTAACAAGTTACACCAATAAGGCGATTGAGAAAATTTTGCTTGAAAAGCATTTAAACCAATATATAAGAAAAAATCATTGTACTGATTTATTATTTATATAGGTTCTAAGTACACTTTTAATGCTTAAAAAGATAATCTAAAGAAAATGTCAAGAATTCATAACATTAGTAAAGTTTTTACTAATGTTGGGATTTTTAACCAAGGATTTTAGTTAATTTTTTATAAAAGAACGATTAATGTATAGTTGTTTATCTCCTAAATTGTAGTTTATTCCTGAGCAAGTATTAAATACTATTATTTAATCATAACTTAGTTTAATTTATCAAAAATTATTGCTTGGTTAGTGTTTTTTTGAGTAAAAACATCATATTTTTACAAATATTTTTTTAGTTCTGATATTGGTTTATTACTGTAATTTTTATGAAAAAAATTTTACCCAAAAAACGGAATACTTACACTTTTTTACCCAAAAATAGTTACAGAAAAGTTAAGTTGAAATGGGAAAATTACTGGTTCAAAATCGCAGGAAAATGGCGTTCCTGCCCTCTAACCTGCCCTATAGATAGACCTCATCACAAACATATCTTTTGGAGTTGGTTAGGTAGTTTTATAGCAATTGCTGTTACAGCCTACCTATCTGCAAAAACAAACTCTCCTTTAATTATGGCTCCCTTTGGTGCTAGTAGCGTATTAATATTTGGTGTACCTGATAGCCCTTTAGCACAACCGCGTAATTTTGTTGGTGGCAATTTACTAGCAGCTTTAGTTAGCTTAATTATTTTATATATATTCGGTTCAGAACCTTGGACAATGGGATTAGCAGTAGCAACCGTAATTGGTTTGATGCAGTTTACAGGAACTTTGCATCCTCCTTCTGGTGCGGTTGCTTTAGTAGTTATGATGACTAAACCTTCTTGGGAGTTTTTATTAACTCCAACGTTTGAAGGTTCTGTGCTTATATTATTATGCGCCGTAGTTTTTAATAATTTGGCAGAAGAAAGATCTTATCCCAAACACTGGTTATAGAATGTGATAAAAAGTAGGGACGTTGGCGGAAAAAACGTCGCTACAAAAGTAATGAATAAATAGTATATCAACAGCCAAGGCGGCTCTTGACAAATTGTTGTTAACATCTGCGTCATCTGCTCACATCTGCGATAAAAAAACAACTTCTAATCCAAAACCATAAATTTAATGCCCCAACACCTCTGGCGGTTGCTATAAATTACATTTTTGATCGCGCCACTATGTAAATCATAAAAATATTCAGTTTTTAAAATGAAAAACATTCAAAGCTAAAGAAATCATCGAAAGAAAAGTCAAGAAACCTACTGCATCCAATACAGTAGTTAGTAGTGGCCCACTAATTAAAGCTGGATCAAGATTTAATCGCTTCAAACCCATGGGTATTAAAGTTCCCAGCGTGGCAGCTACTAACACATTAATCGACATCACCATAGACGCGACTATTGCCACCCATCGCTCATTCGGAGGAGACCAAATCAGGGATAAAATACCCAGAGATAGCCCCAACGCTAAAGCTGTAGCTAAACCAGCCAAAAATTCCTTACGCAGAATTTGCAAAGTATCTTCAGGTGTTACCTCACCTACACCTAACCCGCGTACAGTTACGGATAGTGCTTGAATCGCCACATTGCCACTAGCATTAGACAAAATTGGCATAATTACGGCTAAAACTGGTACTAAGGCAATTGTTTTTTGAAAAGGTGCGATCGCACTCGCTGCCCCAACATACAAAACAATATTACCTAACAACCAAGGTAACCGCTTGCGAATTGTTACTTGGGGTTCAGATAGCGCCGCTTCGTCACCACCACTCACACCCGCAAGTTTTTGGATATCTTCAGTAGCTTCTTCTTCTAAAATATCTACAACATCGTCAATTGTGATAATGCCCACCAATCGATCTTCGCGATCAACTACAGGCAGTGCAATTAAGTCATAACGCTTCATCAGTTGCGCGACTTCTTCTTGCGGCATTTCAGTACGCGCCCTCAGAACGCGATCGCTAGCAATATCACGGATTAAAGCATCCGGTAACGTAAACAACAACTGTCGCAACGATACTACAGCCACTAATTTGCGGTTGTCATCCGTAACGTAAGCATAGTAAATCGTTTCCTTATCGCGATCGCTTAACCGAATCTTACTTAAAGCTTCTCCAACAGTTAAACCCTCACGCAACCGCACATACTCCGTCGTCATCACCCGACCAGCAGTGCCATCTAAATAGCCTAAAATAGTAGCAGTTGCTTGTCGTTCTTCTGAACTGAGTTGCTGTAATAATCGCTTGACAACACCAGCAGGTAACTCATCAAATAAAGCCGCGCGATCGTCAGGTCGCATCGCTTCCACAATCTGACATATATGGGTATCGTGCAACGAACCAATTAGTTCTTCTTGCACTTCGGGAGGTAAATATTCAAATACATCAATTGCCTGACCTTTATTGAGCAATCGAAATGCGATCGCCCGACGTTCTGCGGGTAATTCTCCAATATAATCCCCCACGTCAACGGCTGGCAAGTGATTAAGTTCAAACTTTAGCTGGTTTAAATCCGCAATGTCCGACAGTGAAGCCAGATTTTCCTGTGTAAGCATATAGCCTCCTAAGTCTCCCCTACGCTAGGAGACTTGCTCGGCAGGCTAGGGGAGATTACTACTGTGAGGGGATGGACTTCGGTCCATAAAATTTATAGAAATCAATACTGATATCAACTATATATACCAGTAAATCTATGCTATCCCCTGAAGGAATAATTCACAATCACAGCTAAGTACTAATCCCTCACCTATTCCAAGCAAGATTTATCAACTTATGTATGTATTTAATTAATAAGTATCTTTACCCTGCCTTAACTGCTGTAATAGCTATTAGTCTCAGTAGTTGTAATTATCTGCACACTAACAGGAGCAACAAAACTAACTTACAACCTCTGGCAGAGCAGCAGACCAATCTAGAAACTCCACTTAAATCCGATAAATCACCATTACTTTCAACTAAAACTATCAAGCCCGCAATCTTTGTTAAGCAGTCACTTAGTACTAATATCAACAAAAGTACTGCGATCGCTACCTCCAAAAACTCAATCACAGTCACCATATATCAACCAGATAATCAGTGCCAAAATCTAGTACCAGAAAAAGTGGTAATCCCAGCTAAAAACTCCTTACAAGCAGCATTAGGAGAAGTATTAGAACCGCGCAACAGTGATTTTAATTTAGCTGGGTATCGCGTCAGCGTAAATTCAAATCGTGTTGCTACCGTCGATTTGCGAGTTGCACCTGATTCACAACGAACATTTACCTCTCTATCCAGTTGTGAACAATTTGCTTTATTTGGCAGTATCAAAAAAACCTTAACTAATAATCCCACTTGGAAAATTAAAGAAGTTCGCTTTACCCAGCAAGGGGAAGAAATTTATTTATGAAGATCATCTAAAGTTTAGAAACAGCAGCACAATCCTTAAGATACCAACGCCAAGGCAAATCAATTCCTTGTGACAAACCAATTCTTGTAGTTTGTACCAATTGAGGTTGAAATTCAATCGCGCGATGTTCTAACCACAGAGGTTGACCTGGCTGTAAAACTAATCCATTCAAACTCAGATCAATTTTGAGTACCTCACAAAGCTTCCCTGGCCCCGCAGCCAAGCGAGCAAGTTTTGATGACTGATTTGTTTCTATCCATTTAGGTAAAAGCTCAAGCTGCAAAGCACGAATTAAAACAGCACTAGCAACCCCTTCTTGATCTGTAACAACATTTAAACAGTGGTAGCGACCATAAATTAGATATACATAGCTCACTCCAGCACCTTCAAACATCACTCCATTGCGAGTTGTTCTACGTCGATAAGCGTGGCAAGCTGGATCACCAGGGCAATAGGCTTCAGTTTCTACAATCATTCCTCGCAGAACTTCCCCGTCTGCCATTTGTCGCACCAGCATACATCCCACTAAATCTGGTGCTACTTCAGTAGCTGGACGCTCCAGCCAGGAAGATTCTACAATCTGGTTAAATTTGGTAAAATCCATCAAAATATACTTTGAAACGCCCCGTTCACATCATTAACAAAAAAATATGGATGTCAAACTGATTTTAGTAATATTAACCGTTGTTTTTACCGTGTCTTGCCTATTCTTTGGCACTAAGAACGGATTTTATGATTCCGACAACTATCACGGCAACGGTTCTGCCCACTAAATAGCATTCAGCACTCAGCCGTCAGCCATTGATCTGATAGGTAACTACAAGCGAAAAAGAGTTAAGCAATCGGCTAAAATTCTCTTACCTGATAGCTAATGGCTGATAGCTAATTGCTAAGAGTTAATCATGAGTCAAAATCTGTCGGCACTTTCCCAGAGTAATGAAGAATTAGTCTGTTTACCATTTGGCGTAGGTCATGCAGACGAAGGGGTTTGTTTGTTAGTACGGATGGGCCCTTACCGTATTCTGCTCGACTGTGGTTTAGAAGATATTTCACCTTTGTTAACTTCTGGGAAGCCACCAGCCGACCTCGTGTTATGTAGCCATGCTCACTCAGATCACGCCAAGGGTTTGTTAGCTTTACATCAAGCTTTTCCCAAGCTGCCGATCTACGCCAGTGACGTGACCAGCCAACTGTTGCCTCTTAACTGGACAGATCAGGAGCCTGAAATCTCACAATTTTGTCAAGCTTTATCTTGGCGATCGCCTGTAGAGTTTCAAGACGGTTTGTGCGCCGAATTATTTCCCTCTGGACATCTACCAGGGGCGGCAGCCATTCTTCTGACATACACGGGCTTATATAGGTCTTACACAATCTTATATACAGGTGACTTTTTCCTTTCTAACTCACGGCTAGTAGAAGGATTACCAATAGATGCCTTAAGGACTGTTGAGCCTGACGTACTCATAATTGAAGGCAGTTATGGCACAGCACGCCATCCCCATCGCCGTCAGCAGGAAAACCAGTTAGCAGAACGTATTAATAGAGCGATCGCAGAACAAGATTCTGTACTCCTTCCAGTCCCCAACCTTGGTCTCGGTCAAGAACTTTTGATGCTGCTACGAAGTCATCACCTGTTCACAGGTCGAGATTTAGATATTTGGGTAGATCCAACCGTAGCTGGTGGTTGTGATGCTTACCTAGAAATTCTTCCTAACCTACCCGCCTCAGTACAAAACTTTGCTCGACATCAATCATTATTTTGGGATGAAAGGGTACGCCCGCGTGTGCGTCGGTTAAACCCAGAACAGCGCCCCACTACTGGAAAATCTCCTAGTATTATCCTCACTGCTCAAACTGTAGATTTGAGTCAATACTGCCAACCAGACAGCAAACCTTGGCTAGTACTAATACCCCAGCAACCCAGGTACTCAGTTAATCCTGATTTTTCCCATCTCCCACCGGAAATCTCAAAGCTAACTCAAATAGAAACCTATTTATTAGCTCAACATTCTGACGGTCTTGGAACTACTCAGTTAATCCATAACTTACGTCCCAAACACGTAATTTTCATTCACGGCTCCCCAACATATCTAGCCGACTTAACCAGCTTAGATGAATTGCAAAACCGCTATCACTTACATTCTCCTGGCGCTGGGACTTTAGTAGAACTACCAATTGGTGACACCTTTGTGCAACCAGCAGCACCAGCAGAAACCAACTATGAAGGCGAGTTAACCGAACTAGAAACCTTAGTCACAATCACCCTACCAAACACTATAGCGACAGATCCACGTTGGCAAAACTTTGGCGATACTGGCTTAATCGAAGCGCGTTGGCAGGGAGAAGAATTGGTCTTGCGGGGGTTATCACAACGTGAACTGATGACCCAAAGAAGTAATGCTCGTGTGCCAATAGACCTTGAGTGCTGCGGTAATTGCCTTTATATGCGAGGACAGCGGTGTTGGAACCCAGCCTCTCCCTTGTACGGTTTTAAAGTGACACCGGAGGGCTATTGTCCGGTTTTTGAGCCAGCGCCACCTAATCCTCAAAAGGATGAAGGAAGTTGAGGGAGCAACAGAGCAAGGGAAGGGGACAATTAATTCACTCATCCCTTCTCTCTAGTGTCCTTACTCTTCTGGAAAACGGGGGCGAATTTGTTCAGCTTCTGGGCAATCATCAGAAACTAGCGGTTCCGCATTGCCTCTTGGTACAGAAGCTAACTTCTGACTTACCGCGCCAATGCTTTCCAAACGTACCATCTCTTCCCAAGAACACATTTCATCTTCTTCATCGATCTCGTAGCGAATTGTAACTAAATCTCCTTCGATGTCAAGAATGCGAGCCCGTTCAATCCAACGTTGTTGATCCCGCAAGAAAATACAGACCTCACGACCATCGCAACAGAGTTGATAAATCTTGCGGTGTAGCATGGGTTGCTTCTCCTAATCAGATAATTTTTTATATTCTTAAGGAAACTGCGACCCCAAGGTACAGGGACACAGAATTTATTGAGCTTCAAAAAAGTTAAAACAGGTAGCTGTACCTGGTTAAGTATCCTTATACACAATTTCTCGGCGAAATCGGTATCTGGCTGACCAGCAGTTACCATCGTAAATATCCAATCCTAAATTCCCAACTCAAATTTAATGCCTTTGTTATTTGTGAGTAACGATAATTGCTTAAGGTGAGGGATTGAAATGATGTTAGTGATTTAATTTGAAAGTGTAGCTTAAATCGTGTAAGAATTTGCCAATTTTTTAAACAAGTGTTTTGATGGTAGCAATCTACATGAGCTATGCTCATGGGAACATCTCAACGGCTAAAGACACTGACATCGCGGCAATGACAGGGTTAAATATACTGTCTGATTCTACCCGATAATAAGTCACGTTGCCTTAGCATTCACACAGAGGAAGCATTGCGGTTGAGAAAAAAGTTTAGCCATTTCTACCAATGAGCGCACATGAGATAGCGAGGTTAGCTTTTTTAGGGTCATGCACTCTGAAGTTTTAGACCATATTAATATTCTAGTCATAAATATCGCGATCGCACACTGTTAAAAATATATAAATTTCAGCACAATTAGCGACAAAAGCCTGTTAAATCTTGGCTACAGGTAAACATTACCGAAATTTTTAGGGGAAACAATGTTTGCGATCGCCCAAAAGCTACAGCAATATAAAACCTATATCCTCTCCGATGACGATTCCCAATCACAACTCGAAGTCGTTCCTGAGCGAGGTGGGATCATTACAAGCTGGCGTATCCAAGGACAAGAAATCCTTTACTTAGATGCTGAACGCTTTACCAAGCCAGACTTAAGTGTACGGGGCGGCATCCCTATTTTATTTCCTATTTGTGGTAACTTACCTGAAAACACATATACATTTCAAAATCAGCAGTATACCCTTAAGCAACACGGTTTTGCCCGTGATTTGCCTTGGGAAGTTACAGAGCAAGTAACACAAGAGCGCCTCAGCCTTACCATAGTACTGAACAGCAACGATCAAACCCGTGCTGTCTACCCGTTTGATTTTCAACTAGCCTTTACCTACGAACTTAAAGGCAATACTTTAGAGATTCGCCAACGCTACACCAATCATGGGGCAACCACAGCAGGATTATCCCTAGAACCCATGCCCTTTTCTACAGGTTTACATCCTTACTTCTGGACACCCCATAAAACACAGTTGCAGTTTGAGATTCCCTCATCTGAGTACTACGACCAAATTCATCACACCACCCATCCTTTTAGCGGTGAATTTAATTTCACCCAAGATGAGATTGATGTAGCCTTCAAGCAACTGAGTGGTAATTCTGCAAGCATTACTGACAATGGGCGCAAATTAAAGTTAACTCTCAGTTACGACGACAGCTATTCCACCTTAGTTTTTTGGACAGTCAAGGGCAAAGACTACTACTGCATAGAACCTTGGACAGCTCCCCGCAATGCCCTTAACACTAAAGAAAGCCTGATCCAGCTAGAACCTGGAGCAAGTTTAGAGACTCATGTGAGCCTTACAGTAGATTTTTTCTAAAAAAACCTTTGACTTTTTAGAAAATTATGTTATATTGATAAACGTTGTGAAAACAACGGATACATCGGGTCGCTAACTCAACGGTAGAGTACTCGGCTTTTAACCGATTTGTTCCGGGTTCGAATCCCGGGCGACCCATATCAAATATATATATATAATAATCTTATGTTTCTGAAATAAAGAGAAAATCTCAATTTCAGATATGATTTAGTACAGTTTGGTAAAGTATCTTAAGATTGTCGTAATAATTACGCTCATATCAAGCCAACTAGCTGCTCACGACAAAAAATTTAGGAGGACTATCTATGGCGCTCGTACCAATGCGTTTGCTGCTGGATCATGCGGCTGAGAATGGCTATGGCATCCCAGCCTACAACGTCAATAACATGGAGCAGATTCAAGCCATTATGAATGCTGCCCATGAGACAGATAGCCCTGTGATTTTGCAAGCTTCTCGTGGCGCACGTAAGTACGCTGGGGAATCTTTCCTGCGCCATCTGATTTTGGCTGCGGTTGAAACCTATCCTGATATCCCCATTTCTATGCACCAGGATCATGGTAACAGCCCTGCTACTTGCTACTCAGCAATGAGTCATGGTTTCACTAGCGTGATGATGGATGGTTCACTGGAGGCAGATGCTAAGACTCCATCTAGCTTTGAATACAATGTTGATGTCACCCGCAAAGTTGTGGAAGTTGCTCACGCGATTGGTGTCAGCGTTGAAGGCGAACTCGGTTGCTTAGGTTCTTTGGAAACTGGGCAGGGTGAAGCGGAAGATGGTCACGGATTTGAAGGTACATTGTCCCACGACCAGTTGTTGACTGATCCAGATGAAGCAGTTCAGTTTGTAGAACAAACTGGTGTAGATGCTTTAGCTGTTGCGATTGGTACCAGTCACGGTGCTTATAAGTTTACCCGCAAACCGACTGGCGAAATTTTGGCAATTAGCCGGATTGAAGAAATTCACCGCCGCCTGCCTAACACCCACTTGGTAATGCACGGTTCTTCCTCCGTACCTGAAGATTTGCTAGCTTTGATCAACCAATACGGCGGTAAGATTCCTGAAACCTACGGTGTACCCCTCGAAGAAATCCAAAAGGGTATTAAGAGTGGTGTTCGTAAGGTGAATATTGACACCGATAACCGCTTGGCAATTACTGCTGCGGTACGCGAAGCTTTAGCAGCTAAGCCAGAAGAATTTGATCCTCGTCACTTCTTGAAGCCTTCTATCAAGTATATGCAGAAGGTTTGTGCTGAACGTTACCAAGCTTTTGGTGCTGCTGGTCATGCTAGCAAGATTAAGCCGATTTCTTTGGATGATTTTGCGGCTAAGTATGCTAAAGGCGAATTGAGTTCTGCTGCTAAGAAAGCTGTAACTGTATAGTTTTGATGAAATTTAAGGGCGAAGAAATAAGTTCGTCGTTTATTCAGATTTGGGTAGTTTTCGGGCTACCCTTTTTTTTGATTAATTACAGTTAAGAAGCTTCATAATTTAAGTTCTTTTTTCAATGCGTAAGTTTTATTCTACTCATGCGTGTATTACTCACTGCTGATCCTGAATTGCCTGTACCTCCAAAACTTTATGGAGGAATCGAGCGGATAGTTGATTTATTGGTAACTAAATTACAAGCAAATGGTCATACAGTGGGATTGGTTGCTCATCGTGAATCAACAACTCCTGCGACGGAACTTTTTCCTTGGGCAGGTTTGCAGTCGCAAAATAAATATGATGCTTTGCGAAATACAGCAACGCTGTGGTCAGCAGTACAAAAGTTTCAGCCTGATATCATACATAGTTTTTCTCGCGTTTTATATTTACTGCCTCTGCTAAATTCCCGCCTCCCCAAGATTATGTCTTACCAACGGCAACCTAGTGGGCGCACTGTGGGATGGGGAGCAAAATTAGCAAAGGGTTCTCTAACTTTTACAGGTTGTAGCGACTATATTTGTCGCCAAGGTGGGGTTGCTGGAGGTGTTTGGCATACAATTCACAATTGTGTAGAGTTGGAAAAGTATACTTTTCAGCAGAATGTAGAGCCTGATGCTCCTTTAGTTTTTTTGAGTCGGGTGGAAAGAATTAAAGGGGCGCATAGTGCGATCGCAGCAGCACGTAGCACAGGAAGACGTTTGTTAATTGCGGGTAACTATAGCACAAGTGGGGAAGAAGGGCGCTACTGGGAAGAAGAAATTGTGCCACATTTAGGAAAAGATGGGATTGAATATATTGGCACTGTTAACGATGAGCAAAAAAATCTTTTGCTAGGTAAAGCTGCTGCTATGATTGTGCCGATTCAGTGGGAAGAACCTTTTGGAATTGTGTTTGCAGAAGCACTAGCTTGTGGGACACCTGTAATTTCTTGTCCTTTTGGTGCTTTACCTGAAATTGTGCGTGATGGGATTGATGGTTATTTAGTTAACAATGTTGAAGAAGCTTGCGCTGCTATTAATAAGTTGTCTGATATAGAGCGTCGGAATTGTCGCCAACGTGCTGAACAATGTTTTTCAGCTTCGGTTGTCGTGGAAAAGTACGAACAACTTTATCGTAGTCTTATTTCTGCAAAGCATAAGGCTTAAGGGGTGAAAAGTTAAATAGACATCTTTGCCTTAGTCAAATTTTAGATAATTAACCACAGATAACCGCGAGATTTATACAGATGAATACGGGTACACAATCAATGCTAACGGATACGGTTTTAAAGTCGGTTTTAGCACCAATCAAATGCCCAGTTTGTGGAAGTATTTGTAGCGATCCGCCGCTATACCATTACACCGCAGCAGAAGCGGCAGCACATTTTTGTCCAAGTACTCGTAATGCCGATCGCAACCAACGTTTAGAAAAGTGTATTAACAAGCTTTGGGAAGGTAACGACTGTACAATTCACCGTTGTAGTGATTGTGGATTTGCTTTCGGGAATCCGTTTGTGGGTGGTGATGAGGAATTTTACAGTATTCTGCATGAGCAGAAAGACTACCCAGGGTGGCGATGGGACTATGATATGGCGCTGAAAGAGGCTTTGGGGGCGTTTACTGGGGGGAAGATTCTCGAAATTGGTGCAGGGGCAGGGGTATTCTTACGCCACTTAGGAAAGGAATGGCAATGTTATGCGATGGAAGGTAGCGAGATAACGAGAAAAAATTTAGAAGCTACGGGAATCAAGGTTTTTCGTAATTTTTCTGAAGTGCCTCCCTCGGAAGTAGGAACTTTTCAGGTAGTTAGTTTATTTCAAGTGTTGGAGCATATTGCAGATTTTCGGACGGTTTTATCTGAAGGCTACCAGCTTTTAGCTGATGGTGGGCGGTTATTCTTGACTGTGCCGGATGGGGAGGCGATGATTCGTCAAGAAAAATTAACTGGTTGCGCTGATATGCCGCCGAATCATCTTCTGAAGTGGACACCGGATAGTTTGGCGCGTGCTTTGAGAGATGCTGGTTTTGAGCCGAGTCAAGCGACTTATGAACCTGCTTCGTTGAAAAATTTGAAGGATTCGCTACACTTGCGGATGATTTCTGATGCTACCAATGAGCGATCGCTTGCTGCCCAAGTTTATCGTATTTCTAATAAACCTATACGGGCTGGTTTATTAGCTGGTTTGGCTGTACCTGCGCTATTACGAATGTTTCCTTATATTAGTCAACTGACCCAAGGAGGTAGTTTTGCGATGGTTGGGGTGAAGAAACAATTAACAATTAACAATTAACAATTAACAGCCAAAGCAATAGACCAATGAGCAGAAATCATAAAGAAGGTTTTTTTGATCGCAGATGTAAGCAGATGGACGCAAATGGCGCAGATGTCCAGCTAGATTTTATGCAGGTCTAATAAATACTATGATGATTGCTAATCGCTAATTGCTAATTGCTAATCGCTAAGTATGCACGTACTCACTATCCTTTGTAAGGGTGGCTGGATGCCAGCAAACCTATCTGAGGGTTGGCGACGTTTGGGATGCTCGGTGGAAGAGTTTTTCTACGGCACTCACATGGGTAAATCTTGGACGGCTGAGGGGCTGCAAGAAAACCATCAAATTAATGCTCAACTTTTGGCAACAGCTAAACGTCTGAAAGCTGAAGGGCGCTTAGATTTAATTTTTGCTGTTATTTATGACGATGTTTTGGAGGTAGAAACAGCACAGCAGTTACGCGCCCTAGATGTACCAATGGTGAATTACCATGTTGATCTGGTGGGACAGTGGTATCGCATTCTGCGTACTGGTAAGTACTTTGACTTGGTAGCTTGCGCCCAAACTAATCACTGGTCTGGTTTACGCCGTGCAGGAATTCGCCCTTACTATATGCCAATGGCTGCAAATCCACCTGCGACAATTTATGAATCTGCAAAACCAAGTATTGCTTTTGAGGGCGTAGTTTATTTAGGTTCGCCTTGGCTTTATCGTCGCCAAGTGTTAAGTGAGTTAGCAGCGCAAGGTATTCCTTTAAGAATTTATGGACATAACTGGCTGAATAAAACTCTCGATGCTGGGTATGTTCAACCAAAAGCAAAGACTTTACACGATTTACGCTATTACCTTTTGCCTCGTTTGCGGGAGGAAGGGCGCAAACAGTTATTCTCAACTATTCAAAGACGACTGCAACCACCACCACCAGCAGGGGTTTCTAATGAGTTACCAATTGAGTGTGTTAAGGGTTCCTATGTTGATGCTGACTTTATTCCCTTAGTTCAGGGTGCTGCAATTAATTTGGGTTTTACTCATTTTATGGGTACTCCAGGGACTCCTTCAGAAATGCGCCAAGTGCGACTAAGGGAATTTGAGATTCCAATGATAGGAGGGTTTTATTTAACTCAAGATTGTCAGCAGTTGCGAGAGTTGTTTGTTGATGAAATGGCTACTTGGGATAATCAGTTAGACTTACAAGACAAGATTAACTATTATCTCGATCATCCTGATGAACGGCAAAAACTTGGCTTTGCTGCTCAAGCTTATTGTTTACAACACCATACTTGGGCAAATCGGTTTCGCGATCTTTTGAAGGAATTAAATTTGCCTCAACCTCACTTAGCTGGATGAATAAACGAGTTTTAATTGTTACACCAAATTTTCCGCCAATTTCCTGCCCAGATATGCACCGTGTCAGGATGTCTTTGCCTTATTTTAAGGAATGCGGTTGGGAACCTCTGATTTTAAAAATCAATCCAGATGAGCAGGAAGGTATCAAAGATTTAGATTTATGTAAAACTGTTCCTGCTGATGTCAAAACTTGGCAAGCAGGTTTTATTCCTAAATCTTGGATATCATGGTTAAAAGTTAATAATGTCGGGTTGCGAAGCTTTTTTCATTTAGCTCACCTGGGTAATCAAATTATTGAAAGTGAAAAACCTGAGTTAATCTTTTTTTCTACAACTTTGTTTCCAGTAATGACTTTAGCTCGATATTGGTACTGGAAATATGGTTTACCTTATGTATTAGATTTTCAAGATCCTTGGTTAAGTGATTATCAGGCTATGGGTGATGCTTTTTATCAGTCTTGGAAATACAAAGCTTCTCAGCTAAATGCGGGTATATTAGAACCTTGGACACTAAAAAATGTATCTCATGTTATCAGTGTTTCTTCTGGATATGTTGATACTTTACTTAAACGTTATGATTGGTTAAAGCCAGAGCAGTTTACAGTTTTACCTTTTGGGGCGGCGGAAACAGATTTTACTGTGCTTAAGGAGCAACGCATCCAGCACAACCATTTTGATCCCAATGATGGTAAACAGCATTGGGTGTATGTGGGGCGTGGGGGTGAGGATATGGGTTTTGCTTTGCGTTGTTTGTTTGAAGCTTTAGCGCGATCGCGCCAGCACTCACCCGAAAATACTAACTTAATACTACATTTTATCGGTACCGACTATGCCCCAAAAGAGCGATCGCGTAAAACTATTGAGCCAATAGCAGTTGCTTGTGGTGTCGGAGATATGGTGCATGAGCATTCCGAACGTATTCCTTACTTTGAAGCTCTACAATGTTTACTTGATGCTGATGCTTTAATTGTTCCAGGTTCTAATGATCCGAGTTATACTGCTTCCAAAATATATCCTTATATTCTGGCGGGAAAACCTTTATTAGCAATCTTCCATGAAAAAAGTAGTGTAGTTAATGTGCTAAAAAATACTAAAGCTGGCACTGTGGTTACTTTTGGGACAAAGGCAGAAATTGAGCAAGTAGCTGATGCGATCGCAACTAATTGGTTGAAATCGCCACCACCAACCCCTGAGATTAACTGGGAAGCCTTGAAAGAATATACAGCTAAAGAAATGACTTGTCGGCTGTGTGACATTTTTGATCGTGTTAATTTTTCTGCTAGCGGGGTTTAACCATGATGTATCCAGAGGTAGGATTAGTCTCCCAGAAGTTAATAACAAAATATGCCCGTCAAGCTGCCCGTCAAGAAAGAAAAAAATTACTCAAGACGTTTTGGCTAGTAGTTATTTTATTTTTATTTCTTGAAGCTTTAATTAGCAAAACACCTTATTTTTCTAGCTTTTTAGGAGCTTATTTAATTACCTTCGCTGCGTTTCTTCCTAGCTATTTATGGTGTTCAGGTAAAGCTTTAGGTTTCCCGATTTTTCCCATTTATGCACTGACCTATCTTTGGACACACGCTATTCCACTTTTAAATAATACTCAAACTGTTACATTTGCCAGAAGTATAGGGGGATTTACTAACTCAGCAGACGGACAATTTCTGGCAAGTACTACTACAGCAGGTTTTCTATGTCTAGGAACATTCGTTTGGTTACAGTTTGTTAAAACTGCTAGCAAACCTCCTAAAATTTTTCGCGCATTCAATGGCAAAAAAGGAGAATTATTCTTTTTCTTTGGCATAACTTTCGATATCATTTTTAATATGGCACGGATAGGGGGCTGGTTAAATTTAGGTAAATTTTACCCGATCATTACTGGCATTAGTATAGGACTTAGTACATTATCAATTTTTGTTCTGTCTTATCGATTTGGTGCTAAAGAGATATCTAAAAGCAAGGCAAATTTATTTTTAATTTTATTTATTAGTTTGTGCTTAATTAATGCTTTGAATTTTGCTTTAGTAGGTTCATTGGCTATGATATTACTGTCAATATTAGCATATATTGCTAGTAGCCAAAAACTTCCTTGGAAAGTTATAATTATAGCTTTTTTGTGTTTTAGTTTATTGCACTTTGGCAAAGGTGATATGCGTGCTAAGTATTGGTGGGGAAACAGAAATCCGTATTTTCAGCCTTCTGCTTATCCAGCTTTGTATGAAGAATGGATAGGTTACTCCTTTAAAAATTTTCAGCAGTATGTATCAACTTCAGATCAACCTAAAACAGCAAACAGTAGACAATCACTTGTAGATAGAGGTGGCTTAATTCAATTATTAGTATTGGTTCAAGAAAAAACACCTAAAGATTTACCATATTTAAATGGCTCTACTTATGCAACTATTCCTAAGTTATTACTTCCCCGATTTTTAAATGCTAAAAAAATTGCCAGCCATGAAGGAACTTTTATATTAAGTATTTACTATGGCTTGCAAACTCGCGCCGATACTCTAACTACTACAATTGGCTGGGGTTTGCTTAATGAAGCTTACGCTAACTTTGGGTTTTTAGGGTGTACATTACTAGCAGTTGTTGTCGGCTCAATTTATGGGCAAGCTACACGCTGGAGTATGCACACACCACTTTTAGCCGCGCGTTCTTTATTTAGTGTTGTATTGTTGAGTTTTGCCTTTCAAACTGAGTATATTTCGGGTGTATACGTTTCTTCACTCTTTCAAGCGACGGGGGTATTAGTAGTAATTACTTTTGTTTTCATGGAAAATCAAAGAAATCAAGAATCCCAGGTTGTAGTAGCTGGTTATGATTATCAAAACAATTAAGCTAGTGGAAATACAGCAGATTTTAAAGTGAAGTACAGAATTACCCCACCCGCGAGTTCGGGGAGGGTTGGGGAGGGGTGTACTACATCTAGATGCAAATTATTATAGAAATATTTTTATGCAAAAAATAGCAATTATTACCTCTCATCCAATTCAATATTATGCGCCTTGGTTTCGCTATCTCAGGATGACAGCTAATTTTGCTATAAAAGTTTTTTATCTTTGGGATTTTGGTATTACTGAGCAAGTAGATAGTGGTTTTTTACAAACTATCCGTTGGGATATTCCACTGCTAGCTGGATATGACTATGAGTTTGTACCAAATGTTAGTGCTAATCCAGGGACTCATCACTTTTGGGGCTTGCAAAATCCTACGCTTTTAGAAAGAATTAATAATTATCAACCGGATGCTGTTCTACTTTTAAGTTATAACTACGCCAGTATTTATAATTTTATCTGGAAGTGGAATAATAAAAAAGCTCCTCTGTTGTTTCGAGGTGACTCTCATCGGTTGCTGAAACGTACAGGTATTAAGGAGTGGGCGCGACGAATTTTTATATCATTGATTTATCAAAAATTTTCAGCTTTTCTATATGTAGGTAAAGCTAATTATGGTTATTTTAAAGAGCATGGTGTTTCGCCAGAAAAGTTGTTTTTTGCTCCTCATGCAGTAGATAATGAGCGTTTTTTTGCCTCTTTTGAGACAGCTAAAATTGATACTATTACTTGGAAGCAAGAATTAGGAATTCCAGAAAATCATGGGGTTATTTTATTTGCTGGAAAATTTGAAGATAAAAAACGACCATTAGATTTACTGCAAGCATTTTTGCAAGCAAATCTTTATGAGGTATCGCTACTTTTTGTCGGTACAGGACATTTAGAAAAGCAATTGCGGCAACTTTCAGTAAGTCATCCTCAGATTAAGTTTGCTTCTTTTCAAAATCAAACGCTAATGCCTCGGACTTACGCTGTAGCTGATTTAGTTGTATTACCTAGTTATGGGTATGAGGAAACTTGGGGACTTGCTATTAATGAGGCAATGTGTATGTCTCGTGCTGTGGTTGCTAGTACTCATGTGGGATGTGTACAAGATTTGATTCAACCTTACCGCAATGGGTTGGTATTTACAGCAGGTGATGTGTCGGCGCTTGCTGCTACTCTTAAAGAAGCTTTTTCAGATAGGGAACGATTAAGAAAATGGGGAGAAGAAAGCCGCAAAATTATAGATAATTATAGTTATACTCAGACTACTGAGGGGTTAAAACAAGCTTTAAAATGTTTGAGTTGAATTAAAATAAATTAAGTTAAAACTAGGAAGATGTAAAACTTATCCTGGTTAGACCTATTGCCAATATCAGTTATTACATCTGTGTTTATTTGTGGTTAATTATATAAAATTTGATTTATGCAAAAAGTAGATTGTATAAATTGTATTTTTTTAACGCCGAGGGCGCAGAGGTAAGCAAAAATAGGTTATTAAATGTTTATGGATAAAAAATTAACTGATATGCTTCATTTTTATTTATGGTTTCCAGAATTATTTTGTTCTACTGGCGGTATTCAAACTTATTCTAATTTTTTATTTAAAGCTTTTCAAAAAATTAATCCTAATTTTAAGTATGAAGTATTTTTAAAGAATGATGCCGCGCTAGAAAGCATTAAGGAAAAAGCGAATATAAAATGGCATTTTACTGGAGATTGGCAAGGATTTTTCCGTACTGTAGTTTTCGCGAGCCAAGTTATCGGACATGGAATTTACCAGCGCCCTGATTTAGTTATATCTAGTCATTTAAATTTTACTGTTGCTGCTTATTGGTTAAAAAAAATTGCTGGTGTTCCCTATTGGGCGGTTGCTCATGGTGTGGAAGCTTGGAATATTGAAAATCAGGGTTTAAAAAAAGCTTTGCAAGATGCAGATCAGATTTTAGCTGTTAGTAATTATACACGCGACCGCCTTCTCAAAGAACAAAATATCGACCCCAGCAAAATAGTTATTTTACCAAACACTTTTGATGCAGAGCGCTTTAAAATTAATCCTAAGCCTAAACAGCTATTAAAACGTTATGGATTAACGCTTGATCAATCTATAATTTTAACAGTAGCGAGATTAGCAAGTAGTGAAGCTTACAAAGGATATGACAAAATTTTGCAAGCTTTACCTGAGATTCGTACTAAAATTCCTAATGTTCACTATATCTTAGTTGGTAAGGGTAGCGATCGCACTCGTATTGAAACATTAATTACAGAACTTGATTTGCAAGACTGTGTAACATTAGCAGGATTTGTACCAGATGAGGAACTCTGCGATCATTACAATCTCTGTGATGTGTTTGCTATGCCAAGCTTGGGCGAAGGTTTTGGGATTGTATACCTGGAAGCATTAGCTTGTGGAAAGCCAACTTTAGGGGGAAATCAGGATGGCGCAATAGACGCTTTGTGTAATGGTGAGTTGGGGGTTTTGGTTAATCCAGATGATATTGAAGATATCGCACAATCTTTGATTCAAATTTTGCAAGGTAGTTATCCAAATCCTCTAATTTATCAACCGGAAGTTTTACGACAAAAAATAATTGATTATTTTGGCTTTGACCGTTTTGAAGAAACGCTTGCAAATTATTTAAATGAATGGATATTAAGCAGTAATAGCAAAAAATAACACGGTTTTTATCATTATATGATTAGTTTAAGTGAAAAACGATAAATACAAAAAAGAGCGGATATGATAATTGTTAATTGTTAATTGTTAATTGTCTATGTGTGGAATTGCTGGGATATTAACTGAGAGTGATTATCAAGATTCTCTACCAAATTTGATTGAGAGAATGCAAGGTGCTTTGCAGCATCGAGGGCCAGATGATCGGGGGATATATATATCAGGCGATCGCCAAATTGCTTTGGCACATACCCGTCTTTCTATTCTGGATCTTAGTCCAGCAGGACATCAACCCATGTCTACGGCTGATGGGCGTTTTTGGATTACTTTTAATGGTGAAATTTATAATTTTAGAGAGTTAAGAAGTAATTTAATTGCCCAAGGAGAAAACTTTTTATCTCAAACTGATACTGAGGTAATTCTAAAACTTTATCAGCGCCTTGGTGTTGATTGTGTACAGCATTTGCGCGGAATGTTTGCTTTTGCTATTTGGGATGATTTAGAAAAAACTTGCTTTATTGCCCGCGATCATCTCGGAATTAAACCTTTATATTATTGGCAATCCAATTCTACTTTAGTGTTTGCTTCAGAATTACGAACTGTTTTAGCTTCGTCATTGCCTAGTATTAATCTCAGTAGTTCTGGATTATACGGATATTTAGTTAGCGGTTCTGTACCGGAACCAGATACCTTAATTGAAGGGATACATTGTCTAGAAGCAGGTCATTATCTCTACTGGAAAGCGGGGAATTTAACTCAACAGCGTTACTGGCAAATTAACTTTACCTCAGAAAATATTTCTCCTGCGGAAGCTAAAGAAAAAGTCCGCGCTGCTTTAATTGATTCAATTCAACATCATTTTATTAGTGATGTTCCTGTGGGTGTATTTCTTAGTGGCGGAATTGACTCAACCGCAGTGGTGGCGCTAGCTAGTCAAACTCAAACTGAACAACTGCGGACTTATTCGATTGCTTTTGAAGAAAATGAATGGAATGAAGGTGAAATTGCTCAAAAAGTTGCCAATACATTCGATACTGAACATACAGAATATAAAATTACAGCATCATTAGGTCGAGAATTATTAACAAAGTTTTTGGATTCAATTGATCAACCTAGTATTGATGGCTTCAATACTTTCTGTGTTTCTCAAATTACCCGCCAGCATGGTACAAAAGTTGCGCTATCTGGGTTGGGTGGAGATGAATTATTTGGGGGATATAAATCTTTTCAACAAGTACCGCGTATGGTGCGGTTGCATCAACAACTTCAGGCGATTAAACCAATAACTTTTGGTATTGGGAAAGGTTTAGAGTATTGGGGAAAATCAGCTAAGTTGAAACGCTTGGGTGATTTTTTACAGCAAAAGCCTAATTCAGTTAGCGCGTACCGCAGTTTTCGTGGTATTTTTTCGCATAGTGAAGCTTGTGCGATAGCGCAAGCGCTGACTTGTCAGTTCGCATCTCGATACCTCAAGACAGATACAGTTTTACCAACTAGGCAAAACTTGAGTCAATTTGAGCCTCAACCTTCTATAGAAGACGAGGTAAGTCTACTGGAAATTAGCTGCTATATGCGAAATCAACTGCTGCGAGATAGCGATGTTATGAGTATGGCATGGGGTTTAGAGGTGCGCGTCCCTTTGGTAGATAAAGGTTTGCTAGAAGCAATTTCTTCTATTCCAAGCGACATTCGTCTAGCTTCTGGAAAGCAACTATTAGTGCAAGCTGTTCCTGAGTTACCTAGTTGGATTGTTAATCGTCCTAAAAAAGGCTTCTTTTTCCCATATCAACAATGGTTAGATCAAGAATGGCGTGATTATTTTCCTGAAATTAATCTGGATAAAAATATACCCCTCCAGCCTTGGTATCGTCGTTGGAATTTAGCTATTCTGCAACATTGGTTGGAGAAAGTAAGCCGATGAAAGTGCTTCATATTATACCCTCAGTTGCACCAGTACGCGGTGGCCCTAGCCAAGCAGTTTTAGCAATGGTAAAATCATTGCGCGAACAAGGTATTGATGCAGAAATTGCTACAACTAATGATAACGGTGCTGATTTATTAAATGTCCCACTGCACCAATTAATTGAGTATCAGAAAGTTCCAGTGCAGTTTTTTCCTCGGTTTTCACCAGCTATTTCAGCAGTGCGAGAATTTGCTTTTTCTGGTGATTTAACTCAATGGTTGTGGCAACATATTGACGATTATCAGCTTTTACATATCCACGCCATTTTTTCTTATGCGTCTACAATGGCAATGGCGATCGCACGTTTAAAACATATTCCTTATATTGTCCGTCCTATTGGGCAATTGTGTGAATGGTCATTGCAGCAAAGCGCCCAGAAAAAACAAATTTACTTAAATCTTATAGAACACGCCAACATAGATCATAGTCAAGCATTACACTTCACTTCTGAACAAGAAAAGCAAGAAACATCTCAACTTTGTTTTAAAGCGCCTAATTTTATTTTACCACTTGGTCTTTCCGTACCAGCGCAATTACCATCAGCACGTCAAAAATTACGCAAACTACTAAAAATTGCAGATAATCAACCTGTAATTTTATTTATGTCTCGTTTGCACCCAAAAAAAGGTTTAAATTATCTCATTCCTGCTTTAGCAAAATTAACTAATCTTCCTTTTACTTTTGTACTTGCTGGTAGTGGAGATACCGAATATGAAACAGAGATTGATAGCCTTTTGCAATCAACTGGTATGCAGCAACACACCTATCGCTGCGGGTTTGTTAGTGGTGAAATGAAACAATTATTACTCCAAGGTGCGGATATATTTGCTCTTACTTCCCACTCAGAAAACTTCGGTATTGCAGTTTTAGAAGCCTTAGCAGCAGGTTTACCTGTAATTGTTACCCCTGGCGTAGCATTAGCTTCTGTCATAAAAAAACATCAGCTTGGTTATGTAACTGAGTTGGATGAAGATAAAATAGCATCTGCTATCCAAAGCTTACTTAGCGATCAAAATGTGGTAAAACAGATGAGCGATCGCGCTCGTCAACTTATCCTAGAAGAATATACTTGGGAGCAGATTGCAGGTAAACTAATTGCAGTTTATAGCGCGATTATTAACAAACAGCAAATCATTTAAAATATCTTATGATTCCTCCCATCCTCAAACGTACTTTTTATTCCTTATTTCGTTACCCCATGCGTACTAATGCGTGGGTGTACAAAAATTTTCGCTCTCCAAAAGAAGGTTTAAAAGTACATTTAGGCCCTGGACAAGGAAATTATATTAATGGATGGTTGAATGTAGATGCAAACTTTATCAGCGCCAAAATAGATTTATGGGCTAATCTTTTAGATCCTTTACCATTTCGTGATAATTCCGTTGAGATATTTTATTCCCATCATGTTATAGAACATTTACCAGAATCATACCTTCCCACACACTTTGAACAAATGTTTAAAGCACTACGTTCTGGTGGAGGAATACGAGTAGGCGCACCTCACGCAGGAAACGCATATCGCAAATATACAGAAGGAGATATAGCTTGGTTTAGTAGTGATTTCCCTTACAACAGAAGTAGTATAGGCGGAAGATTAGCCAACTTTATTTTTTGTGATGGAGAACACTTAACAGCCTTAGATGAAACATATCTCACCGAAATAGCTAAAAATGCTGGATTTATTGATATCAGTTTTAAACTTCCCACCAAAGAATCAGACCTAGTAGGAGAAGAAATTCTTTCCAAAGAAAACGAGACAGATTTTTCATATCCCCACACAATCATTATGGAAGCTAGAAAACCTATCTAAATAAAAACTCCTTACTAAATTCCATAACTTAATTCTTCCCTTTGCGTCCTCTGCGCTAACCTCTGCGTCCTTTGCGTAAAAAAAAATCATGCTAGAGGAAATAACCCCCTTAATACTAACCTTCAACGAATCTCCTAATATAGATCGTACTCTCCAACAACTAACTTGGGCAAAAAGAATAGTAGTAATTGATAGCTACAGTAACGACGAAACATTAGAAATTCTCAAATCTTACCCACAAGTAGAAATATTTCAGCGCCCATTTGATACACACGGCAATCAATGGAACTACGGACTACAAAAAATTAACTCCGAGTGGGTACTATCATTAGATGCAGATTATGTAGTAACTGATCAATTAATAGCTGAAATTAAAGCTTTACAGCAGGAAAACCGATTAGATAGCTATAAAATCAAGTTTAAATATTGCGTTTTTGGAAAACCACTGCGAGGTACACTCTTACCACCTCGCGAAGCACTATTTAGAAGAGAAAAATCTATATATATAGATGATGGACATACCCAGCTACTAAAAGTTAATGGTAAATCTGGTATGCTAAATTCCTACATCTATCATGATGATCGTAAATCCCTAAGTAGATGGTTATGGGCGCAAGACCGCTATTTAATTATAGAAGCGAAAAAAATACTGGAAACGCCCAATGAGGAATTGAGTTTAGGCGATCGCATTCGTAAACAAAAAATTCTCGCCCCCCTAGTAATTTTGATTTACTGCTTAATCCTTAACAAAGGTATCCTAGATGGGTGGGAAGGCATATATTATGCTTGGCAACGCGCTTTAGCAGAAATTTTGTTATCAATTAGGTTAATAGAGCATGAAAAATTGCGCTCAAAATAGTAAATTCTAATACTTATTGATTTTTTGAGAGCCTATCAAGTGCGATCGCATTAAGATACTAAAACAGAATGCTTGCAGTCTAGCTGATGAAAACTTCATGAATATCCTTGGAATTAACGCTTATCACGGTGATGCCTCAGCTAGTCTGATTCAAAATGGTCAGTTGGTGGCGGCTGTTGAAGAAGAACGCTTTACTAGAGTTAAGCATTGGGCTGGTTTCCCTGCTGAGTCAATTCGTTATTGCTTAGAAGTCGGTGGCATTACTCCCCAAGAAATTGATCACGTTGCTGTCTCTTTCAACCCCAAAGCTAATGTCAACCGCAAGCTGCTATTTACACTGCAACAGCGTCCTTCTATCAAGTCACTATTAGATCGCTTCAATAAACAGAGTAAGTCAGCTAGTATCAAAGATAATCTTGCTGATGCTTGTCGGTGTCAACCAGATCAAATTCGTGCCACCATTCATCCCTTAGAACACCATACAACCCATCTTGCCAGTACTTTCTTCCTGTCAGAGTTTGATGAAGCGGCAATCATATCAATTGATGGCATGGGAGATTTTGTCAGCACGCTACCTGCTAGCGGACGTGGTAATCAACTAAAATATTTTTCGCGTACTTATTTTCCCCACTCTTTGGGCTATCTCTACAACGCCATCACCCTTTACTTAGGTTTCCCTGCTTATGGGGATGAGTACAAAGTTATGGGATTAGCACCTTATGGAGAACCTGAATACTTAGAAGCTTTTCGTAAAATCGTCTATCCCAAGGATGATTCATTTGAACTAAACCTGGAATACTTTACCCACCACATCCAAGGAATTGCGATGAATTGGGAAGACGGCGCACCTAGTGTGCAACCTTTCCATAGTCCAGAATTAGAAAAATTGCTAGGTTCAAAGCGTGAACCGAGGTCAGAAGTAACTCAAAAACACCAAAATATTGCTGCTTCCCTACAAGCTGTTACAGAAGAAATTATCTTTCACCTGCTTAACCGCCTGCATGACAACTTCAAGAGTGAGAATTTGTGTTTAGCTGGTGGGGTGGCGATGAATTCTGTCGCTAATGGCAAAATCACGCAAAATACACCTTTCCGTAATATCTACATTCCTGCTGGTGCGGCTGATAATGGCACATCATTTGGTGCTGCTTTCTATGTTTGGCATCAAATTTTAAATCAACCTAGAAAGTTTGTACTCAATCATGCTTACTGGGGTTCAGAATTTTCTGATGATGAATGTTTGACTGCTTGGAAAGCGCATAACGTGCAACCACAATACCGAGAACCAGAAGCGCTAATTAATCATGTTGTTGATGCCTTATGTGATGGTAAGGTTGTGGGGTGGTTTCAAGGAAGGATGGAGTTTGGTGCGAGGGCGTTGGGGAACCGTTCACTATTGGCTGATCCCCGTCGTGAGGATATGCGTGATATTATCAATCTCAAAATTAAGTTTCGCGAAAAGTTCCGCCCGTTTGCCCCAAGCGTGTTAGAAGAATCTGTCGGGAACTATTTCGAGATAGATGATTCTGTACCTTTTATGGAGAAAGTATTTAAGGTACGTCCTGAAGTGCGATCGCAAATTCCTGCTGTCACCCATGTAGACGGTACAGGTAGGCTACAAAGTGTCAGCCGTAAAACTAATCCTCTCTATTGGGAATTGATTCAAGGTTTTGCCAATCGTACTGGTGTGCCAATTTTATTGAACACATCTTTAAATGAAAATGAGCCAATAGTTCGGACTCCCGAAGAAGCTATTCAATGTTTTCTTCGTACTAAAATGGATGCGCTAGTATTAGGTTCTTATTATGTAGAGCGCAGCGATTTACAGTTAGAGTAGTATAAATTGATCTGATTTGAGACCCAGCTATACAGAATTACTCTTTGTAATTTCCGCCACTATACTCTTACTCTTTATATATAACGGTGGTTGGGGCAAAAGCATTTTGCTGCTGTTTCATAACAGCAGCATTAATTCTGTATAATTGGGTGAAAAACTGCTAGCGATTTGCTGATTTGTAATTCTGGCAATCTAAATTTCAGGTAAGATATTGGCATGATTTGGCTGATTTTTATATATAACAGCCCAAAGTAAAATATATCTTTTAATTTTAATTAAATGTGTTTTGTTATACATTTTTCCTGATTTAGTCGGTCTTTAGATATATATAATTTGGCTTAAAACATGATATAGTTTTTTTGCTTTATATTTTATTTAAATATCTTGAGTAGTAAAGGTGGTACTTGAAGGTAGTTCACAATGCTGGATAAAAGTAGATAAATGTATCAAAGATAAATCTAACTTTGACAAAACTAATTAGCTGCGCGATCAAAGCAAATTTTGATAAGATTTTAACTCAGCCAAACAAAATTGTCTGCCAAACAGACCTAACTCAAAGCTGATTGCATTCGTCGCATTGATATCAACCCTGTAGTGAGTAGTGAGGTGGCATGAGGAACGGGAACATAGCGGCAGGACAAAAAAATGTCAAACTGTCTATCATCACCCAATTTTATCCCCCTGACTATGCAGCAACGGGGCAACTAATTGAAGAGTTAGCTGTTCAGTTAGGAAAACTCGGCTTGTTGGTGCAAGTTTTTACAGGGCAACCTGGTTACGCTTTTCACAAAAAATCTGCGCCAGCAAGGGAGGATTTCGATCAGCTTCAAGTCAGGCGATCGCGCAGCAGTCAAATTTGGCCTCAGCGCATTTCTGGTAAAGCAGTCAACGGACTACTATTTTGCATTCGTTCCGCACTGCATTTGCTGAGAACACGCGGTCGTGGTGATGTCTTACTTTTGACGACAGCGCCGCCATTTTTGCCAATTATCGGTTATTTTGCCAATCTCTTGTTTGGTCTACCCTATGTTTGTTTGCTGTATGACGTATATCCCGATGTCGCCGTCGAGTTAAAAGTTGTACCTGCGAATCACTTGTCAGTGCGTCTGTGGGATTTCCTTAACCGTTGCAGTTGGAGAAAAGCTAAAAAAATTATCGTTCTTAGCTCTACGATGAAAGAACGGATAGTAGCCAAATGCCCAGAAGTTGCCGATAAAATTACAGTTATTCAAAATTGGGCTAATCCAAATTGGATTGTACCGATTGCCAAGGAAAATAATTGGTTTGCTAAAGAGTTTAACTTAGTTGAGCCTTTCACGGTGTTATACTCTGGCAACATGGGTCGCTGCCATGACATGGATACAATCATGGAAGCCGCGAAACTTCTCAAGGATGAACCCATTAAGTTTGTGTTTATTGGCAGTGGTGCAAAACGTCAAGATTGTATCGATCAAGTTAAGGCTTGGGGCTTGAATTGTCAATTTTTGCCCTACCAAAATAAACAAGATTTGCCTTATTCCCTAACCGCTTGCGATTTATCCTTAGTTAGCGTTAGTCCAGGGATGGAAGGGTTAGTAGTTCCTAGTAAGCTTTATGCTGCTTTAGCCACAGGACGACCTGTAGGTGTAATCTGTGAAAAACATTCATATTTGCGTGAGTTAATTGCTGATGCTAACTGTGGCGCGGCTGTAGATAATGGTGATGCTGTTGCTTTAGCTGAGTTTATTCGACGATTAGCCGCAGATAGCAAATTAGCTAAGAAAATGGGCAAAGCAGGTCGTCGTTACCTAGAGTCTTATTTAACACCAGAAATTATTGCCAAACAATACTCAAAGGTATTTTATCAAGCGGTTTTAGATGAGTTTCCAGAACCAGATTTCCCAACTGTTACAAAAACAGTACCAGTGCGTTCTAAAAGTTTAACAACTTTGGTGAGTGCATTTAAGCGTCATCAGGATTAAGCTTCATCATTTCCCAAGTGGTATAAGTACCGATAGGACTCCAAATAACATAAGGGAGTAGTAATAAGGATGCCCAACCGGAGATAGGGAAGACAACTAATAACAGAATCAGTCCTAAAATAGAGCCGATACCACCTACAATTGTGCCAGCTTTCAGGCTACGCAATCTCAGCATTACAGGGTTATAAGCAACGATCGCAATTTCTACTAGCAGATAGAATGCCATTAATAACCAGGTTTTGGTGCTACCTGGGTCGCGTGTCCAGACAATATAAGCTGACCAAGCACCACAAATAAATACTACTGTCCAAATAATCGGGATAGCAGGTTCAAAAACTAGCCATCTGGGGCGTTGTAAGCGTTTGAACCATCTAACATCATCAGGAGTAATAATGTTACTCCCCATTGCTACTAATAATGTTACGCCCCCGATTACCATCCAGGGTTTAATAATCATGCTTTTACCCTTATTGCCAGTATGCAGCGATTTTGTCAGGTTAAGGGATAGGTTGTAATCAATCGTGAGTGAGAGCGATCGCTTATCTATAGATATATTCGTAGAATTATCTTGATTATCCTTATACTAATTTACCCTGAAAATACTACACATCCTGTAAAGGGCGGGTTTTGAAAAGTTATCTGAAGACGAATAGGGTTATCTGTCAACCCGCCCCTACAAGTCAATCTGTTTTTATTTCTTCTCTTACCCAAGTTCTAAATAAGCGTAATAAAGCAATTTCTCCTATTGTTTTACTTTGTTCAAGAAATTTAGCTATTTCTGCCGCAGATACAAAAGAAAATGCCAAGCTAAAATCACGCTCAATATATTCTCCTGAAACTAACTGATAAAACTTTAAAACACGCCCGTTATATATCCATAATTCGGGAACACCTATCGCCGAGTAAATTCCCAGCTTATTAACAGAAGTGCTAGTAATATCAATTTCAATTACTAAATCTGGCGGTGGTGCAGTTTCTAAATCTAGTTCTTGTCTACCTCTAACTGCTGGTTCATTTTGGATGTAATAGCAATTGTCGGGTTCTATGCCTTTTTTTAACTCTTTTTCTTTGAGAGTCATGGAGCCAGCACTTTTGATTTCAATATTTAGTTCATCAGCTAATGTAAAAATAAAACGACCTAATTGGATATTAGGGTTTTCATGCTCATAAAGAGGAGTCATAATTTCTAGCGTACCGTTATCATAAGCGAAACGATAACCTCTGCGATCGCCTGTCTCCTTAAGTAATCTTTCAAAGGTTTCCCAGGATATATTTTCTAGTACGGTTCTTTGTTCTGCTGGAGTTGAGGTGGTAATCATCTTAAAATTTATTTCCAGTGATAAGTTTGATTAATTTTATTATAATAATTAACAATGGAATTTTTAAAAATATCCAATAATTGTTAAAATAAGTAAAGTGAATGCACATTATTAGCCGTAAAAGATTGTTAACATTTTGTCAGCAACACGCTGATGCTTTTACTCCTATTGATGACTGGTTTAGAACTGCTAAGGCAGCTAATTGGGAAAATTTCAATGATGTTAGGCAAATTTATCCCAGTGCTGATGCGGTTGGCAACTTTACTGTTTTTAATATTAAAGGTAATGACTATCGGCTTGTAGTTAGTATTAATTATGAAATTCAAATAATTTTTATTAAATATGTATTAACACACTCTGAATACAATAAGGAAAAATGGAAAAATGACCCTTACTTTTGATAAAGATGTTTATGGTAAATTACTGGCTGAAGTCCAACCAAAAGTAATTACCAGCGAAGAGGAAAACGAAATATATCTTGAGATAGTAGAAAAGTTGATGGCTTGCAAAAATCGTACTTTAGAACAAAATGCTCTTTTGAAGCTTTTAGTTACTTTGATAGAGGATTTTGAGGAGCAACATTATCAGCTTCATCCCGAATAATAGCACCAACACCTTGAAAGGTGCGGCTATACAAACCAAGTCTGCCTGCGCGGACTAAAGAGGCGTTGCAAGATAGGAGTAGTAATGGAATACACTGTAATTATTGAGAAAGGAAAAACGAGTTACGGCGCTTATGTACCTGATTTACCTGGTTGTGTAGCTGTTGGTGAAACATTAAAAGAGGTGAAAACTCTCATTCAGAAAGCTATTGAATTTCACATTGAAGGAATGAGGGAAGATGGTATTTTTATCCCTGAACCAACAACTATTTGTGAGTATGTGAAAGCGAGTTAGAAAGTGTCAGCATTAGCTTTAGTGCCAACACTTATAATTTATAGCAATTTTCCGTAATATAGGTTTGTATATTAATGAAAAATCTTCTTGTAACTCTGTTGGTAAAGCTGGTAAATCCTCATCATTAACTTTCGGATGAACTTTCAAAAGATAATTGGATTTTGTAGCCACGTTCTTCCAAGCGTTTGTTGATTGCGTCTACGTTAATTTCTTGTCCAATTTGACCATCGGTTATTGTTTCGACACTTTCCCATAATTCCACATCTTCGCTAGTGGGTGCTTGTTTATCTTCAGTTGAGGAAAAGCTGTGAGAAGATGTTTCCATTGGGATTAGGAGTCCCTGCTGTGAAGCTTTGATGATGCGATCCAATAAATCTTGGTGTGCTTTGCTGTCAGCTGGTGCTACGTCAATTTCCAGGCGTAGTTTCTCTAGCAGCCCATTTAATTCTATAATTACAGCGTTGAGGGGATGCTGAGTCGTTTTTTCTGTTTGTGAGGGGCTGAGTGTTGACATGATTTTATCCCTCTTAGTTTTATTCTTATCGCTATTTTAACTCGTTAAATATTCTTTGCCAAATAGGTTTAAAGCATTAGTAATAGTGCGATAACTGATGAGTTCTCCTGTTATATCCTTAATTGCTTCAGATACCTGACGAGAACTTAATTCTCTAATTTCAGGATAATTTAGATAAGCTTTTACAACTTTTTCAATTTTATATGGAATTTTAATTTTATTTATATCCATCTTTTCAATTGGTTGAAAAGTCGTTATTACCTGCCAATACTCACATACATTTTCGATAGCTAATTTACTAGAGGTTTCTGGTTCACCTATTAAATGAAGTCTTTTTATATGGTTTCTATATAAATAAGAATAAGCCAAAAGTTGACCTAAAGCTGATTTCCAATGATAGAAAGGTTTGACTTCTATCAGTTCATGTTCAGTCAAAATATCTATTTTGCCAATTTTAGATTCACTGACTTTAACTTCTACTTCAATGCGTCCTTGTAATTTATTACATAAAAGATCACGGTAATATTTTTCCGGTGCTGGTTTTTTCATACAGCTAATTTGGTTAAGTAGAGTGGGTATAACCACTCTACAATAAATTTTCAACCAAAAATGCTGCCGAAAAACTCAACTGCTTCCTTTAAAGAAGCAATGAAAACATCAATTTCTTCACGGGTATTGTAGAAATACAAACTCGCTCTTGCTGTAGACTGCGCTTTCAAATAACGATGTAATGGTTGTGTACAATGATGCCCTGCGCGAATCGCTACACCTGCTTGATCTAATATTGTTGATAAGTCGTGTGGATGGACATCTCCAGCCGTAAATGATGCAAGTGCGGCTCTACCTTTGTTAGGTTGTGGGCCATAAGTTCTGATTTCAGGAATTGTTGCTAGTTGCTCAAACAGATAAGCTGTTAATTGATCTTCGTAGGCGTGAATTTTATCCATGCCGATATTAGTAAGATAATCTACTGCTGCACCCAGTGCGATCGCTTCCGCAATTGCTGGTGTTCCTGCTTCAAATTTATGGGGTAAATCTGCATAGGTAGAATGATCCAAAAATACATCTGCAATCATCTCACCACCACCCATAAATGGAGGCATTGCTCGCAGTATTTCTAATTTGCCATACAAGAAACCAATTCCCGTAGGGCCACACATTTTATGCCCAGATGCAACTAACCAATCACAATCAATATCTTGGACATCAAGGGGTAAATGTGGCGCACTTTGGCAAGCGTCGATTAATATTTTAGCACCGTAATGATGTGCGATCGCACTTATCTCTTTAACTGGATTAATACAACCTAATGTATTAGAAACATGAACAACCGAAACCAACTTGGTTTTATCTGTAATTAAATTCTTGAATTGTTCCAGATCAAATTCTTCATCTGCTGTTAATTCAACAAATTTTAAAACTGCTCCTGTTTTTTGGGCGACAAGTTGCCAGGGAACTAAATTACTATGGTGTTCCATGACAGTGAGGATTACTTCATCCCCCCGTTGCAAATTAGTTAATCCCCAAGAATAAGCTACTAAGTTAATTGCTTCGGAAGCATTACGCGCAAAGACAATTTCTTGTGGGGAAGCAGCATTAATAAACTTGGCAATTTTTACTCGTGAACCTTCATAAGCGTCTGTGGCTTTTGCGCTTAAGGTATGTACCCCACGATGGACATTAGAATTATATTGCTCGTAGTAGTCCCGTATTTTATTTAGGACAAATAAGGGTTTTTGAGATGTAGCTGCATTGTCTAGGTAAACTAAGGGTTTGCCGTTGACTTCTTGGTGCAAGATGGGGAAGTCGGCACGAACTTGATCAGCAATGGTTTTTTCTTGGGTGAATGTCATAATATATAGTGAAAGGTAGAAGATTTAGAGGCTTTTGTTAGAATTTATTCGCTTTGTTGCAAGGATTTTTTTTGACCGCAGATGTAAGCAGATGAACGCAGATGTTAGATAGGATTTAACTGTTTTTGCTAAAGATTTATTGATTTTTTGTTAGTCGCGCAGGCGGACTTGGTTTGTATAGCCCCACCCTGAAGGGTGTGGGCATATTCTAGGGCATTATCTAACGATTTGTGTCAGTCTTTCTCGCACAGATGCAACGGGAATTTGATCGATTATTTCGATAGCAAAAGCATTAATCAGCAGAGTACGGGCGCTATTAGCATCAATGCCACGACTTTGCAGATAGAATATTTCATCATCTTCCAATTGACTAACTGTTGCACCGTGACTACATTTGACATTATCAGCAGTGATTTCCAGTTGTGGCTTAGTATCCACACGCGCTTTGGAAGATAGCAGTAAGTTACGATTCAACTGTCCTGCATTAGTTAACTGTGCTGGTTTGGGAACAAACACTTTACCATTAAACACTGCATGAGCGCGATCGCCCACAACACATTTATGCAATTGATTACTAATACCATAAGGATGATTAAGTGCGATCGCACTATGAGTATCACCTATTTGTGAACCCGCAATCATTGTCAATCCATTCAGCGTTGTTTCAGTTGCTTCACCAGTCTGAAACACTTCTAAATTATGCCGTGACAACTGCCCACCAAAACTGACAGCATGACAAGCATAATGGCTATTTCTGGCTTGTGCGATCGCACTCTTCCCAATATGAAAAGCTTCTTTACTCTCCTGCTGAACCCTAATGTGGCTTACTTGAGCATTTTCTCCTACCCAAACTTCCGTCACCGAATTAGTCAGGTTGGGGACTGGGTACTGGTGACTGGTGACTGGGTAAGAAATATATTCTTCAATCAGCGTAACCGTGCTACCAGCTTCAGCTACTACTAAACAGCGTGGCTGAGAAATAGTTGCTGCTTCACCCGTAACAGAGATAAATAGCAGATGAATAGGCGTTTCTACAACCAAATTTTGGGGAACGTATACTACTGCGGCATCAGTCAAACTAGCAGTATTTAAAGCAGTAAAAACCTCTTGCCCCCCTTGTTGCTTACCCAAATAATTCTCTAGTTGCGGAATATTTGCAGCTAATAAATTACCTACAAATAAACCTTCTGGAAGATTAGCAACCGATGATAATTCAGGCGCGTAAATACCATTAACAAATACCAAGCGGCTTGATGCTGCTTCTGGCAAAATTAACGAATTAATATCAGATAAGCTAATCGCTGATTCCTGATTGCTGACTGCTTGAAAATTAACTTTTAACAGCCCTGACAAATCAGTAACGCGCCATTCCTCATCCCGTGTAGTTGGGATAGCTAATTCTTGCACAACAGCCGTCGCGCGATCGCGAATTTCTCGTATTAAACTTGTTGTTGCTGGCAATTCTTGGCGCAAATCCAACAACTGCTTTAAATAAGATACCTGTGGCTTGACCGAAACCTCAATACTCATCGCGCACCCACCTCAGCAGCTTCTTCTTCTTTAATCCAGTCATAGCCGCGAGATTCTAACTCTAGCGCCAATTCCTTCGTACCACTGGTGACAATTCGCCCACCTTCCATCACATGAACATAATCAGGGATGATGTAGTCCAGTAACCGTTGATAGTGAGTAATTACCAACATCGAATTATCAGCATTTGCCAGTTGGTTAACACCATTAGCAACAATCTTGAGCGCGTCGATATCTAAACCAGAATCGGTTTCATCTAAAATTGCCAGCTTTGGCTCTAAAATTGCCATTTGCAGAATTTCATTCCGCTTTTTCTCACCACCAGAAAAGCCTTCATTTACACTACGGCTTAAAAAGCTGGGATTCATTTTGACAATTTCCAACTTATCTTGGATTAAATCATCAAAATCAAACGCATCTAATTCTTCTAAACCTTGATGTTTACGGCGAGAATTATACGCAACTCTTAAGAAATCTAAATTACTTACACCAGGAATTTCTAGGGGATATTGGAAAGCCAAAAATATCCCAGACCTTGCCCGTTCTTCTGGTTCTAATTCTAGAAGATTTTGTCCTTGAAAGATAATTTCTCCACCTGTGACAGTGTAAGCAGGGTGTCCAGCTAATACTTTAGAGAAGGTGCTTTTTCCAGAACCATTAGGCCCCATGACGGCATGGATTTCGCCAGCTTTTATTTCTAGATTTAACCCTTTGAGAATGGGTGTGCCATCAACGTCGGCAGTTAAGTCGCGGACTGATAAGATTACTTCGCTATTTTCTACGATCATTTTGAGTTAGGATACTTCGGTGCAAATTAAGATTTTTTTTGACCGCAGATAGTTAAAACTTGCGGTTATAACCCCTCAATCCCCCGTCTTACTCCCTCCCCTTAATAAGGATTGGGGTAGGGTTCTACGTGCGCTCGGCTGCTGCTGATACCTCGTCTTACTCCCTCCCCTTAATAAGGGGAGGGTTGGGGTGGGGTTCTACGGTTAACCAACTGAACCTTCTAGCTTGAGGCTCAATAATCTGTCTGCTTCAACAGCAAATTCCATTGGTAACTGATTGAAGACATCTTTGCAGAAGCCACTAATCATCATTGAAATCGCATCTTCTTGAGAAATGCCGCGCTGTGCAAAGAAAAATAGTTGGTCTTCGCCTATTTTTGAGGTTGAAGCTTCGTGTTCTACTTTGGCTGTGCTGTTTTGTACTTGGATATAAGGGAAAGTATTGGCTTGAGCATTGTCACCAATGAGCATGGAGTCGCACTGCGAGTAGTTGCGTGCGCCTTGTGCTTTTGGGCTCATTTTTACTAAGCCGCGATAGCTGTTTTTGGAATGACCAGAGGAAATACCTTTAGAAATAATCGTGCTGCGGGTATTCTTGCCAACATGGATCATTTTAGTTCCAGTATCGGCTTGCTGATAGTTATTGGTGAGAGCAACTGAGTAAAATTCACCTACAGAGTTATCACCAACTAGCACGCAACTAGGATACTTCCAAGTAATCGCGGAACCTGTTTCTACTTGTGTCCAAGAAATCTTGGAGTTAACACCTTGGCACAAACCGCGTTTGGTAACGAAGTTGTAAATACCACCTTTGCCTGTCTCATCTCCGGCGTACCAGTTTTGGACTGTGGAGTATTTGATTTCGGCGTTGTCTAGTGCTACCAATTCTACTACTGCGGCGTGTAGTTGGTTGGTGTCAAACATGGGCGCGGTACAACCTTCGAGGTAGGTTACAGAAGCACCTTCTTCGGCGATAATCAATGTCCGCTCAAATTGACCGCTATCTCCCGTGTTAATTCGGAAGTAGGTGGACAAGTCCATCGGACATTTGGTGTTTTTGGGAATATATACGAAGGAACCGTCGCTGAATACTGCTGAGTTGAGAGCAGCATAATAGTTGTCTGCAACGGGGACAACGCTACCGAGGTATTTTTGCACTAACTCAGGGTGTTCGGTTAATGCTTCTGATATTGAGCAGAAAATAACACCGTCTTTAGCAAGTTTTTCTTTAAAAGTTGTGGCAACTGAGACGCTATCAAACACTGCGTCAACTGCAACGTTAGACAGGCGCTTTTGCTCAGATAGGGGAATTCCCAGTTTCTCAAAGGTTTCCAGCAAGATTGGATCTACTTCTTCTAAGCTATTCAGCTTTTTCTTTTGCTTAGGAGCAGAGTAGTAGATAATGTCTTGGTAATTGATGGGCGGATAGGTGACGTGCTGCCAGGTTGGCTCTGTCATCTTCAACCATTGCCGATAAGCTCTGAGGCGGAATTCCAGCATGAACTCTGGTTCTTCTTTTTTAGCAGAGATCATGCGTACAATGTCCTCGTTCAAGCCACGAGGAATTTGATCGGTTTCAATGTCGGTGACAAAGCCGTACTTGTAAGGCTCATTAACTAAGGTCTTGACGCTAGAAGTCATTAGACTACTCGTGCTCTCTCGTGTTGTGGACGACTCTCTCTCTCAGATGGCAGGCTGGTTGGGAATCCAGACTGGCTAATGCAGGCAAACTGCAATTAGAATAAATAATAAAACAACAATAATGTTGCTTAACTCTATTCTAAAATAGTTTAACAACAAACAGGTTGTCAAAGTCCACTACGGATTTTACTACTTTTCGCTTATTTAGAGTAGATACAAAAAATGGCGACCACGCAGCAAGCATCCACGAAACAGGACATCCTGCAAATTTTACTAAAACGGGGTCAAGCCACAGCACAAGAACTAGCCGAGGGGTTAGAAATCAGTCCGCAAGCCATTCGCCGTCATTTGAAGGATTTAGAGGCGGAAGAGTTGATTTTGCATCAATCTGTGGTATCGGGGATGGGACGACCACAGCATATTTATAAATTGAGTAAGAAGGGGCGCGATCGCTTACCCAACAATTACGATCAGTTTGCGGTGTCGTTCCTAAATACTTTAGTAGATACGTTAGGGTCTGAACAAGCTGGATCGCTGTTGCGTAAGCATTGGGAACGCAAAGCGCAGGAATATCGCGATCGCTTGGGGGATGGATCGTTGCGCGATCGTGTCACTAAATTAGTCGAACTTCGCAGAGAAGAAGGCTACATGACAGAATATTTTCTTTTAGATGAAAATAATGCTCAGAGTAACCATAGTTCTCAATTCATGCTAACAGAACATAACTGTGCCATTTCCCACGTTGCAAGCTCTTTTCCTAGTGTTTGCGGACATGAATTAGAAATGTTTGCTGCTGCTTTAGAAGATTGTCAAGTAGAGCGCACTCACTGGATAGTTAATGGTGAGCATCGCTGTGGTTATTTAATTAAAGCCCAGGATGATTAAATACATCTATTGATTTATTATTAATTTGAAATCAAAAATATCAAATAGCTATGGCTGATCCACAACAATTATCTGATCAATTTCTAACTCGAGAAGAATCAATAAAAGTAGATGCAGCACTGTTAACCAGTCAAGATAAATTTGTGACTAGATTAGCACTTTATGCGTTGAAGTCACTCAAGCAACTTGCTCAAGAAACAGGTGCGCCAATTGAAAATATCACACCTCAACAGTTGAGTGCTTGGATTGAGAAAGATGAGACGTTTAAGCAAGAGATAGAAAATGATGCCACATTTGAAGACTTTTTTACGCGGTTAGTTATTTCATCGTTAAATCCATTAAAGCAAGTTTCGCAAGCAGCTAATTTACCAATTGAGGATTTAACTGTTGAGCAAGTTATCTCCTGGTTTGAGAAGCAAGCAAAACTAAAGTAAACTTCGTGCATCAGGAAAATTTAAGATAATTAACCACAGATGCACACAGATAAACACAGATGGAAGAACTGATTTTTTAATACTTATAATGACAATCAGGATTTAAAATTACTTTCATAATGGATACTCAAGAGATTGATATAACATCGCTGATTACGAGAATTGAACAACTCGAAGAAGATTTAAATGTTCGCAAAAAAATATTACCTGGCTGAAACGCTATTTTGATGAACTCAGGCAAGAATTTAACAACCGTCCAGAAGTTGAGCAGATAGAAAATTTACAGAGTGCGATCGCACATTTAACTACGCAAGTCTCAGATTTACAACACCGCCTCGCCCCTGTGGATGAAAGCGCCACTATTGAAATAGTAAATGATGAGATAGTAACAACTGAATCTATTAATACTGATACCTCAACCACTGATTATATTCATACAGATGTAGTTGAAAGTAATCAAGATGAAGAAATTGCTGCACTTAAGCTAAAACAGCCAATAAATTCAGCTTTTAATGAGGAAGAATTTAAAGCAGAGAGAATTTTATTGCTGATAGATAGATTTTACGCACTTGAGGAGGAAAGGCAAAATCAAGCTATTAGTGCTGAGGAATTTTGGCGGCGATATAACGAGGGAGAACGAGATTTTACAGGGGTTAACTTATATAGAATAAATCTTAGCCGTAGCAGTCTAGCAAAAAATGTTAACTTTAGCCAAACTAACTTGAGTGCTGCAAATCTAAGTAATATAAGCTGGAATAATATCAATTTGATCAGTGCTAATTTATTAGGAGCTAATCTAACTGAAGCATACTTATATCAAGCAAATCTGGCTGAGGCAAATTTAAAAAATGCTAATCTTCATAAAGCTAAATTAGAGTCAGCGAATTTAGAAAAAGCTAATTTAAAAAACGCTAACCTCGGTGAAACTAATCTAAATGGAACTAATCTAAGCAATGCAAATCTTAGTTGTGCAAATATCAGGGGTGCTACCGCTACATATAAAGAAGTAAATTTTAGTAACGCAAACTTGAATAACGCAAATTTGAGTAAAACAGATTTAAGGGGGGCTAATCTAGAAGGAGCAAAACTTCAAGATGCTAACTTTCAGCAAGCTCTTTATAATCAAAAAACTATTTTTCCTACAGAATTTAATATATCTAGCATTGGTGCATACTTAATTGATCGTGGTGCTTCATTACGAAATGCTAATCTATCTGGTTACGACCTCAGTGGGTTAAATCTGGTTTATGCTGATTTGCAAGGAGCAAACCTGACATCTACTAATCTCAGCAATACAGATCTTAGCGAAGCTAACTTGAGTGGAGCAAATCTAAGTAATGCTAATTTACAAGCTGCAAAACTGCTGCAAGCAAATTTAAGTAATGCTAACTTGTGTCAGACAATTCTTTATTCTACAAACTTAATTGCCAGCAACTTAAGTTTTGCTAATTTAATGGAAGCAAAATTGCATAACACAAACTTAACTGCTGCAAACCTAAACAGAGCAAATCTTAAAAATATCCAAACTTATAGCGTTAATTTAAATTGCGCTATCCTAACTAAAGTAAATTTAGTTGGCGTAAGTTTATCAGGAGATTTGAGTGGCATAATATTAAGTAATGCAAATCTTTGTGGAGCAGATTTAAGTAATAAAAATTTGATCGGTGCAGATCTAAGTTCAGCAGATCTACGTGGTGCAAACTTACAGCAAGCTAATCTGGAAAAAGCTAACCTGAAAGACGCTAATATAAGTGGTGCTAACTTAAATAGTGCTAACCTTAGTGGTGCAACTATGCCTGATGGCACTACCTATCAGGAAGATAAATAACGCGATCGCACAACCATTCCCTCATTTAATCACCAACATCTCATTACCGCCTTTTTGGAACTCATATTCCACTTTAACTATTGCAACGCTATAACCTATATCACTTAATTGCTGTATCACTTTATCCAAATATGGAGAGCGTTGTAACATTAAAGTTAATAAGGGAAAAATCCGCACCTCTTTAGCAATTCTCAGCATTTCTATAATTGAATTAACATGAAATTGATCATCATAATGCTCTGAATATAAAAACAAAAAATGTGAGCATAAAGCTAAATCGAACTCTTTATCTTTAAAGTTTAATTGTGGTAATTCTTGATTTAAATATCTACCCTCTAATTTACCCTGTTCATAATCAGCAATAAATTTCTTGATTGCTTGCTCTCGATTATGCCTTAAATCATCAGGATCTCGATGATATGACCAAACCCAATCATCAGGCGTAGCTTTGACTTGATTAATAATGTTATCGACTACAGCATTAAATCTAGATAGAATTTCTGTACCACTAAATTGATAAATTGGATCGATAGAAATTATTTGATAACCAAGTTTTGTAGCTTCGGCATTAAAACTAGCGGGGCCATCACCAACACCAAGAATACGCTTACTTAAATCAGCTTCCGAAAGAGAAAACATTTTGATATATTCATCAAGCGATCGCCCAAAGGGAACAACCTTTTCTAACTGCATTGCCATAAGTAAGTTCTTCCTCTACTAATCCTCAACATCAGATATAATATATTCTTACAAAAATAACTTAATCTCAATATTTATTTTTGTTTATCTGCGTAGCTACAAGCTCATTGCGCGGAAATCTGTACTTAATTAATCAATTAAAGTGTAATTATGTCTTAATATGGCAAATAATATTTAAAAACTACCCTTACAATTTCACTTCAAATAAAGAGAGAAAACCACCTTGACCTTAAAGCTTTATTTCCTCCGACACGGACAAACTGCCCGCAGCCGAGATAATGTATTCTGTGGCGCAATTGACCCAGAATTAACAAAAGAAGGTTTAGAAATGGCAAAAGCGTTTGCCGCTTCTTATAGTTCTACACTTTGGGGAGCGATTTTTTCTAGCCCTATGCAGAGAACTATCAACACAGCGAAATTTCTCGCTGACACATTGGGTATCCAACCAGAATTACGAGATGGTTTGAAGGAAATTAGCTACGGTAAGTGGGAAGGGCAAACTATCGAAACTGTATCCCGTGAATATCACGATGATTATATTCGCTGGAAGGCTGATCCGGCTTGGTATCCACCAACTGAGGGAGAATTAGCAGTTGCGATCGCAGCCCGTGCGATGGTAGTAATTGAAGAAATAAAACAACGCTATCCTACAGGCAATGTTTTGATTGTTTCCCACAAAGCAACTATCCGCATCACATTATGTACCTTGCTAGGAATTGATGTAGGGCGTTTCCGCTATCGCTTAGGGTGTCCAGTTGCTTCGGTTAGTATAGTCGAATTTGGCACAAATGGGCCATTACTTCATGCTTTAGGCGATCGCACTCATTTAGATGAACGTTTGCGTAACCTCCCTGGAACTTGAAAAATTTAGGAGTCAGGAGTCAGATCAAGTTCGGTCGATTAACCATAATATGCGTACGGGCGGGTTGACAGATAAAATTTGCTACTGATAAATATCTTAGTTTAACCCGCCCCTACTTTACCCCAAGACCGGAATTTTGGATTCAAATGCGTAAGTTTTATAGCAGTAGCCACATCGGTTAAGGCATTTTTTCTGACTAAAACCCTTAGTAGCAAATCATTTGAGGAAAGCTAACTGCTAAGAGCTAATTGCTAAGTGCTATATTTAAGATACATTACCAAGGTTGCTCTGTACGGCATCACTTTTAGCAGGTTTGCCTATTTTACTAAGTAAACTAAAACTGAGATACTGATGTGGTATCCCTAACAACTTTTGAGCATCCACTGGCTTTGTCAAAAAGTCAGTAGCACCAACTTTTTTAGCGCGTACCCGATCAATAAGACCATCGCTACCTGTCAAAATAATAATCGGTGTATTACCAAAAGCAGAAATTTTTCGTAACTGAGCGCAAATCTCATAACCATTGACAACTGGCATCATGAGATCTAAAAAAATTAAATCTGGCTTCTGCTCAATCAACTTTGGTAAAGCTTGCATCGAATCCTCAATAGCAAGAAATCGAAAGCCCTCTTGAGTAAAAATCCCTTCCATCATTTGGCAAGTTTGAGGGCTATCATCTATGCAAGCTACCAGTGGGCTAAGTGATTGAGTTTGAGCAACTTTTAATCCAGGGTTGCCAGCTACTTGTGCTTTATTGCTTGGTGGGCTAGTTTTTGCGTTAGTTTGAGGCAACATATCAGGCACTTCCACCAGCCCGATAATTCCCTGACGCATATAAGGAAGCAATGAACGACTAAGCGCCACAAAGTTTTGCTTCATCTGTACAGCCAAATCGCGCAGTGTATATTTGCCGTTAATTCTAGTGATAAAATTTTTATAAGCCGCAGCAGAAGTTTGCTCTTGCAATTTTGATTTATTTCGTACCACTGGAGCTAAATTAGGCGATTGCTTTGTTAAACCCGCCTCACGCCAAGATTTCCATACTTGTAGAGTCTGCTTTAAAGTAACTTCTGTAGAAAGCAAAGTTAGTGGAGACTCTAAAATCTGCTGTTGATAATCGGTATAATTTAGTGGCTGTAAAGCAGATTGCTGAAGAATATCAAATAGTACTTCTGCAATCATGCCTGTAATTACAGCAGTTGCTTGTTGCTGAGTAATCTGCTGCTGTTTAACCAACATTCTCAAAGCGTAATAGTGTCCTTTATGTTCTGCTAAAGACTTATCGGAAGTAAAATCATCGGTTTCTTTAATAGTTAAAGCTTTAGGGTTTACTTTGGGGCAATGTTGTATCAAGTTTCGCTGCCAACGTCTAGTTGGATGCCAGCCCTCAGTAGCCCAGATTAACTGCCCTTTGCCAAAAAATATACTCCAACAAACCCCTGAATCAGACTTGATATTCAGTCTGCCATTGAATTTTTCTTTAATAATTTTTTGGAATTGATGAATTAACAATTGATTAACCATAACTGAATATTTTTTTTCAAAGATAAGAAAGTCAGGAAGGTAGCTGGCATTTTAACTTATGTAAAGTTAAATCTTAATGACTAACTGATTATTAAAGAAATATTAACATTTATAAAGATTTTTAGCAAAAAATCACCATCACCTTTGTTTAGATTAATACTTCCACAGGGAACATTTTGTAGCTTTAGCAACCTGAAGTGCTTGAGATAATATATTTAAAGCTTTATCTTTTTGCCCGTCCATGTTATAATTAGATGCTATCCCTACTAAAGCTTCAGCTTTGGGAGAGTCGTTATCTATTGTCTGAATATTTTCAACTAGCTGCATAGCGCGATCGTATTGTTTTGCTTTGGCATACAAACTAGCTATTTGAGCTAGTTTTTGGGCTTTGTTAGTAGCATTTTTAGTTTCTAGACTAATTTCAAAAGCTTGAGATAATACTTCTCTAAAATTTTGCATTTGTTTTACTTTGAGATATTGTCTAGCTATCTTCATCAATACCTGAAATTTCTGATCAACATTATCTACAATTTGGGTAAGCTGGATAGCCTGATTATATTGGTTCGCTTTAGCATAATTATCGGCTATATCCGCTAACAAACTAGCTTGAGCATTCGTGTTTTCTACTGTTTTAATAACCTCGATTGCTTCAGATAAAACTGCTGTAAATTGCTGATTTTTTCCCAGTTGGTAATATACATTAGCAAGTTTATTCAATTGATTCACTTGCTGAGATGAATCTTCGATTGTTTGGGATACTTGCAATGCTTGGGATAATAATAAATTCGCTTGCTGTGGCTGCTTTAGTTGATTGTATAATATTGCCAACTTAATTAAGTGAGGCGCTTTATCTTTAGGTTCCTCAAGGGTTCGGACTATTGGTAGCGTTTGGGATAATAACTTACTAGCTTCCGCTTTCTTTCCACCTTTAATGTACAAAGCGGCAACTTTTTCTAGTATACCAGCTTTGTCGTTTGGCTCATCTAAGTTCTGAGCTAATTGAATCGCTTTGTCATATTTCTCCATTTTAAAGCTGATTTCGATCAAAGCATTATGTTTGGGCTTATCCACTTGGATAATTTTTGCTAAATTTAGGGCTTGATCGAATTTTCCCTTTTTGGCATACTCAATTGCTATTTTGCCTAATGCACTAGATTTAAGTGAATCATTCCAGATTGTGTTAGCTACCTCAATAGCTTGTTGATATGTTCCAGTTTTTGCATAATCAATAGCAATTGTTTGTAAAACAATATCTTTAGCCAAAGGTTCAGATATTTGTTTGGCTATCTCTAAAGCTTGGGAAAATATTATATTAGCTTGCTGTTGCTGTCCGAGTTGGGCGTACTCAAATGCTATTTGTTCTAAAGCAATAGCTCGGTCATCAGGTTCTTTGATATTATTAGTTACTTGAATAGCTTGGGATAATAGTTGATTAGTTTGGTAGCGATTTCCGGTTTTGAAGGTTTTATGCGCTATTTCAGTGAATAAATTAATTTGATTAGAGGGAGGATCGATGCTTAGGATTATTTGCATAGCTTGGTTATATTCTCCTGCTGTTGCATATCCTCTAGATATTTGAGTAAATGCGTTAGACGCACAATTATTAGAACTAACACAAGCTGAACATAAAATATTAACTATTGTGACGATCGCCAAATTTCTGAGGCTCATTTTTAGCCATTCAATTATTTATAATTACTATTATTCATAACATTTTTATCATTAAAATGCTGTTGTAGGGGATAAAGGGAACAACCGAGCAAACTTTTAGTCCTAAACTGCATGAATAAATTACTTGCCATTCTCGGAATTGCCTTAAGTGTAGTTGGCATCACTCCCGATGTCTATGCTGCTGATGCTCCTAATATTGTCATCCCCGCAACGAGTATAGAAGATTTTTACCAGCAAGGAATGCAAAAGCTTGAATTAAAAGATTTTTCAGGTGCCATCGCATCTTTTACTCAAGCACTTACCACAAATCCTAATAATGCCGAAGCTTACCTTTATCGGGCGCTTGCTTATAGAGGTGCAAATGATTATGAATCTGCCCTAACTGATTTTAAATCTGCTTTACGCCTTGATAGCAGCTACGGAAATCCGATTAAAACAGTTGAGAGACATCCTCAACTTAATGTAGCTTACGAAATTTTTAAAACTGCTCGCATTCAATATTTTACTGAAGCGATTGGGCAAAATCCCGATGATGCTCAAGCTTACTTCTATCGGGGACTTAGCCGTAAAAATGAAGATAATCAAGGTGCATTGGCAGATTTTACTAATGTAATTCGTCTGCAACCGAATAACGCTCAAGCTTATTTACAACGAGGACTTAGCCAAACATATTCTGACTCCGAAAAAGCAATAGCTGATATTAATGAAGCAATTCGTTTGCAACCTAATGATCCTGAAGCTTATTTTGCTCGTGGACAAATATATGTATTGTCAGGTAATTTAACACAAGCTTTGCCCGATATTGAAGCTAGTATTCGCTTGAATACTACAAATCCTGATGCTTATGGTGTGCGATCGCATATTCGTCATAAATTTGGAGATATTCCAGGTGCGATCGCAGATTTAGCACAAGTAATTCGCCTAAAACCAGATCAAGCGGCTGCACTTTATACCAATCGCGCAGAACTTTATCTAGAAATCAAAGATCATCAAGCTGCGATGGCAGATTTCACCCAAGCAATTCGTTATTCCAGCGATGTCAAAGATTTTATTGGTGGTGGTTATCCATCTTATATGGCATACGGACGACGTGCTGCTTTGCGCTATCAACTCAAAGATTATCGAGGTGCGATCGCAGATTACACCCAAATGATTCGTGTTACTCCTCTTGGGAGTGCCTTTGACGGTGCAGTTAACTCTTCAGACATCTTAGCTGACATTTACTTTAAGCGTGCCGAAGCTCATATCAAATTAAAAGATCAGCGCAGCGCAATCCAAGATTATCAAAAAGCAATTACATATTTTCAGCAACGTGGTTGGATGACAGAAAACTATAAAAAAGCACTACAGCAGCTTAAAAATCTCCAAAGATAAGCAGCAATTATACCTATTTGTGCATAGTCCTCCTACTGTAATAGCAATGCAAAAACGCTTCAAAAGTTCTCTTACCTTGTATCTCAGCAAAATTTATCTCTATTCTCTGCAAATGTGCCTAGTTATTTATACCGATCACTTTTATAAATTCTCTACTATAATTAAACTCTTTATTTCAAAAAGCTAGAAAAACAACGTTAGCATTAGCAAATAAGAGAATTTGAGATTTTTGCTAACTATTATTTTTAAATAAAGCCATCTTTTCTTTTATATAGCGCAAAATGCGATTAAACGTCATTTCATCTATTTATGATTTTCTATACCTAAAGATAGAGGGTATATATATTACCATTTATAAATCAGTTTTGACACATCTCTGTAGGCATTTAAAATTATAATTTCAGGCGACAGGGTAAAAAATACATTCTGCCAAACCCCTATAAATTAACAATTTCAAGCAACATTATTAAATAGCAGCAAAAGATAAATATCGTTGCAGATCTCTAGCGACAAAAGCGCCAAATTTATATATAGTCCGTATTTACAGAAAAGTTAGCTTGCTACATATAGCCTAATAAAAAATTAAATTTATGGATGATACAAATAAACAAAAATAGTTAAGAAGCCGATAAAAATCTTTTATATCTGCGAGTGATTACATATTTGAATGACAGCTAAAATTGCTGTTTTTCTGCGAGTTATTACGGATTTTTTATGGCAACATGAGTTGGTAGTCTGTTAAGTGTTCATCAGCAAATGTTGATTGAACACGCAAGAATCAAAGGTTAGATTTGAGCCTTTTATTAATACCCTTTTTACTTGGCTCCCATCTTAAATTCTCTTGCAGCTCAAGCTATTAGCTCTTAGCGAGCAGTCAGGGTTTAGCAGTCAGTTTTTAACTGGCGATATAGATAAAAGATTTTTGTCTACTAGCTGAAACCCGATCACTGATAGCTAACTACTAATCGCTTAAATGACGTTTACCAATAGGTTCATGAATCAAAGATTTTGGATTAGCCTTCCTGCTGCCCTGTTAGCAATTCTGGGTACAACATTTTCTAGTTACGCCCAACCCCAGACAGCATTTGACAGTCATTCAGAAGCATTAACCCAAGCAGAGATTTCAGGAAAAACCCCAAAAGTCGAACTCGAAAATAGCGATTCTGATCGCAACAAAGGTTATAAAAAAAGCAAGCGCTCCTCATCTGGAAGTGGTATGGCTTCCTGGTATGGTGCAGGCCCAGGATATACAGCAGCCCACCGTACTTTACCTTTTGGCACCCGTGTACGGGTAACCAACCTCAACAATAATCGTTCCGTAGTAGTCAAAATCAACGATCGCGGCCCATTTATCGCGGGTCGGGTTATCGACGTTTCAGGTGCTGCTGCCAGTGTTTTAGGAATCAGATCTTCAGGCGTAGCACCAGTAAGTTTACAGGTTTTAGGTTCATAGTAATTCACCTATTTTGAATAGCCTAAGCCTTGTAGAGACGTACTATGGTACGTCTCTACATTCCCATAAGAAGAGATGTCTAATGCGTAAACCAAGAGGAATTTAAGCCCCAAGGTAGTTTATTGCTGGCTTGAGATGAATTTAAGCTAAGACCTGTAAATTAAAGCTTTTTAGGAAAATTCTTATGAGCGATCAGCCAATTCCTGGTCAAGCATTAAGCACGGATGAACCAATTGATAAAAACGATCCACATTTGGCGGAGATTCTTGACAAAATCAAACATCCTCCATCAATTAATGAAACTTTAATGGCACAAAGTAAAGACGAGCTAACTAGCAACCCAACAGTAGTGCCTGAAATGATTAACGAATCAGGAGATTTAAGAGGCGATTTGAAGCGGGACGAATAAGTGCGTCTTTGCTGGTAAGGATACAATGCAATCAAGGCGGATTTTTGTCTGCTTATCCTACTGTCAGTTATAGCAACCGCTTTCGTCGGCTCTTGACAAAATCAATCCTGAAACCATTGAAAACATTGGCGCATGATTAAAGCTGACGATGCAGTAGGCGCTCTGCCCCGTGGCGAAGCCTAAGCTGACTGCTGACTGCTGACCGCTATAAATCAGACTATGCTGCCTGTCATTTACTCAGATGAGTTTCTCAATCATAAAACTGGTCGATTTCACCCAGAAAGACCAGAACGCTTAACGGCAATTGTAGAGGCATTAAAAGCTGCTCCTTGGGCAGATCAAATTGAGTGGCAGATACCGACGCCATTTGTAAAAAGACAAGTGATGCCTCTGCTACAACAAGTACATACCCAAAGTTACATTGAGACTGTTGCACGCATAGCTCAAGAAGGCGGCGGTAGTTTAGATGCTGATACCCCAGTCTCTCCTCAAAGTTATGATATTGCCCTACTTGCAATTAGTGCTTGGTTAGATGGCGTTGACCGTGTTTTAGGAAGTAATCACCCAGCTTTTGTCCTTGCTCGTCCACCTGGACATCATGCTGAACGTAATACTGGCATGGGATTTTGTCTATTTTCTAATGCCGCGATCGCAGCTTACTACGCGCTAGAACAGCAAGGGATCAACCGAGTTGCTATTCTTGACTGGGATGTGCATCATGGCAATGGTACACAAGCAATCGTTGAAAGTGATCCCCGCATCGCTTACTGTTCTTTACACCAATATCCTTGTTATCCTGGTACAGGCAAAGCAAATGAGCAAGGACAACACCATAACGTCCTGAATTTGCCCCTCTCCCCTGGTAGCACTATAGAGGTGTATCAACCTCTGTTTGAACAGAAAATCATCCCGTTTTTCCAAAATTTTCAGCCAGATTTGTTAATTGTCAGTGCAGGTTACGATGCTACTGCGGCTGATCCCTTAGCTGGAATGGCTTTGCAACCCGAAGATTACGGACTATTTACTGAGTATTGTTTACAGTTAACTCGTCGGATTTTGTTTGGTTTGGAAGGTGGCTATGACCTCAATTCCCTTGCTCAGTCAGTATTACAAACGATTAAGCCTTGCTTGGTTTAACCATACTCATCATGCTCAACTGTTTTCTACGGCTTGAGGTGTAGCTAAAATATCTATCCCCGTGTAAATACAGGGGTAACATTTTGTTACAAAAATAGATATAGTGATATCTCGGTGGAAGTGAACGATAAGTTCATGGATGATTAGAAACAGATTAGCAACAGCCTTACGCTGGGAAGATGAAGCAATGACCACCTACATGACTTTAGAAACAGCACTACGAATCGTTGAAAATAGCTTTTTGGTAAGTGCGATCGCGCTAATAGCAGTTTCCTATATCGGTTTAGCAATCATTGACACACTGGAAAAATCTCAAGGGCATTCTCCTAAAGCCAAATGGTTCTCCTAAGTCAACTGGTTTTTGTAACAGTAGTAGAATAATTTAATTCATTAACGCGCTAGATACCTATCCGAAAAGTGGTTGCATTCATATTTTTAACCACAGATAGACACTCCTAGTAATATAGATATTTAGTCATCTAATCGCGGATTTTTCGGATAGGCACTATGTATACGGTTTCGCCTCGTCACTACAAAACCTGCTGTAACCTCTAAAACTTCAGGTGGCGATCGCACTTATTTATAAATCTGGATTTCAATGCGTTCAGCTTAAAACGCATCAACAAAAGTTTTGAAACCCTCAGTCGCGGCTTTGATCTTAATAGCTGCGCTTTTTTTATAGATAAAATAACAGGGCAGATTGCACATAATGTATAGATGTTGTATGCAACGTCTCTACTCCTCACCCAATTAAACTGTGGATATTTCTGTCTTAGTCAAAACATTTGTAGCTGTGTTTGTCCTTGCTGATGCAATAGGTAATTTACCCATTGTGATGGTTCTGACTAAAGGCATGGAACCAGAACAAAAAAGCGGTGTTGTAGATAGAGCTACTTTAGTAGCTACAGCAGTACTGCTACTATTCGCTTTTACGGGTCAATGGATTCTGAAATACTTAGATATCAGTATGGGTTCTTTGCGGGTAGCTGGAGGACTACTGCTGTTGATTGTTGCTTTAAAAATGCTGGAAGGAGAATTAGATACACCCGTTGTAGAGCAGCAGCGAGATGTGGCAATTACTCCCTTAGCTTTGCCGTTGTTGGCTGGGCCAGGAACACTAACTACAGTGATGCTATTGATGTCTGAATCTCCTGATCCTTATGCTCATTTAAGCGTAGCGATCGGAATTGTATCGGCAATGTTTGTGAGTTGGTTGATTATACGTCTGTCAGACCAAGTTGACAAATTGATTGGTCAATCTGGCGCAGTTATTATCACCAAGTTGTTAGGTTTTTTGTTAGCCGCGTTAGCAGTAGAAATCAGCAGTGCTGGTATTCGTGAATTGTTTCTTAGCTAGCCAGGTTGTGAGTAAAGGCGAGCGCAATTTTTAAGCGAGTAACAAAACTAAAGGTAGAACCCCACCCCCTAACCCCCTCGCCGTTGACGGGGAGGGGGAAATTCTCAGTTTTATATTTAGAAACTCTTGTAGAGACGCGAAATTATGCGCTACGCGCACGCGTCTCTACACTCTTTAAGGAACATCGATCGCAATTAAAGCATTTTCCGGTAAATAACTACGGAAACAGCCATCATCAGACAAAACCAAAATCATTTGCAAAGGATAATCTGGTTGAATATGTAAATCTGCCCAAGGTACAGCCACTTCCAAGCAACTATCAACAGCTACTTGAGCGCGACTTAAACGCGGATGCCATTGCCAATTTTCCCCAGCTTCTTGAAACTGAATTGATTGCGTCAGCAAATTAATTCCTAGTTGGTGGTGGAATTGATAATTCAGAGGCGCTTCATGCGGCACATCTGCCAGTGGGATTGGGCTATTGTGCATCGTTTTTTCAGGATAGAACCACAGCAAATTTAACTCTGAAGGGCAATCAACGCCCGGTTTAATGCCACTTTTAAAATCTAACCGTAGATAGAAATTAAGGTGATCCACACCATACCAAAGGCGTTGAATGGTGCTGCTTTGGTGCATAGTACCCCGCGACCCACCAATTTCAATCCGACCAGCTTGATCCCAATCCTGTTCATCTCCGCGTCCATCTATGATGGGATGAATAAAACTTTCGGGTCTGCGATCGCTACGTGCCTGATGAATCTCTACATATTGCTTTAATTCTGGCGGAATTGGCTCATTTAACGCCTGATATATGGCGCTGAGATGTTCGCGGAATAACTCATCAAAAACCGCATCTTGGTTAGAAGAATGACCTTCACCAAACCACCAAAACCAATCAGAACCCTCTGCTGCATACAAAGCTTCCCAAGCTTCAGGATTATTTTCTTCTGTTGCTTCAGGATGGTTTGCTAAAACTTGCCTTGCTTTTCCTAATAAATCCCAAGCTTTATTTTTAGCAGGATCGCCGATCCAAGTTGTAAGGCTGCCATCTACCCAAGAACCTGTATGTAGTTTGTCTGCGGGTAATGTTTCGGTTGCTGGGAACTGATCTAAAAATTCAGAAACAGTCACCAGTTTAATTTCTTTATGGTCGCTGAGAGTTTGATAAAGGTTTTCGAGGAAGGGTTTGCCGTCTTGATAGTAGTGTTCCCAGCAATTTTCACCATCTAAAGCAATTGTGACTAACCAAGGATTTTCGATGGTAGTACCACCGCCTGGTTGTCTGTGTTTGAGGGTACGTGCGATCGCTTCTAAGTGTCCCACTAAATCACTTGCTGCCCGCTTTGGTTCCATTGAACCATAGCTAAACCCAATTAAATCTGATAAACGGTGGTCGCGGAACACCATCGCCAAATCACCATGCTCAGTTTCCAGACGATAAGGGCGATATAATAACTCTGGTTCCAAAACATTTCCAGCGCCATCACGTTGAAAGAAGCGCTTGAGAGTAGAACCCAGAATTGCCTCATCAGAACACAGCCACTTAAAGCCTTGTTGGGCAACATAAGGCAAGATTGCAGGACTAACAGCTTGTTCCGAAGGCCATAAACCACGAGGCGTTACCCCAAAGCGGTCTTTATACATATACCAAGCTTTATTTAAGTGCCTGGGAATATCCTCTGCCCATTGAAAACGATGCTGTGGCAAAGTCATATTTGGGATTGCCACCCGACCAACATTTGTATCTGCCAATAAAGGCAATATTGGGTGAGTATAGGGAGTTGTAGTTACTTCTAGCTGCCCAGATTCTTGCATTTTGCGGTGCTGGGGAATAATGCGACTCAGGATTTCTCTCTGTTTAGAGTAAATCCGTTGGCGATCGCTCAACGTAAAACCCTTCCCTTGCTGCAACCATTGAGCAATTTCTGGATCATCCCAAAACAAAGGATCAAACCAAGCTAGATTGTGCCATGCCAGCAAATCGCTATAATCTTGCGGAGTCCAATTTTCCAAGCACCAATCAATTCCTTTATCCTGGCGTTGCTGATATAATTCGCCATAACGCGGATGCGGGTCAATCAGGGTGTGGTGATTTGCATCAAAAAAATGCTCAATGATAAATTGGTGTTGTTCGGCTCCTAGCTGTTCAGTTGGTGTTAACGCCACAGTTAGATAAGGATCTAATGCCGTACCTGCAATGTAATCTTCTAGTTGTAAAATCAGCGACGGCACTAAGTTAACCGTTTGATGTAACTTAGGATAGCGTTCCAACAGCAGGATTAAATCCAAATAATCTTTAGTGCCGTGCAAACGTACCCAAGGCAAACGGTACTTCCCAGGAGAAACAGAAACACTGTCACGGCATTTGTATAAAGGCTGATGCTGATGCCAGATGAAAGCGACGTATAAGGGATGAGGCATATAAATAGCAGAACTAAAGACTGAGCAGTGAGTAGTTAAATTGGTCAGTCTTCAGTCTAAGGTTTTTGGTTTGGGGAAAAAGTACCTAAAGTTTTAAACTATAAAGACTTAACAAAAGGGTTATAAAAAAATTCTCTCCTAAGTTGGGCATAGCATAAAATAAGACACCCCAAGGGTGTCTTAAATACTTACTTCTGAAATTAATAAACTTGCTCAACCTCAGCAATTTCAGGAATAAACTCAAGCAAACGTCGCTCAATTCCCATTTTCAGTGTCATAGCTGAACTTGGGCAAGAACCACAAGCCCCCTGTAGCCGTAGTTTGACGATTGGGCCATCTATCTCTACCAGTTCAACATTTCCACCATCAGACATTAAGTAAGGACGCAAATCGTCCAAAACTTTTTCTACATTTTCAGTAGTTAATTCCATTGTTTGTGTTGCGGACATCATTGACCTCTAAAAAGTGGGATTGTGCTACTAAGCAGGCAGCTATATTGATCCTAGTTCACCTGCAAAAGAAAAGGGTGTGGTCAAAACCTATTGGTTGCTACCAGCAGGGGAGGCTGGGGAGGCTAAACAACTGCTGGTTCTAGCAGCTTGACATTTTTATAGTTAAACTCGGTCGTAGTCTGCTGACCTTGCTCAGTAGAATGCACTACTTGACGATTCATCACATAATAATCGCCCATCTGCTCGTAACTATCCTCAAACTTTAATTCTTTAATCAATTCATTTGTCTGAGGATTACGGAAGATAACATCATAGCCAGTTGACACATAACCTTTGCCTGTATCCAAGCTTTCCTTGGTATCAATTACAAAAGCCATGCGACCCATAACCCGACTAACTTGGCAAATTTCCTTACCCCTAATTTTATAGTTAGAACCCATCGCGTCGCCTTTGACGAGGATTTCTAAAGCACCTGTATCGTCTTGGTTGCCCAAACTAAACTCATTTTTACCATGAGCTTTTTCAAAAAATGACCGTTTGCGGTGGGTGACTACATCCCTGAGTTGGGTATATATACTTTCTTGGACAGTTTCATCTGCAATACCTGTAACTTCCACGCTCAAGTCTTTGTTGATGCGAATTTTACCTGTGTAAACTTCCTCACCTTGCTTGAGTTCTATATCTGCACTGTAACCAGGAAAGTTTTCGTCCCAAGTGTAGCGGTTTTCGTAGGCAACCTGAAATAAATCACGGGCGTTTTTTTGTTCTGTCATGATATCTTGATAAAATCTACTTCTTGTTTAGTTTAAAAAGCTTTGCGGTTTTAATGGTAGTAAACAGCAAATTTTGATCTGGTGAGAGGTTACTGTTGAGTGAATTAATCGTTCCATTCGCCTCTAGGCGGTACAGGCGGGTTGCGGGGTAGTGAACGGGTCAATTCTTCGTCTTGATTTGTTTCACCCCTAAGCCACTGTCTAACGGCTGTTTCAATCACCTTACTAGGATCATTAGTCAGGTGTTTGATTTGATTTAAAAGTTCTGGATCTAGACGGATAGAAATTTCTGTCTTGTCAGTCGCAGACTGGGGAGATAAAGTGCGGTCGTTCATAGGTACTAAATTTTAGGAAAATTTTAAATAGCAATTAGGGGTGCGGTGATTTGCAGGGCGGTTGATGCAGTTGACTGGACATGGATAATTCCAGAATAGTTGATCTAGGGCTAACAGTGCTATTAAGTTAAGTAGCTGGGTGGAAATAAACGCTCTTCATGGAGGCTGGTCATTGGTCATCGACAACGTTACTGCAATTAATAGGTAACTTCCTGCTACTATCTGCGGATAGACAACAGAAACATTAAAATACATTAAGCATAGTCAAATTTTTATTGCTGCTCAGTATAGTGCTGGTCTTTATATCTTATGACTGACGTTCCCGTTTCTCGTATTCGTAATTTTTGCATCATTGCCCACATTGATCACGGAAAATCGACATTAGCAGACCGACTCTTACAATCGACAGGGACGGTAAAAGACCGTGAAATGAAGGAACAGTTCCTCGACAACATGGACTTGGAACGGGAACGTGGGATAACAATTAAGCTGCAAGCTGCGCGGATGAACTACACAGCTGCAGATGGCGAACAGTACGTTCTCAACTTGATTGATACCCCTGGACACGTAGATTTCTCTTATGAGGTCTCGCGCAGTCTGGCCGCGTGTGAAGGGGCGCTGTTAGTAGTAGATGCTTCCCAAGGGGTTGAAGCGCAAACTCTGGCTAATGTTTATCTTGCCCTTAATCATAATCTAGAGATTATCCCAGTTCTTAACAAAATAGATTTACCAGGCGCTGAACCAGAGCGAGTTAAATCTGAGATTGAGGAAATTATTGGACTTGATTGTAGTGGTGCAATTTTGGCTTCTGCAAAAGAAGGCATAGGGATTAATGAAATTCTCGAATCTATTGTTCACCTAGTCCCGCCGCCAAGCGATACAGTTGCTCAACCCTTACGGGCATTGATTTTTGATAGTTACTACGATAGCTATCGTGGTGTGGTTGTGTACTTCCGTGTGATGGATGGGACAGTCAAAAAAGGCGATCGCATCCGCCTCATGGCTACTGGTAAAGAATGCCAGATTGATGAATTAGGTGTACTCTCACCTACCCAGGTACAACTAGATGAACTTCATGCAGGTGAAGTAGGTTATCTCGCTGCGGCAATTAAAGCTGTTGGAGATGCCCGTGTTGGCGACACATTTACTCTTGTTAATGCGCCAGCAACAGAAGCTTTACCTGGTTACACCGAAGCTAAACCAATGGTATTTTGCGGCTTGTTCCCCACAGATGCCGATCAATACCCAGATTTGCGAGAAGCACTGGAGAAACTCAGGCTGAATGATGCCGCACTCAACTATGAGCCAGAAACCTCTAGCGCCATGGGATTTGGTTTCCGGTGTGGTTTCTTAGGCTTGCTGCACATGGAAATTGTCCAAGAGCGGTTAGAGCGAGAATACAATCTTGATTTAATTACTACTGCTCCTTCTGTGGTTTATCGGGTAACAACTAATAAAGGAGAAGTAGTATTCGTTGATAATCCTAGTCACTTGCCAGATCCTCAACACCGAGAAAAAATTGAAGAACCTTATGTCAAAGTAGAGATGATTACGCCAGAAGAGTACGTCGGTACTTTGATGGAATTGTGTCAAAATCGGCGGGGCGTTTTCACAGACATAAAGTATTTAACCCAAGGGCGGACAACCTTAACTTATGAGTTACCACTAGCGGAAGTAGTGACAGACTTTTTTGACCAGATGAAATCTCGCACACGCGGTTACGCCAGCATGGAATATCAAATAATTGGCTATCGCGAGAATACTCTGGTTAAATTAGACATCATGATTAATGGTGATCCAGTCGATGCTTTAGCAATGATTGTTCATCGGGATAAAGCCTATAATGTTGGTCGGGCAATGGCAGAAAAATTAAAAGAATTAATTCCACGCCATCAATTTAAAGTACCGATTCAAGCAGCTATTGGTAGTAAGGTGATTGCTAGCGAACAAATTCCGGCATTAAGAAAGGATGTGTTAGCAAAATGTTACGGCGGAGACATTTCCCGAAAGAAAAAATTATTGCAGAAGCAAGCCAAGGGTAAGAAGCGGATGAAGTCTGTAGGTACGGTTGACGTGCCTCAAGAAGCATTTATGGCGGTACTACGTCTGGATCAGGAATAATTTTTATAACCACAAAACGCCCCAGAATATAATTTTGGGGCTACTCAAAATAAATCAGGACTTACGTAGGTTGAAAGAGTTAAATAGTACCAAAATGCTGATGATTTAAGAATTTTTCCCATTCACCAATCACCAGTTCCCAGTCCCCAAACCCTGGATTTTTGGTAAAAATGCGTAATTCCTGTAAATATTGGGTGCGTAGCTTGTCAATATTTTTCTAAGGAATGGGAAAAATATATTTGTGCTAGACAGCGCAGCAGTCTAAGGTTAATTTGGAATACCAATTCACACATCAGTCAATTTTAAAATAATGCGAATTTTAGTTACAGGTGGAGCAGGTTTCATTGGTTCCCATTTGATTGATCGCTTAATGGCAGAAAATCATGAAGTTATTTGCTTAGATAACTTTTACACTGGTAGCAAGCGCAATATTCTCAAGTGGTTGGATAATCCTTACTTTGAATTAATCCGCCACGACATTACTGAACCAATTCGACTAGAAGTAGATCAAATTTATCATCTAGCCTGCCCTGCTTCTCCTGTTCACTACCAATACAACCCAGTTAAAACTGTTAAAACTAATGTTATTGGTACGCTAAATATGTTGGGTTTAGCCAAGCGTGTGAAGGCGAGATTTTTGCTTGCTTCTACATCTGAAGTTTATGGCGATCCAGATGTGCATCCCCAACCAGAAGAATATCGCGGAAATGTTAATCCAATCGGCATTCGTGCTTGTTACGACGAAGGGAAGCGAATTGCAGAAACGCTTTCATTTGACTACCATCGCCAAAATAATGTAGATATCCGTGTAGCTCGCATATTCAATACTTATGGTGCGCGGATGTTGGAAAATGACGGGCGCGTAGTTAGTAATTTTGTGGCTCAGGCGTTACGAGGAATACCTTTAACTGTATACGGTGAGGGTTCGCAAACTCGCAGTTTTTGCTATGCTTTTGATTTGGTAGATGGCTTAATCCGGTTAATGAATGGTGAGCATATTGGCCCAATAAATTTGGGAAACCCAGATGAATATACTATTTTAGAACTGGCGCAAAAAATTCAACAGATGATTAATCCTGATGCGGAAATCATTTTTAAACCGCTACCACAAGATGATCCTCGTCAGCGACAACCAGATATTACAAAAGCGAAAAGTTTGTTGGGTTGGCAACCTACTATTCCTTTAGAAGAAGGGTTAAAACTAACAATAGATGATTTTCGCGATCGCTTGGGATTAACCCACCCGCAGCTTACTGCATCGACATAGATTCAATTAACCATACAGGGAAGGTATCTTCCCTTATTCCCAACTTATCTTATATTTTAAGGATTTTACCCCATGCGTGTTTGTGTTATTGGTACTGGCTACGTTGGCTTAGTAACTGGGGCTTGCCTTGCTCATATTGGACATCATGTTATCTGTGTTGATAATAATGAAGAAAAAGTCAAATTAATGAAGGCTGGACATTCCCCAATCTACGAACCAGGATTGTCAGAAATTATGCAATCTGCTATTAGTGCAGGTAAACTTGAATTTACTTCAGATTTGGCTGCTGGGGTGGCGCATGGGGAAATTTTATTTATTGCTGTAGGAACGCCTGCTTTACCAAATGGTGAAAGTGATACCCGCTATGTTGAAGCAGTGGCGCGTGGGATTGGTGAGCATTTAGATCACAGCTATAAGGTAATTGTAAATAAATCTACTGTACCGATTGGATCGGGTGATTGGGTGCGAATGATTGTGCTTGATGGTGTTTTAGAACGGCAAAAGTCTTTAGTGGGTGCAGGTGGCGTTGCTTTGGATGAGAAGGTGGCAGAAATTGCTGCCGACTTTGATGTAGTTAGTAATCCAGAGTTTTTGCGTGAAGGTTCAGCTATTTACGACACTTTTAATCCAGACCGGATTGTGTTGGGTAGTAATAACAACAGAGCGATCGCCATGATGCAAGAACTCTATACACCTATTGTCGAGCGTCAGTACGCAGAAGACAAGTCTTTAGCGCCAATACCAGTAGTGGTGACAGACATTAATTCTGCTGAGATGGTTAAATATGCGGCGAATGCTTTTTTAGCTACTAAAATTAGTTTTATTAATGAAATAGCTAATATCTGCGATCGCGTTGGTGCTGATGTTACCCAAGTTGCTCAAGGAATTGGTCTTGACTCTCGCATCGGTAGTAAATTCTTGCACGCAGGTATTGGTTGGGGTGGTTCATGTTTCCCTAAAGATGTCTCTGCTTTAATTCATACAGCCGATGACTATGGCTATGAAACTCATCTGTTAAAAGCTGCTGTTAATGTTAACCAACGCCAGCGTTTAATTGCTGTTGAAAAACTTCAGCAAGTTCTAAAAATTCTCAAAGGTAAAACTGTTGGATTACTGGGACTAACCTTTAAGCCAGATACCGATGATATGCGTGATGCACCCGCACTCAATATTATTGAACATCTCAACCGTTTAGGAGCGAAAGTCAAAGCTTACGATCCCATTGCATCTCAAAGTGGAATGCGTCACGGTTTGGGCGGTGTGATGGTAGAAACTGATCCAGAACGCTTGGCTGATGGCTGCGATGCTTTGGTACTGGTGACAGAATGGCAGCAATTTCGGCAGTTAGACTATCAAAAAATGGCTACTTTAATGAATAATCCTGTGATGATTGATGGTCGTAACTTCCTTGATCGCGAAAAATTAGAAAGTGTTGGTTTCCGTTATGTGGGAATTGGTCGCTAGATCAATTAATAATTACCAATTAAGTATGTGGGCATAAATAAATGGCAGGAATGGTTTTCACTCTTGAGCCATTCACCAGTCCACAGTAAAGAGTGATGGCTCTTTAACGTTTAATTTTACCCACATACTTACATTGTTAGTAATAAATCTTTGAGTTGTTTCTGGTATAGAAGTCGCTTCGAGATATAACAGAGTTGCTTCTTTCAAATTTTTAACTTATTTTGCAAGTTATTGAGTAGGATTTTTAGTACTCAAATAAGCGATAAAACAAGAAATAATAAATCCTGTAAAAAATATGGGTGAAGATTTTTTCCAATCAAAAACACCTCCACCAACTTTGAAGGCAACTATTGCTACACAAATGAGAAATGAAATAAATACAAACGTAATTACAACACCCTCAAAAAAGCTGTAATTATTTTTATTACTCATTGCTTAAATTTTGCCTGAATTATGGTGAACATCAACGATAAAACATTATATTTTAGTCAGATCAGTGATGACTAGGTAGAAGTGATTACACTTTAAGAAAACACCTTTTTTTATATATGGGTAGTGTGGGCATCTGTCCCCCATGATGATTAAGAAAGCAAAATGCTCCCACTACGCACGCACTATAGCTGATCGATGAATGCTTACTAATATACAGTGAAAGAATTGACAACTTGCTTTAAGAGCGATCGCACTTTTTGCCAGCGCTTTTCGGTAGTTGAAGCGTTGAAGGTATAAAGCTTACCTCGGTTGATGGCAACACTGGCTAAGTTGTGTCGTTCTTGATTGGGAAGTTTAACCGCATATTCCAGCATATAATAATTTTTAGCCCCAACTTCACGGGCTTCGGCATTAACTAATTCTGCTGTGCGTCCAGAGTCAGGGGGTGCGATCGCGCTTTTTCCCAGTTTATAACCAACTTCCCCAGGCGTACCTAAATCAGTCAGGGATTTGTCCCTAGATACTGGGCTAATTACCACACTGATATTTTCACTCGGCTCGATAATATCGTGGAAAACAATATCTGCGCCATTATTTACCTTGACAGCAACCCAGCCATTCGGATAGAAAAATCTATAGCTGTCAGATGTATCTTCATATCTTTTAAATCCGTTGGCACTTGCAGGGCTAATACCCACTTGCAGACTTAAACTAAATACCAGCAGTAAAATTACGGCAATTCGTTTGAGCATTTGCCTTTTCCTTAAAAACCTTGGAGCGATCAGATTAATCATTCTCTCACGGCTAGACTACCTGAAAGCTGTAATATTATTGATTGTTGGCTAGTTTTTTATAGCAGTACCTCTGTCAGCTATCAGATGATAGCTACGCCACGACGCAGAGTGCCTACAGCTTTAATCATGCGCCAATGTTCCCAAGAGTTTCATAAATATTGAATGTCCTAACCTATCCGGCTATAGCTATAAGTTAACTTACTCGTTATGGTGTTTCCTACCAGACTTCGATTAGAGCATTAAGATAATTAACAGCTACCGTCTAATTTACTAGCTATGAAGAGTAGTGATCTAAATATTGTGATTGCACAACACCCAAAAACCAGCAAAATCCAGCAGAAAACGATTTTTGGGGCTTTGGCATGGATGCCTTTTGCCTTGATACTAGGTGGAATGACACCAATGCAGGCACAACTGCCAATTCAGTTCCCAATGGTAGTGGCGCAAGCAAAGCCCCAGATCAGTGCTGTAGATTTATATAATCGCGGTGTCGATCAGCTAGAAAATGGGGACTACAAGGCAGCGATCGCACTTTTTGACCAAGCGCTCAAAATAAATTCCCAAGATGCCGATGCTTTCTATAACCGCGCTTATGCCTACAGTTTATTAGGCAGTTACTCAGAAGCAATCAAAGATTACACCCAAGCTATTAACCTTAAGCCTGACTTCGGCGATGCTTATTCTAACCGTGCTTATGCCTACTATGTTGCAGGTAATTATCAAGCAGCGATCGCCGATTGTACACAAGCAATTCGCATTAATCCCAAAAATGCTGATGCCTATATTTACAAAGGCAATGCTTATGATGATTTAGGAGAACATCTTGCTGCAATTGAAAATTATAATCAAGCTTTAACAATTGACCCAAAAAACGCTAAAGCTTACTATAATCGGGCTTTAGGCTACAATCGCCAAAAAAACCATCTTAAAGCAATTGAGGATTATACTCAGTCAGTACGTCTCGATAGCGGTTTTGCAGAAGCCTACTATAACCGAGGTGTTAGTAGCTTGCAATTGGGAAAAAAGTCAGAAGCAATAGAAGATCTTCGCAAAGCAGCAGATATTTATCTTAGCCAGAAAAAGACCCAAAATTATCAAAGTGCGATCGCGTTAGTCAAACAGCTTCAGCAAACTCAATGATTTAGAATTTACGCTAACCGTCGAATCCGCAATGCAGGGGACAGAGGGGTATTTAGATAATAATATTCCCTCCTCATTCCTCCCGCCTCTCTTCTCACTCCTCATTCCTCCCTCCTCTCAGTCCTATGATTATCATCGTTATGGGAGTCACTGGTAGTGGTAAAACTACCATTGGTAAGCAACTTGCAGCTTTACTCAACTGGGACTTTTGTGATGCCGACTCTTTCCACTCACTAGCAAATATTAAGAAAATGAGCCACGGTATTCCTCTAAGCGATACAGATCGGATACCGTGGTTGTTATCACTGCAACAAGCCATTGACAGTTGGTTGCAGGAGGGGAAAAATATTGTATTAGCCTGTTCTGGATTGAAAGCTACCTATCGTCAAATTCTGTTGCGTGATCCGCCAAGTGTGTGTCTAGTTTACCTGAAAGGTAGCTTTGAGCTAATTAATCAGCGACTTAGCAACCGCAAAAATCACTTTATGAATCAAGAGTTACTCCAAAGTCAGTTTGATGCTTTGGAAGAACCAACATTAGAGGAAAGTATTTGGGTGGATATATCACAACCGCCAACAGTTTTAGCCCAGCAAATCATCGACAAGCTGCAAGTATCACATTAAATTTACTTAAAAACTTATAAATTTAATTATGTATGTAGATCCGCAAAAAATCACCGCAGAAAAATCCAGTATGCTGCATTCATCTAATCGGATGCTAGAAACTATACTGCGCGATCGCTATAAAATTCTTAAACAGTTAGGAAGCAGACAATTTTGCGATACTTATTTAGCTAAAGACGAGGATCTACCAGAACAACCTTTTTGCGTTGTTAAACAACTTAGTCCAAAAGATCTCGATCCTTTATTTTGGCCAACTGCTAAAAGATTATTTACTACTGAAGCTGAAGTATTACATCGTTTGGGTAAACACGATCAAATTCCCCAACTTTTAGCTTTATTTAAAGAAAATCAAGAATTTTATTTAGTTGAAGAGTTTATAGAAGGTAACGACTTAAGCGAAGAAATATCTGTAGGTAAACAGTGGAACGAGGAACAAGTTATTGTATTTCTTTACGAGATTTTAGGAATATTAGCTTTTGTTCATCAAAATCATGTCATTCACAGGGATATCAAGCCATCAAATTTAATTAGACGAAAAAAAGATGGCAAGATTGTTATAATTGATTTTGGTGCAGCAAAACAAATTCCCACAGATATTGCTACTTTCAAAGGGCAGACAAGCTTCACCGTAGCTATTGGTACTCCTGGTTATGTAGCCAACGAACAAGCCAATGGTAATCCCAAATTTAATAGTGATATTTATGCTACCGGAATAATTGCTATTCAGGCACTCACAGGAATACATCCTTTACCAAAAGATACAACAACGAATGAAATAATCTGGCGAAACCAAATTAATATCAACCCGGAATTAGCAGACATTTTAGATAAAATGGTACGTTACGACTTTCAAGAACGCTACCAATCAGCAGATGAAGTTTTGCAAGCAATTAAAAGTGTATTTGATCAAAAAATCTCTTCATCTTTAGTCGTTTCCCCTCCAGTATTACCATTAGCACCTGTTCCAAGCACACAATCACAAGTAAATAAATGGTCGCGAGGTGATTTAATCGCGGCTTCAGCACTGTTTTTTGCCTTGTTAGCATTTCTTTCTACATTAATTCAGTTACCAATATTTATTAAAATCTTAAAAGAAAATCAAGCAACAAATATAGCTAACCAACAACCTCAAACCCAGCTTGATACTAATTGGATTGATTATCACAATATAGAGCAAGGTATTAAAATTAAATATCCCGCAAACTGGGAAAGACAAGACATACAAAACCCTGTAACAGCAGAGGTAGTAATATTTCTTCCTGCTCAAGAAAGCGAGAATAATATATTCCCTACCAAGCTAGTTATTAAAGTTGAAGATTTATCAAAACGACCGATGACATTAGATGAATATACAAATTCAGTTATTTGGGAAATTAGGCAATTTCTGCAAGAGGCTAACATTATTAAATCTAGTTCAGCTACCTTAGCACATCGACCTGCCCATAAAATTGTTTACAGTGGAAAATATCAACAGTCAGAATTAGTTACTAACATGGAAGTATGGGCTTTAAAAAGTAATAAAGTTTACATTATTACTTATTCAGCCGATTCAAAAAAATATTCAGAGTCATTAGAAACCGCTAAACAAATGATTAAATCTTTTGAAATTGATTAAAATATTTAGCATATAAAAAAATAATTCCAAGTTTTAATTGCTGTTCAATGTATACAAATAACTGCAATTGAAATATAGTTTTTAATCATTAAAAAACTATCGTCAGTACAATCAACTCAAGTAGTTATTAAACTTTTATCAAAAAAATATTTTACAACTAAAAATAATAAATAATGTTAGGAACAACTATTAGAGAGCGATACAAAATTATTAAATACTTGGGCGGTAGTGGTTTAAGTGAAACTTATCTTGCAAAAGATATTTATTTACCTAAGAACTGCTACTGTGTAATCAAGCAAATTAATTATAGATTTGATAGTTCGTTTACTACAGAGGCAGCAAAATCTCGTTTAAAGAATCAAGCGAAAATACTTTATAGTTTAGGTAAACATGACAAAATCCCCAGATTATTAGCTGACTTTGAAGAAAATAATAAATTTTATTTAGTTTATGAATTTCTTGAGGACTTACACAATCGTAAATACCGATTTAGAACTTATATAAATAAACATATAAAAAGTGTAGCAGCCGTAAAGATCAAGCGATCGCCTCAGTGTGAAAAAAATCAACAGTTAATTTGGGATATTAATAATCAAAAACTAGAAGTAGAGAAAGCTGCTGGCAAAATATTTAAAACTCAGCAAGTTTTTTTTAATAATTGGTCGCGCAGTGAAATAACTACCTTAATGGCGCTGTTGATTACTGTTATAGCTTGTATGACATCTTTAGCTAGATTGCCGGAATCTATAAATCTAAGTGCTAAAAATCAACAAAGAGTTGCTGTTAATCAACAGTTTTTTAGACTAACTCCTAAGTTAATAATTTATCACAATATTCAAAATGGCATCAAAATTAAATATCCTGAAAATTGGGAAAGGCAAGATATCCACAATCCGGTTACTGGTGAAGTAGCTGTATTTATACCACCAGAGGAAGGTAATTCAGCACAGTCTCAAACAAAGATAATAATTAGAATTGAGGATTTATCTAAACAACCCATGTCCTTAGATGAATATACTAATTCGTCAATTTTGGAAATAAAAAATTTTTTGAGTAATGCTAAAATTGTTGAATCAAAATCAACTACAATTGCTCAATTTCCAGCCCATTTATTAATTTATAGTGGTCTTAATGAGCCATATAGTTTACCGACCAATTTAGAAGTTTGGACGTTAAAAAATAATAAAGCTTACATTATTACCTATACATCAACATCAGCTAAATATGAGGAATTTTTAGGGATAGCCAAAGAAATGATCGAGTCTTTGGAAATTTCATAATTAGGACTTACGTAAGCCGAAAACCTAGATCCCCCTAGTCCACTTTTTAGGGGATTTAGGGAGATATCTGCGTAAGGCATGATAATTTTATTTATAAGCAATAATACATCTATTGCTAGTTTTAGCGATCGCCTCACCTATTGACAACTGAGCGAATTGACTTCAAGGCAGGAAGCTTGGGATTAGAAGTATCTGATTCAACTTCTTGTAGCAACTGCTTGAGATTAACGTAAGCTTCGCCCTCGTAGTAGAAAATCAGTGAATTTGAACTGCTACTCAATTCAATGGGTCTACCCGCCGCACGCGCCCTCAGATTTAGTAAACGTTCTAGAACTAGCTGAGAATCGCTGCCAGTTTGAAGAGTTAGAATCACTGCATTCTTAGTACACTCACCGCCTGGATAGCTAGCAAGGCACAAAACAGGGTAGCGGTTAACAATACCAGTTCTAATAAATTTTAAAGTGCCGTTGTCGCTGAACCTTTGAAACTTGGCAGAAACATCCTGACACCGACGCATAGGGGTGTAGCTGACGCGGCTGAAATTATTTGAAACCCAGCGAATCATTGGTACTTCCCCACGTGAGGTTTGAACTAAAGTCGCTGGTACATTGTTGGCTGTGCCACAAAAAAAAGTATTGCCCTCAGCATAGCTGGGTTGAGTAATAGTAGCAGTTGAAAGAAGTGCGATCGCACTTACACTTACTGCCTGTGCAAATAACCTAATTTTCATAGTAATGCTACGGTTTGCCAAAAAATCGTGTTGATTAATTAGTATTATCTGAATATTTATGCAAATTTAGGTGATTTCTTAATTACGAATTCCATAGAAATGCAGCAATATATAAATTAAATGCGTAGTGAGATCATGGCGCAAACCAACCTAACCAACTATCCCTACCCTTCAGCGCGACGAGTAATTTTAGGCAAAAGGTACGCTGTAGCAACTAGCCAATCATTGGCAACTATGGCGGGAATGGAAATATTTTTAGCTGGAGGAAATGCTGTAGATGCTGCTATTGCGACTGCTATTGCCCTGACTGTTGTTGAACCAACTTCTAACGGTATTGGTGGAGACGCTTTTGCTTTAGTTTGGGATGGCAAGTTACATGGTTTAAATGCTTCTGGTAAAAGTCCTCAGCATCTCACTATTAATCATTTTGCAGAAATAAATCAAATTCCTCAGTTTGGCTGGCTACCCGTAACAGTACCAGGAGCAGTTTCAGGTTGGCGCAGTTTGTGGGAACGTTGGGGAAAGCTACCATTTGAACAACTGTTTGTACCAGCAATTCGCTATGCCGAGGAAGGTTTTCCAGTTTCACCCGTAACAGCACAAGCTTGGCAGCAAGCGGCAAATGTATACTTACCCCTTCAGGGTGCAGAATTTGAGTATTTTAAATCAGTATTCTTCCCAAAAAACCGCGCACCAGTAGCAGGGGAAATATGGGGAAGTAAAGTTCATGCTCAAACTTTAAAAGAAATTGCTTCTACTGGTGGTGAAAGCTTTTATCAAGGTAAACTTGCAGAGCAAATGGGTAATTTTGCTGCTGATACTAATGGACTTTTAACCGCAACTGACTTAGCAGCACACCGCCCAGAATGGGTAGAACCAATTTCTACAAATTACCGCGATCTGACAGTTTGGGAATTACCCCCTAATACTCAAGGAATAGCTACTTTAATCGCTTTAAATATCTTAGAAGGTTTTGATCTTGCTCGTTATCCCCGCGAATCTGTAGAAAGTTACCATTTGCAAATTGAAGCAATGAAGTTGGCATTTGCAGACTTGCATCGCTATGTTGCTGATTTGCGCTATTTAGATGTTTCTTTAGGACAACTTTTAGATTTAACTTATGCAGCAGAACGTCGTAAGTTAATTAAAGAAAATGCGATCGCACTAGCCCAAGCAGGTTTGCCCAAAGGCGGAACTGTGTATCTAGCAACCGCAGACGAAGATTTGATGGTTTCCTTTATCCAATCTAATTACAAAGGTTTTGGCAGTGGTATTCTCATTCCTGAGACTGGTATAGCACTGCATAATCGAGGATTAGGTTTTACCCTTGAAGCGGGGCATCCCAATCAATTAAGCCCAGGTAAACGACCATTTCACACCATTATTCCTGGTTTCCTGACACAAAACAATCAACCTTTAGGGTCGTTTGGTGTAATGGGAGCATCAATGCAACCACAAGGACATTTACAAGTAGTAGTTAATCTTGCAGACTATGGCATGAATCCTCAATCAGCTTTAGATGCTCCCAGATGGCAATTTGTTGCAGGAAACACAGTGCTTTTAGAGGAAAGTGTGCGATCGCAAATTGTGCCTGAATTAGCTAGGCGAGGTCACAACGTCCAGGTTAGCACTGCACAAGGAATATTTGGAAAAGGTCAGATTATTTTTAGACAAGGAGAAGTAATTGTAGCAGCTTCAGAACCCCGCGCGGATGGTTTGGCTCTTGCTCAATAAGAGACTTTTCGTATAAGTTAAGTTTTGGATAATTAACCACAGATAAAACACAGATGGACACAGATGTCCGCATAGCGTTGTCGCAGATTACACAGATAGAATAAGGAATTTTTGCAAGATGTTTAAGATGTTTTGCCACAATTTAGCGATTTTTAAATAGCAAGTTGCTTATTTAAAAACCATGTGACTTCAGGTAGATGATTTTTTTTATCGAAAATATTACTATTATTTCCAAAAATATTGTTGGCTATATTTTAGTAAGCCTAAGTGGGGGTCAAAATGTCATGGCAAGGTTGAGAGGTAAACAGACTGATAATAGCTTACCAATTCTGATTATATCACTTTTAATTTTAGGAGCCATAGTAGTACCTTTGCAATATTCCAACGCTATTAACTTGGTTGACGGTTTTGGAGATAATCAAGAAGATAGTCCTCCTACAAATAATGTTTCTCCACAACCAAGTGTTAACCAAGACACACTTGATAAAGTAGATAAAATTGACAAATAGGGGAAAAGATGCTTAAGGGAAATGACATAATTGGTATGCCAATTGTCGCTCATGATACAGGCGAACAAATTAAAGTAGTTAAAGATTTAATTTTTGATCATAATAGCAAACTGCTCGGATTTTTAGTAGCAGAAAAAAGCTTGTTTAAAGACACGCAGGTACTACCATTACATAGTGTTAAAGTTATTGGGAGAGATGTAATTATTGCTACCTCAGAAACTGCGATCGCATCAGCGTCGCGCCTACCTGAAATTCAACAAGCTTTAGAACCAAACATTGTGATGGGAGGTACAAAAATTGTTACAGAGGAAGGATACGACCTTGGTACAATTATCGACCTTTACTTTGACAAGCAAACAGCCTTAATAGAAGGCTATGAAGTTAGGGGTGGATTATTTGCAGATCCCCAATATCAAATATCCTTTGTCCCAGCACCCCATAACCTGAAAATTGGTGATGACGTGGCATTTGTGCCGCGTGATATTGCTGAAATGATGACAGAAAGGATTACTTTAATTAATACTCCAACCACATCTTATTCAGACAATCTATCATCAGTTAAATCCAATGAAACAATTAGCTTAAACAATAACACCGAAAATATTATCACTTCAAAAGGATCATTTATAGTTTCCGAAAATCAACCCTTGCCACCTGTTGCGGAGGTATATACAACAGATGGAAGTACTAATTTAGAAGCTAAAAAAGGACTTTTAGAGACTGCAACCACAAATGGCGATCAACTTCATGCAACTGAGGAAAATAGTAATGAGCAATCACAAACTGCAATTACCCTATATAGAGTAGAACAAACTGCGGGGTTGCGTGTGCGTTGCTCTATTAAAACTCAAGAAGGCATATATGTTGCTGCCTTGGGTCAAATAGTTACCGAAAAAGTCATTGCCCGCGCCACAATGTATCAACAAGAACGGGCATTAATTGATGCAGTTTGTACAACATCTTCTAGCAGCCATTCACCTGAAGAAGTAACAAGTATTCAGTTATATGGTGGCAAAGTTACAAAAAAAACTAGAGGTAATATTAGAGAACAACTTAGTAGCCTAATCAATCACTTTCAACAACAAGGTATAGACCAAGAAGTTAAGTTAATCAAAAAAGCTGTAGGGCGACGAGTTAACCGCGTCATTCTAGACAAAAACGACAATCTTATCCTTGATGTCGGTCAACTAATCACTTATCAAGCAATTGAACAAGCACGACGAGCTAACGTACTAGATATTTTACTGGATTCGGTAGATCACAAAAATCAAAAATTCCTCAAGGGAGATCGTCTAAGAACAAAAATTTATTAAATATTGCCCAACATAAAACAATTGTCTTAATAAATTTTATTTTCATGGTGCAAACACTATCTTGAGCAAAAAACTGTGTTTCAATCAAAATCTAGTCAGCAAGAAACCCTACCTCTGGGTATTCAACTTATGTTAGGAAAACTTTTGGGTGGGCGCTATAAAATTATCAGTCACCTGGGAGGTGGAGGATACGGTCAAACTTATTTGGCTGAAGATATACATTTACCTAATAATCCACGCTGCGTGGTTAAGCAACTTAAGCCTCAAATTACAGATGCGTGGAATTTACAAACAGCTAGTCGTTTATTTAATACAGAAGCCGAAGTTCTTTATAAATTGGGTAACCATTCCCAAATTCCCCGCCTTTTTGCTCACTTTGAGGAAAATAAAGAATTTTATCTTGTCCAAGAGTTTATTGATGGTACTGATCTGAGTCAAGAATTAACTCCTGGTCAACCCATAAGCGAATCACAAGTATTTGAGATTTTACAACAAACATTAGAAGTTTTAGACTTTGTTCATCAGCAACGGGTAATTCACCGCGATATTAATCCTCGAAATTTAATTAGACGTAAGCAAGATCGCAAGTTAGTTTTAATTGATTTTGGAGCCGTTAAACAAATTAGCACTAGGGTATTTAATGCCCAAACACAAGGTGGTGAGACAGTTGCTATTGGTACAGCAGGGTATATGCCCACTGAACAAGTGAACGGTCATCCGCGCTTCTGTAGCGATATATATGCACTCGGAGTAATTGCGGTTCAAGCTTTAACAGGGTTAGATCCCGCACGTAACCAATTACCGAGAGATCCCAAAACAGGTGAAATTTATTGGCGAAATCGAGCAGTAGTTAACCCTGGTTTGGCAAATATAATAGACCGAATGATTCTATCTAACTTTCAAAAGCGTTATCAGTCAACCAACGAAGTTATTCACGATTTAAATAACTGGAAAAGCTCTCAGGCAACTTTAAATCTGATTAACAATAATAATGCCGCTCCCTCAGAAATCAGTCCCCTACCTAGATCAAAGAATAAAAAATCTCTCCAACCCATACAACTAGGGCTAGGCTTGGCGGTTATTAGTATAATATTGTTGCTATTTAAGATATTTATATCCCAACAATCCCAAGCAGTTAAAACAAGTAATGATACAGCTAAAACAACTCTGAACAAATCTTCCGCAATTGATAGTAAACAAGCATTAATTCCGCCTGTCACTAGCCCCATCCCTGAATTTAGGTTATCTAGAAGTAAAGCTAATCGGGTGGCTAGATTTATCAAGCAAGGCGATCGCATGATTGAATCGGGGCAATATCAAGAGGCTCTCACCGCTTATAATAATGCTTTGGCTATCAAAGCAGCTTATGAGGAAGCTTATTGGGGTCGCTGTTATGCTTTTGCTAACTTGCAGCGATATCAAGAAGCAATTGAAGCTTGTAATAAGGCACTACAAACTAACCCAGACTATTACAAAGCTTGGTGGAGTAAAGGTAACGCTTTAGATGCCTTAAAACGTTATAATGAAGCCTTAGCACACTACGATCAGGCGCTAAAGATTAAGCCAGATTTTGCAGAAGCTTTGATTAATAAAGGTGCTACATTAACTTTTTTGCAGCGTTATGAAGAAGCACTTGCTAGCTACGATCAGGCTTTGAAAATTAAGCCAGATTTACCCGAAACTTGGAATAATAGGGGAATTGCATTAACTAATTTGAAACGGTATCCAGAAGCGATCGCATCTTTTGAAAAAGCAATTAAAATTAAGCCAAATTACCAACTGGCTCTTGAAAACCGCAAACAAGCGCAACAACAACTAGGGAAGTAACTCCGATGCGCTAATATTATTAAACTATTTATTCCTCGCAGATTGTGAACGCTTGTGGTTGGCAACGTTTAATACTAACTTTTATTCCTCGCGCTCCCTCACTTTGAAGGTCTTCAATATATCCAGAGCAATATTCCTTTGCTTCTCTAAGATTATCAAAATCTCCAAAATAATAAGTACATCTAGGGTAGGTTGTCTTAATTTCTACCCACCAATCTGTGTTAAAACCTTCAAAAAAGCCAATAGTTACATTTTTAATTATAGTGAAAATGTTCATTTTCTCAAAATAATTACTAATGAAAAAACTCAACTATCATTCTTATGCCAGCTAGTTTTTAAGGATTTTGTACTGAATATCAAGCATCTACATCGAAGAATAAATTTAGATTTTTAATTTGTTATCCCTCTGTGGATAGATGTGAGTTTTGGTATACATTATCACTTAAGTGTTATATATTTAATTTGTATGAATGGCTAAAGCATTGATATATTGCGATCCCATAATTTACTTATTTCTATTTAAGGATCGGGTAATCAGCAAATTGGGTACAAAAGAGAGAGGCTTTACACAATACAACTAGACAATATCAGAACAGCACCTATTGTTCAGGAGCGTCTAAATGTTTAGCTTTTACTCTAAAACTATACTTAGTCAATCTTTTCCACTAATTTCTAGTGTTGTTATTGGTGTTGGATTAATAATTTTAGGTTACTCGTTAGCTTAACCAGCAATTATATAAGGTGTTTGCTTCTAAATTTTATGTTTGAGCGAGAGAGGAGGGAGGAGAGAGGGTAAGAGTGTTTGATAACTTTTCTCTTAATTAAGAATGTACAAGTTTATTGGCGAGTTAGCTTAGTTTATCTAGCAATTAATAATCAAATACTGTTCAGTTAAAGCTGAAAATACTCAACTGTGTAGGTTTGGTTGACTCATAAAACCCAACATTTTCGAGGATTGGTTGCATTTTGCTCTCGCCTCAACCCAAGTCAAAAATTTGTTAACACTTATGCAAAAGGTTGAATAATTATAGATTAAGGAGAAGGTTGCTAGCAGCTTTAATAAGCAGTTAAATCAAAATATGCTCCCAATTGCTGAATCTTACTTGCGCGAATTTGTTGCCCCACAAGCAGCAGCGATTGATACTGATTCAAAAGTACTGCAAAATGCGATCGCAGGATTAGGCGATCGCTCTTTATTAGCGTTACGGGTTCCCAAAGTTTGGGGTGGCGCGGAAGTAGATCATCAAACATTCTGGGCATTTCAGGAAATGGTAGCCAGATATTCTGGTGCATTAGCCTTCTTGCAAACTCAGCATCAAAGCGCAGGTGCAATGCTTGTTAGTAGTAAGAATGAAGCCCTAAAACAACAATATCTTCCTAATATGGGCAGTGGTAAGTTATTAGTTGGTTTAGGCTTTTCTCAGTTGCGTCGTCAAGGTATCCCGCCAGTAAAAGCACTGCCTGTAGAGAAAGGATATCAACTAAACGGAGAAGTGCCTTGGGTAACAGGATGGGGATTTTTTCAAAATTTTATAGTTGGTGCTGTACTACCCGATAGTAGCAGTGTGTTTGGCATCCTACCTTTAAAAAACACATCCCAAATCGGAGGAGGCGAGATTTCCTTGAGTACTCCCCTACCTTTAGCTGCAATGGCATCAACCAACACTGTTACAGTGCGTCTTAGTGAGTGGTTTTTACCCGCAGAAAATGTATTATTTATCAAACCTGCTAGTTGGATTTACGAAAACGACAAAAAAAACATCCTTAACCCAGGTTTTTTTGCTTTAGGTTGTGCTAGAGCAGGTTTAGATATTGTAGAAACAACTGCAAAAACAAAGCAACTAGACTTTATTAATCAGGCATTTCAGTCTTTAAATCAAGAATTAATCTCTTGTCGTGCAGCCATGATAGAAAATCAGCAACGCGATCAACAAACTATCGCAGAAAAGCTGAAACTTCGGGCTTGGGCAATCGACTTAGCGGTAAGGTGCGCTCATGCAGGGGTGGCGGTTTCTAGTGGCGCAGCTAATAATAAATACCATCCAGCGCAGCGAGTTTACCGTGAAGCTTTAATGTTTACAGTAGTTGCTCAAACTACAGCAGTAATGGAGGCAACTCTTGCTAGGTTAATTCGCATATAATAGCTTAAATATCCCAAGACCGTGACCGAGCAAAATTCCCTATCTTCATCATTAAACGACAACCGTCCTCAAAAAGCGATCGCATATTCCCGTGTCATTCACCTCAGCCATATAATTCATCAGCATATCCCACGCTGGGATAACGATCCACCTGTAGAATTTACCACCGTTGCACAGCTAGAAACTGATGGTTATTACTTGCGACGTTTCTCCCTTGGGGAACATAGCGCCACCCATATTAATGCCCCCAAAAGTTTTTATCCTCATGGTGTAGGTATTGATCAATACTCAGCCGAATCCCTAGTTGTGTCAGCAGTAGTAATTGATATCCGTCAGCAAGTTTCTGTTAATTCTGATTATGTCCTCACTCCTGCTGATATCTCCTTGTGGGAGCAAAAATATGGAAACATACCGCCAGAAAGTGTAGTTATTTTATACACAGGATGGCAAGAAAAGTGGCAAAATCCTGCTGCATTTCTCAACAAAGATTCATCTGATAACTTACATTTTCCTGGTTTTAGCAAAGAAGCAACAGAATTTTTACTAACTCAACGGCAAATATCTGGCATCGGAATAGATACTCATGGAGTAGATGCAGGTCAAGATACTACCTTTGCTACTAATCGTCTAGTATTAGAACAACCTCGGATCGTACTAGAAAATCTCACCAACCTGAATCAACTACCTGCGATCGGTACTACATTAATTATCGGCATCCTACGTCTGCAAAACGGTTCTGGTTCACCAGCAGCAGTAATTGCTTTAATTCCCTGAAACTTTTCTAGATCTATATTCGTTTGAGAGAGGAGGGAGGAGAGAGGAGAGAGGGGGGAGGGGTAAGAAAAAATTTTCTTGCTTTGGTTCATAAGTAAAAACTGATGGTTGTCCCCTGCAAAAGTCGATAAAATCACAGCTACATCTGCGTTAATCTGTTTTCATCTGCGTTAAATATAATACATGAAGTTTAGCCACTTATGTTACTGGCTTATCAATTCAAGCTACAGCCTAACAAAACACAAATTGCAGCAATGGAGCGTTGTTTGCACCTCCTACGCTTGCAATATAACTTTAGGCTGTTAGAGAGAATTGAAGCTTACGAGCAAGTAATTCAACCGAAATTAGGAGAGTATTTTGATTTAAAAAGTCAAGCTGTAATTTATCCCTTAACTTGTTCAATTAGTAAGTCGGCTTTATACGGTGAAGCCTGGAAAATTAACAAGAAAGGAGAGATAAAAAGAAAGTCTGCCTATGAGATGCAGTCGTCTGATTTACCTAACTTAAAAAAAGAAAGACCTTGGTATAAAGACATACCATCTCAACCATTGCAACAAACCTTAATGCAACTGGATGAGGCATTTCAACGATTTTTTAAGGGATTGTCTGGTTATCCTAAATTCAAGCGTAGAGGCAAGTTCAGGTCTTTTACTTATCCGGCGGGTGCTTGCGAATTTCAAGGGAATAAAATTAGATTACCTGGTTTCGGTTGGATGAGGTTTCATCAATCCCGCCAATTTCCAGATGGGTTTAAGCCTAAAAAAGTAACCGTTAGAAAAAAGGCTGACGGCTGGTATATTTCAGTCTGTCTAGAAGATGCGACAGTACCCGCAACACCTCAACCTAATGACGTAAAAACTGCTGTTGGTGTTAATAAACTTGTATCTTTATCTAATGGTGAAACTATTGCTAATCCTAAATTTTATGCCAAGCAGGAGAAGAAAAGGAAAAGGCTAAATCGTGCTGCTAGTCGTAAACGAAAAGGTAGTAATACAGCTAGGAAAGTTTATGAACGGCTGGCGCGAGTTGAGCAAAAAATAACTAACCAGCGTAATGATTACCAGTGGAAAATCGCCCACAGATTAACTAAAAAATATGACCTGATTGTGTTTGAAGATTTGAACGTTCAGGGCATGATAAAACGTTGTAAGCCTAAATGGAGTGAGGAGGAGAAAAGATATTTAGAGAATGGACAATCTCGCAAGGTGGGATTAAATAAAGCTATTGCCGATGCGTCGTGGTACTCTTTGAAACAAAAAACCAAAATATTAGCCGAAAGGCATGGTGTATTGGTTCAAGAAATTAATCCGCGTCATAGCAGCCAAGAATGCTCTCAATGTAGTTTTGTCAGTCCAACTAATCGAGACAAGGAAAAGTTTGTTTGTGAGTCCTGTGGATATCATGCAGATGCCGACGTTCAAGCTGCGGTTAATATTTTAAATCGTGGGCTTGAACAGTTAGGAAATAAGCCAAAAATACGGCGGGTCACGCCGGAATTTACGCCCAAGAAGCTTGTTGAAAGACAAGGGAAATCAGCAGTACAACCTGTTGAGTCTGGGAACAAGTCAAATAAACCAGTTGATTCTATACAATTAAGCTTGTTTGACTTGATGGGGTTCTGCCCGGAATCTCCATCTAAATCTGTGATTTAGGTGGGGTTCTTCAATAATCCCCAAACTATTCAGATTTAACCTAATTAGTCTCGGTGTGAGAAAGAGGTTTTATGCGCGTCCTGCTACTTTATCCCGTGTTTCCAAAAACATTTTGGTCTTACGAAAAAATTCTAGAATTAGTTAACCGCAAAGTTTTGTTGCCACCATTAGGATTAGTAACCGTAGCAGCAATTTTGCCTCAAGAATGGGAATTTAAACTGGTTGACCGCAATATCCGCGCCGTAACAGAAGCCGAATGGCAGTGGGCAGATATGGTCATTATCTCAGCAATGATTGTCCAGCAAAAAGATTTGTGCGACCAGATTCGTGAAGCTAAACGACGTGGTAAGCAAGTAGCAGTAGGAGGTCCCTATCCTACCTCTGTACCAGAAGAACCCCTAGCAGCAGGTGCAGATTTTCTGATTTTGGATGAAGGGGAAATTACACTGCCAATGTTTGTCGAGGCAGTACAAAGAGGCGACACTAAGGGAATTTTCCGATCCAATGGTGAGAAACCTGCTGTCACAGATACTCCTGTCCCGCGCTTTGAGTTGTTAGAATTTGATGCTTACGATTCCATGTCAGTTCAGTTCTCGCGGGGTTGTCCTTTTCAGTGCGAGTTCTGCGACATTATTGTTCTCTATGGTCGCAAACCACGTACCAAAACACCAGCCCAATTATTAGCAGAGTTGGATTATCTCTATGAATTGGGATGGCGGCGTGGTGTATTCATGGTGGATGATAACTTTATTGGCAATAAACGCAATGTGAAGTTATTGCTCAAAGAGTTAAAAGTATGGATGGCAGAACATAAATATCCGTTTAAGTTTAATACGGAAGCGTCTGTTGACCTTGCTCAAGATCCAGAAATGATGGATTTGATGGTAGAGTGCAATTTTGATGCTGTATTTCTGGGGATTGAAACGCCAGACGAGGATAGCCTACAACTAACGAAGAAGTTCCAAAATACTCGCACTTCTTTGGTTGAGTCTGTGCAATCTATTACTAAAGCTGGATTGCGACCAATGGCTGGGTTTATTATCGGTTTTGATGGGGAAAAAGCAGGCGCAGGCGATCGCATTGTCCGCTTTGCAGAAATAACAGGTATTCCTAGCACAACTTTTGCCATGCTGCAAGCTTTACCCAATACCGCTCTTTGGCATCGACTAGAAAAAGAAGGGCGGTTGTGGAAAAAAGGCGGAAACATTAATCAAACAACGTTAATGAATTTTACCCCCACTCGTCCTCTAGAAGACATTGCTAGAGAATATGTGGAAGCTTTCTGGACTTTATACGATCCTGAACTTTATTTAGATCGCACCTATCGCTGTTTCTTAATGTTGGGTGCGCCCAAGGTAAAAGCACCATTTAAAATGCCTGAGTGGGTAGATTTACGCGCCTTATTAATTGTGATTTGGCGACAAGGCGTTAAACGTAATACCCGTTGGAAATTCTGGCATCATTTATTCAGTATTATTAAGCGCAATCCTGGTGTGTGGGAACATTACATTACTGTATGCGCCCACAATGAGCATTTCCTAGAATATCGCCAGATTGTCCGTGACGAAATTGAAGCCCAAGTAACTGAGTATTTAGCGGAAGAGGCAAAATTAACAAATCAGATACCCGCAGAAAATTTAGTTAGTGCGATCGCGTAGCGACTCTGAAAGAGTATCGCTAGTTAGTTATTCTTGCTTAAGATAACTAAAATTAAAAGGCGTTAACCCCACCCCCTTCCCCTCCCCGTTAACGGGGAGGGGAGTTGAGTTTGATCAGATCAATAATTTTGCAAGCTTTAGCTTTGCATATCTGTGAATTCGGCTCCTAGCCCTAGCCAATCTCGTAAAGACTGCTCCAACTGTTCAGCATCAGAGTCAGTTAATTTGCCTATATTTGCAACAACCAAGCTTTGGTTCACTGTATATAAACCACGCTTCACTGCTGTTGGCACGTTAAGCCCTGCTGTTGACCACTCAGAAAGAACAAATTCACCCTCAAGTAACGGCTTAGTTTTGCTTGTTAATGGGGTGATAAAAATATCCTGAGATTTATGTGGCGTACTCACAATCACGGCAGGTCTTACTTTTGAATTTGATAAATCTGAAAAGGGATATCGAACCAAAATAATGTCATTTTTCAAGTATTTGGGCATAGACATCATCCTCTGTGTTATCCCAAACGGTATTAAGTGAAACTTCGCTTGTTTTAAGCCAGAACTCAGTTTCATCTTCTGGTAAAAGCGTAACTAAAACTCTTGTACCTTCAGCAATTTCAGTTTGTTCTAGTAATTCTATTTTTCCTTCTCGAACGGTAGCCCAAAGCGTTTTTAGCATATTCCGTAAACCCTTATAACTTGTTAGAATTTAGTTGTTTTGCACGTCCCTCAGCAATTTCCTGTTTAACACGTCGTGCAGCCGCAATTAGCTGCGGTTGAGTTTTCTGGAATGATTTATCCCACTGAAGCTCATCTTGTAAATCCTCAATATACTCTCGCAGATGCTCCAATACTCGGTCTTGTACGTCTGTTGGTAAAGACTCCATCATGGTTACTAAAGTAGCGATTGCATTTGATGACATCACAGCTATTTACTCCCATCTTGCTACTCAGATCCAATTTTAACCAACTATTCTGTTGCCTAAAAAAAACCAGCGCGATCGCAGCTAAAAAAGGCGATCGCGCTGATACTTGTTACAGCTATTTATCAAATTATCAAATCGTTAATTTTTTTGCCCTTAGCCATAAATATAAGCCACAGACTCACCTTAGTTAAATCAACTAAAAGCAAAACCATGACTTGCTATTTTATTTATCGTAAATTTTTAGTAATTAGCCAACGCTAGAAACCGAGGCTGCCACAAATATTAAACCACTAACTAGAACTAGCGCCGCAACTCCCATAAATAGATAATTGCGTTTTTGAGTATCTGTAGGCGGTTCAGCTTGATACATTTTAGGCTCAGATGCGAAATTATTTAAGTGTCCACCTTCATCGTTGATATATGGCATGAATCAAATCCTTTGCTTGTTATATGAAGTAATGTAACAAATAAATTGTACATTACTTCTCAGACTTTTGACATAAATCTTTACAAAAGCTTTAAATAAAGCAGGGGAAATGTAGAGAGGCGACATGGCGCGTCTCTACTCTTACGGTGTACCTGTAAAGGTTTACGGTTTGTTCATGCGAATCAAATCAGTCAAAATGCTATCCAAACTGCCATTGACTTGAATGCGATCGATCTTCTCAGCAATGCGTTCTAGCACTTCCAACTCCTTAAGGCGCAAAGCAACAGGGTTATCTTCCATAACTTTGGCAGTATTTAACATACTGCGAGTCGCAGCAGTTTCTTCACGACGACGCACCACGTTAGCTTGGGCAGATTTTTCCGCCTCTACAACCTTGCTCAAGATATTCTTAATCTCACCAGGGAGAATAATATCTTTTACCCCAACAGAGTCAAATTCAATGCCATATTCTGCGGTTTTCTGACGAATGTATTGAGCGATACTCGTATCAATTGCTCCTTTATCCTCTAATAAGGAATCTAAGGTTTGTTCGCCAACAGCAGCACGTAGAGCAAACTGTAGCTCTTTATACAAAAAACCAGTGACATCTGACAAGCTGTTTTTTACTTTCAATGGGTCGAGAATACGGAAACCAGCAGTGAGATTCACCCGTAGAGGTACTTTATCCTTGGAGAGAATGTCTTGACCAGATACCTCAATGGATTGCAATCGCAAATCAAAGGCATCTGTTTGCCAAGAGCGTCCAAATATCCACCAAGCGTGTATTCCTGGTTGGAGTAGCGTTTGAAACTCTTGATTAATGTAAAGTAGCCCAAGATGCTGTGCTGGGACTTCCCGAATATGCAAAAAATTGTGGCTCAAGGATAGTACTTGTGGTGTATTAGATACTAACTCTGCAACTAGGCGGGGTGGTAACTTAGCATCGGTGCTAATGTCAATCACTTGTACCTCAACACCTTGCCAAAACAGCTTGCGACTACCTGGAGCCAAGATTGAGATTACTTTACTTTGATAGCGGACGATCGCTACTTGATGATTTAATACCTGCACTATTTCGCAGTAAGCAGCCACAAAATCAGGATGTTGCTCAATCAGTACTTCTTCCAAAGGAAAATCTGGATTGGGTATAATACGGCTGAGAGTGCGTACTACAACATCGCGATCTAGAGTCCAGAAAGCATACTCGCCTGGTGAGAGCGATCGCACAAAGTTATTCTGCACATAAAGTAAACCAATCTCCGACTCAGAAATTTGGAACTTCCTAACTCCATTCAAAGCAATTCCACGTAATTGCTGTACGAACTGAGCAGGTAATTCTAAGCTTTCATTTAAGTTAAAAACATGAGTTTCTACATCAATAAAACCACGCCAAAAAGCTCGTAATTGATTTGGTTGAACTGTTACCCAATTTTGCCCCAAACGCACTAAAGCCGCTTGATTGAATGCAGTTCTAACTATTAAAAAATATTCTTGTAACTCCGAACTATGATTTCGCAGCAACAGTTCTAAGTTCTCAATCCTGGCTTCAGGCTGGTTAAGATCATAAGTTTTAACTTGCCAGTGCCGACCAAAATAAGTGTAAGTACCAGGCTGCAAAACTTTCTTAAAATCACTACGGTGATATAAGATGCCAATTTCGTTAGGTTTAATATAAAAGGTTTTCCACATAGAAATTTGCAGAGATAACTTGGGCAGCTTTAGCCAAAACATAAGGTTTTCTCAGACTTTTATAAATTTTGATTGATACTGGATCGCGTTCATTTTTGACCTCTCCCCAACCCCTCTCCTACAAGGAGAGGGGCGGAACTCCCCCTTCCCTGCCAGGGAAGGGCTAGGTTTTTAATTTGCCAATACTATAAAACTCAAAACTTATACCGTACTACACATACTACATAATATTTTAAAACTCTGCAAGTGTAGGTGTTTACAGTTCAGTTGCGGGCGAATTGCGTCTCCAAAACTGGATTAAGAGTGCTGCAACCTTATCCTAAACGACCCAAGGGCAATCTAGAAAAAGACAACAGCCCTCAAATATACCGTTCGCATTGCCAGTTCCAGATACCTAGATAGGTTAAGCGAAGGGACATACTCAAGTTAGAGAGAAAACAATTGCACTAGCTCCTTTACAGTTACTACTGAGCATCACAAAGTGACGACCAGTAATAAGCACCTACATCACAGAGTTTGTAAGAGAATTGAGGAAAGCTACTTCCCAAAAGTAGTGTCTTTTGACCCGGACAGGGTTGGTGGGGCAGAAAGTGGATTTGAACCACTGATCTTCGGGTTATTAGCCCAACGAGCTACCAGACTGCTCTATTCCGCAGATTTGTCTTTTGACCTAGACAAGGTTGGTAAAAGTACAGGAGTCGAACCTGTGACACATCGGTTAGAAGCCGATTGCTCTACCAGTTGAGCTAACTTTCGAGGTCGGGTAAAGAGGCAGTATCGCTACTACCCCCTCCCCTAAGAACCGTGCTTGCAACTTTCACTGCACACGGCTCAAGCATTCTACGAACTTACTAAACTCTTCTTAGAGTGAATCTGCTGATGACAGTAGAGATGTACCAAGTTAAGATTGTCATACTTATCTTTTCCACCCTCACTGCGCGGTACTATGTGATGTGCGTGTAGCTCTTCACCATTAAGCAAACTATCCCCGCACACCGTACATTTACCTCTCTGCCTTTTCGCTAATATTTGCCTACTTTTAGCTAAAGACTTTACATCCTTACTCATTCTTGTTTCCCAGTAGTCCTTCAACTCAGGGTCATCCGGTGAATAATTACCCACCACTTTGATGTGACGTTTTATCTTTATCTCACCTAGTAAAGCCAAATACACACCTGAAGCTTTGTCTCCAAATTTACCCCACGATGTACCCGGCTTGTTATTAGTGAAATACCTCTTTCGTATCCACCCCAGATTCTTCTTTGGATGTGTACGTTTAGCCCATCTAAGCACTCTCCCATATATCCAGGCATCTAGTTCATAGAATGTTTCTGCTGACACTCCAACTCTGAAATAGTTACCCCAACCCTTTATTTTAGGATTGAGACTTTTCACTACTAGGTCTGCATCAAACCCAACCAACTTCATCCAGCTTTCTTTTAGATTATCTCTAAACTTTTGCACAGACTCTTTGCTAGGCTTTATCAGTAGCTTTAGCTTCGACCTTCTATCCTCAACCTCATAGCGCCTCACATTAAACCCTAAGAAGTTAAACCCTTCCGTTAGACTCACGATTCTTGTTTTCTCTTTAGAGAACTCCAATCCTCTTTCTATGAGCCATACTTCCAGTATTCTTTTACACTCTTCAGCTTCTTTTAGAGTCTCTGTTAACACCACAAAGTCATCGGCGTATCTCACTAACGCTCTTTTACTCTTTGACTCAAATACACCTTTACTCTTGATGTATCTGAACTTTATACCTAGTGCTTCTTCCATTCCGTGTAGCGCCACATTTGCCAATAGTGGACTAATAACACCACCTTGAGGAGTACCACTTTCAACTGTATGGAATTTCCCCATTTCAACATAACCCGCCTTCAACCATTGTTTAATTAACTCTCTTGAAGGAAAGTTACCTATGGCTTCTAACAAGTACTTGTGATTGATGTTATCAAAGGCTCCTTTTATATCTGCATCTAGGACAAACTTCTTCTTGTTTCTGCTATCTCCTTTAGCATTGTTATATATTGCCTCTATTGCATCATGACAGCCTCTTCCAGGTCGGAACCCATAACTCCCACACTCAAACTTACTTTCCCAGTAAGGCTCAAGCGCATTTTTAACCATTGCTTGTACAGCACGGTCTAACATTACAGGTATTCCTAATGGACGTTTCTTCCCATTGGTTTTAGGAATGTATACTCTTCGGACTGGCTTTGCCTTCCATATCTCATATACCTTTAGCATATCGGCAAACTTGCCTCTAGCCTCTGGCGTTTTAATGGTCAACTTATCCACTCCTGGAGTATCTTTACCAGCATTTAATTGAGTTACTCTTCTAACCGACAGAAGCCGATTAGCATAGCTTCTCAACATCAATCTTTGAAGTGAACGCACTTTCTTTAAGTCGTTCTGTTTAGCTGCACGATAAATTCGTAGTCTGAGATTCCTAACTTCCTGGTTTACTTTCTTCCAGTCGATTGTTCTCCAGTCAGTCCCACAGGTTACATTAGACATTGCTGCCTCCAAACTTTTCCCTAATGGTTCTTAATTTCAACTACATTTTATGTGTAGAACACCTGTCTCTCGTCAGCACCCTTTCAGGTTAGGTATTGCCCTATATGCCGAGTTATAAGGGACTTCCCTGTTTCCTCTTTCCTTTCGGATGACATCATTCGCTTCTAGAGACATCCCTTTCCCCCTAAAGCTAAACATCCCTTGCAGGACATCTTCTACATAGATTTCTCTACACAGACCTTATGGGGATTACTACGTTCCGCTACTTGCAGACCCGATTGATTTAGGTTTCCTCTCTACCCCGGATGTTCTTATGGTGTCTCCATTAATCCAAATCAAAAGTTGGATTAACTTTTAAGTAGAATTGATCGATACTCTACTTTCTAAACATCATCTGGCTCGTATCATCCATCTTTCGAGTTACTTCTCCTTAACGAGGCGTAAAATGAGGATTCACTTTCGTTAACCATATCAATCTTCCTCTTGCTCGGTTTCACCTATATGGCTAGATTACTTCCTTAAGCTTTTATCTCCTGCTTCACACCTAATTGTTACCAATTACGCTAGGGAGAAATGAGGATAAGCCTAAGACACTGGCTTAGAATGCACTTGCATTCACTGCTGAATAGCGACTTCGTATCGCACTTTGATGTAGGACTCGAACCTACGCCCAGCCGATTAACCTCGGATGCTCTACCACTGAGCTAATCAAACGGTGGAGTAGTGACGCATTACTGTGCGGTATACGCTCAATCCAAAGGTTGGCGTACCAGTCGGGCCTATAGAATCCGAACCATAGCTAGTCAATGTACTACTACCTTATTACTAAATGTAGCACAAAGCATTTAGGTAATAATATAAATTTTTTTAAACTCTGCAAATGTAGGTGTTTACAGTTCAGTTGCGGGCGAATTGCATCTGCCAAAACTGGATTAAGATTGTTGCACCTAGACTACCCAAGAGCAATCTAGCAAAAGACAACAGCGCTCAGATATGCCGTTCAGATTGCCAGTTCCAGAAAACTGGATGTGGAAAACGAAGGGACATACTCAAAGTTAGGGAGAGAACAATTGCACTGACTTCTTTGCTGTTGCTACCTAGCATCACAAGTGATAAGCGGTAGCAGAACACTAACACCGCAGAGTTTACAAACTAAAGAAAAAAAATTCTTCAGTCTGGTTTTTTAGCTTGTAACTACGAAGCCGCCTTGTCCCTAACAAGGTGCCTTTACCCAAGGCAGGGTTTTTGGGTGAAAGTACAGGAATACAACCTGTGATCAATCGGCGATTCACCAATCGCTCTACTATGAGAGTTAACTTCCAAAAGGATAGTGAGATATTGCTCGGCGGTATACGCTCAATCCACAGGTTGGCGTACCAGTTGGGCATACAGAACCCGCACTATTGCTTTAAACAATGTATCCTTACCGCTAATTAATATAACTTAAGCAGAGATAAAGAAATACCCGCTAATTTCTTAATGTTTTAAATTTTATTAATTTATTTTAAGTATGGTTGTTTATTTGATATTTCTTTTGAATACGTTTAATTTGTTGTTGAAACTCTGCACCTTTTTCTGGGTTTACCATTGCTACAAAGCTGGCAAATCCAGTTATTGAGGCAATCAGGTTACACGAATTACCCCAATGTTTACCTTCTAATCCCTCATTTTCGATTTGATATAAAGTTGCACGGAAACTTTTTAAGGTTTTTCGGGAAATATTAATTTTTTCGTTGACAACGATACCTGTAACTTGTTGTTGTTGAGAGTTTCGCAGAATGCGGGTTTTTTCTTGATTAATCGCAAATCCTTCGTGGGTAATAATAGATTGAGTTTGCTGGATGATATTACTGATGTTTCTAACATTCTCACCTCTAGCCGAAAATGTTAAATCATCGACGTAGCGTGTATAGGCAAATCCGTATTTTTCTGCGATCGCACTCAAACGACCGTCTAAACTACGACAAATAATATTTGTAATTGCGGGACTTGTGGGGGAACCTTGGGGAAGGCGACCTTGTTTGAGTTCAACAAAGGATGTTTTACCGCCTAATTCCCGTTCTTCAACTATGGGATCTGTACATAACAGTCCAAATATTGTGGCGACGGCTTGAGAGTAACCAAATGATTGAAATAATCCTTTAACACGGCTATAGGAAATTGTTGAAAAAAAATCCTGTAAGTCAATATTAATAATTACTTCTGCGCCAACATGGGGGGTAGCGTTGGTGACTATAGAGCGATCGCCACAAAAACCATGTGCAGCATCATGGATTTCAATTTTTTGAAGGATATTATTCAAAATCCAATATTGTGCGCGTTTTAAGTCAGGCAATGGTGCGGAAATAATCCGTTCTCCTGCAATTTTTTTCGCCTTTTTGAAACGAATATAGTGCGAGACAGTTGAATTTTTGTAATTAAATGTCAGAAAATGCAGTTTAGCAATGCTAATTTCCATAGCTGCCGCAATTTCTTCGGCAGTGTTATATGCGTTTAATCGATAATTATTTAAATGTTCAATGTTTCCTTGCGTGTTATTTTTCAAACCCATTGAAACATCCTTATCAAAATAGATTATGCCGTTAGCTTTCTTTGTCGTTTATACCAACAAATGTTTTATTTTGGAGTCGAGACTAACCTAAACATAGGAGTGGTTAGGCTCAACCTCAGAGATAAGCGGGATTTAGATAAGAGTATTTATCACTCCTTACTTAGTTTTGTTAATTGGTAATTGTTCCCGTTAAAGGTGAACTAGCACTAGCATAAGTTTTAACAGGGATTCTACCTGCTAAATAAGCAAGACGACCAGCTTCAGCCGCCAAACCCATAGCCCGTGCCATTGCTACAGGGTTTTGTGCTAGTGCGATCGCGCTATTAATCAACAACGCATCCGCCCCCATTTCCATTGCCTGTGCAGCTTCGCTAGGTGCGCCGATTCCTGCATCCACAACCACAGGAACCCTAGCATTGTCAATAATGATCTGAATATTGGCAGCATTGTTAATCCCTTGTCCAGAACCAATCGGCGAACCTAAAGGCATCACAGTTACACAGCCAACATCTTCCAAGCGTTTTGCCAGTAATGGATCAGCATTAATATATGGCAATACCGCAAAGCCTTCTTTTACAAGTTGTTCTGCCGCTTGCAATGTCCCAATAGGATCGGGTAATAAATACTTAGTGTCAGGGATAACTTCTAACTTGACAAAATTATTATCTTCCTGCCCTAATAATTTCGCCATCTCGCGCCCTAATCTAGCAACGCGAATAGCATCTTCAGCAGTTTGACAACCTGCGGTATTAGGTAGCATCCAGATTTTTGTCCAATCTAATGCTTCTGCCAAACCTTCATGCCCTGGTGCTTTAGTTTGCACCCGACGTACAGCGACAGTAACAATTTCGCACCCGCTTGCAATAATACTTTGCTGCATTTCTTCAATGCTGCGATATTTACCTGTTCCCGTCATCAAGCGAGATTTAAAAGTTTTTCCAGCGATAACTAGAGGGCGATCGCTCTTTATTTGTGTAGACTTTTCAATAGTTTGCATTTTGTCAATATCATAGTTGAGACTTTAATGATAAGACTTCTGGAAACTTTTTTTAAAGGTTAAAGCGGCTCCCTTCTCTACAGTTAGGATCGCAGACAATGTACTTAAAGATGTCGGAGGGGTATTTTTATGAGTGTAACCATTGAATCAGACCTCAAGGAAATTCTAACCAAAATCGATCAGAAGCTAGACACGCTTAGTCGTGACGTTACAGATTTAAAAGTAGGTCAGGCTAGGCTAGAAGAAAAGGTAGACGGACTTAGCAAGCGCATGGACAATCAAGAATTTCTCAGTCGTGGCGTTTTAATCGGGCTGATTGTAGCTATTCTAGGAGGGTTCGCTAAACTGTTTGGTTTTGTCAATGTACAGTAATCAAAGTGCGATTTTATCCTTTGGTAGCAGAAATTAATAGATCTCTTGCATAAGTCGATCAATCTTATATTTCATCTGCGTAGCCTGCGGCAAGCGCTGACGCGCTATATCTGCGGTTAATCTGCGTTCTAAAACAAATTAAGGATTTTTGCAAGAAGTCTAATAACTTAAAACCTAGAGTAATGGAAGTAACTTAACAAAGGATCAACTTGCTGCTGCATAATTAAATCTGCAAGTAAAACAGCAGTAATTGGCGCTAACAGAATACCATTGCGGTAGTGACCTGTAGCTATAGTTAAATTATGGTAGGCACTCCTACCAAGTATTGGTAATTCATCTGGTGTAGTTGGTCGAAACCCCCACCATAACTCTTGAATAGAAAAATCTGCTAACTGTGGAAACAGGCGGATAGCTGCTGTAAGTAACTTTTGGATACCTGCTGGCGTATTGTTAGGTTCAAACCCCACTTCCTCGCTAGTCGCACCTAGTACAATTCGACCATCTTGGCGCGGTACTATATATATTTCTGAGCCAAATAATACCCGTTGTAAAGGTAATTTCTCTGTAATAGCTTGGTTATTATATTTATTAACTGGTACTTGTAGAGACAACATTTGTCCCTTTTTAGGATAAACAGGTAAGGACAAGAATTGATTTGACCAAGCGCCAGTTGCTAATACATAATGTTGAGCCGAAAAATCACCCGCAGAAGTCTTAACAATCACAACTCTGTCTGATTGTTGTTGAATTTCCTCAACTATCACACCTTCGCGAATATCCACACCCAAATTTTGAGCAGCTAACCATAAAGCTTGAGCTAACGCCCGATTATCTACTTGAGCATCTTCTGGATACCAGTAGCCACCGATAACTTCTGAACTTAATCCAGGTTGTAATTGTGCGATCGCATCTTGATCTAGCCAATTACTAATTGCATCCTTTCCCGAAACTAAACCTAAATTAGATAGTTCGTTAGCTTGTTGATCTTCATAAACAGGAGCTAGGATACCACAATCCCAATAACCTGCGATCGCGCCAGTAAGTTCTTCTATAGTCTGTACCCATTCTGGATATAATGCCCGACTACGCAAACACAAATCTAGCATCCGGCTTGGAGGAATAATTTCTGCTTGAGGTGCAAGCATTCCAGCCGCAGCATGGGCTGCTGCTTGCTTAAAATCACGAGATAAGACAGTAACACTTGCCCCACGTCTACGCAATTCGACAGCCAGCGACAAACCAATAATACCGCCACCGATAATTAAAATGTCAGTTACTACGTCCATTACTTGCGAGTTGTTTATTTGTGGGGGCGGATTTCACCATAAGGCGATTCTTATATAGGCTTTATATAGCTCAGTCACCTTGATCTGTACAATTTTTAGTTAATGCCTAAGAACTTAAGGCTAAAATAACTAATTATAATAAAATTTATTTACCACAAAGCGGGTACTGGTTCCTGTTCATCTGATGCTGGATCGCTAGAATTATTAGGATCAGTTTCTGTAGAGGTGTTATTAGGTGCAGATTCTACAGCCTGAGTGTTATTTTCGCTCTTTGAGGCAGTCGTTGTGGGCGAGGGTTCAGTAGAATTAATTTGGTTAACAGTTTCACTGCGGAAGGGATACATCCAGCCCAGTGCAGCACCCATAACAGAAGCAAAGCTAACTGCAAGGATAATTCCTACAATCAATTTGTTCATGGCTTTTATTTTTGCTCATTATTTATATAAAACAACTCACCTCAAATTATTAGTATTTTCGCTAACGTATTGATCATAAAAACTCAATCAAGCGACTGATTTACTGCCAACTCTTGGGTAAGATCACCAAAAAAGCCTCACACTAGCTTCATGGCAAATACTTTTGTACTACAACCCAGCCTGTAATTGAAACCCAAGCTAATCCTACAAATAAAGCAATATTTGTCCCAACATGAATAGAACGTAACCAAGCGCGTTCAGGAGTAATCATTATGGCGCTACCAGCAGAAAGTAAAACTAATGCTACTACTGCTAAACCTGCTGGTAAATGGGCAGAATGTCCTAGTGTACCAAAATGACCTAACGTACCGACAATTCCAATTGCTAATAAGAGCAAGACTAAGCCAACTAGAATTATCCCAGTGATGTTATGAAAAGGCTTTAACCATCTAGGTTGCGGATTTTCTTGTTGTTCTTGTTGGCGGTTTAACATCCATCCGGTAATACCTAGAAGTAAATAAGCAAAAATGGCAAAGCCCATCGACCAAGCAGCAATTCTCCACAGCCACAGGAATGAAGGTAAATTCACAGCAACTTAACCCTACCAGCATTAATAGACATCTTCATAAATTCAAGGTGCATTACAACATATAACCCTTGTAGAAACCTTGTATACAACGTCTCCACATTCATTGAAAGGAGATGTCCAACGATAATAAGCATCCTTACAAGTAAAATTTAACCATCAATAGTTGTAATTATTCTGAGAACAGCAATATGGAGTGACCCAATTGAGTAACTCCATACTTAGAAAAATTTAAAACTGATTTTAACAAAGAGTAGATGTTGTTAAAGGTTCTGGTGTGACAATAATTTTATGATTGACAGGGGGCAAAGTTTGGTTATAATCTTTTTTTTCCTGACTTGCGTCTGCAACTGATATTGTTGATCTGCTGTCGTTGATAGAAAGCTGCTTGCATGGTATATTATCTGAGAGAATCGCACTTGCCATCATGCCAGTGTGAATTTCTAAGTGAGCATCTGCGATCGCTTCAAATACCAAACGTTGCCCTGGAAAAACCACTCTCTCAAAATACCAGTTGGGAACGTTGGTGATCCGAGCAATCTGCATTTGACTTGTGGCGTTGACGTAGCAGCACAAAATTACATCAGAACTATCCGAAGGTACAGGATCAAGAATCTGAGCCATATTACAGGAGCCTTGGAGCAGATAGGTAACTACATATTGAAGGCTAACACTGCTAGATCCCCGTTAGCTGTAAATTCCACTACCAACCCACAAATTTAGCTAAATTTGTTTTAAGAGAGATAGAAAAAATCTGCTAGTAGTCTAGGGTAAAAAATTTAGCTAGATATACTACCTCAAGACAGATTAATTATTTTGCTATCAAAAAATCTCCAACTGAAGTTTTGCCTCCTTCCCAGGAAAAAAGTTAAGGCGAAGGGTGAGGTGGAAAAATAGCTGTGCAGAGCAGTCAAGTAAGTTGTATTGTTAAACTTATAAGTAAGAAACTAGAAAACCACCTTTGGGCTGCGGGAATTTTTAATCTCCCAGTAGTACCTAAAACATATAAAAAACTGGGTTATAGTATCCAGTCAAATTAGTATGTCATTTAACACTGTTCTGCTAAGTTAAATAGCGGCAAATCTGGATACTAGAAAAATACGATGGAAAATCGCCTTCTATACGTCCGCCTTCCTTGTAACCCTATTTTTCCACTTGGGGTTGTTTATTTAGCTGATCATGTTCACAAGATGTTTCCCGATGTCAAGCAGCGGATATTTGACTTGGGAACAGTACCACCTCTAGATTTTGCTAGTGCATTAGAGGCTTGTGTAGATGAATTTCAACCAACGCTATTGGTATTCTCCTGGCGAGATATCCAGATTTATGCGCCTGTAGGAGGTAGAGGGGGAAACCCACTTCAACACGCTTTTGAATTTTACTACGCCAAAAATCCTTTAAAAAGAATCAGGGGTGCGCTGGGAGGACTGCGTGTAACCACAGCTTACTATACAGAACTTTGGCGAAACTTAGGATTAATTAAACAAGGATTAAAACGCGCCCAAAAATATCATCCTGATGCCCGCGCCGTTGTCGGTGGTGGTGCTGTCAGTGTATTTTATGAGCAACTGGGTGATAGTTTACCTGATGGCACGATTGTTTCTGTTGGTGAAGGCGAGGCACTAATAGAAAAATTGCTGCGGGGGGAAGATTTACAAACTGAACGCTGTTATGTGGTGGGAGAAACAAGACCGCGCGATCGCTTAATTCACGAAAACCCCGCTAACATTGAAAAAACTGCCTGTAACTACGATTATATAGAAACAATTTGGGCGGAATTTCCATATTACCTCCAAGACCAAGATTTTTATGTAGGCGTACAAACCAAGCGAGGTTGTCCGCACAACTGTTGCTACTGTATTTACACAGTGATCGAAGGTAAACAGGTACGCATCAACCCAGCAGATGAAGTTGTAGCAGAGATGCGCCAACTATACGACCGAGGAATTCGTAACTTTTGGTTTACTGATGCTCAGTTTATCCCTGCCCGTAAATTTATAGATGATGCCATTGAGTTATTACAAAAAATCCTTGATGCAGGGATGCACGATATTCACTGGGCAGCATATATCCGCGCCGATAATTTAACACCCCAGTTATGTGATTTAATGGCTAAGACTGGGATGAATTACTTTGAAATCGGCATTACTAGCGGTTCACAAGAACTGGTGCGAAAAATGCGGATGGGATATAACCTCCGCACTGTCTTAGAAAACTGCCGTGACTTGAAAGCAGCAGGATTTAATGATTTAGTTTCTGTCAACTACTCTTTTAATGTAATTGATGAACGACCAGAAACAATTCGCCAAACTATTGCCTACCACCGAGAACTGGAACGAATTTTTGGGGTTGATAAGGTTGAACCTGCTATTTTCTTTATAGGTTTGCAGCCGCATACCCATTTAGAAGAATTTGCTTTTCAAAATAATATCATTAAGCCTGGATACAACCCCATGAGTTTAATGCCTTGGACAGCCAAAAAGTTACTTTGGAATCCAGAACCTTTAGGTTCTTTGTTTGGTGAGGTGTGCTTGCAAGCATGGCAACAAAATCCTAATGATTTTGGGCGAGAGGTAATGCAGATTTTAGAACATCGTTTTGGTTGTGCTGATTTAGAAGAAGCTTTATCTGCGCCTATTGAGCCAAAATCAAAAGAATTGGCGGGTGTTGCTTAGAATTTTAGCCTACAGGTTAAAACTTGGATTAATAATGCCTGCTGATGCAGGCTGGATAAACTTTTTACCAATATAGGTTTTTTAGAACGCAGATTAAAACAGATAAACGCAGATAAACGCAGATGTAAATCAGATTTTATGGACTTTTGCAATAGGTCTAGTTTTCAGAGATAATTTAGTTCAAATATTAATTTGAATTTAAAAACTCTTAATTTCAAATTCTCTCCCTTTCTTTCCTCTGCTTCGGTTCGTTTAATAAAATTCTCACCATGTTAAAAGGCTCGATACTGCAACAACTAGCGGATGCTCATCAATCAGGCTCAAGACCTTTGCGTTTTGGAGTGTATTATAAAAACACTCTAGTTGCCTTGTGTCATGCCTTGGAAGATAGCATTTTAACCTCCAATAGCTCACCCTTGGTAATTACGGCATTTCAACGGGGGAAATGGTATCTACAAGAAGCAGATAGGTATGGAGAAATAGCCGACAAATCACAGCAAATTGTGATTATGGCAGCACCCGATAGCGGTTTTGCGGAACACCCCACCAGTCAACGTGACAATGTAGCAATAGTTAGTTTAGACGAGGCTGATCCAGTTGCTCAAGAATGGCACTTGATTATTTTCTCACCTACATACACAGCAATGGTGCTTTGTCAAGAGCTATCGGATGCCGATTATGGAGCAGTAGGACGACCAAAAACTGATTTAGAGCGTAAATTTTACGGTTTTTGGACATTTGAACCGCAGTTAGTCAAGGAAACAGTAGAATTAGCTATCGCACATATTGGCAAAGTTAATCCACAACTCCAACAAAATTTAACTACCCAATTAGAAGAAATAACGGCTGCGACGAGCGACGAGCAAGACGACTTAGGGGCGATCGTTGCGCGGGTAGTAAATTATTTACAAACAACCCAGCAGGTTTTAATTCCCGATCAAGAAGATTTGGATAACAATTTAGTTTCCAATGAATTGCAAGCTTTTGTGCGGATGGCGCAGTTAATGGAGTTAGCCAACACAGGCAACCCAATGGAAACCGCCGAAGTTTCCGCATTAGCGGAAGTGATGGCGCAATTATTGAATTTACCAGCTTGGCAGTTAAAGCGGTTGCGCTTGGCAGGGTTGTTGCATGGATTAGTACCTTTACCAACTGATTCGGTTAGCCAAAAATCCGATGAAGCGCCTTGTTGTCCACTTGTACCAGAAGTGCAAGCATTGAGGCGGATGCCAAGGTTACAAGCGATCGCACATATCATCAACCATCAAACCGAGTGGTGGAATGGTACAGGGCAACCTGCTAATTTAGCTGGTGAGGAGATTCCTTTAGAGTCGAGGATTTTAGGGTTAGTTACCCACTTTGAACATCGCCTGACACAACTGGCAAAAGAGAAACTAGATATTAGCCAAGAGGAGATTTTAATTCAGGTGTTGAGTGAGTGTCAAGCACAATCAGGCGATCGTTGGGAGCCAAAATTAGTAGAAACCCTAGCTTTATTAGTCATGGGTTTACAACAAGGCTTAAGTTTACCAGTCAAACCACCTAAAGTTAGTAATGGAATGTGGTTATTAGATATTCCTAGTACTAGCGAATTATTAACGGCTGTAATGGATGCAACAGGGGGAAATCGTGGATCTTGAAGCAATTACTCAGGGTAAAAATAAGCATCTCCCTGGAGCTAACTTAGAAGATGAAAACTTTTCAAACGTAGATTTAAGCAGGATTAATTTAGCTGGCGCTACCCTTGTAGGTACTAACTTTAGTCATTCTAAATTAGAAGGTGCGCGTTTAGAAGGAGCAAATCTTTTAGGCGCTCAGATGGTAGCAACAGATCTGCGGGCAAATTTGTTGGGTGCAAATTTAATGCAAGCAGATTTAACAGGTGCAGACTTGCGGGGAAGTAACCTGCGCGGCGCTAACTTAATGGGTGCGAAATTAACACAAGCAAATTTAGCAGGTGCTTTTTTAAGTGGTGCAAATTTAATGAGTGTGAATTTGCAAGGAGTTGACTTGCGCGGTGCAGACTTGCGTGGTGCTAATTTGAATGGTGCGAATTTACAAGGTGCAGATTTAAGTCAAGCAGATTTACAAGGTGCGAGTTTAAGTTCTTCTAATTTAGAAGAAGTAGATTTACGGGGGGCGAATTTAGCGGGGGCGAATTTAATGAGTGCAAATTTACTTTGTGCTGAGTTAGAAGGTGCAAATTTGAATGGCGTTAATCTTACAGGTACTTGTTTAGTAGGGACATTTGTAGGGTAACTAGCTGCCATATTTAGAAATACAGATATGCTAACAGAACCAAGATTAAAAAGCGATCATACGCTCTTAGATACCTCCTGACTTAAACATCAGGTTTTTTCACAATAGATTTGCTTAAACCTTGAGCCTTTTTAACAAACGCCTCATCAAAAGTATAAAATTCTGAACAATGCTGACTAAGCCCTAAATGTAGCGCATCTGCAAAATCTAACCCATTATCATGCCATTCTATTGCTTGTACTATTAAATTTATATCATTGAAATAAACATTTGATAGTCCACATAAATTTCTAAAAGCTGCACAAATTTCTGTTGGTTTAAACTTGTAAGCAAAACGCAAGACCCATTCAGTCTCTAAAATAACTGTATCTGAGATAAATACATCATTATTTTTAAAAATATCCCGACTTTTTTTAAACTGTAATTCATCATCTTGAGTTAGCAATCTCACAACTATATTAGTGTCAACTGCGATCATGCCATAACTCCTCTACTCCTTGACGAATTGCCTCATTCATCTCTTGAATAGTTTTAGGCTTGGCTTGATATTTTAAGCAACCCGCTACTTGATCTAAAGTTGTTTCTTTTAAAGTCTTTTTAGGCTTTAGCAAAATACCATCACCAACCTCAAGAATAATAAATTCTTGATTAATTTGCCATTGGTGAGATTGTCTAATTGATTCAGGTATGGGAATCTGTCCCTGCTGAGAGAGTTTAGTAACTTCCATATTAAATTACTTTGTTGTGGATATTGCTTTAGCGTAACTCAAAGTTAGTTTGAGTAAGTTTGCTAATCATTAAGTCGATTTTATTTAATCAATTATACTCAATATATATAATAAAGCGATCGCATCTAAATCCCCATCTCTACTCAGGCAACCAATTATCATCTAAAATTTGTGCCAAAGATCCAATTGGTGTAACAGGAAATGTATCAAGAGGTAATTGTGTGCGATCGCTTGCTTCTAATCTTGCTTTCTCGTAACACTCATCAAATATCTCTAGAATGTAAGGTTTAAGACTGGGGCTGTCTTCTAATTCATCCTGAATCTGTCGGCGAAATGTTCTAATTTCCCCTTGCAAATGCCCTTGATTACGTTCTCGTTCTGTCTCCCAATATTTTAGCTTAAGCAGATGCTCAAAAAGCCTAATTAATAAGTTTTTAATAGCTCGTTTTTGGCTCCTCTCCATGCTCTCTAATTCCTCAATCAAATTATCTAAATCCACAACAGAAAATTGACCAGTACGCAGTTGGTTAATAGTTGTCTTTATCCAAAGGTAATAATCTTGGTCGTATAACTTCTGAGTTGTTGGTTGTGATTGAGTTACCATACACTTGATCAATTACTAAGTATTAAATGTAGCGCAATTATCAAATTTTTAACTATTTTAGAACTTACGCAAAACAACAAGCGGGCAAGATGCCCGCACTACCTCAAATATTATTTCAGCAAACGGAAAGACTGTTGTAGAGGTTGAATTACACCTAATGCTGATGAATTGCTTTTAGTATATAAACTGTCAACTACAGCAGTTTTATTATTTTTATACTTCACAAAAGTGATGATGCTATTAGGAAACGCAAATCTAGAATCATTAACCCACAATCTATAGGCAGATTTTCCATCAATTGTTAAGTTTTGTGTTTTAGTAATTTTAGCACCATTTTGTTTATAACTAGCAAGTTGTTGATTTATAGTATTATTAAAAGAGCTATTTACAAAGTAAATGTTATTTTTGATATAACTAGCAGGCGCTTTCCCCCCACCCGTTTGCGGTTTGTAATTTGTGATCATCACATATTCTTTATTAGAAACATCAACAGACCAAGTAGAAGGATATTTAATTGAAAATAGCTTAGGTGATGTTAAAGTATTAAGTTTTGTCGCGGCTTGGACTGGGCTAGATTCAATCCCAGGAAGCTGATTAATTACAGGTAACGCACCTGAAACAGCCACAGTTGATAAAATAGATAAAATCAACAATTTGGATTTCATAATTGTTTGCTCAAAGTTTGATTCTAAAGATGGATTCACGACGCTTTAGCTAATTTACGGTAATCACTGACAGCGAAAATAAATTTATTTAAATTAGGTGCTAGTGTTGAGTTGCTTAATAGCTGTTAATAAAGATTGTGATATTTAAGCGATCGCTTCCTCATCAAGAGCGCGATCGCACCCAAAAACCCCAGCCCCATTATTCCCGCCAGAGGATTTTTATCAACTCCAGTAATCCACTCAGAAACCCCACCAGAATATTGCACCATCTGCCCTACATTAATCATGTAGTAGCCCCACACTAACCCAGCGTGTAAACCAATAGAAATACCCAAGCGTCCTTTGCTACCACGCTTTGCCCACACCAAAGTTAAACCTAAAAGTAACAGCGCCGGAAATTGTGGGAAGGTGCGAATAATTTCTGATATTGGCTTGATAAAATGCGATATAGCAAATATTAAAGCATCTATCCAAAGGCTTGCATTCGGGCGGTAATTTCTTTGCAACTCATCTAGCAACCAACCCCGAAATACTAATTCCTCTGCAAAACCAACTCCCAAGGCGCTTAATAATCCTTCTAAGATTAGCTTTGGTAAAAACATGGTAGGGCTTTGCCAAACTACCCAACCTAGCAAACCTTCTAAACCAAATAAACTAAAGGTGATTACTACACCAAGACTTAGACCTTTAACTAAATCTAAGCCGTTTTGTGGCTTCGCTGTTACTCCATATTTTTTGAGTAGTTGTGGTTGTCGATAAACGTTTTCTCCCCAAATCCTCAGTAGGAACAAGAAATCGGCAAACAACAGCGCCATGGTCAGGATAGTCAACAAATTGCGGACACCAGGACTATCACCGTTACCAGAAAGACCGACCAGTAAGTAAATTAGCGCGGCTCTCGGCAGCCACAATATAGCTAAAATTAGCAAAAATATACCCAGCCTAATTGGGGCAGGGTATTGAGCTACACGAACTAAATTAAGTTTCAATAATTCTTAGTTACTCGTCAGGTTCAATTGTGCTAGTTAAACCGTGATTATTCAAGGTTTCACAATAAAACTCAGCGTGTTCCAGGGCGCAGGTAATTACTAAAGCAGTACCACTATTATGAGCTTCCATCATAATGTTGACAGCTTGAGGTTGCGTCAAGTTAGGTACAGTTGTGATTAAGACCTGCACAACGTACTCCATTGGATTGAAGTCGTCGTTATGCAGCAAAACACGATAACGGGGTGCGATTTTACGGGATGTTGAAGGCTTTTGAATAGTCTCAACAGACACGGCTCTACTCTCTTTATCAGTTAATTACACAGATTTCTAGTTATATAGACAAAATTTTAGCATGATTTGGCACTACGAGATTTTTTGGGAAAAGCTAAGATCAAAAAGTTAACTTTACTTAACATTTGCTACAACCATGCAGTACAGCCAAGCAACTGCCACCGCCCCGATTCCAGGTACTTATTGGCAGTGGCGTGAGCAATCGATTTATTACGTCAAAGCTGGAAAACGGCAGCTAGGGAAGCCTCCTCTACTATTGATTCATGGGTTTGGAGCGTCTACAGACCACTGGCGCAAAAATATCTCTGGTCTGAGTGATGATTTTGAGGTTTGGGCAATTGATTTATTAGGGTTTGGACGTTCTGCTAAACCAGAATGGCAGTATGGCGGAGATTTATGGCGCGATCAGTTATACGATTTTATTAGTAATGTTATTGGTCAGCCAGTAGTATTAGCTGGTAACTCTTTGGGAGGCTATTCAGCGTTGTGTGTAGCTGCTCAACGTCCTGATGCTGCTGTTGGTTTGGTGTTACTCAATAGTGCTGGGCCATTCACTGATGCTAAAGTGCCGACAGAACCAAATCCCACGAAGAAGTTTTTTAGTGAGACAACGCGATCGCTTTTTCGGCAACCTTGGGCAAGTTTTCTGTTGTTTCAGTATGTACGGCAGCGCTCTTTGATTCGGCAAACCCTAGAAAAAGTTTACCTAGATAAGAGTGCTGTTACAGACCAACTGGTAGAAGAAATTTATCAACCTTCTTGCGATCCTGGTGCGCCAGGGGTGTTTGCTTCTGTCTTTAGCAGTCCTCAAGGGGAAAATGTCGATGTGTTGCTTAAGCAACTAACTTGTCCGTTGTTACTGTTGTGGGGAGAAGCAGACCCCTGGATGAATGCTAAAGAAAGGGGAGCAAAGTTTCGTGAGTTTTATCCTCAACTTACAGAACATTATCTCCGCGCTGGTCATTGTCCCCATGATGAAGTGCCAGAGCAAGTTAATTCTGTGATGCGCTCCTGGGTATTGTCGATTTTGTGAAAGTGACAGGAAATAGAAGTAAAATATCATCAACCGTAGGGTGGGTTAGGCACGGGCAATAATGGCATCATAATCAATAATTAATTTCCCTGCTGTAACCCACCAATTTCGTCCCAAAGGGAGAATTATGATTTGATATTTTTTTCACTGGCGAGCTACTTCAACCCGTCCCGACAATAGATAATTGCTAAAATTTCCTGGGTTTGAAGTAACTAATCACATTGTTTAGATAATTCTATAGCAAAGGCATTTGATTGCCTCTAAGCTAAATCGGCAAAGACTTTTGCAACAAAAATATAGCCTAGCGAGAGATTGCAAAGTTATTTGTATTTTTGTTAAAAAGTATTAAGAACTCTCGTGGACGCAAAACGGTATGTTTGGTGGCATCACTGGTTTAAAAGATAATTCTGGCAGCGATTGGGGAGAGCGTATGCTTAACACCGTTGCCAGCAAGACCATTCGCCACCTGTTTACCCAGAGTGAGTCGGTAGAGGTGAATGTTCGTTGCTTCCCTTCTAGCAAGTTGCTACAGGGCAGCATTGATAACTTTAAAATGAGTGGTCGCGGCTTAGTGATTAAGCGCGATTTTCGGGTTGAGGAGATGTCATTTGAGACAGATGCCGTCTCTATCGACTTTAGCTCAGTGGTAAAGGGTCAGCTTTCCCTCAAGCAACCTACTCAAGCTGTTGCACAGGTGATTTTATCTGAAGCAGATTTAAACCAATCTTTCAAAGCAGAATTGGTAACAAAGCGCCTGCAAAATCTTGATTTACCAGCTTTAACAGACTTATCTGGTGGCGAACCTGTTTCTTTTACAGATGTTCGGGTGCTGTTGTTACCAAATAATCAGTTAAGCATCGCGGCTCAAACTGAACTACCGCAGCATGGAATTGTGCCAATTAGCATGACTGCTACTTTAGATGTAGAAAGACGGCGGCGGATTTCATTTAAAAAACCTCAGTTTGAAGCTGATGCTGTGCCTGAGTCTGTGCGGGATATTTCTCAAAAGTTATCGGTTGCTTTAGCAGATATTTTGGATAATATGGTTGATTTAGATCGTTTTGATCTTGATGGGGTGATGTTACGAATCAACCGCTTGGAAACTCAGGGCGACAAGTTAGTTTTTAGTGGTTACGCGCAAATTGAGCGTGTTCCAGGTAGTAATTGAATTTTTTTAATTTGTGTAAGGAGCGATCGCAACTACTTAACAGCCGATGTTATAAAGTGAGTAAACTCCAATCTTGCACCTATGGTTAGCATGACGCGGAGCATATGCCTGTTTTAGCAATGGTGCAAGATCTGAGTAAATATCATGGTTAGAAAGCGCGGGCTGACGCTTGGTAAATTTGCACCTTTCCACAAAGGACATCAGTTGTTAATTGAAACAGCCTTATCAGAAATGGATGAGGTAATTGTAGTTATTTACGATTGTCCTGAAACGACTAATGTTCCTCTCAATATCCGTTCTAACTGGCTTAAAAAATTATATCCTAACCTTAAAATAATACTCGCATGGGATGGCCCTACTGAAGTAGGAAATACACCAGAAATTAAGCAAAAGCAAGAAGATTACATTATTAATAATCTCAAAATCAAAGCAATAACCCACTTTTACTCTAGCGAATTTTATGGCGAACACATGAGTGTGGCTTTAGGGGCAGTTAATCGCATTGTAGATAAAGATCGCCATCTAGTGCCTATCTCTGGTACAAAAATCAGAAATAACCTCTTTAAAGAACGTGAGTACTTGCATCCTTACGTTTATCGTGACTTAATTACTAATGTAGTTTTTCTCGGCGCACCTTCTACAGGCAAAACTACAATTTCTTCTCAACTAGCGCAAGAATATAACACAGTTTGGATGCCAGAATATGGGCGAGAGTATTGGGAAAATCATCAAATTAATCGACGATTATCTTTAGAGCAATTAGTAGAAATTGCTGATGGACATCTAGAGCGGGAAGAAGCATTGTTAGAGAAAGCCAATAAATATTTATTTACAGATACCAATGCTATTACTACTTATATTTTTTCTCAATACTATCATAATCAAGTAGCGCCACAATTAGATAGATTAGCCCAAAAAGCAGTTAGTCGTTATGATTTAGTATTTGTTTGCGATTTAGACATTCCTTATAATGATACTTGGGATCGTTCTGGAGATGCAAATAGGCAAATCTTTCAAAAACAAATTATTAGCGACCTCATCGTTCGTAAAATCCCCTTCTTTTTACTACAAGGGGATCTCAAAACTAGGGTACAAGATGTAAAAAGTATTTTAGCGAAATATCGAAAGTATGATAATTTAGTGCAATTATTTAAAATAAAGAATTAAATAAAATAAAAATGTGGGAATTGTTTAGTGTAAATAATATTGCCTTTACGGTCTTGGGCTATCCCATGAGCTATATAGAATTTATTGGTACTATTCTATATTTATGGTCAGCATGGCTAGTAGCGCAAAAGCAAATATTAACATGGCCAGTTGGGATTGTAAGCGTGCTACTTTACATGGCGCTGTTTTACCAAATTCGATTATATTCAGATACGCTGGAACAGGTTTATTATTTAGGAACGAGTGTTTATGGCTGGTGGTGGTGGAGTAAATCGAATCATCAGATAGACAAAGCAATTTCTTTCCGATACAGTTCAAGACGTAACACAATTTTATTTTTAGCTATAACATTAGCAATTTCCTTTGCTACTGGTGCTTTCATGAGTCGCATAGATGTAATATTGCCTGCTTTTTTTCCAGAAAAGGCTTCTTTTCCTTATTTAGATGCCTTGACAACAATTATGAGTTTTACTGCGACTTTGCTAATGATTCAAAAACGCGTAGAAAGTTGGTACTACTGGATTGTTGTTGATGTGATTGGAATTGGATTGTATTACGTTAAAGAAGTACGATTTATTGCTATGTTGTATGTTATTTTGTTAGCGATCGCTATTAAGGGTTTAATATCTTGGCATCAGACTACTCAAACAGCACCAGTTATTAATGAAATCAAGTAAGCGCAGATTTTTTCATAGTTACATACCTCATTATTAATAAGATTAATGTCAAAATTCATGACGGCGATCGCGCTTTAACTATTGCCCCAAACTTCGCTTAAATCCAAAACAAACCCAGGTAAGACATCTTCCCCTGATAAAGTTACAGGATGATCTAATACTTCCACATCTTGATGTTGCCGATAAATTTCCACTCGTTGATTTTTAGGATCAATTAACCAACCGAGTCTTGCACCATTAGCGATATACTCCTTCATTTTGGTGCGTAGAGGTTCCAAATTATCGTTTTTAGAACGCAATTCCATGACGAAATCAGGACACAAAGGTACAAAGCTTTGTTGCTGTTCCTTTGTGAGTACGTTCCATCTTTCAATACTTACCCATGCTGCATCAGGAGAACGATCCGCACCATTGGGAAGATAAAAACCTGTGGAAGAATCAAATGTTTTACCCAGTTGGGTTTGACGGTTCCATAGCCAAAGTTGCCCAGAAAAATCAGAGTTTCTGTTTCCTGTCTCGCCTCCTGTTGGTGGCATAACAATCAACTCTCCTTTTGCAGTTCGTTCTAATTGTAAATCTCGATTGGCGATCGCTAATTCAACAAACTGCTCATGGGTAAGCGACAGTGTTAAAGTCGGTGGGATATTAACGGCAATGGCTTGAGTAAGGTTTGCTTGTGTCATATTCTGATAAGTAGTGCGAGTCAAAATGCCCGCTTATCATAATTTTAATTAACTCGCTGAACTAAAGAACCTTCTAAATTAGTACGATAAGTCCAACTTTGCGAACCACTATTTACAGTTACTTGCCAACCTCTATTTAAAACTGGATCGCAGGGATAAGGAAATGTTGGACGTTCGCACCCAGCGCTAATTGCGGCTTGTTCAGCTTTCACAATCTTTAATGAATTTATTGGTACATTTGACTCTTGAGACGCTTTTTGTAAAACAGCACTTTTGAGTTGTTGAGGTAAGTTAGCAACATTAAAGCTACTCGTTGCTTCATTCAATCTAACTCTAGAACCAGTTTCATCAGAACGATAAACTAACTTTTCCGCTCCAGCTTGTAAGGTTATTTCCCATGCAGGCATATTTATTTTTGTACAACCTTCGCCTAGTTTGGGTAAGTTTAAGCAGCCATTTGTGTAAATTTTTTCTGCTTTAATAATCTGTAAGCTACCCCCAGGAATGCCTGTGCGTCCATAGGCATAACGAAAAACAGTATCTATAACTACTTGAGGTAGCTTGCTACTAGGTTGATTAGCAGTTTGGATAAATTTTACTGTTTTAGTAATATCCCGAATATGTTGCTTATTTGCATATAAAGCAAAATGACGATATGTACCTGAATCAAGTTGTACAGGTTGAGGATAACGGGCAATTAATTTAGCAGCACCTTTTTCTAAGCGTGGTTGATCGGCAGAAGGTAAAATTAAACAAGCTGGTTGATTTTGGACTTTTAAGCTGAGTATTTGAGGACGAGAACCATAAGGGCGTAATTTATGATTAGCATCAGATTGACACATGGCTTGTGGCGTTGCTGCATCACCTGCTGATACTAAAAAGAAGCCATTTCTACCGCTATAGCGTTCTGGTTCTCCTTTTACAGGTTGCCAGTTTTTAGGGTATTTAAAGTTAACTTTATATTTAGAACTTGTGTAGGTTTGCCAATTAGAATTAGATTTAATTTGAGCTTGACTTACCAAAAAGGTATTGGTAACAATTGCTGGTTGTTGCTCAACTGTGTTAACTTTCTGCGTTGAGGAAGTTTCTATATTAGTTAGGGAAAGAGAGTGACTTTTGCTGTTACCGGAACTAAGTAAAGTAGCAAGGGGAAGTCCAACTGCAAAACCGAGGATGAAAGGTAGCGATCGCAAAACCATCTTCTGTATCTTTTAATCTACTAGACTATAGAATCAACGCTGCGATCGCTGATTCCAGAATCTACATCTTTCTCAATAGTTTCGGCTGTTGAGCTTGGAGTTAAGTATGTAGGCATAAATAAACTTATAGTAATTTTCCCAATCACCATTCACCAGTCCCCAGTTGCCGCAATCACAAATAACGTTAAATTTTACCCCAGTACTTAATTAATTCCTCATAATTAAAAATCAAAGTAAATATAAGGTAGACCACCTTCAGGAGCCAATAGCCACACAGCAAACAGACACACAGGTACTAAAAGCAGCTTTACAGGCCAATTTAACTGTAATTTTAAACCTTTATGAAAACCATAAACGACAGCCATAAACATAGCTAGTAAAGTTAATAGCCAAGCTAGTTGCACAGGTTCCAAACCAATTCCTTCTCTATATACTTTTTGCACAAACTGACTATCAGCTTGGTATCCCCATAAATGTGAAAATACTAATCCAGATTGTTTGAGATTTGGTAAGCGGAAAAATATCCAAGTAATGAAAACCATTAATTGGGTAATTAACCATCCAACTATCGCACCACTCCAACTTGACCACCAATGTCTAGCTTGGTCATAACGCATAGATATAGCTTCGGTGAGGCGATGAACTACTAATCCAATACCATGTAATGCACCCCAAACGACATAGCCCCATGCAGCACCATGCCAAATACCAGCAACTAACATGATAATTAGTAAATTTAGGCAAGTTCTCTGCAACCCCTGACGGGAACCACCGAGAGGAAAATAGAGATAATTTCTTAACCAATCCCCTAATGTTATATGCCATCTCCGCCAAAATTGGGCAATACTGGTGGTGAAATAGGGGAAATTGAAATTTTCAGGCAGATTAAATCCTAATAAAATAGCACTGCCTCGCGCTATATCTACATAACCACTAAAGTCTAAATAAAGTTGAAAACCATAAGCGAAAGTAGCTAACCATAAATCTCCGCTACCTGCTCTTTCTAAGTTGCCAGCACCCCAAATTACATCGACAACTCTACCTAAATTATCGGCAATAAGTGCTTTTTTGATTGCGCCACAAGTTATTAGCCATAGACCTTCTGCTATCCAATCTAAGCTGGGGAATTGTAAGGTTTTAAGCTGCTCGGCAAAATAATGATAGCGTGTAATGGGGCCTGAGATAGCTTTAGGAAAAAATAATTTGTATGCTACAAAATTGAGGAGTTGTCCGCTAGCAGGTGCGCCACGGTAAACATCAATTAAATAAGCGATACATTCAAATGTGAAGAATGATATTCCTAAAGGAGCAATTAGGCGATCGCTAACCCAATTTGCACCAGTTTCCGCTATAGGTAAATTTAAAACTGAGGCAATGGTTGTTAAGAAAAATGGTATATACTTAAAACTCAACAATAACAATACGTTGAAAGCAATACCAAGCAATAAGATTAACCGCCTTTCTTCTTGCCAACGAGCAAGTACTTGCTGCCAATCTTGATTAGAAATGTTGGGGTTTTTAGCTTGTTTTCCTAGGGTTGCCTTATCACCAATGATTCTTCCTAAAGCAAAGTTAATTACAGTAATAAGGATTAGTAAAGGAATATATTGGATTTGTAGTGTTGCATAAAAAAATAAGCTAACAATTATGATTGTGCCTAGTTGGAATGATTGTGTTGGCAAAATACTGAATGATGCACTTCGCACTGACCAATAAATTCCTAAAACAATTAGGATAAATAGTCCATAGATAGGTGAAACAAAACTCATGCTGAATTTAGGTCAATTGGAAATATTATAGTTTTAAATAGCTACTTCTTTGGCCAAGGAATCATGGAGTTTTGCACTAGTTCTTGAGAAACTTCAAAAGCACCATAACGGTTAAGATGGCTAGGATCAGAAAACAATTGATTTTGGTTAGGCCACAACAGGCTAAGGTCTTGTAAGATTAGTTTATTTTCTTGTTGCTGTTGTTGAATATAGTTAATGAATTGTACCTCATATTTTTGACGCACTGGGTCTAAATATTGCTTAGTGAGTGGCATATTGACAAACACTAGAGGGATTTGGCGTTCCTGAAGAAATTGTCCTAAAGCGGCTAATGCAATGTCTTGCTGACCATTTAGCTCAAATGAGTCATAATCGTTGTCATAATCACCGCTAACTTTGGCATAACGCTGGTAATAGGTAGTTGGCTGGAAACGAATTGAGAGCGGTAGGAAGCCATCAACATCAAAGTTGCTAACATTTAGTGAAGTTTCAGGTGAATTGGTGTTAGATTCGGCAACGGATGGTTGTTGTATTGTTGGTATGATACTGGCATATTGCTGACTTAGGACAGTTTTTAAGCGATCGCGCAATGGATAAGTTGTAGAAATTTTACCCAAAATTTCATTGAGCCAGTTGTTAACAGATTGAGAACTTAAGCCGGAACCAGAACCGGATTTTTTGGCTGTGTCGCTAATTTCAGAATTATCATTAATATTAGCTGGTGACCAATTACCAGCAAGTAGTTGCTGAAAACCATCAGAAGCCGCGATCGCACTATAAGTTAGATCTACTCGTCCACTGTTAAACGACCGCGCCCCATCTGCCCAGATAATCAATTTGGGTAACTGTGTTTTCGTCAACAAGCGACGAATCATAAAGTCTACAACTTGGTTTGTAGCACCATTTATTCCAAAGTTAAATACGCTGAGATCGCCGTAACCTTTAGCTGCTAATGCGGCTTTAAGCGCTGCTGGATCAACACCTCGCAGAGCGCGAGAACTGCCAACGATTAGAATATCAGGAGTACCGCTTGTAGCACAGATTTGTTGGTAAAGAGCTAACTTTTGATCTAATAAACTGTTGTTAAATGAGGGGTTATCTGTTTCTGGGATTTGTACTAACTTAGTTGGATTATTTTTTGCTATATCTTGTGGAACTAATGAACTAGCACTCATCTGTCCAGATGATGTCACACCAAGAGTCGATGTTTCTGCTTGTTTAGAGGCATCCAACGGCTGTTGAGGATCTGATTGGCGATCGCTAGTAAAGCTATTTTTATTTGATCCAGTAAACCCTTTGCCATTAAAAACACTGCTATTATCTATCCTTGATTTCTGCAAAGACAACTGAGGTAGCGGATTCATATCAATTGCTTCAAGATCAGATTTCTTTGCTGTTGCTACCGCCTGTGTTTGCACCTGTTGCGCTGTTGTGGCAAGCTGGCTAACTTTGGCTAACTGTTGAGATGAACGCAAAATATAACCAATGAACCAATCGGCTTGAATTGTTAGTAATAATCCCAGCATAGCCCAGACACCAGCTACTTTTACCGCTTGAGAATTACCAGAAATTTCCATACCTTCAGTATGAGGAATAGCACCCGCGTCTTTTAGATCCGTATTAACAATAAATAGCTGAGACAAACAAAGCCACTGCTGCAATATTATTGCTGCATCATTAATCCTTTTTTTTACTGCGGATTGAAAGTTGTTTGGATGTTGTTGAGCAAGTGCAGAATTGCGGTTTTGTGGATTCTGTGTAACACCAACACTGTCAGCATTTTGTGCAGCTAATAATGATTCAGATGTTGAGACATTGCGGTTGACGAAATCAATCCCGTAATTCCACACAGGTGATGATTGACCAGCACGACGACCATAGATCCGCACACCAGCAACATTAGAAATTTCTATCTGGCTCAAAAACTTAGCAATTTGGGGCGCGACTTGTCTTTGGAGAGGACAAACCACAGCTTCGCTCATGATATGCAACAAATCTTGTTTGTGCTTCAGAGTAATCCGAATTCCACCTGTTGCTAAACGTCGATCTAAATCAGGATTAACTAAGCGTTGGAGCAAAAATATCAGAGCATCGCGATCTCCCTGTTGGGCTAAGGTTAAAGCAGTCGGAGCTAAAGCTGGATGTATTGAGGCGGGTAAATTCAGCCATTCAACCCAAGCTGGAGGTTGAGCCGTTGAACGGTTATTAGCAACAAGGGCATAAATTTTAGCTGCATGGATGCCTTGGGGAGCCAAAGACTCTAATAAAGGTGCGATCGCAGCAAGCGCAAGTTGGCGATCTGGAAATCCTACTTCTTTTGTTAATAAACTACAAAATAAATGCAGAGTTAAATCTTTGATTACTACTCGGACTTCTATCCCCTGTGGTGTTAGGGTTTGATTTAGTAGAAGTGCGATCGCACTCACGTCTCCCCAACGCGCCCAATCTTTCACCATTTCTTCTGGGGGAGTTAAATCTATCCGCCAAAACCAATCTGGATTAGTTTCACCCTTAGCTTGAGCGCGAACAACCGCATCACGGAAACCCTCTAACCTTAAAATCCGTAAGTGTTGCGCCACAGGTTCAGCAAGCATTGATGGATCTGGACTGTTAGTAGTATCACAAATTACCCACAGCCGCCGTGGTGAACTAATAATAGTAAAATCTGAAGCTTGCAATCCATCATTGCTAGCAAACTCAACAGTTTGAACTTCATCCTTTTTCTGGATAATTTGGATAAAAACTTTGACCCGAATACCCAAATAACTCAGCTTTTCATTTAGATAGCGGGCAATAGCATCCGGTTCAGCAGATTTAGCTAAACTAACGGTGGCAGGTGGAGAATTAATCATGATATTTGGCGAATCCCCTACTCTTGCACTTTACCGATGTGGCGCATCATTCTCCCCTCATCCTCTGATGTGATTTAGATTGATTTTTTCTACCCACGCGGATCGTTGGCTATTAAACATCTGTATTTATCTGTAATTTCGTAGTTACAGGCAACGCTGCACGTACATCTTTGGTTAAAAATCTCTCAAAATCACTTTTAAAGGTAGGTTCTTAAAGGTTATAGCCCAGATTGTGACACGCTTACGTATTTTCTCACATCACTCATTAGTTAGTTGGGATGAGCTACCTATATGTATACCTTCTGTGCTTAAAATACATTTCTAGCAAAATTGCTGGCATAAATTGTAGTTTTTTGATCTTAATAGTGCTATAGAAGTAGAAGCACACCAAGAAAAATGGTTTCTCTGGTCTTTGTGGTAGTTCTAGGTCATTGGTAATTGGTTATGGGTCATTGTTAATTGTTCAGGTCAAGCCAGCAGCATAAATTTACAGCGCTTAGAGCTATAAATTAAGTAATAAATTGAGATTATACGGGACGACCGCTAAAATGCCATCTTCTAATCAAAACTTACCTATAACCAATCAAGTTAACGCTCCTGGGTTATTTATTCCTACAGAAATTTGCTTGACTTTAGCGACTGGTTCCTTTCTAATCGGAATGCTAGGATTGCAAACCATCAGTAAGTGCCTACAGTCTGCTGGAATGGCTAGTGAAGAAGTATTTAGAGGTGAACTATTACCCATACTACATTTTCCCAATCCCAGCAATTCTTGAGTTTGCTAGTCCTGGTAAATCATCAGGTAATTTTCATGAATCTAGCAGTTGGTGTAGGGTAAGACCAATGCTTGAGAAAATTCCTCATACAATACATTAGATTATCTTTGTTGAGCGAGAACCTGTTCTATGAGTTCGCTACTCCACACGCACGATCAGGAATTGACGGTAACATCTGCCTCTGATCTATTTCTGCGCCATCGTCTCAAAGTTGTAGAGGACTTATGGGAGTCTGTTCTGCGACAGGAGTGCGGTCAGGAACTGGTAGATTTGCTCAAGCAATTGCGCTCTCTTTGTTCACCAGAAGGGCAGACTCCGGAATTGCCAGAAACATCAGTACCAAAGCTGATTGAAAAACTTGACCTCAATTCAGCAATTAGGGCTTCCCGCGCTTTTGCCCTATATTTCCAACTGATTAATATTGTTGAACAGCACTACGAGCAACGGGAACAACAGCTTTCACTGCGGACTAATCAGCATCTTCCGACGACAAATAAGGCTGTATTGCCAGAACTAAGTTCATCAGTACCAATTTCCACTGCGCCTAATATTGGCTCAGTAGAGGAGTTGCAGGCTAATTCTCCCAACAATAATTTGGGAGCAGACTTGCTGGAAAAAACCTTGCAAGACAATGGTGTACCACCAAGAGATCAAGGTACTTTCCATTGGCTATTCCCCTACTTGCGCTCTATGAATGTGCCACCGCAACACATCCAGCGCCTACTGAACAATCTAGAGATTAGATTAGTATTTACCGCTCACCCGACAGAAATTGTCCGCCATACAATTAGGGGCAAACAGCGACGGATTGCTCATCTTCTGCAACAGTTAGATCAAGCGGAAGAAGGCATGAACAGCTTAGGTTTAAATTATTCCTTGGAAGCTCAAACCTTTGAAGAACAACTAACTGAAGAAATTCGATTGTGGTGGCGCACTGATGAGTTGCATCAATTTAAGCCAACGGTGATCGATGAGGTAGATTACACTCTCCACTACTTTGAGCAAGTTTTATTTGCGGCAATTCCTCAACTCTCTCGCCGCTTAAAACAAGCTTTAAAAGATTCTTTTCCCTGGTTGAATCCTCCCGATCACAAATTTTGCCAGTTCGGTTCATGGGTAGGCTCAGACCGTGATGGTAATCCATCAGTAACACCAGAAGTTACTTGGCAAACTGCCTGCTACCAACGGGGTTTGGTGCTGGAAAAATATATCCAATCTTTACGGCAACTCACAGATCTTTTAAGCTTGTCGTTGCACTGGAGCGACGTTTTGCCAGAGTTACTGGAATCTTTGGAGCAGGATCGTGGGCGGATGCCAGAAGTATATGAGCGTCTGGCAGTTCGCTACAGGCAAGAACCTTATCGGCTGAAGCTGGCTTACATCTTGGCGCGGTTAGAAAATAGTCGCGATCGCAACTCCCAACTTGCCTATGGCGAAAAACAAAAATGGCAAAACTCAGATACCTACGCCAAAAGTTTTTACCGCACTGGTGAAGAGTTTTTAGCAGAGTTGCAACTAATTCAGCACAACCTAAAAGAAACAGGTTTAAGTTGCCGTGATTTAGAGAATTTGATTTGTCAGGTGGAAATTTATGGATTTAATCTGGCACATCTTGATATTCGTCAGGAAAGTTCTCGCCATTCGGATACTATCAACGAAATTGTTGAATATCTCCAAGTTTTACATAAGCCCTACAACGAACTAACAGAAGCAGAGCGATCGCTTTGGTTGGCAACAGAACTGCAAACTAAACGCCCATTAATTCCATCGGAACTGCCGTTTTCCCAAAAGACTTCTGAAACAGTTGAAAGCTTCCGAATGCTGCGGCAGTTGCACCAAGAATTTGGTTCTCAAATCTGCCAAACTTACGTGATCAGCATGAGTCATGATGTTAGCGATCTTTTAGAGGTGTTGCTACTAGCTAAAGAAGCTGGTTTATATGACCCCAGTACAGGTATCACTAGCTTGCAGGTAGTACCTTTATTTGAAACGGTCGAAGATTTGAAACGCGCCCCAGCAGTGATGGAATCGCTGTTTGAACTGCCTTTCTATCGGGCATTACTTGCTGGAGGTTATGAAGCTTTTGCTCAAACTAATAGTGAACAAAAACAACCCCAAATTATTAATTCTCAATCCCAAACACCAAACATAACATCTTCCTCAGCTATTACACCTCACTTACAAGAAGTGATGCTTGGTTATTCTGATAGCAATAAAGATTCTGGTTTCTTAAGCAGTAATTGGGAAATTCACAAAGCGCAAAAAGCTTTGCAAAAAATTGCTGAGATGTATGATCTTAATCTACGCATTTTCCACGGACGCGGTGGTTCAGTAGGTCGTGGTGGTGGGCCTGCCTATGAAGCGATCTTGGCTCAACCAGGTCATACAATTAAGGGTCGGATTAAGATTACAGAACAGGGAGAAGTTTTAGCTTCTAAGTATTCTCTACCAGAATTAGCTCTGTATAATCTGGAAACAGTGACAACGGCTGTAATTAAAGCGAGTTTGCTCGGAACCAGCTTTGATGACATTCAGCCTTGGAATGAAATTATGGAAGAATTGTCAGTGCGATCGCGCGCTCATTATCGCTCCTTAATTTATGAACAGACTGATTTAGTAGACTTCTTCCACCAAGTCACACCAATTGAAGAAATTAGCCAACTGCAAATTAGTTCTCGTCCAGCCCGTCGTGGTGGTAAGAAAGATTTAGCCAGTTTGCGGGCGATTCCTTGGGTATTTAGCTGGACGCAAAGCCGTTTCCTACTACCTTCTTGGTATGGTGTTGGTACAGCCTTGCAGGAGTTTTTAAACGAAGAACCAGACGAAAACCTCAACCTGCTGCGCTACTTCTACTTCAAATGGCCGTTCTTTAAAATGGCAATTTCTAGAGTAGAGATGACTTTGGCAAAAGTAGATCTACAGATGGCTCACCATTACGTGCGTGAATTATCTAAACCTGAAGATATTGAACGTTTTGAAGCTTTGTTTGATCAGATTGCCAAGGAATACAACTTAGTTTGCGAGCTTGTGCTGACTATTACTGGTCATAAACGGCTTTTAGACGGAGATCCAGAATTGCAGCGTTCTGTACAGCTACGAAATGGTAGCATTGTTCCTCTGGGTTTCTTACAAGTTTCTTTATTGAAACGTCTGCGTGAACACGGCAAGCTTACTACAACTGGTGTTGTACACTCCCGATATAGTAAAGGTGAATTGCTGCGCGGAGCGTTATTAACTATCAACGGAATTGCTGCTGGTATGCGAAATACAGGCTGAGCGATCAATTAACAATTATCAATTATCAATGAACAATTACTCGAATACAAAACCAGGATTTTGAGTTATGGAAAATTCAAAAATTCTGCCTTATTTCAACCATACAACTTTAGTTGTAGGATAATTGATAATTGTTCATTGTTTATTGCTAATTGTTTAAAAAGCGAGTCTTAATTTGTACCTTTGTGGCACTAACATCTGGATTGTCTGGTGCATACTTAGGCGGTAAAATTAATCTGCTTGCCCATCAAAATCAGTGCAATCAAAACACAAAACAGTACTTATTATTACCAGGTATTAGTCAAATCTGCAAAACCTGGGTGACACCCAAGGCACTTTGGCAGGGTAGCACTACTGGCTTATGGATGGGGACAATTTTGGGAGCTTTTGTTGGTGGCTTGGCAACGCGCCGTCCACCAGATAGAAAGGATTCTAGTGATGCTAACGAGCTTTAAAAAAGATTGTAGTTTCTTAATCAGAAAATTAGTTGAGGAAGAGAGTCGGACATAAGCCGGGTTCTGTTCATCAAACGTGGCTTTCACCACCTTTGAGGGCAGTTATCTATCTGGGACGTTTGTTACCAAACGCCTCAAGCGGTTTTAACATCGGAACCGGAAAAAGACCAACCTTGGTTCCTTCCTTGCTCCCAACCGGGGTTTACCGAGCCAGCACCTCTCGATGCTGCTGGTGCGCTCTTACCGCACCTTTGCACCCTTACCTATTAGCGATTAGCTTTATAGTGAACAGCTAATTGCTTCATCGGCGGTATCTTTCTGTGGCACTATCCTCACGGTCACCCGCACTGGGCGTTACCCAGCAAGTCTGGTCTTTGAGGAGCCCGGACTTTCCTCAGATCTACCTCACCAGTAAATCCGCAACTGCCTGCGCCTACTCTCTCCGTAATTCAGTTTACTAAATTTAATCAAATTTGCTTAACGATTTATAGCAGATCCTTTTGGCTGAAGTGCATCTGTCCAAGGCAATTTTTCAACTGTAAATTGGCAGGATAAGGTACAAGAACGCATAGCCGTGCTTTCTTGGGCTGGATCAAATATTTTTATGAATAATCGCAGGTAAAATTGTTCACCTTTTTCAGAAGCTTTTTCAAACCTTTTAGGGTTAAATAATGAAGATGCAATTTCTAACACTCCAGATGAGTTGCGTTTGAGAATATCTTCTGCTGTAAGCTGCTCTTTGAGTGTTTGGGTGGCGGCAATGATACTAGATGCTTGGGGTTGAAATAAATCAAGTGTCATACCAGGTATTAAGCGGATTACTCGTCGCGATCGCCCATCGAAATCTGTTAAAGAACTTTGGTCCCAATCTACACTAATTGAAGCTGTTTGAGATTGATTTTTTATAGCAATTTGCAAATCTCGCAAGTGATCTGTTTGATATCGCTCTTTTAACTTAAATTGAATACTTATTAATGATTTAATTTGTTGTGCGTCTAATTGTGAATCTAGAAATTGTTGATTAAATTTAATTCTCAGTTGGTTATCTATAGACTTAATCGCGCGGTAAAATACATAACTGACTGAAATACAGTAAGAAGTGAATATCAGTAAGTTCCATTGATAATCTGGTATATAAATATTGAATATTTTCATTGGGAATTATCTAGAAAATTTTTCTAAACCCTGAATCAATATTCGGAGAAATAACCCAATATATCTTATTTCTCTTTAACAGTTGAAAAATTTTGAAACCAGCCACGCCGCCAGAAAAAGAATACTAAACCCAAGGCGATCGCACTCATTAATCCTAAGCATAATGGATAACCCAAATACCAGTTAAGTTCTGGCATATTCCAAGGAGATTTTTCTGTATTAAAATTCATTCCATATATTCCAGCAACAAAAGTTAAAGGTATAAATATACTAGAAATAACGGTAAGTAATTTCATTATTTCATTCATTTTGTTACTAACAGAAGACATATAAACATCCATTAATCCCGAAGATAGTTCGCGGTAAGTTTCCACCATATCCATTACTTGAATAGCGTGATCGTAACAGTCACGCAGATAAATTCTTACCTCCTCACTGATCAGATTACTGCCATCTCTAATTAATGTATTAATAGCATCTCTTTGAGGCCAAATAGCACGACGCAGTGCTAGTAATTCTCGCCGAAGTTGATAGATTTTATTTAAAGTCTGATGTGTGGGATTATCTACCACTTCTAATTCTAATTCCTCAATGCGCTCACCATAGTTTTCCAATACAGGAAAGAAACCATCAATAATTGCATCTAAGAGAGCATAAGCTAAATAATCAGCGTTATTTTTACGAATCATACCTTTAGCAGTACGAATGCGATCGCGTACAGGTTTAAAGCAATCATGTTCTGGTTCTTCTTGAACTGTTAGCAAATAATGTTTCCCTAAAATAAAACTAACTTGTTCACTATAAAAACCAGTCGCTTTTTCTTTTGGCATTACCATCTGGGTAATAATTACCAAATGGTTATCATAGTCTTCTACTTTCGGGCGCTGAGGCACATTAACTATATCTTCCAGCACCAAGAGATGCAAATTAAACACTTGCCCCAAGCGGTGCAAGATTTCTTCACTGCCTAAGCCTAATACGTCTACCCAAGACACTGACTCAGTATCTAAATAGCAAGCACATTCTTCCGGTGTTTCTAACACTACACGGGTTGCTGTTTCTTCGTTGTAATCAATTAAGACAATTTCCGGTGGCTGTGCATCTGTCTTAACTCTAAGAGTTCCTGGTAGGCTCCCTGGTTTGTCGTAAAAGTATTCAAATAAATCTGATTCTTCTTCACAGGGTTGATTAACCCATTGCATAGGCTGTATGCGTGTTTCTGTCATATAATTTAATATTTAATTTATAGCTTGATATTATATAGCATCTTAGTATAAGCAACTATAATTATTTTGAGCAAGCAACTAGCTAAAATTGAGCGATCGCGCAATTTTAGCTGGTTTAATGTAATTATACTTATGATTAAGTTTGCAATAATTAGTAATTGTGGCGATCGCTACTGAAGATCTACTTCAATTAAATCTGATCTTACAGAGTATTATCACTAACGCAAATGTTTTTCTAGTCATCATTCATTTTCATTAAATTCAGCTATCATGCCATAAATTTTGTTAGTACTAATATCTTCTCTATCTAACTTAGAATAAATAGTTAACAAAAGTATGCTAGTAGGCGATTCAACTTGATAAATTAACCGATAACCTGCACGTTTTCCTTTTTGAATGTTACTGTTTTTAACTCTTACCTTAACAACAAAGTAATTTTCACCGAGATTAGCGATACGGTCTCCAATAAAGTTTCCCTGCTGAATTTGCTCAATTACTGGTTCAACGTCTGCACGAATACTAGGATACTTTTTAGATAAACTATATAGATTATTCTCAAATTCATCAGCGAAACGGATAGAGATTTGATTATTGTTATTCAGCATCAATTCTATCCCACAGTTCAGATAGTGGTCGAGTTTGTCCAGTTTTAGCTTCTTGTAATGCTCTGATCAAACTAGCTTTTATCTCTTCAATAGGAGTATCATCGGGGTCATCTTCTAATTCATCTGTAGGTTCAGTAAATAGCACTATAACTCGCACTCTACTAGGGGTTTCTACCTCTATAGGTTCGTCTAAAAATAGTTGTCCTTTTTCATCAATATTTCCGGTGACTTCAACTGCTTTCATATTTTTGATAGTTCAATAGTTACCTTTATATTTTTAGCATTTTGTCAGATAATGATGTGCGATCGCTAAAAATATCAGTTATAGCAACCGACAAGGCGGCTCTGGACAAATATTGGCTAACATCTGCGTAATCTGCGTTTATCTGCTCACATCTGCGATCAAAAATTAAAATTGTGAGCTAAAGCAATAAATCTAATGTCAAACGTGGCTATGGCGGTTGCTAGAAGTCTCTATTAATACTTATTAATAAAAATTACATTTTTATAACCATCCTTACAAAAAAAGCAGCTTGTCTATATAACAAACTGCTTTAATAATAATTCCTAAAATTGTCAGAATGGATGAAATTACATCATGCCCATGCCGCCCATGCCGCCCATGCCACCCATGCCGCCCATGCCGCCCATGCCGCCCATGTCAGGCGCACCGCCAGCAGGTTTCTTCTCAGGCTTTTCAACAATCAATGCTTCAGTTGTCAACACCATACCAGCAATAGAGCCAGCATTTTGCAGTGCTGAACGCACAACCTTAGCCGGGTCAATAATACCAGCAGCAATCAAATCTTCAAATGTATCGGTAGCAGCGTTGTAACCAATGCTGAAATCACTTTCACGCACTTTTTCAACAATCACAGCACCTTCAACACCAGCATTATCTGCCATTTGACGCAAAGGAGCTTCTAGCGCCTTAGCAACAATATCAGCACCAACCTGTTCTTCGTCGCTAAAATTGTGTTTAAATTCCGCAATTTTCTTAGCTAGATGAATTAGGGTAGTACCACCACCAGGAACAATGCCTTCTTCTACAGCAGCTTTGGTAGCGTTGAGAGCATCTTCAATGCGTAACTTGCGGTCTTTGAGTTCGGTTTCAGTAGCCGCGCCTACTTTAATTACAGCTATACCACCAGCAAGTTTAGCAATGCGCTCTTGCAGCTTTTCGCGATCGTAATCAGAGTCGGTGTCTGCTAATTGCTGGCGAATTTGAGCAATCCGCTTTTGAACATCCTCGGTTTTTTCACCAGCAACAATTGTAGTGCTTTCTTTGTCAATGGTGACTTTGCTAGCAGTTCCCAACATCTCTAAAGTAGCAGTATCAAGACTCAAGCCTACTTCTTCAGAAATCATTTGACCGCCAGTCAGCACTGCTATATCTTGTAACATAGCTTTACGGCGATCGCCAAAACCAGGAGACTTAACTGCTGCTGCACTCAGTACACCCCGCGCTTTGTTAACTACCAAAGTTGCTAAAGCTTCACCTTCTAAATCTTCAGCAATAATCAACAAAGGTCTACCAGCACGAGCAATTTTTTCCAATACTGGAATTAATTCTTGGATAGAGCTAATTTTTTTATCAGTAATTAGGATAGCAGCGTTTTCAAACTCAACCACCATCCGCTCGTTGTCGGTAACAAAATAAGGAGAAAGATAACCCCTGTCAATTTGCATCCCTTCAACAACATCCAATTCTGTTGTCAAAGATTTGGATTCTTCAACGGTAATTACACCATCTTTGGTGACTTTATCCATTGCTTCGGCAATCATCTTGCCTACTTCTTCATCGTTACCAGCCGATACGGTGGCAACTTGAGCAATCTCATTACCTTCAACTGGCTTGGCTACTGCTTCAATTTCTTTTACCAATAAAGCAATAGTTTTATCAATTCCGCGTTTTACGGCAACTGGATTAGCACCAGCAGCAACTAATTTTAAACCCTGGTGGATCAATTCTTGTGCTAGGACAGTCGCTGTAGTTGTACCATCACCAGCGATATCTTTAGTTTTTGAGGCGACTTCTTGAATTAGTCGAGCGCCAGTGTTTTCTAAAGGGTCTTCAAGTTCAATCTCTTTGGCAACGGTGATGCCATCGTTAACAATCTGAGGCGCACCATAACTCTTTTCTAGTAAAACATTCCGACCTTTAGGGCCTAATGTAATACGGACGGCATCTGCTAAAGCGTTTACACCACGCTCTAGCGCCCGCCGAGATTCTTCATTAAATGCAATAATTTTTGCCATTTCCGATTTACTCGCGCTTTCTTTAGTCAATTTAGCACTCTCTTGTCATGAGTGCTAATACAATAATATGTGAGCAATCAACCCCTAAATTGTTCGGTTACTACTAAAGCCTTTATCCTCTTGCGACCAAACTCCGCCTGGCAACTATAATATAGCTGTCTTGAAAATTTATTTTCATCCAAGGTTCCTGAAATCTAGTTCATGAGCGTCTCTTGCATAAGTCAAGAAATTTTGTATTTCATCTGCGTTTATCTGCGCTTAATTTAAATTTTGAAACCAAAAATTAATTATCAGTTATCAGTAAACTGGGATAACTGTTTACTGATAATTGATAACTGCTGTATCTATGCCATTACCATGCCACCATCGACATTAAAAACTTGCCCAGTAATATAAGCTGCTGCGGGATCACTGGCAAGAAAACGCACCATCCCAGCAACTTCTTCAGGTTGACCATAGCGCCCTAAAGGAATGAATTTGAGGATATCATCTGATTTGATGTTAGCCGTCATATCTGTAGTAATAAAACCAGGGGCGACAGCATTAACAGTGATACCGCGAGTGGCGAGTTCTTTGGCAATAGTTTTAGTAAAACCAATTACGCCAGCTTTGGCAGCACTATAGTTTGCTTGACCAGGATTGCCCATCAAACCAGCTACAGAGGTAATATTAATTATTCGCCCAGATTTTTGCTTGAGCATTACCTTACTGACTGCTTTGGTAGATAGAAATACACCAGTTAGGTTTAGGTCAATTACTTCTTGCCATTCTTCCAGTTTCATCCTTAGTAGCAGCGTATCGCGGGTAATACCAGCATTATTAACTAGCACATCAACCCGCCCCCACTTGTCCATCACAGCTTTGAGTAGGGCATCTACTTGATCGGGTTTAGAGACATCTGCTTGAAATGCGATCGCACTACCACCTGCATTACCTATTTCACCAACCACTTCTTCAGCCGCAGTAGCAGAGTTAGCGTAGTTAATAACTACACTAGCGCCTTCTGTTGCTAGAGCCAGTGCGATCGCTCGACCAATTCCCCGTGACGCACCAGTAACAATTGCTACTTGCCCATTTAACCTAGCTTGAGACGCTGATAATACTTCCATCACAAATTCCTTTTAATCAATTTGCCAAAAAAGAGCAAATTCTTTCAACTGCGCTAATGATTTTAAATTGATTCGTACCTGAGACGGACGGAATTAGCGATCTAAATTACTACGATTGAGGGGCAATACTATCAAATCTGTGTTGTAATATGGCAGTCAAAAAACAGTTTAATAGTTTTCAAGATTTGCTCTCTAGTTCAGAAGTACCTGTATTAGTTGATTTTTATGCAACTTGGTGTGGCCCATGTCAAATGATGTCACCAATTTTAGAGCAAGTAAATTCTCACCTGAAAGAGCAGTTACAGGTAGTTAAAATTGATACAGATAAATATCCTCAAATCGCAAATCAGCATCATATTCATGGTCTGCCAACTTTAGTACTGTTCAAAAACGGTCAGCCAGTAGATCGAATTGAGGGAGTTGTCCCTGCTGCAGATTTAATCCAGCGTTTAAAAACCTTAATTTAATCATTTTTAGCAATTAGCAGTTAGCAGTTAGCAGTTATATTTTGTTTTGAGATTTAAGCTAAAAGCTAAATGAGCGTGAGGAACAACAACACGCTCTTAATTTTGTGAGTAATTAATTTAATGCTACATAAATATCAACCAGATTTTGTCTCGTCTTTACTAAGATCAGGTGTTGCTTGAGCAACTGCCATGCTTTTTTCTTGATCGCGTTTCTCACGTTTTTTGCGATCAGCTTCCAGCGCATCCTTCATCGCTATTTGCACCTGTGCCATTTTTTCTAAATTGCTGCGATACAAATCTAGATCTTTTTGCAATTTTTCGGTGGGTAGGTGTAAGGATTGACCGACTTGGTTTAAGGCATCCAGTCGCTCTTTTTCATCCTTAACCAGACTGGGATCTGATACTTCTAGCAGCGTGTACAGACCAATAGCAAACAAGCGGCTGTATTTGAATTGGGGATTATTGGCGATCGCTCTGATTTGATCTGGTAACTCACCAGCACCATCAACAGCAGTGGGTGAAACAATCCAATCAATTAATTCCTTTCCAGATAACCGCCCTGCTAATGCCTTTAGCCGTTCAGCATCTTGTTTGTACGTTTGGGAATCTGCCCCGACCGCCCGACAGAGGGCATCAAAAATCGAATCCCTATCCCGTTCAGGGCGATAGCCTTGCATAAATCTCTCAAAAGACGTGACTACGCCCAGCGCATAGATTGGGTGATAGGCAAAATCAACATTAACTGAGAGCAAGTGCATTTCTACCATCAATTCTTCCACCACCCGTCGGTAGATGGAATTGATAGGACGGGTGTGATTATTATAAAAATCTCGCTTGGTATCCGAGACAGTGCGAAGGTTATTCACCGGCAAACACAAAGGGGAACTTAACCCCATTTTCTCGTTTATAGAGCCATTTGCCAAGTAGCAATTAGCGGTTAGCGATTAGTGATTAGCTTTTAGCCTAGTCCTAAGAGAATACTTCCGTTGCTATATTAATTACACCGCCTGAGCAAAATTAAAAATCACTCAAATTATTAATAGGCTTTAAGCGTATGACTTTATCTACAGAATTAATTACTTTAGGTCGCTACCTGGCGGGAGAATTTGATAATCGCGCACAAGCTCTAGCAGAACCAGCATGGTATGTACATCTGCACCTCTGGCAGCGACCAGTTCCCCTCTTTACCGAAGACAGCATTACCTTATTCGCCGAACAAGCGAATATAGTCAACTTGGATCATCCTTATCGCCCTCGGATATTGCGCCTGCAAGACAGCAATACACCGTCTGGCTCGATCCATGTGCAATACTATATGTTTAAAAACTTAGAGGCAATCAAAGGTGCAGGTCGCAATCCCGAATTGCTCAAAACATTAACAATTTCTGATCTTGAGTTACTACCAACCTGCACTCTGACGATTAACCCGCAGAAAATAACTACTGATACCTGGGAATTTGCTACCTCACCAACAAATGATGCTCCTTGTAGCTTCAATTATCAAAATCAAACATACCAGGTTTTTCTAGGATTTACAGCCAGAAAAAATGAATTCCACAGTTACGACAAAGGTATAGATCCCCAAACCGGAAAAGCGATTTGGGGTGCGCTGATGGGTTCATATCGCTACATCAAACGTCAAGATTTTGCTGCCGAGTTGCCAGTCTGACTTGTTGAAACATCGTTTTCACCTTGTTACCCAACAATTTATTTAACTGGCAATACTGCGAGGCACACCTTCAAGCGCCTCTTCCTCAGTTTCAAAAATCTCAAACACCGAATCCATCATGGTGACTTCAAACACCAATTTTGCTTCGGGATGAACATTACAAATGCGAAAGCTACCTTTAACTTTATCAGCGTCTCGCATCCCTGCTACCAGCGATGTGAGACCAGAGCTATCTATAAAATTAACCTGACCGAGATTAACTACTACATGATGGCTAAGTTTAGAAATACATTCTTGTAACTTGAGGCGAAATTGCCAAGCAGTTGTGATATCTAAACGTCCAGTTGGCGTTAAGACTATTACTGTTGTGCCATCTTGTGTTGTATGCGTTCTCTGATCAATATGAATCACTAATACCTCCTTCCCTGGAAGTTGCCATGTTTAGCCCTAGAGAGAAAGCAGTTTTGGGCATCATTAAATACCTGACTATCAAAATTTCCAGGTTGTGATAGCTGACTACTCACCTTCACGTAGTTTAACTCACCTTACTAAGTCCTGAAGGTTTCGCCTTAAGTTAAATAAAATGCCGCTAGTGCTGAGTTAATACTCAGTTCTCAGCACTCAGTCGTCATCACTAAGCACTCCAGTTTGCCCAATCTTGAGGCTTTAAGAAAACTTCATATAGTTCAGCTTCGGGAGTATTGGGTTCTGGTTGATAACCATATTCCCAACGTACCAGTGGCGGTAGAGACATCAAAATTGACTCAGTACGTCCGTTAGTTTGCAAGCCAAAGATTGTCCCCCTGTCATATACCAGGTTAAATTCTACATAACGCCCACGACGATATAATTGGAAATTACGTTCGCGATCGCCATATTCCATTGACCGCCGTTTTTCTACAATTGGCACATAAGCTGGTAAAAAAGCATTCCCACAACTTTGTGCAAACGCAAACAATTGTTCCCAACTGCGCGGTTCTACTACACCTAGTTCAGCACTATACTTACCTGCGGGGCCATTAGCATCTGGGCCACGATACAACTCGCCTTGACCATCTTGATAATCAAAAAATATTCCACCTACACCCCGCGTTTCTTGGCGATGCTTTAAGTAAAAATACTCGTCGCACCAAAGCTTAAATGTTGGGTAGTAGTGGGGGTTATGTGTGTCGCAAGCTTGCTTGAGAGTGCGGTGTAAATGAGTAACATCTTCAGCAAAGGGATAGTAAGGTGTTAAATCTAAACCACCACCAAACCACCAAACTGGCCCTGCTTCAAAGTAGCGATAATTGAGATGAACAGTTGGGATGTAAGGATTGCGCGGATGCAATACCATTGATGTACCAGTCGCATAAAAGCGATGACCAGCAGCTTCTGGACGTTGTGCCAGAATTGAAGGAGGTAAATGGTCTCCCCATACCTCAGAAAAATTGACACCGCCTTGTTCAAATACGGCACCCTCGCGCATCACGCGAGAACGGCCACCACCACCTTCTGGTCGTTCCCAAGAGTCTTCTCTAAATGTTGTATTTCCATCTAGCTGTTCCAAGCCTTGACAAATTTTGTCTTGTAGCCCTTGCATAAACTCGCTCACACGAGTTTTGGAATCAACTGGGGGATTCGGGTTGATTGTGTTCGTTAAGTCAGTTTGAATAGCTGTCATAATCGCAATAGAAGATCTTTCAAAGATGCTCATCAATCTAAATGAGCGTCTTTATAGACTAGCTTGAATTTGGTTAATCTAGAACCTCAAAACTTTAGTTGTGATGGGCTTCTAACTACTAAGAATTGCAAAGTATCCTGTAGGAAGATCCTATTGGCAACCAGATTCGCCTACTATTAATAACCTGCCTGAGACTAGCTGGAGGAGACGTATTGTGATCTTTAATTTTTCCTTCAAATTGATTGCTAGTCGAGGGTGCCGATTTTCTCTGGCAAAGACTTATCGTGCTGTGAGTTCTGCTTCGGTAGATGTACTCTGGCAAAAAATAATTAACTTAGCCGATGTCTCTTGGCACCCCCTGCTTACTAGCACCAATGTTCCAAAGGGATTAATCGCTAAACCTGGCTTAATTTACCAGGAGGTAACTCGCTTAATACCGATTCCAGTGCGCGTGTTTGTTGAACGGGTGCGACCTGGAGAGTTATTTAGTGTCAGGTTAATTGCTATCCCAGGAATCGAAAAAAGAGTGACTTATCAGGTGGAATCTACCGTTTGTGGCACTTATGTGTCTTATTCTGTAACATTGCGTGGTTGGTTATCGCCGTTTGTTTGGTGGATGATCCGACCTTATGAGGCGCGTGTGGCGGCTGAGTTAGCCCACGCAGCAGAACAATTAACAATTAACAATTAACAATGACCGATAACCAATAAAGCGCGATCGCATATCCTACAAACCGTTAAAATTCTTAATACTGTTAAGCGATCAATTTCCCCCGAATGCAGATTATGGGGTCAGGAATAAATTTATTATGCTCGATCTCGATTCCGTTCTAGAAGTACTGCGTCCGGTGCAAGACCCTGAACTCCGCAAGAGTTTGGTGGAATTAAACATGATTCGTAATCTCAACATCGACAATGGTGTTGTTAGCTTCAATTTAGTGTTAACCACACCTGCTTGTCCGTTACGGGAATTTATTGTGGATGATTGCCGTCGCGCAATACAGCAGTTACCAGGGGTTAAAGAAATTTTAGTGGATGTCAGCGCGGAGACACCGCAGCAAAAAGCACTCCCAGACCGCACAGGGATAGCTGGAGTGAAAAATATCCTCGCTGTTTCTAGTGGCAAAGGTGGCGTTGGGAAAAGTACAGTAGCAGTAAATATAGCAGTAGCTTTAGCGCAGTTGGGTGCAAAAGTTGGTTTGATTGATGCTGATATTTATGGCCCAAATGCACCAACAATGCTGGGTTTGGCAAATGCACAGATTACAGTACGGCAAGGCGCGAACGGAGAAATTTTAGAACCCGCTTTTAATCACGGTGTCAAGCTGGTTTCGATGGGCTTTTTGATTGACCCAGATCAACCTGTGATTTGGCGCGGGCCTATGTTAAATGGAGTTATTCGTCAGTTTCTCTATCAGGTAGAGTGGGGAGAATTAGATTATCTAATTGTAGATATGCCACCTGGTACAGGTGATGCTCAACTGACATTAGCGCAAGCAGTACCAATGGCTGGGGCGGTAATTGTCACGACACCTCAAACAGTAGCGCTGTTGGACTCCCGTAAGGGTTTGAAGATGTTTCAACAGTTGGGTGTGCCAGTATTGGGGATAGTAGAAAATATGAGTTATTTTATTCCCCCAGATATGCCTGACCGCCAATATGACATTTTTGGATCTGGAGGGGGTGAAAAAACATCTCAAGAATTAGGTGTGCCGTTGCTGGGTTGCATTCCTTTAGAAATTCCCTTGCGCCAAGGAGGGGACAAAGGTTTGCCGATAGTAGTTGGTGAACCCGAATCAGAGTCAGCTAAGGCATTGATTGCGATCGCTAAAACTATTGCTGCTAAAATCTCTGTAGCTGCCCTCTCGTAGTAATTAGCAATTAGCTATTAGCTATTAGTTAAATATATTACTAAGTAGAGATTTATCATAACTTTTACAAGGTAATTTATTAATAAAGCTAACAGCTAATTACATTGCTCAATAAAGATTCACCCTCAAGTTCACGAAGTTATTTTTTAAATAAGGCTAACAGCTAATCGCTAACCGCTAAACGCTTAATATGTTTCAAAAGTCTGTAACAGGTTTTCGGTGGAAGTCTCGAATAGCAGTTTGGCAGCAAGTAGACTGGCTGCTGCTTGCCGTAACAGTCGGCTTAACCGTGTTTGGTGGAGTAATGATTCGCAGCGCGGAACTCAACCAAGGGTTAACAGATTGGTGGCAACACTGGCTAATTGGCGCGATTGGGTTAGCAATAGCATTATTCCTTGCGCGATCGCGTTACGAAAATCTACTAGAGTGGCACTGGATTATCTACGGTCTAACAAACCTCTCCCTGATCGCAGTAATTGTAATTGGTAGCAGTGCTAAAGGGGCGCAAAGGTGGATTACTATCGGTGGATTTAACCTCCAACCATCTGAGTTTGCCAAAGTTGGTGTAATTATCACTTTGGCAGCAATTTTACACACCCGTACCGCTTCTACACTGCCAGCTTTTGGCAAAGCCCTTGCCATTACTGCTGTGCCTTGGCTGTTAGTATTTATCCAGCCAGACTTAGGCACATCCTTAGTATTTGGAGCAATTACTTTAGGAATGCTCTACTGGGCTAATGCTAATCCAGGCTGGCTATTGCTACTAATTTCTCCCATTGTCTCAGCAATTTTATTTAACGTCTTTTTACCTAGTTGGTTAATTTGGGCAGTAATAGTAGGTGCGGCTGCTTGGTTTAGCTTACCCTGGTCTTGGTATGGCGCTGTAGGAGCCGTTATCGCCAACTTTGCATCAGGCGAATTAGGGCATATATTCTGGGGATTGTTGAAAGATTATCAAAAAGACCGATTAATTCTGTTTTTAAATCCAGCAAAAGATCCTCTAGGCGGAGGATATCACTTAATTCAATCCCGTATCGCTATTGGGGCAGGTGGATTTTGGGGTAAAGGACTTAACCAGGGGTCTCAAACACAACTTAACTTTATCCCAGAACAGCATACCGATTTTATTTTCTCAGCTATTGGAGAAGAACTGGGTTTTATTGGCTGTCTCTTCGTACTTTTAATTTTCTGGTTACTATGCTGGCGGTTAATTATGATTGCTCAAACTTCTAAAGAGAACTTTGGCTCTTTATTAGCTATTGGTGTATTGTCTATGATTGTGTTTCAGGTAATTGTCAATATTGGTATGACCATCGGTTTAGCACCTGTTACAGGTATTCCTTTACCTTGGGTTAGTTATGGTCGTTCCGCATTACTGACAAATTTCATTGCTCTTGGCATTGTTGAGTCTGTTGCTAATTACCGACATCGGCTAAAATTTTAACCTCAATCGTAAGCTATCAGCCTTCAGCTTGCTAATTATCAACTTTTACGAGTTGCTAATTTGGTAAATTTTCAATATTCTTACCCTAATGAAATTTGCTAACTGATAGCTGATTAATCATAGATGACAGATGAAGGGTAACAACTTAAAATAAGAAATTGCAGATTAGTAGCTTAGAATTAGTTCAAGTACTTTAAAGACAAAATTGAGAAAAAAATATGATTTTGCCAGGTTCAGCAGTTAAAGTCAAAAACCCCAGCGATATTTACTACAGCTTTGAAGGTTTAGTACAAAGGATTACAGATGGTAAAGCGGCTGTAATTTTTGAAGGTGGAAACTGGGACAAAATGATCACATTCCGCCTTTCTGAGTTAGAGTTGCTAGAAACAACAGCACCTCGGAAAAAAGCAAAATAGCTAATAGCTAATAGCTATTAGCTATTAGCTTAATTTAATAACTAACAGCGATGTTTTATGCTATAGTTGTTGTTTACAAGCTCATCAAAACTAATAGCTAATAGCTAATTGCTAACTGCTTAATATATGCGCCTTCCTTTACCGCAGTTTGCTGCGGGTGAACGACACCCTAACCATATTGCCGAAGTAATTGAAACGGCAACAACTGAATTTTTAGCACAATGTCTTGATCCTGAAGACTTAAGCTTCCCAGTTATGCCGCCTTTTGGTAGCTGGGTTAAAGCTGTGGATGAAGAATCAGGAAATCAAGTTTTGGCAATAGTTTATTATGCAACTACAAGCCCGATTGATTCTGTGCATAGGGCAAGGGCGTTAGGTTTGTCAATGCAAGAACTGCGAGAACAGCAACCTCAAATTTTTGCGATGCTCAAAACTGAGTTTAGAGCAGCAATTGTAGGTTTTCAAGCAGCGCCACAAAGCTTAAATGGTTCTAAACGTACTGAGGGGAAAATTTACCAGTATTTACCCCCACGTCCGCCACAAATTCATCAAGCAGTTTATCATTGCGAACCAACGGAAATTATTCAATTTAGTGAAGAATTAGATTTTTTACGCACACTGTTACAGGTAGTAGGTGCGCCCGTAGAATCTTTAATAGCAGCAGCTATTCGAGAAATTTATCAATTACGCAAAGCTGACCGTGAGTGGTTGGTGAAGGCGGGGCGGACTCTCAGCGTAATTCTCAAGGATGATTACGATCGCTTGCGCTATATTCTAAGCCAAATCCATCCATAGATAGTTTAATTCAGGCTTTTTAAGAGAGATTGTAAGAAGGCTTAACTTATACCAGCATTGCTATTGAGTAATGCTGTTAGCTGTTTACCGACAGAAATCTTTAGTTAAGAGATATAACTGTTGGCTGATTTTGGTTTAGGGGAAGACAATATAACTCACCACGCCGAAAAGCTTAAACCAAGACCACAGAAGAAACAGCTAATCTTTAATGGCCTTGCTTGATATCCTCTCCTAGCTAACTATATATGGAATCTATTACAGAAGTTTTAACTAAGGAACCAATTGTTCCTTTTGCGATTTTGCTGGTAGTAATTTTAACCGTTCCGATTTTGTTTGAACGGTTAAAATTACCAGGGCTTGTTGGTTTACTGGTAGCTGGTGTAGTTCTTGGCCCCAATGGACTGGCTTTGCTGAATAAAGAAACTGAGACAATGAAACTGCTATCAGACATTGGATTAGTGTATCTGATGTTTGTTGCAGGGCTAGAAGTAGATATTGAACAGTTTCGCAGAACCAAACATCGCTCGGCGGGATTTGGTACTTTTACCTTCCTTGTACCACTAATATTTGGGACAACTGTTGGGCGCATATTTGGTTTTGATTGGAATGCCTCAATTTTAATTGGCTCTTTATTTGCTTCTCATACCTTATTGGCTTATCCAATTGTGAGCCGTTTGGGTGTGGTTAATAATGAAGCGGTGACAGTTACGATTGGAGCAACCATTTTCACGGATGTTGGCGCTCTACTGGTATTGGCAATTTGTATTGGTATTCATGCTGGTGATTTTACGGCTTTCAAGCTGTTTACGCTTTTGGGGTCGTTAATTATCTACTCTGCACTTGTTTTGTTTGGGTTTGATTGGGCAGGTAAACAATTTTTCCGACGTTCTGGAAATCACGAAGGCAATCAATTTTTATTTGTGTTGTTGGCGTTATTTCTGGCATCAGTGGGAGCGCAATTAATTGGTGTAGAAAAAATTGTGGGCGCTTTCTTGGCTGGTTTAGCCGTGAATGATGTGTTAGGAGATGGGCCAGTTAAGGAAAAGGTGGTGTTTGTCGGTAGCGTTTTATTTATCCCAATTTTCTTTGTGGATATGGGTCTACTGATTAATGTCCCTACTTTTATTCAAAGTGTTTCATCTTTTTCTAGTGCTACTTGGTTAACGCTGGCAGTTGTAGCAGGTTTAATTGGCAGTAAATTTCTAGCGGCTTTACTCGCCAAATTTGTTTACCGTTATAGCTGGCAAGAAATGCTGACAATGTGGTCTTTGTCTTTACCACAGGTAGCTGCAACTTTGGCGGCGACATTAGTTGGCTATCGCGCTGGGATATTAAGTGAAGCGCTTTTGAATAGTGTGCTGGTATTAATGCTGGTGACGGCAACTTTGGGGCCTGTAATCACAGCGCGGGTAGCAGTGGGTTTACCTGTAGCGGAAACTCCGCCTGTGGCTAGCGTAGCTGTTGTAGAAGGAGAAACTGTAAAAGTAAATCAACCCTATACAGTAGTCGTGCCAGTTTCTAACCCTGAAACTGAGCGCAACTTAATTGAAATGGCTGCTTTGATAGCACGCCATACGGCAGGGACAATTATTCCTTTATCGCTTGTAAAAGCTCATGTCAATATGGATGCCCCTGATTTGGAAATGTCTTTCCAAACAGGGGATAAATTGCTTGCTAATGCTACGCAATTAAGCCGAGAATTAGGGGTAGAAGCGGAACCATTGTTGCGAATTGATGATGATATTGCTCAAGGCATTAGCCGTGCAAGTCGCGAAACCCATGCAAATTTAATTGTGATGGGATGGGGTAAACGCACTGGGCTACGCGCTCGAATGTTTGGTAATGTGATTGATAGCGTATTGTGGGCTGCTCATTGCCCTGTAGCAGTAACACGACTACTTGATTCACCGAGAAATATTAAACGAATTTTAGTGCCGATTGATAGTTTAACGAGTCAGGCAGTTCGTCCGGTGCAGTTTGCCCAAATGTTGGTTGATGGTAATCAAGCTAAGATTACACTGTTGCATATATGCGATCGCAGAACTACTCCAGCTAAGGTTGCTTGGAACCGTTCGCAATTAGGTTTACTGGCATCAAAATGGGTTCCCGAAGGTAATTTTGAGGTGGAAATTATTCCCCATGATGATATAACTAGAGCGATTATGAATACAGTACAACCATCTGATTTAGTAATTCTGCGATCGCAACGTCAGCGAACTGCGGCAGGATTAGCAATTAGTGATGTTACTGCTAGGTTGGCGCAACAGTTAACTTGCTCAGTGGTAATGTTAGGAGAACCACAAAGAGCGGTAGCAAGTACTCCTGCTAACAAACAGCGTCGCCGATTTATTCCTAAGAGTGTTTAGTTATTGTTAGGGAGGGGGAGGAGAGTGGAGTTAATAATAGTACTTTTGCTTTTTTCAGCCTCTCTTCCTTTACATATTTGTGGTTTTTTAAGTTTTTTATAGCCGTAGCCAGATAGGTTAAAATATTTTCTATTACTGAAACTACTCTTGATTAGGCGTAAAAGATACATCTTCATATACTGCTGCAACCAGACAGCGAAAATTTAGGCTTTCTAGATAAATTTCATCATTATTGCTATAAGAATAAAGTACCCAGTTTCCTTCAGCGTTGCGCCGAAAGCAATCTATACGCATTTGGTTTTGGCTAATTAATACATATTCTTGTAATGATTCCAAATGGCGATAATCTGCAAATTTATCGCCTCTGTCAAAGGCTTCTGTTGTGGGAGATAATACTTCTACTATTAAACGAGGATGACGTAAAAAGTTATCAAATTTTCTGTCTCTTTGGTCACAAGTTACTGCTATATCAGGATAGTAATAGGTATTTATTGATTGAATATCAATTTTTGTATCTGCTGCATATATAAAACAACCACTGCCTCGAATGTGATTCCTGATTAAAGTAACTATATTTACTGTTATTACGACATGATTATTGCTTGCACCTGCCATTGCATATACTTGTCCATTCCTATACTCATGTTTTATAGGGCTAAGTTCTTCTGCTTTTAGATATTCTTCTGGCGAGATGTAATCAGAATTGCGACTGGCAATCATTTGTATTACCTACCGATACGTCTGTTATTTATTTTAATTAAACCCAAATATTGAAAGTTAGGTAGATAGGATTATTAGGAGGCAGAATCTCGTGTTTCTTGTTCCCTGGTTCAACTTGGGAAAGAGATTTAGCGATCGCATTTTGTCAACCACCTTATCCTATACTGGGAAAACATAACTCCTGTAAATGGGGATTACTCCCTGCTGTAGCGCTGTAGCTGGTGCTTGGGCATTTTTACTCAAGCTTGATAGCACAAATCGCCTTAAAATACTCCGCACATGGCTTTTAAAGACCCTCGCCGTCAAAAACAACTAGAGAAATTAATTCTCAAACTGGGATTATCACAGACATCTCCGGTGAATTGGTTTCTTTTAGATTTAGCGTTAACTCACCCGACTATCTCACCGACGGCTAATTATGAGCAACTAGAATTTATTGGCGATTCTGTAGTGCGACTAGCTGCATCAGAATTTTTATGGGAAATTTATCCTGATTCTACAGTAGGTGATTTTTCTGCAATTCGTAAAGTATTGGTGAGCGATCGCATTCTTGCTCAAATAGCTAGTATTTATGGATTAGACCGCTATCTTTTGGTTTCTAGTAGTGCTGCTGGTGATAAAGCTGGACAAGTATCGAGAATGGCAAACACCTTTGAAGCAGTCTTAGGCGCACTTTATCTCAGTACTCATAATTTACAACTAATTCGTCCCTGGCTAGATACTCATTTACAAGAATTATCTACTGAAATTCTCTTAGACCCAGCCCGTCTTAATTATAAAGATGCGCTCCAAGAATTTACCCAAGCGCATCACAAAGTTTTACCAGAATATCGTGTTCAAGATATCTCAAAAACTCATGGTGATTCTGAACGGTTTAGTGCTGAAGTTTGGCTAAATGGCAAAAAATACGGTGAAGGTAAAGGACAATCAAAAAAAGCCGCCGAACAAGCAGCCGCTAAAGATGCTTTTTTCTCTGTGCGACAGCCAGAAATCAAAGGTGAAGCGTGAAAAAAATTAACATTGCTATATTAGGCGTTGGGCGTTGGGGCGTTCATTTACTGCGAAATTTTTTACAACACCCTCAAGCTAATGTTGTAGCAGTAGTTGATCCACATTTTGAACGTTTGGAGTGGTGTAAAAAGCAATTTTCACTCTTATCTAATGTTGTTTTATCATTAGATTGGTCGGCGGTGCGAGAACTGTCAGAAATCAATGCTGTTGCGATCGCAACTCCGGCATCAACTCACTACAATTTAATTGCTGATGCTTTGCAACAAGGCTATCACGTTCTAGCAGAAAAACCTTTAACCGTTAATCCAGCCGAAGCTTTAGAACTTTGCCATCTTGCACAACAACAGCGTCTTCAACTACTTGTTGACCATACCTACTTATTCCATCCTGCGATAGAAAAGGGCAAAAAATTTATTGAATCGGGACGCTTAGGAGAATTACGTTACGGTTACGCTTCCCGTACTAATTTAGGCCCTGTCAGACAAGATGTTGATGCACTTTGGGATTTAGCTATCCACGACATCGCTATTTTTAATAATTGGTTAGGAGAGACACCAGTACAGGTACAAGCTAACGGTAGTGTATGGTTGCAAGGTGCAGGGGCGCAGAAGACGCGGGGAGATAATTTAGCTGATTTAGTCTGGATAACTCTTACTTATCCCAGTGGTTTTCAAGCATTTATTCACGTTTGCTGGCTTAACCCTGATAAACAAAGACGTTTAAGTATTGTAGGTAGCCAAGGGACATTAATTTTTGATGAGATGTCGTCGGCAACACCTTTAATATTTCAGCAGGGAAAATTTGAGCAAGAAGGGGATCGCTTTATTCCTACTGATTTAAATAATGAAATAATAGAAGTAGATAATGAAGAACCGCTTAGAAGAGTGTGCGATCGCTTTCTCAACAGCATTAACCCATATACACCTTCATCACTTAATTCTGCATGGGTGGGTGCTGAGTTAGTACATATTTTAACTTGCCTAAGCCAATCTTTACAACAAGGAGGTAGTGCGATCGCAGTTCCTCAATTAATCCAATCCTCAAAGCATCAACAACTGCTATAAACAAATAATCAACAAATATAAAACCAAATTGATACGTGATCGCTTCAGTATTCAAAACTATTTTATTACTGGGTTAACTATACCATTTCCGTTTAATCTAGACAATAAAAGCTGAGAATTAACTATAGATAAAGTAATTTCTACTGTAGTACCTTTGCCTTCACCCTCACTAAATAGGGTAATTTCACCTCCCATCAATTCTAGTAATTTACGGGAGATTGCCAAACCCAAACCTGTACCACCAAACTTACGGGTAGTTGAACCATCAACCATTACAAAAGAGCGAAATAACTTGTGTTGTTGCTCAGGATTTATCCCAATTCCTGTATCTTGGACTGTCACGACCACAAAGGATTTGTTCTCAGTTTTAGCATTATTTCCAGATGCTTTCACTCCATTTAATTTTTGTGGTGACTCGTTAATATGAGTTGTAATATTAATACTGCCAGTATCAGTAAATTTTACTGCATTACCAATTACATTGAGTAGCACCTGTTTGAGCTTTGCAGGATTAGCATTAACTGCGATCGCATTTTGACATTCATAATTCTTCATTTCTAAATTCTTTTGCTTAATTGAAACTTTTTGTAAATCAATTACTTCCTTCAGCAACTTATTTAAATCCACTGGTTCTAGCTTCAGCGCCATCTTGCCAGATTCAATTTTTGCTAGATCCAAAATATCATTAATAATTTCTAGTAAGTGAATTGCTGCTTCATCAGCACGCTGCAATAACTCTAATTCCTCTTCTCGGTCATCACAATAGCCATCTTTAACCAAGCGAATACAGCCAATTATCCCATTGAGTGGAGTTCTTAACTCATGAGAAGTAGTTGCTAAAAACTCATTTTTGAGTTGGTTAGCCGTTTGTGCTTCTTTCCAAGCTGTTTGTATTTCTGCTGCGCCTGTTTTTAGTCGGTCTACCATACTATTAAGAGCTTCGGCTAACTCATGAAATTCTCTAATTTTAAAGTTATTGGGAACCTGATCGATAGAAAGTAAATGCTGTTTTTCTTTAGCATAATCTCGTAACTTTTCTACAGGTCGTGATAGTTCTCGTGCTATGTATAATGTTGCTAATAAGCAAGCTACAATTAGACACAAAGTTATTACAAATAACAATTGCCAAATTTCTATAAGATCAAATAAGGCATTTTTTCGACTTTGCACCGCCAAAATTATCCACTTCTTGTTTCCTTGGCTAGTAACTGGGCTAGGAATAGCAGTATATCCAGCTAATAATTCCCCTCCTTTTTCTTCAAATGACGACAAGTGCTGAAAATAATTGTTACCTGCGAGCGCATTTTTCACAGCACCTCTTAGTCTTTCCGCATCTTCGTCTTGGTCGATATTTCTTCCCACAAACTTAGCAAGCGGATGCGCCAAAATTGTGCCATCTTGAGAAATCACTACTGTATAGCCAGAAAGAGATCCTGGCTGGGCTTTGTCCTGTAATATTAGTGCTGACTGTATACTTAAGACAGAGCGAAGATTACCATTTTTGCCATACACAGGCGCACTTAAGATAAAATTAATTTGGTTTCTTGAAATAGATTGATTACTATTATTATTAATGTTAAAATTTTTTATTGTTGCTACATTTGTAATTATTTTATTTTGACTTAAGTGTTTTTTTTGATGTTGGAGCCATAATCTCCTGTTAGAATTATTAATAATTTTATGTTGGCAAGTACTAGCAGTATTTTTTTGAGAAAACAAATCAGTTAATTCAAGACAGCTTTCCTGCGTAGGCAATTGTGCAGCTAGTTGTTCTAAAAATTGTTGGGATTCCTGTGAAGTTCCTAACTTAATAGCTGTGGTTTCACTAGCTATTAATAAATTAATTTGAAGATTTTTGATAGATTCCTGAATATTATGCCCTTTTCTAACAGCACTTTCTGTCAGATTTTGGCGAGCAGTTTCTTGGAGACGAGAAGCAGCTTTTCTGTAAGTTACATATACTCCCATCAATAAAACTGGTACACACAGCAGTAGAATCCGAGACAATAAAATCCGCCGAAAGGAAGTTGGACGTAACTTATACATATAACAATTAACAATGACTAATGATTGTTCAGCCTGGGAGCGAGTATACTAACGCTCCGCCTGTGATTAAAGTATAAAGAAGGAATATAGCCATAGCCATAATGAGTAAAAAATCTGATTTGAATAGACCACAGACGATAGTTGTTTTAGCAATGAGTGCTGATGGTAAAATTTCTGATGTGCAAAGCTCTCCTGCTGGGTTTGGTTCCCCTAACGATAAGGCACATCTAGAACAACAAGTAGCTGAAGCTGATGCTATTCTCTTTGGTGCTAACACTCTGCGCTCTGGTGGTACAGCAATGCGAGTTGTTAATCCTGAGTTGCTTAAACAACGAGAATCTTTAGGAAAACCACTACAACCAATACAAATTGTTTGCTCTCGCGGTGGCAATATTGATCCAAAGTTAAAATTTTTTGAGCAACCGATACCGCGTTGGTTACTAACTACAAGTACTGGCGCACAAGACTGGCAAGAAAATTCAAAATTTGAAAAGGTTTTAGTATTTGATACACCAGAGGGAGAGATTGACTGGGTTAAAGCTTTGGAAGAATTGCAAAAGCTAGGTTTGCAACACTTAGCTGTATTAGGTGGGGGTCAATTGATAGCATCTCTGCTAGAGGCAGATTTGATTGATGAATTTTGGCTAACTGTTTGCCCATTGATTTTCGGTGGAACTACTGCACCAACCCCAGTTGCAGGTGCAGGTTTTTCTACGGAAATGGCTCCACGCTTAGAATTGCTTAGTGTTAAGACTATTGACCAGGAAGTGTTTCTGCACTATCGCCTGCAACGCCAATGAAATTAGATTACCCTAAATAAAGTTTGATCTGAGTTTATTGCTAATAGCTAACTGCTAATTGATCACAATCGTGGAACAAATTAAGCCCCGCTACTCTGTTGCTTGGATTAACAATATTGCGGAAGTCCCTCAAAGTGAGTGGGATGCCCTCGCACTGGCACTAAAAACGCCATTCTTGGAATGGGAATGGTTGCACTGTATAGAAAAGTCTGGGAGTACAACTGCCCAAAGTGGTTGGCTACCCAATCATTTAATAGTGTGGCGAGATAGACAGTTAGTTGCGGCTGCGCCACTTTATATTAAAGGTCATAGTTACGGCGAATTTGTTTTTGACCACCAATGGGCAGATTTAGCCCATCGCTTAGGAGTGCAGTATTATCCAAAACTGCTGGGAATGGCTCCCTTTACGCCTGCTGAGGGGTATCGGTTTTTAATTTCCCCTGGAGAAAATGAAGACGAGTTAACAGAGTTAATGATAGGGGCAATTGATCATTTTTGCGATCGCCACCGCATCTCTGGCTGTCATTTCTTATATGTAGACCCCGAATGGCGACCAGTTTTAGAACGTCACGGCTTTAGTAGTTGGCTACACCATAACTATATTTGGCAAAATTCTGAATTTAATACTTTTGACGATTATTTGGGCGTGTTTAATTCTAACCAACGTCGCAATATTAAAAGAGAACGCAAAGCCGTAGAAAATGCTGGTTTACAACTCAAAACTTTAACAGGAGAGGAAATTCCTAAGCATTTGTTTCCCTTAATGTATAGTTTCTATGCTGATACTTGCGATAAATTTGGTTGGTGGGGCAGTAAGTATTTAACAAAACGATTCTTTGAACTGCTATATCCGAAATATTGTCATCGGGTGTTATTTGCTGCGGCGTATCATCAGGGAGATAATCATAAACCGATAGGAATGTCATTTTGTATTACTAAAGGCGATCGCTTATATGGTCGTTATTGGGGAAGTTTTCAGGAAATTGATAGCTTACACTTTGATGCTTGTTACTATACCCCGATTGAATGGGCGATCGCACACGGTATCCAAACTTTTGACCCTGGCGCAGGTGGACGACATAAAAAACGTCGTGGTTTTCCAGCAACCCCAAACCACAGCCTGCATCGATTTTACAACCCACGCTTAGGAAAAATTCTTAAATCCTATATTCGGGAAGTCAACGAATTAGAACAGCAAGAGATTGATGCAATTAATCAAGATATCCCATTTAGCAAGCGTGAAATCGTGCTAAATGCTGAATTTAACAGCTAGATGCGCTGGCATTTACACTATGATTATGAACTGTCGATTATCAAACAATTCTACTAATTTTTATGAATGAAACTGCTGAATCATTGACAGCCATTGATGACAAGCTTTCTCACCGTCATATTGACCTCGATCCAAATGGATATTTTATTATTTATCTAGATCGAGAACCTGGACTAATTTGTGCCAAGCATTTTACTAACATTATTGACGATCGCGGTTTAGCCGTTGATCCTGAAACTGGCAAAGTTATTCCAGCAAAGGGTAAAGTACAACGGACACATACCACGCTGTTTACTGGTAGAACTGCCAAGGAACTTTGTATACAAATTTTTGAAGAAACTCAGCCCTGTCCCGTAACTTTACTGGATCATGCTGCTTATCTCGGACGGGAATTTTTACGGGCTGAGATTGCTTTAATTAGTGGACAAGACTACGTGCAAGATTAGCTTTGACTTTGATAAAACCACCAAGTAGCCATCGGAATGACGGTTGCTGCAATTAACAAGACGACAACAAGTATTGTGGAATTGCCTGTGTCCGTTTCTTCTGCGGTTTTATAGGTACGTCCAACTTGGACATTATCTTGCACTACTGGTGGGCCGGGATCGGGATTACCAGATAATACAGCAACTAAGCGATCGCTTGCATCTGTCAACGCTTGATTGTATTTATCCCCCTCGCGCAGTGGTACTAATACAGTTTCCGAGGCGACGCTATTAGCAATCTCATCAGACATAATTGATTTCACAGCATCTCCGGTACGAATAGCCGTATTGTTAGTCAGGCTATCGAGTACCAGTAATGTTTGATGCGCTTTTGCTTCTGGGGTAGGAAACCATTTATCAAACAGCTTATCGGCAAAGCCGTCGGCTGTTTCGCCGTAATCTATGCGATAGACAGTTACCATCCGTACTTGATTACCAGTGTTGGTTGCTAACTTATCTAAAGCACCGTTAATTTTTCCTTTCACGACGCGGCTAAGGACATCAGCTTTATCTAGCACCCAATTGTGAGCATCGTTTGGTGTGAGATTGGGGATCTGATAAACTCCCGTAGCATTCGCAGGCAAAATTACTAGCTGAGTTGTCAGCAGCATTAATCCCAATGCCAGGAGTAAGCGCTGTAAGTATTTATTCCTACTAAAATATTGATTGACGAGTTTTCTCATTCAATTGACCATAAAATAGATTTTTGATCAATTATCAATTATCAATTATCAATTATCAATAGTTGTTGAGTAACTTGATGGCAAGCTTTATCAATTATCAATTATCAATAGTTGTTGAGTAGCTTGATGGCAACTTTACAGGAAAAAGCTAACTGCTAATCGCTAATCGCTAACAGCTATATTATTATCAGGTTTTGGCAGTTGTCGCAGTGTATCTCGATAAGCTTTTACAGCTTGAGTTTGACTAGGATAACGCACGTATTGAGCCAAGACAGAAAAATCTAATTCTGGTAGAAATTCACTATGAGAAATTAATTCATAACCTTGTTCGCGCAGGCGATAAAGAGAAAATTGACTATTTTTCCAAAACCAAACTTCCGGTACTTGTAAACCTTGATAAACATCCAGCTTCTCGATACCGCCGCTAGAAATAACCACTTCTAAGGCAATATCAGGAAATTCTTTAAGTTGACCAAAACAATAACATTCATCTGGTTCTAGTCCCCTTTTTTTAGCTTGTTTGCGGAAAGTTGTAGAACCATAACCACTAAGATCAATATCCATTTCCAGAGCATAAATTTCAATTAAACGAGCAATGGTTTTTTTATCAAATTCATGTTCTGGTGATGGAGTCATAATTTCTAAAGTACCTTCAAGATAAGTCATCCGCAAACCTGGAAAATCATCTAAGGTTGCTCGTAATGTTTCGTATTGTTCCCAGGTGACACTATTTAGAATTAGGCGTTGTTCTCCGATTTGGTGACTTTCTGCTTGTGGGATAAGATTTAGAGTCATAATAATTAATTCTTGTACTAAAAAATATAGCTACAACTATATAATCAAACTTACTATGACTTTTATCTTAACCAACGATGACGGGATAGATGCCCCAGGCATCCGCGCCCTGCAAAAAGCGATTAATGACAAAGGTATAATCGTTGCGCCTGCAACAGAATGGTCAGGTTGTGGTCATCGCGTCACTACTACTCAACCGATTAAAGTAGAATGTCGCTCACATAACGAGTATGCTGTTGGCGGTACTCCTGCTGATTGTACCCGCCTTGCAATTACACATCTTTGCCAAGATGTTAAATATGTAATTTCTGGTATTAATGCTGGTGGTAACTTAGGCGTTGATGCTTATATTTCTGGAACAATTGCTGCTGTGCGAGAAGCAGCAATGCACAGTATTCCAGGGATTGCTGTTTCCCAGTATCGCAGAGGTAAACGTAATGTTGATTGGGATGTAGTTGCAAATTTAACAACACCAGTTTTAGATCAGTTACTCACCCATACCCTAGAACCTGGATGCTTTTGGAATGTAAATTTACCCCATTTAGAACCAGGAGATCCTAAACCCGATGTGGTGTTTTGTGAACCTTGTACAAAACCATTATCTGTTAATTATCGGGTTGAAGGGGATACATATTATTATGTCGGAGACTATCAAAAACGCGATCGCACCCCTGGAACCGATGTTGATGTCTGCTTTTCAGGTCATATCGCTGTCACGAAAATTCGGCTCTAATTACTGGTCTTGTAAAAGTCGATAAATTTCATAAATCATCTGCGTCCATCTGCTTTTATCTGCGTTCTAAAAAAACAAAGAAACGATTTTTGCCATAAATCTACTGTAAATTTTTTCTCCTCACCCCTCCCTCCTCACCTTTAAGATAAAGATTGTCTCAAAATAACAGCGCGAACTTATGCGAATTCTAGTTATGGGTGGAACCCGATTTATCGGTGTCTCTCTCACAAAAATTTTGGTGGAACAAGGACATGAGGTTGTCTTGTTCAATCGCGGTAATAAACCTGCACCTGTGGAAGGTGTGCAACAAATACATGGCGATCGCACTGACGCATCCCAACTAAAAGATAAGTTATCATCAGAAAAGTTTGACGCGATTTTTGATAATAATGGGCGTGAACTTAGTGATACTCAACCATTAGCAGAAATTTTTAAAGATAAAGTCCACCATTTTGTCTATATGAGTTCTGCTGGAGTTTATCTCAAATCTGACCAAATGCCACATATAGAAGGTGATGCGGTTGATCCTAAAAGTCGCCACAAAGGTAAGCATGAAACTGAAACTTACCTAACACAATCAGGATTACCTTTTACCTCAATTCGCCCTACATATATATATGGTGCTCAAAACTACAATGATTTAGAAGCGTGGTTTTTTGATCGCATAGTGCGCGATCGCCCTATCCCCATCCCTGGAAATGGAATGCACATTACCCAATTTGGTCATGTGAAAGATTTAGCTAATGCAATGGCACTTGTTTTAGGAAACTCCCAAGCAGTAGGGCAAATTTATAACGTTTCAGGCGATCGCTTTGTTACTTTTGATGGTTTAGCCCGCGCTTGTGCTGTCGCTGCTGGTAAATCACCTGAGAATTTACAAATAATTCATTACGATCCGAAAAAGTTTGATTTCGGTAAGCGTAAAGCTTTCCCTATGCGGGTGCAGCATTTCTTTGCTTCCGTAAATAAAGCCAAAATTCAACTAAATTGGCAACCAGAATATGACTTAATCTCTGGTCTAAAAGACTCTTTTCAAAATGATTACATAGCTTCTGGTCGTGACCAAACTGAGATAGATTTCTCTACTGACGATCAGATTCTTCAAGCTCACAACGCTTAATTATTTGGTTGGCAATAGGCGTTGCTTATTGCCAATTCCTAATATTAACTTGATTTTTTTACTAATTTCTATTATATTAATCTTATAATGGGATATAACTAAAAATTTTATAAAAGCAAATATTATAATTATGATAATAATATATCAAAAATGTGTAATAAAATCAACACTTTTAACCTTTTTATTTAATAGTTGCTGATAGCTTAATTGATTGATTTGGCGGCAACAAGTAAATTAATCCAGAAATCAAAGTAAGAGCGACAGAAATCCAGAAAGCAACTAAAGAAGGGATTCTCCAAGCATCAGAGAGAGGAGCAATTAACAGAGCGATCGCGACTATTTGACTAACGGTTTTCAGCTTGCCCCAGATATTAGCACCGGAAATAGTAACTTGGTTAACGCGCCAACCTGCGATCGCCAATTCTCGCCCCAAAATCAAAAATACCCCCCAAGCTGGTACTTGACCCAATTGAATCAACGCCAGCAGAGGAGCAAGTACCAGCAACTTATCTACTAATGGATCAAGAAACTTACCTAGCTCGGTGATTTGGTTAAGTTTACGAGCCAAGTAGCCATCTAACCAATCTGTAGCAGCAGCAACTAAAAAAATTGCTAAACATACCCAGCGCCAAGTATGAGTTGGGTTTTGCAAACCATATAACAGTACTGGCAAACCCAGGAGACGAGATAAAGTAATCGAGTTGGGTAAGTTCATAAAATTTGCGACAAGCGAAATAGCTAAATAAATAGCTGGGTGGAAATAAACTTAAAATTGTTAATTGTTAATTGTTAACAAGCACCCTTTTTATTTACAACTACCTGAATAGTTTTGACAATTAATTTAAGGTCATAACCAACAGACCAATTCTGCTGGTAGGCTATATCCAGACGTACCACATCTTCAAAGTCTTTAACATGAGAGCGACCTTGAGTTTGCCATTCGCCAGTAATACCAGGTTTAACCTTCAACCGTTCCCAGTGATGAATTTCGTAGAATTGAACTTCATCTGGAGTTGGCGGACGAGTTCCAACTAAGCTCATTTCTCCCTTGAGAACATTCCAAAACTGAGGTAATTCATCAAGGCTGGTACGGCGCAGGAATTTACCAACACGAGTAATACGGGGGTCATTTTCATTTTTGAAAATATAACCATTGGCTTCATTCTTAACCAGATGCTGGAATTGATCCGCATTCATTACCATAGAACGAAATTTCCAGATCCGAAAGCGTTTGCCGTTTAAACCGCAGCGCATCTGGCTGTAAAATACGGAACCTGGATCATCTAGCTGCATAGCGATCGCGATCGGGATAATAACGATAGCAGTTATGGCTAGCCCAAGTAATGAACCGAATATATCAATTAAACGTTTAACTTTATTATTTACCGATGGATGCACCTGTGGATGATAGAGATACTGCTGGGAGCAATCATCCCTAACCAGTGAATGAACTGATGCAGTGCACAATTTAGATGTACCTATCACAGGTTACAGTCTTTTATTTACAGGGTTAGTAAGTGATTTTACCAGTATTAACTAGGTTTTATCACTATGTAATAGTAAAAAAACTTTTAACTTTAATTATCATCACTGTTCTCGCATCCCCCTGAAGGCAGACGCGATGCAATTTAATTTAATATAAATACATCAGCATTTACGCATTGTTAACTACAGATTCATGCTTTGGGGACTGGTGAGTAAGAAACTATCCCTCTATCTTTCCATCCATCTTAAGCAATGCAAACTCAATCTATAATAACTTATTTTCTTTTGTAGCCGTCATTATCACTAAAATCTTCTTGTGTATAGAGTGTAAATGGATTATCAATTAATGTTTTTTCATCTAAAGATAAATCTTCATCTAAGTGCTGCGGTTCTGAGGAAAATGAATCTAGATCTAAATTTTGCTCAGATGCTAACACCTTGGGTCGATACTTTAATATTGTTACTTCTGTTGGCGCTTTTGCGATTAAATCAACTATGGGTGTTGGGGGCTGCTCTGAAAAAGTTTTACGTTCACACCATTCAAACATAGATAGATCTTCAGTGAGTTGTTGCAGCGTATTTTGAGGCAAAAAATGTTTTATATCTGATTGAATACTAGGTTGATTAGTTGGGATTAGATCTTCCTTTGGGGACGCTAAAATATAGTTGTCTTCCACTACAGCAGAATTCTGATCAACTGTTAGCAACTGGGCTAGTATAACTACAGAGTTGGGATCAGGTTTTACAGTAATTGAAGAGGCATCTGCTGCCCATAAATCAGTTTGTTGCGTGATAGTAGCAATATTGGCTATCGGCTGAATATTTTTATTAGTTGCATCGGCATTTTGTGCCAGATCTTCACTATCTAAAACATCTTCTTCAGCCAACGCCGATGATGTTAATGCAGCGATTTCATCGTGTAAGAATCTATCTAAATCAGATACATCAATTGGTTGTACACCTAGATCAGCTAAATCTAGGTCAATTTCTTCTATCTCAGGAGTATGTTCCAATTGGTTAATTTCAGTTTCAGTTTGCTGAAACTTAATTTTTGGAGTAGCTTGTTGATTTTTAAGATCAATTTTGGGATTTATAATTCCTAAACTTAATGGTTTTGCGATCGGCTTAGAGATGAAACTTGTGTTGGAATAAGGAGTTTTTTCCGATTTACGAACTTGTTTGACCATATTTGGCTGAATGCCTCGGAAGCTACTAACGAAATTAGGTAATAATTTCGTGAGGGAAAGTGTTTTAGAAATCTGCTGATTAGATAAAAGTGTTGTCTGATTACTAGCTGCGTTTGTAGTAGCCCCGAACTCAGATATTTGAAGATTTGTTAAATCACGTACTTGCTGGGCGATCTGATTTAGCAAAGTTTTAAACATCACTTCACTTTTTTGTCTTTGGTTGCAAAGGTTTTCCACTCCTTCAGTTAATGATTCTTGAGAGTTTTTTAAATTGTGTTGTAGAGATTCAAAGACAATTTTAAAGGTAAAATTTAAGGTGATTAAGAGTTGGTCGGATTGCACTTGTAGCTGTCGCATTTTTTCCAAGCGCTCAACTGGGTGCAGAGGTGTAGATAGGGAAGAACTTTGTTGATAGTTAGCTCCGTGAGGTAACATACCGATGTCGTCAACATTTGTTGTTTTTGAGGTGGAGTACTGTTCTAAGACACTGGATTGAAAACCCAAAAACTGAGTATTTAAATTTGCTCTTATTTGAGCTACCTCTGGAGTTAAGCTTTCCTGAGTGCGTAGGCGTAGCCCGTCGTAGACATCGCTCAAAATGAGCAAAAACTCTGATATAGTTTGCTGAAGTATTGCCAGTTGTTGCTCTGCAAAGTAATATTTCTGTCTGAGTGCTTTTATATCTTGAATTTCGGATGTCAGATCAGCTTTCTGCTGCTGTAAAATTTCTACCTCAGCCTGTAACGGTTTGATCAAGTTGGAACCCAAGGAAGCAATTTTTTGACCAACTGCATCTACCACTTGTCGAGTTACGGATTGCTGCACAGATGTGCCTATCTTGGCTTGAGAATTTTGTGACTCTAAGGCAACCAGATAGCTGCGGACTTGCTCTAGAACCAAACTCTGTTCAAGCAAATCATTTGGGGTTAATTGGCTAAGGCTAGTATTAACCTTGGGAAGAATGCGGTCAATCGCAGCAATTAGCGAGTTTAGATTGTGAGGACTCACAGTATAACCTTTAAGAATAACAGGTATAGCAACACAAGAAATACTTATGAATTTCTGATTCTTACTTATAATTCTGCACCTGCCAACCTCGATCCGCAATCTAGTGATCAAAAAATTTCGACTATATGTAAACTTTTAGGGGTTATTCATTTAATTTAGTTATCTATAAAAAACTAAGAGTGAAAACTCTAACTCTACTTGCGGCAGCAAGAGCGCCAACAGGTAGGGAATATCAAGAAGCGATTGCGATCGCACTGTTGCTATATGTCTTGTTGAATAGACGATAATATGTGTGGTGGCTTCCTAATTGATCGCACGCTCAGGCAATCGCCCACAATTAGCAGGTTTTGCTTGGGACGATCTCAACTTTTCTCAGTATTTACTAGACAATGGTTTAATGGAAGAAAAATACAGCGCCCGCGAACTCAACTCCAATATGAATGCGCTGATGAGCGCCGCTCCTTTATTTGCGGGCTTACCACAACCTGCTGTGGACAAAGCTATTGCTAATGTAGTCACCCGTAGCCATCCAGCCAATCAAGTGATTTTGCTAGAAAATGACTGGGGTGGGTCGGTTTATTTCATCTTGAATGGTTGGGTGAAAATTCGTACCTATAATATGGATGGCAAAGAAGTCACCCTCAACATCCTGGGACAAGGAGAATTATTTGGTGAAATGGCAGCACTGGATCAAGTTCCTCGTTCCACTGATGTCATTACGCTGACTCCTACCATGATTGGTAGTATGCCATCTCAAGATTTTGTGCAATTAGTTAAGACTGAACCAATGGCAGGGGTGCGTTTGGCTCAATTAATGGCTAAACGCTTGCGTCAATTAAATCGTCGGCTGCGGTTGCGAGAATCTGATAGTGTTTCCCGCGTAGCAGATACTTTAATATTCTTGGCGGAAGGGCAGGGTAAACCTAAAGCCCAAGGCACTGAAATTCCTAATTTGCCTCATCGCGAATTAAGTAGTCTTAGCGGACTGGCAAGGGAAACAGTAACACGGGTACTAACAAAGCTGGAAAAAAAAGGGCTAATTTTACGCGAACATGATTTGCTAATTATTCCAGATCTGGCAGCTTTGGAGGATACTATTGCATAGGAAAAAATTATGAGTTTTCACCAAATTCTGGTTGCTATTGATCAATCTAACTTATGTGAAGCTGTATTTAGTCAAGCATTAAATTTAGCAGAGTTGAATAAAGCTAAATTAATGCTGCTACATTGTGTTAACAGTGAAATGATTGGTGAATCAAGTATAACTATGCCTCTGGAGATGGGTTTGTATTCTCCAATTGTTAATACTAATTACGAAAATCAAAATATTATTATGCAACAACGGCTCTTAGAGACACAAGCAATGCTGAGAAGGTATTGCGAAACAGCCACAAGCCGAGGCGTTACAACAGAATTTGATTATAAAATTGGTGATGCTGGGCAGTATTTGTGTCAAGTTGCTCGCGCCTGGGGTGCAGATTTGATCGTTTTAGGAAGACGAGGGCATAAAGGATTAACTGAGGTTTTGTTGGGTAGCGTGAGTAATTATGTATTGCATAACGCTCACTGTTCTGTGTTGGTTGTTCAAGAAAAAAACAGGTGAATATACTTAAAAATCAAGCCAAACTCTCCTCGCCGTACATAGGTTAGGGTTTGGGGGTAGAGTGCTGGTTTATAGCAGTTTACAACTATTATTTAATACACATATTGTAGGGACGGGTGTTGAGAAAAATTTATGAATTTAAAGTTCGGAATAATTAGCGATCGCCCAAACCTACGACTCAACACCTAATAAAGTAGTAGCGTGAGATATTTGTCTATAAAATTACTAAATATAAATGGAAAATAGTCACGACGAATCGGAAAGCAAGCCTTTGAACAACAATACAGACTCATCTGAGGAGGTTAACCCAAACGAGCAACTAACTGAGGGTACATCTCAACAAAATGATTCGCCGGATCAACCGTTGCAAGGAATCTCTGATCGGGTTTATCAAGAAGGTAAAACGCCGTTGAGCATGGTAGAAACAGCGTTTCTTGCCAGTACTGCAAGCTTGATTTGGTTGATTAATTACTACTTCCCCCTCGGCCCGCTACTGCGAATTTTTTTCCCGATACCAATTGCTTTAGTCTACTTACGGTGGGGGCATCGGGCATCATGGATGTCGGCATTGGTTTCTGGGTTGCTTTTATCTGTGTTGATGGGGCCAACGCGCAGTATTTTGTTTTTTATCCCTTATGGATTAATGGGCGTACAGCTTGGTGCTTTATGGAGACGCGGTTCTAACTGGTTATTGTCAATTGGTATCGGTGGATTAATTGGAACATTTGGGTTCTTTTTTCGGTTTTGGTTACTCTCTATTTTGCTAGGGGAAGATCTCTGGGTTTATTTGATGACTCAGATTACTGAAATAGCAGAGTGGGTGTTTGTAAAGTTAGGGTTTTTGGCTCAACCAAATTTGCTGTTAGTGCAAGCGATCGCATTAGCTATGGTAATTCTCAACAATATGATTTATCTATTTGTTGTTCATCTGGTGGCGTTGCTGTTACTAGATAGATTAGGTAATCCTATCCCTAGACCACCACGCTGGGTACAAGTACTGGTGGATTACGACTATTAACAATTAACCATGACCAACAACTAATGACCGATGACCAAGAATTAATTAAGATTTATACGGAAATAGCACAAGGGAAACAATGGGTACAGAAGTATCGCGGGAAATTACCTGTATTTGCTTGTATCTTAGGTTTTACTGAGACAGGTTTGATTCCTGGTATTTCAGCCGCAGGTAGCACACCTGATGCTCGACGTTATACTGCGATCGCAGATGCAGAATTTTTGTTTAACGGTTCCCAGGTAAAGCCTAAATACCCCCTACCCCCCCTAGATGCTGGAGCTTCCCCAGTATTGATTTCCCGTGCTGTAGTTGAAGCATTAGACATCCCTCTATACATATTTAATGCTGGTTTGCCCCAATCACCATCAGTACCAAACATTGATTTAGGTGGTATTCCAGCAGCTTGTTTAACATTTGGTAACGCTTTACCGCTAGCAACAGTTAAACATCTACTGGTTCAAGGTTTGAATTGGGGAGAAAAATTAGCCGCAAAAACTCCTAACGGATATGTAATTCTCGGTGAGTGCGTTGTGGGGGGAACTACTACAGCACTAAGTATCCTTACAGGTTTAGGGCTCTCTGCTGCTGGTAAAGTTAATAGTAGCCACCCTAAGTGCAATCATCAGCAAAAGTGGGATTTGGTACAAACTGGGTTACGACGCTCTGGACTTATTAATATTGATGATTTTCTCAAATTTGAAATTAACGACTTAACTAATCAGCTTCAATCTATAGATCCTTTAAAATTAGTAGCCGCAGTAGGCGATCCGATGCAAGTAGTAGTAGCTGGGATGGCAATTGCTGCTAGTCGCACCAGTGGGGTTTTACTTGCTGGCGGTACACAAATGTTAGCTGTTTACGCTTTGATTAAGAAAATTGCTGAGTGCTACTGTCTAGAATGGCAACCTGAACAAATTGTTGTGGGAACGACTCGGTGGGTAGCAGAAGATCTTACGGGTGACACCGTTGGACTAGCTTCCGCAGTGGGACAAGTTCCCCTGATCGCCACCACATTAAGTTTTGCTGCTTCTCGTTATCATCAATTACGAGTTTATGAGCAGGGATATGTTAAAGAAGGGGTGGGTGCGGGTGCAAGTGCGATCGCGGCTCATCTATATCGAGACTGGAACCAAACTCAACTTCTGCAAGCTATTGAATCGTTATTAGAAAGCATAAACCACTAATGCCAATACGGTTTTTGGCCATCGCTCATCGCTCATCGGTCATCGACCATTGATAATTGTTCATTGATTAAAAATCCCCCGTAGTTTAAAAACGGGGGAGTACGAATATCACCAAAAGCTTTGTAACCAATCAAGCTATACCTGAAATGGATGAAGCCATCTGGCTTAAGCATGACGTTAACTCCTTAACGGAATCTACTAGCTAATAGTTGCTCCTCTAGAGCAGCAATGCGATTGTATGCGGCAGTGAGTTGTGCCGTTAACCGTCTAATTTGAATCTCAGGAGACAAATCCTTTTCACTACTTTGATAACCATTGTTATCAAAACTGCTACCATCGCTGAGGATATCTTTATGTTCTAAGGTTCGCTCAAGGCTGCTCTGGTGCTGGTAATTATATTGCCTACCCATCGCTACCGATGAGTGAGCAACGCCATTTACAGAGGTTGCGACCTTTTGTGATAAAGCTGTTGAGACTTTGTAGTTCAACTCATCCATCATTTGGTACATTGCATCAACTTTATTACTTAAAGCGATGACTTGAGTTTCAACTGAATCCATATCGTTGCAAATAAATATTAGTTGCTTTTATTTATAGTAGGCATCAAATCCTGAAAAATTATAATATTTATGAATCATTTAACTATTGAGCGTTATGCTCATATAATTCCCTAACTTTTATAAGCTTTTACACTTAGGTAATTACTACAATCTTGAGTAATTGATACAGATGTGACAATCATAAACAGTGAGATTAGACAATCCTTTCTGTATCACCCTTAACAAGAATTGTGATAATTTATTGAAAGAATTAAACGCAATAAAGAGATTGTTGCTTAATTTTGATAAAATCCCCACAATTTTGGAGAATAAAGGCTTGATTTTCCAGATTTTTTCACTACTTGCGCTGGTATATGGAAAACCGCAATAATTTACGGCTATGTTTGTACGCTTTTGCTTGATGAGCAAGAAAGCACTCAATCAACTAATTTCTGTGATCGTGCCTAGTTTATAAAATAAATATTCAAAATGAAGCGACGCGCTTTTTTAACGGGTGCTGGAACCTTAGCATTGAGCCAGCTAGTAGCAGGTTGTCAGGGTTCTAAAACTGAAACCCTCAATATCAGACTACTAAGAAATTCTATTCCTCCTCAGTTATTAAATGAGTTCCGTAATAGCCTCAAGCCCAGCCCAAAGCTTAACTTTGCTCCCATAACACAGTTAAGCGAAATAGTTAAAAGCCTAGAAACCTGGAAAAAACCCGCAGATCCACAAAACAACAAGCTAAAAATTCCATTTTTCTCACCTAAACAGCCAGAAATTTCCGACTTGGTGACATTGGGGGATTATTGGCTAGAGTCTGCAATTCAACAGCAGCTAATTCAACCACTAGCACTTGACAAGCTGAAAAATTGGCAGCAGATACCAAAGCAATGGCAGGAATTGGTTAAGCGCAACGAGCAAGGTCAGTTAGACGCTTCTGGAAAGATCTGGGGTGCGCCTTATCGCTGGGGTAGTACGGTAATTGCTTATCGCAAGGACAAGTTTAAGTCTTTAGGTTGGACACCTACTGATTGGAGTGATTTGTGGCGAGAGGAATTACGCGATCGCATTTCTTTATTAGATCAACCCCGTGAAATAATTGGTCTAACTTTGAAACACTTGGGGTCTGCTTACAACACTGCCAATTTAGATGAAGTTAAGAATCTTAAAGATGCCCTAAAAAAGCTGCACCAAAACGTCAAGCTATACAGTTCTGACGCTTACCTACAACCCTTAATTTTAGGGGATACCTGGTTAGCTGTCGGTTGGTCAACAGATGTATTAAAGGCAATTAAAAACGAACCTCGAATTGCTGCTGTAGTTCCCCAGTCAGGAACCGCACTCTGGGCAGATTTATGGGTGCGACCAAAGTTAGTTAGTGCTAACTCGACTTCAGAAACACCAAATTTAGAAGATTTAGCTGACCAGTGGATTGATTTTTGTTGGCAACAAAAGTCTGCTAGTGCTATTTCTCTATTTACTGAAGCAGTCTCACCAGTATTAATTAATATGGCTGGGAATGATATTCCCAAAGATTTAGTGAAAAATCAGCTACTACTACCAAACAAACAAATTATTCAAAAAAGTGAATTTTTGCATCCCCTATCTAAAGCAACTGAACAGCAGTATCGGTCATTGTGGAAAGAAATTCGTAATATCAAGTTATGAGTTCTTAGAAAGGAGATGCTTCTGGTTTAAGTCTCAATCGTAAACTATCTTGACCAGAAGATTCTAACCAAATTTGGCAATTAGACAAATTACTATTGAAGTTACAGGTGTAAGCTGCTAAAAGCGTTCTCTGCTGATTGAATACTCTAATATTGTAGCCAAAATCTCTAGCAACATTACCAAACTCATTAACAAAGCGATAGCGATCCATATAGTCCAGCAGAGTCCAGAGTTGCCGATTTACGACCAAATCCACCCGTTTTTCTGTTGGGTAAGCAATCCAGTTGTTGAGCATCTTACCAGCAAACTGTTCTTTAGCCCACCACAGGCTAGGAGTTGTCAATCCATCTTGCGAAATTGTATTAGCTGTTATAACATCAGGTCGCGTAGGCGCTTTTTCTTGCTGGATGAGGTTTAATTCTAAAGGCGCTGTAGAAGGTACTGGGATATCTGAAGTTTGAGCCTGTGCTAATAAAGGATAAAAATAATAAACCAGCAGCAATAGCGATATTTTTCCTGATTTTAGAATTTTTTGTAAGTAGGTTATGTTAATTAAACCTATAGTCCCACCCTCAAATTTCCCGCTTATTAGCGAAGAGGGAGAAATTTTATGCTTGATCTTTTTTAAAGTAGAGCTAATTATTACCATTTTATTTATTAAAACTAAAGCTGATTAATAACAAGCTTAATAATAGGTTTTATAACAAGTCAAAACTTTAAGCAGTAGTGACTGAAGTTACTATTTAATTGTTCCTTAAAGGTCGGCTTTTGAACAATTAACAATTAACAATTAACAATTAACAATTAACAATTAACAATTAACAATTAACAATTATCAATGACCAATTACCAATCACCACAAAGATGAGATCTTAACAGTTATTCCCATAATCGTCGTCTAGGTGTCCCATTAAGACGTTGGTGAGCGTCTGTTAAGAGTTTGGGAATATCGAGTTGTTGGGGACAACGAGGTAAACAGTCACCGCATTCGGTACAGTTTGCGCCTTTTACCCCAGGAAACCAGTGACCCGCGTTGCCAAACATTCCATAGCGATATTTACCATAATCAGTCATATCATAGGCAACTGCTAGATTCCGCAGGCGTAGTACTTCGGGAATATTGATATTTTCTGGACAAGGTAAACATTTGTAGCATTGGCTGCACAAATTTGTGGAGAGAGTATCTACCATTTGAGTGTGTAGATGCTCTATAATTTTCAGTTCTATTGGTGTTAACGGGTAATCTTGATCCGCAACAGTCAGAGGTTCGGTTAATTCATCTGGGTTAGCTGCACCTACACTAAGGGTAGTAATGCGAGGGTCGCTCAATAAAAAGCGATAATTTAGCTCTAGCGGAGAAAAAGGAGTGCATAATTCCTTCAAAGTTGCTGGAGGTGTGTATAAGCGACCGCCCTTATCTGCTGGTGAGATAATAAAAATGCCCATATCCTTTTCATGGGCTAATGCTATTGCTGGTGCATGACGTTGAAAAAAATAGTAGTAATGCAGATTGACAAATTCAAATAAATCTGTATTAATAGCTGCGAGAATGACTTCTAATGAGCCATGTGTAGAAAAGCCAAGATGCCTGATTTTACCGGATGCGGTCGCTTCCTGCACAGGCTGCATACAGCCATTAGAAGCTAGTACCCATTCCAAATGCTCCCAAGTATTTATGCCATGAATTGCTAGACAATCGAGATAGTCTAGGTTTAAGCGTTGTAAAGATTCGTCAAGCCATAGACGCATGGTATCAGCATCAGGGGCAGGTGGTAGTTTAGTAGTGATATATACCTGCTCCCGTGGAACTGTTAATCCAGTTCGGAAAATTTCACCAAGATACTGTTCACTTTTGCCATAGCCTCTAGCTGTTTCTAAGTGATTTATTCCTTGGGCAATAGCATGATTTACTGTTCGGTAAGCCTCTGCTGAAGATGCCAAACAGCGCATTGTTCCCAAAGAGAATACTGAAAGCTGGAGATTAGTTTTCCCAAATCTGCGATAACGCATACGCTTATGGGTTATGGGTCATAGCTCATTGTTAATTGATAATTGTTAATTGTTAATTGATTCGCTATTCCCCATTAAAGCCGCCTCGCTGAATTAAATCCTCTGGTCGCAGTCTAGATATAAAATCCCTAAAGGCTCGACGTTCTGCCTCGTCAGCATCACGGTCAACAGGGATAGAAGCATCAGCTATCACTTCTTCCATGACCCAAATCGGGGCATTAGTGCGGATCGCGATCGCGATCGCATCACTAGGTCGGGCATCAATTTCCTTCTTGACCTCACCCTGACTCACAATCATCAGTGCATAGAAAGTATTATCCTGAAGCGAGTTAATAATTATACGCTCCAGTTTCATATTCCAAGCCTCAAACATATTAGCCATCAAGTCATGGGTAAGAGGTCTAGGAGGTGCTTGGTTTTCTAAAGCACTGATAATTGCTTTTGCCTGATCTTGCCCAATAAAAATCGGCAACGCACGTCGGTCTGAACCATCTTTTAGCAGCACAATTGGGCTACGAGTGACAGCATCTAAGGCAATGCCAGCAACTTTCATCTCAATCATCAGCTTGACCTCAAAAATACGGTCGGTATCAACTGTGGTTAAAGCAAAGCAATCAACTTATACTTGATAAGTTAGAAACCCAATCAAAGCGCAAGCTTTTGTTAATTTTTTATACTTTGCGACTATACAAGCAGCCGTGAAGACACAGGTTAATACCGTTTCACTTTTAAAGTTGATACAAATAGGCAGTACGAGGCAGGTATCAGGGGAAAACAATTAGACTTTAATCGTTTGTATCAGGCATTTTGTGAAATGGTATAACTTGGGAGCAACAAAGCTGTATTTCCCAGTATGCACCAGTCTTAAATATATTGGGCTGGGAATTTCACGGAAAAATGCTCTTTGCTGGCAATTTGAGTATTTACTACTAAATCTTTAGTTGGACTTAAAAGCAGTGTTTACAGGATTAATTCAAGCACTGGGAACAATTCGACCACAGGGCGAGGATCGCTTTGGAATTTCCTGCCTTGGGGATGCCTCAAAAACACTTTTACTGGATTTAGCGATCGGTGATAGTGTGGCAGTCGATGGGGTTTGCCTGACTGTAGAAAAGATTTTGCCCCAAGGCTTTGTAGCAGCAGCTTCGCCAGAAACTTTAACTCGTACTACTCTAGGGCAGCAGCAGCAAGCAGCAGCTTACGTCAACTTGGAAGGTTCTTTACGGGTTGGTAGCAAGCTAGGGGGGCATTTCGTCACTGGTCACGTAGATGGCATTGGTTGTCTAGATTCAGTAGTACAAACAGCGCAAGCTTGGGAAATGCGGTTTACAGCAACGCCATTATTTGCTGACCAGTGGCAAAGACAAATTGCGCGTTACATAGTCCCAAAGGGAAGTATCGCAGTTAACGGTGTTAGCTTGACGGTGGCAGATTGTGATTCAGACAGTACTTGGTTCTGTGTAGCTGTAATACCCCACAGTTTTGCCGAAACAAACCTGCGTTATTTACAGCCTGGAAGCTGGGTAAATTTGGAAGGCGATATTCTTGGTAAGTATGTCGAAAAGTTTATGGGTTTTTCTTCTTCTGCTAGAGATATCAAAAATAGCGATCGCCAATATGAAATTACGCCCACATTCTTAGCAGAAAACGGCTATTTTTAAGCAATTAACAATTAATTTGAAATTAGGTTTTTGTGTTTACCATTCAACACGAGCGAAATTATTCTAACAGTAGAATTATCAAAGATTAGGAAAGAGCAGGAAGCAAAGCTTAGAACAGCAAAATATTGTTAATGTCCTCATCTCTACTTCGACTGCTATATTTGTTACCTAAACTTTGAAGAACTGATAATTGTTAATTGATTAACTGCCTGGTTGGGTGATTATTTGGGAGGCACGTAAAGAACTAGCTAATTGAGCCATAGCATACTCTAATTGCAGCCCTGGATCTGTGGCTACCCAGCCTTGAGATGTCAGTTCACGGGTTTCAAAATGTAAATGTGGGCCAGTGGATCTGCCAGTGCTACCTACGCGCCCAATTATAGTTCCCTGTTCTATTATTTGACCTGGCTGAACAAAAATTTCTGATAGGTGACCATAGAGAGTTTGTTGGGTTTGGCTTTGCTGAAGAATAATTGCTTTGCCATAGCCACCCATCCAACCAGCACTAGCTACATAAGCAGGGGAAGTTGCCACTACTGGTGTCCCCATCGGTGCGCCGATATCAGTACCCGCGTGAAAACGGCGAGAGCCTAATACTGGGTGCATCCGCCAGCCAAAGGCTGATGTGATGGATGCAGGAACTGTTAAGGGGAAAATGAAGCTGCTGTTGCCATTACTTGGCAATAACTGTGGATAAATATTGGAAATATAGGAATTTACTGTTGTCGGTAAGCTGGATAAGCTTGGTAAGCTTCGCTGCACCGCCGCCACTGGTGTAAAACGACGGTAGCTGCTCGCATAAGCTTTTGGGGAACTAACTCGAATAGGACTAATATTAACTGAGGCAATATTAGCAACTTTTTTATTTTTCAAGCTTGGCTTGGTTAAATTAGGCAGTCGCACGGCAACAGATTGAGGAGGAGGAACCGCAATAGTACGATAAGCCGTTGCGGTTTGTGGACTCAGTTTTACTGCACCACACAGTCCCCGATATAGTCCTGGCCCCCGTAACACAGTTTTGCAGGTTGAGGGTTGTTTTAGGGAAATAACAGGCTTGTTGTCAGATTGTTGCAGGCGCGAGTTGTTTCTACCTACTTTAATGCTGTAGTCATCGCTAGGCTCAACAGTAGCATCAACGTAAACATTATTTTTTACGCTAATAGGAACTTTGGTGCTGGCTGCTGTCGTATTGGGGATGACATTTGGCAGTGCTATTTCTTCAGGCGTAGCTGGTACAACTAAATTTGGATAAGTACGTTTTGGTTGAGCAACAGCAACATCTGAATTATTAGCTCTTTCTGGTGAAGAAGATTTGCGGACAGCTACTGGTTCAGATTTACGTTCTGGGGAAGCTTGACGTGCAAAAACAAGTTGAGATTTACGTTCTGGGGCTGAAGGTTGGTGTACTACAACTGGATCTTGGTGTCGTTGGGATACAGATGGTGAAGGCGCGTCTGGAGCCGAGTTTTTAGGCGCAACATCTAGAACAGGTTCTGCATCTACAATGACGTTGCGGGGACTTTCTGTTGTGGTATTGGTGGCTGTATCCTGGGTTGGTTCCGCATTGGCAAACATTAACCCATTGCTGAGGACACCTAAACCGCCAACCCAGCCTAATCCTTGGATTAGTAGGGAACGCCGATAAAAAATGCTTAAAGGGGTGGAATTACTGGAGGATTGCTTTGGGTTTTCCGCTTCTATACTCATTATTCTCTCTATATAAAAATGTTGGGTGAATTTTAGGGAGTTGTAGTCAACTGAAGTATGAACTATGAAATAAACTTGTCTGAGCGTTTATCCTCCAGCATTTATCCTTTTTTTCATCCTTGATCCTTTAAACTTGACTTAATAATTATGTAGTCAATCGAGTTTTATTAATGCCAAAGTTGTTCAAATTTTTGGCTATGGGCAACTATTTGTTGTAGCCCAAACTGATTGTACCTAGCTTTAGACAAATTTCAGATGTGGATTCTACTGATGGCAAGCGAACTCGCAAATCTCCAGTAGGGGTAACACCAACAACTCTTCCAAGATGTCCATCTACAAGGATAGATTGTTCCTGGTTAATTAGAAGCTTGAGGTAAGAAGACAGCAAAACGTCTAATTTTTCTGATGAACAGTTTTGGTATCCGGATAAAATTCCTCTAATAATAATAGCGATTAACATTTCTAATGATTGAATCGGCTGGGTTGCCTGATTTTTAAAGAAATTTATAAGATTAATGCCAGCTTCAGGTACTGGGTTAGACCAGTTGATTCCAACACCAATGACTGCTTTGGTAATTATTTCTTGGTGGACACGGGTTTGGGTGAGAATACCACCAAGTTTATGTCCAGTAAGTAGCAAATCATTAGGCCACTTGAGTAAGACTGGAATACCATGATCGCGTAGCGCGGTAGCTATTCCCCAAGCACTAGCGAAAGTTAGCATGGCACCATTTGCGACGGGTAGATTAGGAGCAACAGCTATAGATAGGTACAGACCACCTTCAGGAGATTGCCAATGCCGTCCCCATTGACCTTTCCCTGCGGTTTGTTGGGTGGCAATTACAATTGTTCCTGGTTCAGCGCCTTGATCAATTAATTCCCAAAGCTTGTGATTGGTAGAAGATAATGTCTCAAATATATGAAAGGAAAGCTGTAGAGGTTGATTTTGATTTGCCCCTACTAGGGATTCAAGCTGTTGAAGATCAAATGGCACTGCTGCTAGTTGGAGAATTAGTCACTTAAAATAGCATAGATAATTTTTTTGCTGTCGGCTCACTTATTGTTAATTTATTTACAGATGGATATGAATATTTGGCACTGGCACAGTTGGTCAGGATTACCTTATTTAACTTGTAGCCTGCTGGAACCTTGGTCACACGGTTTTTTTACTGCTTTATTTTGGGCTAAAACTCCTTTGGAATTAGTGGAGGTGATTCAGCCAGAAGCTGAAGTTTATCGAGTTAAACAGGTACATGGAAATACAGTGTTAACGCCGTCAATGATAGCAGAGGCTTTTTCTGAAGGTGAGAAGGAACAAGAGGGGGGGTTACTACCTGCTGATGGATTGGTGACAGAGAAAGCTAACCAGGCGATCTGGGTATGTAGTGCTGATTGTACTCCGGTATTGATTGCAGATCGCCATACGGGACACGTGGCAGCAGTTCATGCTGGTTGGCGTGGGACTGCTCAGAAAATTGTGCCAGAAGCGATCGCTCAATTAATTGCTTCTGGTAGCCAATTAGAAAATTTGCTTGTAGCTATGGGGCCTGCTATTTCAGGTGAAGTTTATCAAGTATCTGTTGATGTTGCTGTTGAAGTTGGGAGAAGTATTGTACCCGCAAATGTTGCACATTCTCATGAAGAAATTTTAGATGTTTTGCAGGGTTTACCTGATTCGCCAGTATTACCAGATCCAGAAAAAGATAAGGTTCGTTTAGATGTGCGGAGAGTTAATGCAATTCAATTGGCACAACTAGGTATAAATTCTGAGCAAATTGCGATCGCGCCTCACTGCACTTATCAAGAACCAGAGAAATTTTTCTCTTATCGGCGAGACAAACTTAAAAAAGTTCAGTGGTCAGGAATTGTAAGCTTATAACCTAATACGATTGGCGGTGCTAGCTACAATTATTTGACGCAGCAGAAGGCAGGGCGAACAACAGAAGATAAGGATCATATGCTTTCTGACTCCTCCCTGCTCTCTCCTCACCCCTCCCTCTAAGGCAACCAGCGAGGACGAAATCCTGGTAATGGCAGTTGTTGTGGTTGCTGCTGCTGCGTGTTTGAGTCTTCTGTTGGAGGTGTGATTGGAAGTAGCCACAGCAGACTATTAACGATCGCTTGTCCATCATTCGTAGTCAAACTGCCTGTTTTTGGTAGTTTTTTATCGGTGACTAATTGATCGAATAGCAACGCTAAACCGTCTTGAGATAAGCTCATTTGAATGTCACGCTGATTTGGCAATGCCAATATCGGTGTCATTTTAGCTTTCTTAAGATCAATTGTGGCTAATAAAGGTTGTTCTTGGTATTCCTCAGTTTTCTGTAATTGGGTAATGAGACAGTAGAGCGTATCGGAACGGGGATCAAACTGAGCGTCTAATATTGAACCTGTGGTTTTGAAAATTTCTTTTTGTACGCCTTGGTTGGTAACTAAAAATAGCGATCGCGTATAGTCGGTATTAAATTTCAGCATTGCTGCTGATGCGCCATCTTTGGAAAAGCTGAAAACTTTAGAATACTGAGCCAGAAAATCTAGGGGCTTGGCTTTGGGGGTCATTGGTAAAATGGCAATTCCTTGTCCTTGCGCTACAGCCACAGCGCCACTGTCAGCAGTAATTAAAAAGTCTCCCCCTGGTTGATTTTCCAATGGTTGAGGTGGTGCGCCTGGTCGAATTACCCACAAACCAAACTCTCCTGGTTTGTTTCTGTTCACTCGCTGAACAATAATTGTCTGCCCGTCGGGGGACAGATCAAATTTCATATTTTGGAAATTTTTACTGTCTAATACTAGGTTGATTTTGCCAGCCGCCTCTGGTTTTGTTTCTGGTTTACCAGGAGACCGGGGATTAATCCCAGTAGTTACTGTGTATAGCTGTTGTTCAAATACGCCTGGTTTTTGGCTTAACCAGTCGGCAGCAGAAAATAAAATCTTTGTTCCTTGTGGATAGATTTTAAATTCGTTAACCGCCATATCAGCAGGAGTCAACACGGTTTTTTTCTGCTGGGTGACGTTATAGAGAATTAATCGTCCTTTTTCTTGCGGTTCAACACCGATATAAACAAAGGCGCGATCGCGGGTGCTAAATTGACCATAAAAAGGATCAATTAATTTTCCATCTTCTTTTCCCCCTTCAGTTTTAGATTTATCTTTTGCTCCTTGTAGTTGCACTTTATAGTTAGTGCCATAAAAAACGGGGGTAGTCAATGTGTATGCCATCCGCCGTCCTGCCCAGCTAAATTTTCCGGGTAGGGGTGGATCTATTTGCAAACTAGATTCGACACTAGCTTGATCCATTGGACGGTTAAAGTTGAGCGTAAAGGAAGTGTCTTCTGCTCCAACTTGCTGATTCTGCCAGCTAAAATTGCGTACACGAGGCGCTGTGCGATCGCCATTCCAAATCAGCAGACCAATTAGCGTTATCAATACTAACATCAGCGCGATCGCTGCACGGTCTAGTGGTTGCAGAATTTTAAATTTATCGGATTTATTTGATATCTTTTCCATTATTTAATTAGCATTTTATCAATTATCAATTACCAATAACCTATGACCAATGATTAGTATCCATGTTAAGTTTATTTCCGTCCAGCTACCTACAAGTTAATAATTATAAGGATTTTTTGGTTGGGGAATCTGCTTAATAGAATTAGCGGCGATTGTTAGTTGACGCTTACCGTTGAGGTTTTCCGTAATCATTTGACCTTCTATTTGTAACCAAGTATCGGCTGGGTAATTTTGAGTAGATTCGGTTAGCTTCACAGGTAAACCTACAGGATAAGCATCAGCAGCACAACAGGTAATCACAAATCTAGAAATTAACAAATATTGCTCAGGCAGTGGTGCGTCTTTAGGAGCAACAACAAACCCATCTACCTTAACTTTTTGCCCTGTATATGCGTCTGGTTCTGGGTAAACGCTAAGTGTCCGCGCCCAATCAACGAGCGATCGCTCTTCGGGTTTTTGGGAACTGCGAAACGCTTGCGGTTGTGAACGGGTGATAGTGGCAGATTCAGCTACTCCTCGTTGATTTGCTGTTTGGCTAGCAAACACTTTTGGAGTAATCAATAAACCTAAAATAGCTGTTACCAATAGCAACCCACTACTCCAACCTGGAGGAAATAAGGTAATGTGTTGAGGTAATTGCCCAGTCGGTTCTACTCGTCTACGTTTACTCTTTTTGCTACTAGACAAAATTTGCATCAATTTAGTCAGCAGTTGCACTAACTTGACAACGCCGATCAGCAATAACATTACGCCTGTAACGATTACTAGCCAGAAGTAATCTGGGTGAATCAACAAGTTTAAAGTATCAGTTAGCCAATATTTCAATAACATCCCGCCCCAAGCAAGAATGGCAAGGATGTCTAATAAAGACAATACCCAGAAGTTGCCCTGAGATTTAGCACCAGATGATTTAGCTGACATGGAAGTTAATAATAAGTGTTAACAGAAAAGTTAAGAGCGCGGCAAGACCAAATAAATAAAATACCGCTTTGGGGCGGAAAACAGATAACATTAAACCAACGCCCTTGAGGTCAATCATAGGGCCAAACACTAAAAACGCCAGTAATGACCCACTGGTAAAAGTAGCAGCAAAGGAAAGGGCAAAAAAGGCATCTACTGTTGAACAGATAGAAAGTAATCCTGCCAACAGCATCATCGCTGCAATAGATGTAATTGGCCCTTGACCAAGTTGGAGAACCACTTCTCGTGGTATAAGTACTTGAATAGCAGCAGCGATCGCACTTCCCACTACTAAAACCCCACCTAATTCTCGTAACTCCTGAACGGTATTTTCCAGTAATAAATTTAGTCTGTCAGCTAGGGGTTTTTTATTGGTCGATGCCGCCATAGATGCTTGTAATACAGTGGCATCCATGCGTAAGGTTTGACCACTTTGACCTAATAAAAAAGTACCAGATTGTAACAAAAATGGTTTATCTTCAACAACAGATGCTTGCTCAGTTTTATCTGGCAATATGATTAAAGAGCGAGCAACTGCTGGCTGTAGCATTGGGCGTGGGTCAGGCTGTAAGCTAAAAACACAGCCGATCACCGTAGCAATTAGTAAGGAAAATCCTACCCGCATTACTACAATTTCTGGCTGATCGCGAAAAGCTATCCAGGTTGACCAAATTACAATCGGATTAATAGTTGGCGCTGCTAGTAAAAAACCCACTGCTACTGGTACAGGTACACCCTGCATCAGCAAACGTCGCGCTACTGGAACATTACCACACTCACAAACTGGGAACAAAAAGCCCATCGCACTGCCAAAAAACGCCCCTAAAATTGGGTTGCGGGGCATAATTGCAATCAGCTTGCGCTCATCAATAAATAACAGTAGCAAACCGGAGAGCAATACCCCTAGCAGTAAGAAAGGCATTGCCTCGACTAATAAACTTAAAAAGATGGTAAAGGCATTATTTAGCTGGTTCATGCGGTTATCAATTAACAATTATCAATTAACAATTATCAATTCTCAGTACATTTTGATACTCGACACAAATTATCAATCCTCACCTTGTTTTCATTTATAGACGCAACGCAGTGAAGTCGGGATAATTCCTGCCAGGAATGTTAAAAATCCACTTTAACTGTCTAGCTGATGACTGATGGCACCAAAGCTAAACCTTAATAAGATAGTCTACGGTGGTAACTCATCCTAGTTTTACTATAAATAAGTACTTGTTAGCTATTGTGCCAAATAAATTTTTATCTCTACCCTCTTTATCTGAAGCAAGTAATCAAGATTTACGCTTAGAGTCAACCGTGCGAGAACTGCCACTTTATCAGTTTGAAGTGCAAACTAGCTGTTTAGGCGTGGACGTTGCGGAAATTTTTGAGCAGTACCCCTTGCTTCCAGGTGCAATCTTAATTGATCAGGGGAAGTTTGTAGGCATGATTTCACGACGGCGTTTGGTGGAATATTTGCTACGTCCTCAAGGTTTAGAATTATTTTTAAATCAACCGCTTCATGTTTTGTATAGCTATGCGCGTACAGAGATGTTGCTGGTTAATGATAGTACACCTATTTTAGTAGCAGTACAGCAAGCACTTAGGCGATCGCCTGAATTGTTGTCTGAACCAATAGTCGTAAAAGTTGAACCCAATAGCTATCGGTTGTTAGATTTCCAAGAATTAAATATTACTTCTTGGCAAATTCGGGGAATTGAAACTCAGGTACGTTATGAACGCGCCCAAACTCAGATGATTCAAACTGAGAAGATGGCAAGTTTAGGACGTTTGGTGGATGGGGTAGCTCATGAAATTTTAGATCCAGTTGGGTTTATTTGGGGCAATTTAACTCATGTTTCTAGTTATACTCAGCAGTTACTAGAGTTAGTATCTGCTTATCAGGCTAATATCCCTGAAGTTCCCGCAGTAGTTACTGAACTGGAAACTGATCTTGAGTTGGATTATTTACAAGAGGATTTACCGAGAGCGATCGCTAGTATTCAGTCAGGCGCGGAACGTCTTAAAAAATTAGCTGTGGCTTTACAAAATTTTTGTCATATTGATGAAGTCTATCCCAAGCCTGCTGATTTACATAGTTCTATTAATCACATTATTTTACTATTAAAAAGTCGCTTGTCTAGTGATATTAAAATTGTTAAAAATTATGGTCATTTGCCACCAGTACCCTGTTTTATTGGGCAGATCCATCAAGTCTTTATGAATATCTTGACTAATGCTATTGATGCTTTAATTAATCATGCACTTAGTCGAAAATTTGCTCAAGAATTACATCGAAAATCTCAGGGCGCTTCTGATTACAAGCCTCAAATTACCATTACGACTGAAGTAATTGCCCAAAAATCTCCATATCCAGGTATTCCCGATCAGCGAATAGTTTCTATTAAAATTGCCGATAATGGCCCTGGAATGTCCCCGGAATTACAAAAACAAATTTTAGAATCTTTTTCTATAGCTAAACGGGCTGATAAAGAAACTAGCTTGTCTGTAAGTTATCAAATTATCAAAGCAAAACATGGGGGAGAATTTATGATGCGATCTGAAGTGGGTGTAGGCACAGAATTTGAAATTTTACTACCCTTAGTTTAATCAATTAATCATTACCAAGAATCAATAAATATTATTAGGATCTATACCCATCTTGCGTAAAAGATCAGCTAATATTGCAGCGCGACGTTCTGCCTTTAAAGCTCTTTGTTCTGCCTTGGCGACACGCTCATTAGCAATTTTTACTAAGTCATCTAAATAACGATCAAAGCTATGAATTGCTTTTTGCTTGACGTACATTAATAAATCCTGTGAAGATGGAGGTGTTTTATGTTGTGCTACAGGCTTATGCTCAGGATCAACTCCCAATACTGAGCATTTTTCTGCGTGAATTTCGGAATCTATTGATTCACTTTCTAATTGGGTATTATCTAAATTTATTCCAACTTGATTAACAACAAGTTGAGCTAATTCAGGCGTATTTTGATTTGCTCTTCTATTTGCAGGTAGGGTTGCGCTTGAGCTATTTTCAATAACTTTCTCAACTATTTTAGGTTGAGATAATTTATTTGCCCAAAGCACTTTGTCGAAACGGTTTAAGGTAATTTGACCTACCAAAGTTTTTAATTCGAAAATTGCTTCGTGAACAGTAATATTTTGAACAGGATACCATTGATTTCTTGTATAAAATAAGATATTTAATTGTAGCTGGTTGCCATGCCTTTGCGTAGGCCACCATTTCTTCCATAAAGTTACAGCTTCGGTATAAAATACTTGATAGCCTTCGGGTGCTTTGTAATGTTGATATTCTATAAAATCTTTTTGCTTTGCTTGTCCATGATTAACAAAATTATTTTTTAAAAGAATTTCGTTGATTTGTTCAAAATATTGACTTCCTTGTTTGAGCAATGCTGACCGCTTCTTAGCAACTATTGTGATCAACCCCAACATTTCTAATTTTTTGGTAGACAATTTTATTTGACCACCAAGATTTTCAATGCGAAGGTTTTGGCTGGCTAAAAGTTCGGTTGTTCCCTCAGCAAATTTTTGGATTAATGCGGCATCATCAATAGGGGAGTTATTATCAGACATAATCTTAAATTGATTGTAATTATCTCCACTATTAAATATGGATAACTAACAGTGGCGGCGATCCCAACAGTTCATAAGAGCTAACATCTCATAGCATTTCACTTTAGTTATATATTCGCAAGCGAGGGAGCGGGAGAGACTCTTTGGATCAGTCTTTTCGGGATATTAGTATCAGGCTTGCTTTGTATAAATCTAGTTTAAACGCTGCGATTATGTCGCTGGAAGTGATTTTTGATAGATGTTCTTACATCATAATATTTAATTGTTGCAAAAATTTTCAGGAAACAATCATATTTTTAATGAAGCTTTAAGCTAAGATTCCTAGCCAAAAAGCTTACGGTTAACCGTTATACCGCTTGATCGAAGGAAAGCGATACTAGAAATTGAACTGATTTTAACCACTATGTCAGACTCGACTTCATTACGCGATCGCTATCTACAATTAATAGACGAAATTGTCCAAATTACCCTCAAAGGGCAAATTCGCTCTAAAGAACAGGTTTATCAAATGCTGGTAAAAGATATCAGCGTTGGTACTGGTGAAATTTTTGAGCGCTGTATAGATGAACGCCTAACTTCTACCCAAGATGAAGTAGATAATAACTTACACCCAGCAACAGCTACCAGACGCTTACGGGCGCTTAAGACTATAGAGGGAGAATGGCAACGCTGGCAAAAGGATAACAGGATTGGGAGTGCGATCGCACAAGCGGTACAACAAATCATCACTGCTGAACAGGGCAATCGACTCACTACTGTACTGCGGATCATAGATCCTAACCAGCAGCAAGTTTTAACTTTAGAACAGTTACAGCAGTTAGCAAAGGCATTGCAGCAACAAGTAGCAACTAACCCAGATAACGATTTGCAACAAGTCGCGGAAATTGCTACTGGACTTACTCGCGGGATAAATTCTTGGCAACGCTTGCAAGGTGATTTAGTTAGCTGGATATACGAAGGAAATCGCGGTTCATTAGGGTTTGGTGGTACCCCTGAACAAAGTGGCCCTTGGGCGTTGTGGGCGAAACAGGTAAATAGTTTATTACCCCAGAGTGTATTTCACACCCTTGCCAGTAATCAATCGCTGGTAGAATTTGCAGCTAATCAAACCAGTGTAGAACTTAGTGCTTGGGTTGAGCTAACTGTAGTTTTACAATGCTTGCAGCGTGGGTTAGTAGAGTGGTTCGACAAACTTGTTTATGATTCCCAAGTTGGATCTAAGTTATCTATTTCTATCTTTCTGACGTTTTCCGTCATTTGGTCGCAATTGGCTAGCGGTTTTAACTACGGTGGTAGATTTACCCCGTATGCTGATGCTTGTTTTCAGTTAACGATGCAAATTCTCCGCGCCTTTTCGCAGCGATCATATTTTCCTCTATATGGTGGTATTTTTGCTTCCTTTGCGGGGAACTATTTAAGAGACGCACTTAATTATTTAGATGAACCACTACGACGAGTTGCAGGTACGACTGAAAAAGCACGAATTTTAACTTTAGTTGGTTATTCCTTCCGCACTCAAGGTAGATACGACCAAGCAATAGCTTTCCATCAAGAAGCGTTAGAGATTGCCCGTACAGCAGGCGATCAAATTTGTGAAATTGCCAGCTTCAATCATCTTAGCCGGATCTCTGTCGGTCAAAAAAATTATGCTGAGGCAATTAATTATAGTCAACGGGCATTAATTCTCGCTCGTCAATCTGGGGATAAATTAGGAGAAGCGAATGCTTTAGCTAACTTGGGATATAGCGAAGTGTTCCAAGCGCAACAACTCGAACAAATAGAACCAGAAGTTTACGAGACTGCGATTAACTACTTAGAACAAGGTCTGAATTTATCAGAGAGATTAGGTGATAGCCAAAGTAAAGCTTTGTGTCTTAGTAGTTTAGGTATTGCCAACGTAATTTTAGAACAACCACAAGATGCGATCGCTTATTTAGAATCTAGCCTGCAAGCTGCCCAATTTTCTGGTGATTTGTACCTACAAGGGCTGAGTTTAGCTTATCTAGCTGAAGCTTTATATAACTTAAAAAACATTGATAAAGCTGTGTTAGCTGGTTGTTTAGGAATGTACCTTTTAGAACAGATTGCAGCTAAAGAGTGGCGGCAACCAGCCGGATTAATTACCGTCCTACAAGGACAAATGGGAATTGAAGCTTTCCCCAAATTATTACAGCAACAACGCCCTCAAATTATTGCTGTAATTGGTGTTGATGGATATGATTACATTCCGCAACTATTACAGCAGTATCAAAGCTCAATTATGTAACAAATAACTTAACAGTTCAATTCTCGAAATGTGTTGATTGATACAGCGTCATTAACAATTGTAACAAATTACCAAAAAGCAATGCTGGCGCTGTTTTCATGGATTCCTTATTAAGCAAATAACTATTGTGTGATTCAAATCACTTAGGTGTTTTAAGGCTTCATATACTGTGATTTTATTCAGTTAATTTCTTTTCAATTTGCTAGAAAAAAAAGATACATCTTTAGAGGTAGAGCAAATTTGGGGATCAAAATGAAAAGTTGAGATAATATTAAAAAACACAGAGTTAAGAAAACTAATTTGATAAAGTTTTGTTAAAGCAAAAACTACCAATTAATTAGCAACAGTCCTTAATAAAAAATTGATCTTAATCAGGCCGTGAGCAACAAAACTTTACATCAAGATTTTACTAATTCACGAATTTTGAAAGCAAAGTTTTCTTCAAAATTCTTTAACGCTAAAAACGTTGCTCAGTTAATGCATCAACCACATTTAATAGGTAAACCTATGATCGCCAGCATTTGGAAAACTCTTAAAGACGCTGAAGAAAAATCTACCCACCTAGATAATGAGTGTGAGATTTCCAACTGTGAAAGCGTTGCCAAAACCCTAAATAAGCGCCAGCAACTTCAAGCAGCCCTACACGCAGAGCCACAAAGTTGTATTATGTGCAGTGGCTTATTACTGCGTCATGTCCGCCAAAACGGGTTGTATTGGGTATGCACATCATGTCGTCAAGAAGTGCCAATTATCTTGTCACAGCAACTACCACGCCACACTAGACCCCAACCAGCAGTTGCTTTTGCCAGATAAATAAAAAGTAGCTAGGTGGAAATCCACCTAACATTCAGGTTGATAATTGGTCATTGGTAATTGATAATTGTTAATTGTTAATTGTTAACAGCCCAGGGGGAGGATTAATTTCAATTCGTTTTTGTGGGATATCTACTACAGGAACAATTTCTTTTACAAACGGAATTAAAACTGTCTTAGCTGATTTTTGTTTGCTATCAGCTTGTGAAGTAGATGCTGATGTCTGATGCGGCTTGACTTCCAACAAATCATTCCCTGCTGAGATAACAGAGACTACTACCCCTAAATTTTCTCCTGTAAGCTGGTTGAATACTTCTGCACCAACCAAATCGATGATGTGATATTCGTCTTCTGCAAGCGTAGGGCGATCGCTCTCTGGTACCATTAATTGATAACCTCGTAACTCCTCTACTTGGCTACGCTTTTCTATACCAGCTAATTCGACTACATATAAATTTTTTCCAGCAAGATAATAACCGCCCAACAATTCAATTGGTTGAGGTTCAGTTTCCCCTGGTTTCAACAGCCAACGCTGTCCTGGTTCCTCAAACCTTTCAGGAAAGTCAGAAGTAGGATAAACCCGCATCTCGCCATTTAAACCTTGAGGCGCAACAATTGTCCCAATTTCTAACCACTCAGAATTAGCCATCACAATTAACAATTAACAATTAACAATTATCAATTATCAATGACCAGCCGGAAAGCTACGTTTATTTCTACCTGGCTAGTTACCAGATAAATAATACCTCTTTTTCGTCACTTGGTTGTGTAACAGGATTATTAGACTCAGGAATGATATTTTGATCGCCACTAGATGAGTCTAATGAACGTAAAGCAGGTTTATCATCTACATCAAAAGTCAGGCTGATTTCAGTTGATGGTGATACCGTAGCCTGAGTCTGTAACATTTTTATTTTACGAATATTATCAAGGGAACGCGCTGTTCCTACTCGATCATTAATTTTTTCACGAATGCTTAATGATTGCTGCAATAACTCTATTGCTTGTGCGGGTTCTTTGAGATAGAAAGAAATTATCCCCAGGTTGTGGAGTGTTCTTGACTCTCCAGCTTCATCACCAACTTCTCGATACATTTTTAGCACTTGTTGATAAGTATTTAACGCATCTTGATATTGATGGCTACGATATTGATCAACTCCTTGCTTAAATAACTGAGTTGCTTGAAGCCGTTGATTTGGAATGGCGTTATTGCTGTCTCCAATAACATTTGTATCAATAGAGGAATTTGCTGCTACGGGTAAGGTATAGCTGGCACTAACCACTAGGCTAGAGATAAGTAAGCTAAAAAATTTAGTTGGTGATCGCATATATTTAACTTATGTATTTAGTGTGTTAAAAAACCCTCAAAAGCGCTTTTCTGCCCCTGGGGTTTATTAAGGCGTAGGTGAGGGAGAGGGAGATGGCGATGGCGATGGTGATGGTGCTGGCGCTGGCGTAGCTTGATTACCCCCTTCTGTTAGCTGTTGTGGAGTGATATTTTGCACAAGATTTAAAGGTATTTGATATTGACTAATAACTTGAGCATAACCAGCATTCAAGTAAGTTCTATATGGTAACTCTCCAGCAATATACGTTTTGAAAAAAGCTAAACTTAACGCCTTCATATATTCATGAGCAATCTTTGGGTCAGGGCCAAGTGCTTGAGCAGGTAATGGTATAACACCTTGTGATGGTGTCAACGTAGAAAAATGAGTACCTTTTTTCAGTAATACTAAAAATTTATTGGGAGTAGTTAGCCAAGTAAAAGGTTGAATCTGTTCTGATAAAGCTGGGGTGGCAGTATCAGCGCTGCTAGAAACAATCATCGTTGGAATTTTAATTTGGCTAATTTGACTTTCTCCAAACAAACTGCTAGTAACAGGATTAATGGCGATCGCAGCTTTAATTCGTTCATCCTGCAACTGATAATTATTTGGTGGTAACACCAGCCCGCTACATTGCAGTAATAAAGATATATTTAAAGAATCTTGCGAGTTGGCACAATCTTTTTGCAGTTGCTCAAAATTTAGCTTCGCACCAGCTAAAGCTAAACTGGTGTAGCCTCCAAAAGACTGACCAGCAACACCAACCTGTTGCAAATTTAACTGCCCTGGAAACAATCTACCCAATTCATCCAATAAATACTTAATATCTATTGGTCTATCAATCAACTCGCTAGGAACAACCAGAGATCTAGCAAAACCGCTAAGTACAGATTCTATTTTCTTGGTATTGCTACCAGGATGTTCTGGTACAGCAACAGCAAATCCGTAGGAAGCTAAATGTTGTGCTAAATACCCAAATGTCTCACGATCATCTGCCAATCCATGAGAAATTACCACTACAGGTAGAGGGCGCTGATTAGAACTTTGGGGTAAGTAGACATCTACGGGAAAAATGCGCCGACGACGAATGTCGTTTAAATTAATTGTTTGCTTTTTCCAGGTAAATAATCCTGGTTTCCTAATGTCTGGTAACCCAGAGAAATTAAACAGAGATCGGGCGGAAGCTTCAGTTGTAGCTTGTTGTTCAATTGCTGCGATCGCGTTTTGAGATTCACTAATCAGGTTATTTAACTCATCAAGAACCTGAAAACCTCGCTCCGTATTAATTCTAATCCCATAAGTGGGAAACTTTTTCAGCACATTTAACGGTGTCAAACCTTCCTCTGAAGCAGCAGCCTGAATCATCGCTGCCCGAATCGCATAAAAACCTGGTTGATTAGCTTTAGTTTGAACTACCTCCCCAATTCGTTGCAGCAAAATTTCTCCAGTAGGCGAATATAGAATCTGGGCTATCATCACCGGACTTATATTCGCTCGCCTCACCAGTAAACGCCCTAATTGCTCAAGCTGTTTTTGATCAAAAAACCGAGTGTAGAAAGCAAATTCTGGTTCAATTTTGCCTTCCCTGGCGTACACTTCCAAAGCAGAAACAGGCAAAGAAAAATCAAGTGGCCCATAAGTTACATAAATCTTCTCAGCGCTCAAAACAGGCTCTTGTGCCACACCTGGAAGTAGTAAGCAGCCTAAATTTAATAAGAGAATGCTTAACTTAGCCGTTAGTGACATAGTAGGCGGAGTAATTTTAGGAATCCGCCACTCCCACCCAGGAAATTTAGTTTCAGTAGCGATCATGTTAGTAGTTAAAGCTAATAAGGGATTTAATCACCTGAGAGGTTTTAAGGGTTATATGTCATGGGTTATAGAATTCCCTTGTCTTTTCCTTCTCCTTCCTCTGCAAGTGTGAAAGTAATATTGACCGCAGCTTGGTAGGAGTAAGCAGACACCTTAACTCGTGCTGGGAAAATTAGTAATAGTAAATTGTTACTTTAACTGGCAAAGTGTGAAAAAGTAAAAACTCTAAAGGCATAAATATTTTGTTTTGTCTTTACCTTTTCTAGTTATGTAAGTAACAATCTCTAGAATTGCATTGAATATTTACTTGTTGGGTAAAAGCATGGAAGCATTAAAAGGACGAGATTTATTAACCCTGGCAGACTTAAGCACTGGTGAAATCCACGAACTATTAGATCTAGCAGCAAAGCTCAAATCTGGTGTAGTTAAGCTGCGGTGTAATAAGGTGCTAGGGCTGTTATTTTATAAAGCTTCTACCCGAACTCGTGTCAGTTTTACTGTAGCGATGTACCAATTAGGCGGTCAAGTAATCGATCTCAATCCCAACGTTACCCAGGTAAGCCGAGGGGAACCTTTGGCAGATACAGCACGAGTATTAGATCGCTATCTCGATATTCTAGCAATTCGGACATTTGAGCAGCAGGATTTACAAACTTTTGCCAATTATGCTCAGATTCCCATTATTAATGCTTTAACAGATTTAGAGCATCCTTGTCAAATTTTGGCAGATTTATTAACAGTTCAGGAATCCTTTGGTTCACTGGAAAATCTGACATTGACTTATTTAGGCGACGGCAATAATGTCGCCCACTCCCTGCTACTAGGCTGTGCTTTAGTGGGAATGAATGTTAGGATTGCTACTCCAGAAAAATTTCAGCCAAATCAGCAGATTGTGCAGCAAGCACAAGCAATAGCTGCTATTAAAGGTACAGAAGTAATTATTAGTCAAGACGCTCAAGCATCAGTTAAAGGAGCCTCTGTAATTTATACCGATGTTTGGGCGAGTATGGGTCAAGAAGATCAGGCTGGCGATCGCATTCCTATTTTTCAACCTTACCAAGTTAATGAACAATTATTAAGCAGTGCGAATTCAGATGCAATTGTGCTGCACTGTTTACCCGCCCATCGAGGAGAAGAAATCACCGATGGCGTGATGGAAGGAACACAGTCACGGGTTTGGGAGCAAGCAGAAAATAGAATGCACGCCCAGAAAGCATTGCTAGTTAGTCTTTTAGGCGCAGATTAATTATAGGGAAAAGTGAGGAGGTTGATTATCTCTGATTACATTTAAACCAGTAAAATAACAAATTGCGCTCCCTCCCCGAATATGCGGGGAGGGGTAAAATCGGGAATTTTGCCAGAAGTTTATTAAAAAAAGTAACACACTTGCACTACAGACACTTTCATAAATGCGATCGCGCATTCTGTGCAAGATAATCAACACTAGACAAATAGCTGCCATTAATAGTACGAATGTTCTATAGATAGTAGTAATCAGTATTTAGTTAGGAGATCAGATTAATCGGTGAGGGAAAATTTTCAGGCTGGAAAGTGTGGGTCAAATTTGCCAACATTCAACCTAGAAAGCACAAAAACTCCACCTATAATTTTCTCCTAGCAAACTGAAAACTGATAGCTAAGAATAACTAAGGACTTATAGCTCTATGGAACCCCTGACAGACGCTCAACAAAAACTTTACGATTGGCTAGTAGATTACATCAGCCAGCATCAACACGCCCCTTCAATCCGGCAGATGATGTTAGCAATGAACTTAAAATCACCAGCACCGATTCAAAGCCGCCTAGAACATTTACGCATTAAAGGATATATCAACTGGACAGAAGGTAAAGCTCGTACACTTCGGATTATTCGTGGTGCTAATGGAGTACCCATTTTAGGAACCATTGCTGCTGGTGGTTTAGTTGAACCATTCACCGATGTAGTAGATCACATAGATTTCTCTCAAGTATTCCGTCAGCCAGATTATTTTGCGCTGCGGGTAGTTGGCGACAGCATGATCGAAGATCAAATTGCCGAGGGCGATATGGTGATCATGCGACCCGTACCAGAGCCAGAACGAGTTAAAAATGGCACTATTGTAGCAGCACGAGTTGAAGCACACGGCACAACTTTAAAACGCTATCACCGTCATGGAGACACAATTACTCTCAAACCGTCTAATCCCAAGTACGATCCGATTAAAGTAATGGCTAACCAAGTAGAAGTACAAGGGATTTTAGTAGGTGTTTGGCGTGGCTACGACTCAGTGTTAAAATCAACACCCAAGCGTCAGCAGTAATAGGAAGCACTTTGTCAAGCAATCTTTCAAGTGCGAATAAACAAGTTTAGAGGAATTATCAGATATGGAGAGGAGCCATTTTGCCGAATGAAAGCAACTCAATCATTACTGCAAGCTTTTCAAAGCCGTAAAATGGCTGCTTTGTTATTACTAGGTTTTTCATCCGGTTTACCTTTGTTTTTAACGAGTAGAACCCTGCAAGTTTGGATGACCGAAGAAAAAGTAGATTTGGGTGTGATTGGGTTATTTGCGATCGTATCGTTGCCTTATTCACTCAAATTTGCTTGGTCGCCTTTATTAGATCGATTTGCACCACCTTTTCTAGGACGTAGGCGGGGTTGGCTAGTTGTTACTCAAGTTGGGTTATTATTAGCGATCGCTGCTATGGCATTGCAAAAACCAGCCCAAGATATACAAGTACTACAACTGCTGGCAATCAATGCTTTAATAATTACTTTTTTGAGCGCCACTCAGGACATTGCAGGTGATGCCTATCGCACCGATGTATTGAAGCCAAAGGAACTGGAAGCAGGTGCATCACTTTGGGTACTTGGCTATCGTGTTGCTTTGTTAGCAACAAGTTTCCTGGCTTTGATCTTAGCCGATTATATGCCTTGGAATGTTGTTTATTTGTTAATGGCAGCTTTCATGGCAGTAGGGTTAATAACATCTTTTTGGGCTCCAGCAGCAGCAGGGGAAGATTTGCAAAATCGCTCACCGCTATCTCTAAAAGATATAATTTTCCTGATTATTATCGTTGCATTAGTAGTAGGCTTACTAGGGGGCGTTTTCACAAGTTTTATCCCCTTGAATGTGTTTTATTGGGTAGTCGCAGGTTTAATTGGAGTCTGGCTAATCACATCTTTTTTGCTGCCTAAACGTAACTTAGAAAATGTCTTATCAGATCGACCACCGCAATCTTTGCAAGATGCGGTAGTTATGCCATTTCAAGAGTTTTTTCAAAGATTTGGTTTGCCTAGAGGTAGCTTAATTCTTGTTTTTATATTGCTCTACAAACTTGGTGACGCTTTAGTAGGAAACATGGCAAATCCATTTTTGATAGCTATAAATTTTACTAAGACTCAAATAGGAGCAATTCAAGGAGGGATGGGTTTTCTGGCGACCACTGTGGGTGTATTAGCAGGTGGCGCAATCCTGACCAAATTAGGAATAAATCGCTGTCTGTGGATATTTGGTATCCTGCAATTACTCAGCAATTTTGGTTACTACGCCTTAGCAGTTACTGGTAAAAATGATTCTCTGCTAGTCTTAGCAATTAATATAGAAAATTTCTGTGCTGGATTAGTTACTGTTGTTACAGTGGCTTTTTTAATGAGTCTTTGTAATCATCGCTTTACAACTACTCAATTTGCTTTATTCTCTAGTTTAGTAGCTATTAGCAGAGATATTCTTTCGGCTCCAGCAGGTGAGTTGGCTAAAGCGACAGGCTGGCCTTCATTCTTTTTAATCACTGTAGTATTAGCCTTACCTGGATTGTTGCTTTTACCTGTTGTGGCTCCTTGGAACGCTCAACCTATTGCGATACCAAACTTAGAGGGAAATGACCACAACTAGGACTTTTAAGATCAATTGTAAAATCAATTAAGAGCTTTATCACAAATAATTATGGCTTTTTTACGTCAGTATGTTGCCCCCTTTCTGATTTTGCTAGTTTTTTTGGTAGCTCTACTAGCTGTCAGCGTTCGTAGTTTTTTACCAGAAGATATGGCAGCACCAGCACCAATTGAATCAGTGAACAGTGACCAGTTATCAGCGATCGGCGACAAATTAATTACTTTTGTTGATTACTGTTAACTTTTAACTAATAAAAAAGTGACAGATCTATTACTAAATAATTACCAACTACGGAGAGGATCAGGAAAAGATAAAGCCTTACTGGTAAAGTTCATGCAATTAACTTACCAAGAACTTTTTCTTGAGCAGCAGGATTTTTCACATCTAGCTGTAACAGTTGAAAAATACTTTTCTCAAGAAACGCCGTTGTGGTTGGTAGAATTTTTGGGTAGTGAACAACAAGAAACCCCCTCAATCTCCAATGAGCAGGGGGGGTTAATTAGAAAGGTTCCGGTTGTTCCTGCGATCGCGTGTTTGTGGTTAGGTAATGCAGTAGATCAGGTGCAGGGCGATCGCTTTTCACACATTTTTTTACTTTATGTTAGTCCCGATCACCGTCGCCGAGGGATTGGTTCGGCTTTGATGCGCCATGCAGAAAACTGGGCTAAGTCAAGAGGCGATCGCCAAATTGGGTTGCAGGTGTTTGAAATCAACGCACCTGCTGTGAATCTTTATCGCCAGCTTGGTTATCAAACTCAGTCACTCTGGATGGTCAAACCTTTAAGCAAATAGTCACATATGCTTTGAGACATCAAAGCATACCTTGGAAAAAATTTAATTTACATACAAATCAATAAAGCAGGGGCGGTGTTGTCCGCCTCTACCAAACTGTAGCCTGATTGCTGTGAATCGGTATAACGCCTTAATGTGACTGCGAAAAAACTAGCTTAACTACTACTTTTTGTTTTTCCTAGTACCAAAACCTTTAGATTTTTTATTGGTTTTACCTTGATTTGAAGTAGATTTGGAGGCGCGATCGCCAACACCATTAACAGATTGAGTTTTGTTAACTTCAGACGTTTTGGTAGCAGATTTTTGATTACTACTTGGCTGATTTTTAGCGGCTATTGCATCAGGCTCTACAAACTGCTTACCGCAATCTTTGCAAATATACCTTTGCTTATCTTTACGGTGACCATTTTTTCTCAGTTCAGTAGAATCACACGCAGGACATTTAATCTGTGTTTCCTCTTCACTATCTGAGATAGTCGGCTGTACGGAGATCTCTGGATATGTTACCTCTGGGGAACTAGAGCTAAAGCTTTCTGAGTTTGCCTTAGTTTCCTCAGTTGGCGATGAAACCTGTTGTGATTCTACGGGCGCAGGTGTCTCTAGTTGAGGCAACACTTCTGTTTCAGTAGACTGTTCAAGTTCTAAAGCCTGAGAATGTGTTTCTTCCACTACAGACGTTTCTGGCGCTACAGGAGCCGAAACTGTTGATTCTAAGCTACTACCTAGTGTCACTTCAGTAGAATTTTCCTCAGTAGCATTTTGCTCCAGAGGTAATGTCTCTGGCACAGATGCCTCTTTTTCAGTAGCATGAATCTCGGTTTCATCTGCTGGCTGCACTTCTGTTGTAAAGGTTTCTGCTGCTAGAGATGCTGTTTGCTCTACATCAGAGGTAGAATTTTCTACTGTTGGTTCCTGAGACGGTATCTCCTCTAAAGACGAATCTTCTGGGGCTACAACAGGTGCGATCGCCTCTGTTTCCGAGCTAGTAGCTAATTCATCCCGATCGGGTGTTGCCTCTGCTGGAGGTGCTTCTAAGGCTACTGTAGCGGTTTCTGCTACCACCGAATCTGGTGCCTCATCTACTTGAGTATCTGTTTTTGGTACAGTAGATTCCTGGGTTTCTGAGGCGGGCATTTCCTCTAGTATTTCAGGCGTTTGGGCAACTACCGAGCTTGAAGCAATTACTGAATCAAGGCTATCCTCTACCTGAGTACTTTCGTCTAAAGCAGGATGCTCAGGTGCAACTTTTTGAGCCGCGATCCAGTTGGGGTCAGGTTGGGGAAGTTTTGGGGCAAAAACTACCTGATTTAATGGCTTGGGGGGAGCCAAACGACTGATGCGATCGCCAATATTTTCAGGAATCGCATACGTGACAGGCATAACGGTTGGCTTTGATACAGCATCTCGTATCAGAGCAGCAATGTGTTCTGAAGGATCGGGCGCTGGCCCTGGATCAGTTGTTTCTGTAGTATCAGGTAAAATATTTTTGGATACTGAATTGACCACCACTGGTGGCGGCACCAAATCATGTATTTGTCTGTGATACTGCTGGTTTCGCGCCAGTGGGGGTACAAATCGGATAGCACGAGCCATCCGTCGATAAGATTCTAAATATTCTGTCACATCCGCGCTCCATGAGACTTATACAATCAAGCTCTCAGTGTCGTGTAATATACCAAATTCGCTTTTAGAATTAGACAAACACGCCCTGAATGTTAGTTTTCTTAACTAAAAATAGGATTTTTTGTAGGTATGCTCATTAGAAAATGCTGGAATAGAGTCGGATAAGGTAATTTATCAGATATGTACAATGATGAAGACCTAACCCTACTAGATCCTGATGCTGAACTCGAAAGTCCCCTCGATCAGCTAGAACCAATTGATGCCGAGCCGGAAGCTCCTCAGATTGATCCCGAAGCAATGCTGGCACTGTTAGATTCAGCCGCAACGCCACAACGGATGCTGGCAGCTAGAGCTTTTTGTGAGCTACAGGATGACCGCGCCATCCCTCACTTGATTTGCCTACTGACAGACGCTTGCCCATTAGTGCGGGTGAGCGCAGCCTATGCTTTAGGACGCAACCCCAGTACAACAGCAGTGGAGCAGTTAATTGCTCAACTAAACCGTGACTGGAATGGCTATGTCCGCAAAGGTGTTGTCTGGGCTTTGGGTAACTGCCGCGATCGCCGTTCTTTAACTCCACTAACTCATGCACTCAAAACCGATATCTCTGCGGTACGCCTTTGGGCTGCTAGTTCTCTAGCTCAAATGGCTGACTTAGGATATGAAGCCGTCGTCGCCTCAATTCCCCCTTTAATTGAAGCGTTAGTACAAGATCCTGTTGCTGGTGTTCGTAGTAATTGTGCCTGGTCAATCGGACAATTATGCCGAGAATTACCTTCAAATGTTGTCTACGCTACCGCTGTTGATGCCCTAATTCAAGTATTAGAAGAAGATCAAGATCTTGGTGTTCGTGAAGATGCCAAAGCAGCACTATTAAAATTAGGTGATGCTCGTGGTTTACAGGCAATTGAAGCGTTAGAAATTGAAGATATTAGTTGAGCGTGAGAGGTAAAGAAAAATATTATTAAATAATTGACTTATTTACACTTGTAGGATAAAATCTGATAGCTATAGTGTAAGAAATTGATGTCAGTTGGTATTTTTGAGGAGAAAATGTTAAAAACAACGCTGCTTTCTCAAGCTAAAAGCTTGATTCCTGCTGTATTACTTGCTGGTTTTGGTGTGATCTCAAGCCATCAAGCATCCAATGCCGCAAGTTTTGATTTGGCAAGTATAGATCTAGATCCTAACGGTACAGGTCAAGACATCTACAACTACAATTTAGTCATTGGGTCAGGCGAGGGTCTTTCTTTATTAGATTCTGTCAATATTTTGGGTGTAACAGCAGGAGATTTTTTTACAGCCCCGGCAGGATTTGCTGGTTCAAAACCACAGAGCGATATAGTCCAGTTTGTCTACCTAGATGGTCTCGATCCAACAAGTCCACCTATTCAAGGTGGTACAGGTGGTCTAACGATTCCTGGTTTTAAAATCCTTGGTAATATAGGTTCTCAAACACAACCAGGCTCTTACCAATTTTTCGATAATAACATTGGTAATACCCAAGGTAGTACCATTGCTGGCAGTGGTGCTACGTTTGTACCTGGAACCATCACATCTGTTCCTGAATCCTCTAATGCTTTAGGACTCATGCTTATTGGTGGTATAGTTGCTGCTAGCGGATTAAGAAAACAGTTGGTCAAAAGCTAGTTTAAATGCCAGTTTTTATCAATTATTCAGTACTTTTAGTTGCTGTTATAAGGTGTAGTGTCCTAATAAAAATTTAGCAAAAACCCCAGAAAAACAGCAGCACCGTTAATTAGATTCTGAGCCTATTGTTACAGATGGATAGTAAATTTTGTGGCGTGGTAGAGGCATTATTTTACTTATCGGAATTGATGCTTCAATCCACGCCAAATTTTTACTTACTAAGAATAATTGAGTGCAATATATAAATTATATTAAAGCATAACATTACTCACCAATTTTAATTAGCTGAAAGTCTTGATACAAGGCTTTCAGACTAATGAAAACTGATTACTGAGCGTTTAAACTAGCTTTAGCTTCCTGGGCAACTTGCTCTACACTGTCATTGGCTAAGGTTTCTAGGGTTGAGCGTGCATCTGTACCACCTAATCGGCTGAGTGCCTGCACTAAACGGTAGCGCACTTGCCAATCGGGATTTGTAGCATATGGAACTAACAATGGAACGGCACGGGCATCTCCTAGTTCACCAAAAGAACCAATGGCGGCTGTTTTTACTAGCTCAATGTCAGAGTTTAACGCTTCGGCTAATAAATCAAAAGCGCGGGGATCTCCTAATTCTCCCAAGGCAGCAATAATGCTGAATTGGATCAGCCACTCAGAGGTGCTGTGGTAAAGGTTTTGTAAGTCCTCAAATGCTTCTGTTAGCTTGAGTGCGCCTAAAGAATCCGCCGCCGCCGCTTGCACATCGGGTTCGGAGTCATTCAACAGGCGATCGCGCAACATTGTTAACGTAGCTGGTAGATCCTGATCTCCTAGCGTGTCCAATTTACTAACTGCTGTATAACGTACACGAGCATTGCTATCATTAATAGCTACTTGGACTAACTCAAATGCTGCTGCTGGTTCTATTTCGAGTAATTGGTTAACGCCACGCAAGCGATCGCCAAGATCTCCAGAACTTAACAATTCTTTAACAGATTCAGGTGTATTGCTCATTTAAACAAAATTAATCTCAAAACACTTAATTTTACTCTGTAGCCATCGTCCGAATAATATCTCCACGAGTGAGAATACCCAGGACTTTGCCTGCATCGTCAACTACAGGTAAACGCCTGATATGTTTTTCGTGCATCAGCTTGGCTGCTTCCTGCAAAGGTTTTTCTGGCTTAATAGTGATCGCCTCAGTTGTCATTACTTCTCCAACTGTTTGCCCTAAAGCTTTGTGCAAGTCTCGCTCGTATGTAGTCGGGTTTTGCAAATAAATCACACTATCGAGAAACATAATATAGGCTGGCGGAGTTACTCCTGTTTCCTGCCACATCAAATCTGTCTCTGAAATTACACCCACTAATTTGCCTGCATCATCCACTACTGGCAAACCTGTAATCCGGCGTTCTGCCAAAATTTGAATCGCCTGATTTAAAGGTGTCTGGGGTTGAACCGTAATGACATCACGGCTCATCACATCAGCAACGGTGTTAGCCATTTTTTTCTCAATTTTACTTTTTTCATTGTAAAAAATTGTCGCTGCAAAAAGTTATTGTCAATGCAAAAAGTTATTGTTGTTAAGTTTTAAGTTGGAAATTAAACAGAATTGCTCAATGCTTGTAGTGTATGATTGATACTCAAGATGGATGTCAATTAATTGACTGACAATAAGCTGTCAAGATGTGGATGCAGTTAGTGATCGCACCTAAGTGAGCAATCTCATAACCATGAGTATTTTGTGTAGGAAATGCCAAGCAAGCAGCACGCGAAACATGACCAAATTTCATCGCAATTGAAGCATCACTACCAAATTGACTTAGTATTGCTATTTGTAAAGGTATATCTGCATCTTTTGCGGCTTCTCTGATCTCACTATTAAGATTTTCATCATAAAGACCATAAGCATCTTGAGCAAGTAGCACAGGCGCAACGCCATCTTCAATCGGATATTCAGAAGATAAAGGGCATATTTCCAGCGCAATTAACGCTTCTAAACGTTGATTTTGAGTAAAATATAAAGCACCAATTGCGCCAACTTCTTCTTTCGCTGAAGCTACTAAATAAACATCAACTGGTGGTGTTTTAAGTTGTTCAACTAAAGCTAATAAAATTGCTACAGATGCTTTGTTATCGAGAGTGTAACTAGCAATAAAGTCTTTAAGTCGGATGGGTTTTTTGCGATGTTTACCTACAACCATCCGAGTCCCTGGTCTAATTCCTGCTTCAGCTAATTCTTCGGTTGTACATTTAGTTTCTATCCAAGCATCTTCCCAACGCACAGGTTTATCTTCCTGTTGAGATTTATGGGCAGATTCGTGAGAAACATGGCGCGAACCAAATGATAAAATCCCAGAAATTGTTTGATTATCTCCCAACAAATCTACTACGCCTTCGCCATAAACCCAAGGAAAAGAACCGCCAAGTCTGCGGACTTCAACTCGTCCTTGTTCGCCTACCGTTTTAACAATTGCACCAATTTCATCTTTATGTGCGGTAATTGCGATCGCTCTATTTGCATCTTTACCTGGAATTTTGGCGATCGCATTTCCTGCTGCATCTATCCACACCTCTACTCCCAGTTGAGTAAACTTACTAATAATTAACTGATCGACTTCCCCTTCAACGCCACTAGGAGAGTGGTGCAGTACTAATTCTTCAATTGTATTGAATAGGCGATCGTAGTCGGATGTAGACATAATTTAAATAAAGTTTTATCGAAACAGAATAAAGTAGAGACGCTAAATTTAGCGTCTCTCTATAGTTTTGTTCTCAAAAATTAACCATGAACAAATAACAACTAAAATCAATTAAGCACTAATTTTAGAGCGAGATTTTTTGACTTTACGCTTCACAACAGCACCACCCAAAACACCAAAAACCAAAATTCCTAACTGACTAGAAGGTTCAGGAACAGCCTCAGCTTCGAGAGTATTAAAAGCTGCATCTGCTATAAACCCGTGAGTTGCGGTTGTTGGGTGACGTTGATCCCAAAATAAATACTCGTTGGGGTTAGGACAGATAGTACCATTTGCTTGATTAAAACAAGCAGCAGTTACATTAGTCAAATTAAATTCTGAAGGATTAGCGATCGCCTGATTAAAAAGGGAACTAACATCAAAAGGAATAATGTTAACACTATCACCTACACTACTCTGGATTGCCTGGAATAACTGAGAATTATGCTCTGTAGTTAAATTACTCAATTCAGTAGCTTCCGCAGTTCCCAGTGAAACTGGAAGCTTTCCTAGATCCGGCAAGTCAACAACCATGATATTTTTAGCACCAAGATTAGCAAGTGACTGTGCTGTGCTTGATAAATTGGCAAGAGTAGTATTAGTGTCTGTATAAGGCACAAAATCACTATCTGTTGGTGAATAATCATTAGCACCAGCCCATAAAACGTACAGCGCATTTGGATTAGCTGCTTGCTGAGTTGGTATGAGAGTACTAAATAAACCAACCTGCTGTTGTAAGCCTGGTAGATTTTGAGAGCCTTGCGGTAAAAGGTAATTGAGTGTGTTAGCTGTTCCTGTTGTACTACCTCCAAAAGCAAAGTTTATGCCTGCTGTTGGAGCAGCTTGCCCAGTAGCAATTTTAAATGCTGGGGTAAGATTTAATCCTAGCTTTTGTGACAGATCATCTATCCAAATTGGCCCATTACTAAAACGTCCTTGAAAGTAAAATGGCTCTGGTGGAATTCCGCCTTGCGTAGCAGTAAAAACATTACCAGTATCAGAGATACTGTCACCAAACACATATAAACTGTCAATATTTTCTGGCAGTAGTTTGGCGGCTTTTGCTTCTTGAGGTACTGTCGCTATAACAGCGACGGGTAATACACCTAGAATTAATGTATTACCTATTTTGGAAAATAAAGGCATTTTCTTGTCCTCTTAGTAAAGAGCTTGATCAAGTTAACTTCGTTAGTTTAATACTATAAACGCAAAATTAATCTAGGGGGATTGTCCCTAGATTATTGAAATTCTGTAGAAACGTATCATGTTACATCTCTACATCAAATAATTGCTGCGCTTTTGTTCGGCTGCGTTAATTAAAAGTTTAATCATGCCCACTTACTGACTAGAACTTGATGATTCAGGTTCAGGCGTAGCTGATGGCTCAATTGGTTGATTTTTGAGTTGTAATGCTTCTTTGGCAGATATTCCTTCACCCTGAGAACCAAAGTACCAAATTGCGGCTGCTGCTTCGGCACGGGTGACAGGTTTTTTAGGCTGAAATAGTGCTGTATAACCAAACACACGGCGGATATTTGATTGATCGCTATTTTGGAAATCTGCCAAAACTGCTTTTAATGCTTTTGGTTCGATTTTAGCCGCGTCTTGGAAGCCCCAAGTTTGTTTTACTGCGTCAATAGATGCAGATGGCAAAGCCTCACGAATATCCAAAGGTACTTTCCACAAAATCAAATTTTCTCTAGTCAGAGGAGCATTAGGACGAAATAACACTGCTGTAGAATCACCGCTTAAACGGCTAGGAATTAACCCCGCTTCTGCTAATCCTTGAATTGCTGGAAAATCAGGATCAGTTTTAGCAACATCTTGAAAAGCAGGTTGTGTATCTCTGGATGCTAGGCGAATTTGCTTACCAGGACTATTGGTATAAATTTGATTATTAGCACTAACCAACCAGCGAACATATTCACGGCGGCTAATAACTTTGTTTGGTTCAAATACAGCACTATTAGCTGATTTATTCTGAGATTTACCAGCAACTACGCCCAAAGCAGCTAAATCTTGCACATATTGACGTAATTGTGCTGGCGCTTTATTAAGGTCAGTGAAAACTATTTTTGGCTCAATTGCTGGCTGTTTTTCGTTAGAAGTATCCGTTGCAGGTGTAGATACATTTGATGATAAAACTGGGCCAATAAACTCTGGATCGCTTAGTTGTGGAACTGCTGCTGTGTCAATATTGCGAGTGTACTCAAGGACAAATTCTGTAACACTGGCAGAGTTGTTGCTAGTAGATGGTTGATTAGAAGATAAGGTTTGTGAATCAGTACTACTAGGAGAATTAAATAAAAGTTGGACTTGCACGTTATTGCGACGCGCTACTAATTTGTCAGTCTCGCTACTAGAATCTGACTGATTGACAATTTGCCAGCTATCAGACTGGAATTGTTTTTGATAAAAACTTTGTACTAAATTACTAGGATCTTTAGTCTTCCAAACAGTTTGCTGCCCTGTATCATCTGAAGTTGTGGGTTGCCTAACCTCTTGCAATTCGGCTGTTGGATACAGGGGAATCTCAGAAGGAAAGTCACTTGGCAGTTTTGCCGTTGTTTGGTTCTGAGCGGTGTTTTGTGACGATGTGCCAAAAGTAATGGGGTTATCATTCAGCCTGGAGTCTGCTGCCAAAGACTGTTCCAGTGCCTTACTGTTATAGCTGTTGGCACAAGCTGTCAATGACAGTATTAGGGCGATCAGACTGGTAGTTTTAACAGGAGATTTATCAAACAGCACAGTTAAGTAGAAAACGAGCCTTACCTTTTAACGCTAACGCAGTTAGTACTGAGACTGCTTGATTAAGTTGAACAAATGGGAAGAATATTGTCCAAGGTGTGACAAACTATAGATTTGAAACGTCTCAATACCTTCTATGGCATCTGAGGAAAAAGATTTAGCAGCGACGACTGAGGCTAGAGAATTTGTAGCTTCTACACCAGAACAACAAAAGTATCAAAATAATCAAATACTCAATTCCAGTGAGCCTATTGTTGAACCCAAGAGTGATTTATCGGTTCAGCCGCCTGTACAGGGCAAAAATATAGCTAAGACTCCTTTATTGTCACGGCTATGGCAAAGTTGGGGAGAGAATTTTCAGATTCTGCTGATAGCTTTAGTTTTAGCACTATTCATTCGCACATTTGTAGCAGAACCGCGCTTTATTCCTTCGGATTCAATGCTACCTACATTACAGGTGGGCGATCGCTTGGTGGTAGAAAAAGTCTCTTACCATTTTCACAGTCCCTCAACTGGGGATATTGTTGTGTTTGATCCACCATCACAGTTACAAGTTCAGGGATATGCCAAGAATCAAGCTTTTATCAAACGTATAATTGCTACACAAGGTCAAACTGTAGAAGTTAAAAACGGCATAGTTTACCGAAATAATCACCCCCTAAAGGAAGATTACATTGCAGAACCTCCAGATTACGAGTTAGGAAAAATACTTGTTCCTGAAGGGCAAGTGTTTGTGATGGGAGATAACCGTAATAATAGTAATGACTCCCATATTTGGGGATTTTTACCTAAAGACAATATTATTGGTCGCGCCTTTTTCCGATTTTGGCCAACTGATCGGATGGGAAGTGTGTAAATAGTTTTTCAGTTAACCGCTAATTAAAACCGCAGATAATGCATTAACTTAGCGGTTATTTGTCCAGGGATAGATAGACGTTTTTGAAAGTCGGCTAGGTTGCGGTAAGAACCAGTTAATAGACGATTTTGTACAATTGCTTGAGCAATAGATACATCAACATGAGGAAGTTGTGCGAGTTGTTCGATAGTGGCAGTATTAGGGTTAATCTGCGCGAGAGTTTCTGATTCGTCGTAGTAACAAAATCTTAGTACAGGTTCTAAAGGTTTGAGCCGTTGGGCAGGTGTACCCAATGCGGCGGCGATGTCTTCAATACTATAAAATGGCACACCAGCAGCAGAAAGTTCTACAAGCGATCGCGCCTGATGAATTGAGATCCCAGGAAGCCTTAACCAGTCATCAATACTTGCCTGATTGACATCAATTTTAATACCTAGTTGAGCCGCGATCGCAATTTCTTGGGCTGATTGCATCCGGTAGTAAGGATCGCCCAAAAGTTTTGCTTTAATTGACTGTAAATAAAAAATCGTCATAAAAATTAAGCCATCCGATCAAGCCATTGTCGGCGTTTTTGCTCAAACTCATACTCAGATATCAGTCCATCTTGGCGAAGTTGATCTAACTGACGTAAAGCGTCTGCGATCGCAATTACCTGAGTGGGATCAGCCTTCCTAGATACATTACTAGGAGTCGATGCCACCGACATGATATCGACATTAAAATTGTCGTCAAATCTATCAGTATTTTGTGCTAAATACCAAACTCCTTCAATCGCACTAGCTACATGAGGTATTGGTGTCCAAGATAGTAGCAGATATAGTAAACCCCAGCGTGGCTGTCCCAAATAAAACTTGTGTAATCCCGCAACCGGAATTACTATCCCAGAAAATGCCAACAGAGTGGCAATTGTGCGGTTTTTTGGTTGGTTTAACATACTTATGCTGGTTTGTCCAGAGCGTTATAGGCGGGCGATCGCCAACAAGATCTCTTTCTTACAATTTAAGGTATTTTTTAAACTTCTCTGTAATGTTTCTCACCCCTCCTCTTCCTCTGCTGGGTAAAAATACGGGAAACCGAATTAGACAGCAAGTTAAGGCTGCACTAAAATGTGACTAGATGCTACAGGAATACACTAAATTTTAGTTAATTAAATAATAAAAACAATGGGATTCTTTGATTCTGAGATTGTCCAGCAAGAAGCCAAACAACTGTTTGAAGATTATCAAGCTTTAATTAATCTGGGCAGCAAATACGGTAAATTTGACCGTGACGGCAAAAAGATGTTCATTGAGCAAATGGAAGCGATGATGGAACGTTATCGCATCTTTATGAAACGCTTTGAGCTTTCAGAGGATTTTATGGCTCAAATGACAGTACAGCAGATGAATACCCAACTAGGTCAATTTGGCATTACTCCACAGCAAATGTTTGACCAAATGAATCTTACGTTAGAAAGAATGAAGTCAGAGTTAGAACGGCAACCCTAACAGTACTTATGTATTTTAAGGATGCCTAAGCAGTGAATTTATTTGCAAGGTAAGACTTGCCTAAAAAAATATTAGCAATCAGCCCATGATCGGCTTGACATGATAGATGATCAATAATTATCATTTTCGTCAATACCAAGCGAATTATCTCAAGCTAATTGCTAATAAAGAATTTACTGATTAAGGGCGCTGGAATTTGCCTGGAGATGGGAAATATTCTACAGGGGTATCTCTCAAAGCTTGGCTCATAAAGTTACGCCAGATTGGTGCTGCAAATCCACCACCTGTGACACCACGCCCTAAAGGTCTGTAGTTATCTTTACCAATCCATACAGCAGTTGCTAACTGTGGTACATAGCCCACAAACCAAACATCGCGCTCTGAGGATGTAGTTCCAGTCTTACCTGCTGCGGGTCTTCCGATTTGCGCTCCTTTACCAGTCCCATCACTAACTACTGCTTTGAGTACAGAGTTTAAGGAAGCTGTCGCCCAAGGATCAAGCACTAGCTTAGGATGGGGAGTATTGTCTAGTAAAACATTGCCACTACTGTCAGTAACACGGACAATACTTGTTGTTTCCGACTGCCAACCGTTACTTGCAAAAGTAGCATAAGCACCCGCCATTTCTAATGGTGTTACCCCAATTGCACCCAATGGTAAAGAAACTACTGGTTCAATTGGACTTTTAATCCCCAAAGTGCGGCAAATTTGAATTACCTTATCTAACCCAACAGAGCGCCCTATCTTGACAGCAGGAACGTTAGCCGATACCATCAACGCTTGCCGAATGCTCATTGGGCCAGAGTAGCCACCACCGTAGTTTTTTGGAGTGTATAAACTACTGCTACCATCCCGATAGCTGACAGGGGTATCGTAGACAGTGGAGTACGGTGTAAATCTGCCACTAGCAAAAGCAGTGTAGTAAACAAACGGTTTAAAAGCTGAACCAGGTTGGCGTTGAGATTGAGTAGCGCGGTTAAACTTACTTTTTTCGTAATCAACACCACCAACCATTGCTTTCACAAAATGTGTGCGAGGGTCAACAGCTACTAAGGCGATTTGGTTATTATAAAGACCTTCAGAAAGCAACCGACGATGAGCGCGGCTGATTGTTTGTTCAGCCATGCGTTGGAATTTATAATCAATAGTGGTTTGCACTCGCATCCCACCTTTCATTACTGTATCCCGCCCAAAGCGCTCATTTAATTCTTGCAGGACAGCTTCTGTGATGTAAGGAACCTTACTTGACTGCCAGGATTTAATTTTGCCCAAGTTAAGTTTTTGCTGACGGGCGGCGCTTTCTTCTTCGGGTGTAATCCATCCCACTTCTTGCATCCGAGCTAAAACTAGAGCTTGGCGTTGCTTTGCCTTATTGTAGTTGAAGAAAGGGCTATACTCTTCAGGAGCTTGAATTAAACCTGCCATCATTGCGCTTTCGGCTAAGTTTAGCTGAGATGCAGGTTTACCAAAGTAGCTTTGAGCAGCAGTTTGTACACCATAATTGTTGTGACCCCAATAAACTTGATTGAGGTACATTTCTAGAATTTGATTTTTGGGAAATATTTGTTCTAATCTAATCGCCAATACCGCTTCTGCTACTTTGCGGCTCAACTCTCGTCTCTGGGAGAGAAACAAGTTTTTGATTAGCTGCATGGTAATCGTAGAACCACCTTCTACGACATTACCCTTATCTAAGTTGGCTCTAAGTGCGCGACCAACGCTGCTAGGGTTAATTCCATGATGGTAATAAAAATGACTATCTTCAATTGCCAAAACTGCCCGCTTGAGATTTGGGGAAATTTTCTCTAAGGGTACAACTTCACGATTGGCTTCACCGTGAATATTAGCGAGCAGTTGACCTTTAATATCGTAGATGTAAGAAGTTTCCGTTGGTGCGTAAGTGCGGAGAATGCGGACATCTGGGAGGTTGCGGAAGCTAATCGCTAAACCAACTAACCCGCCAGCAATTATGGAACTGGCGAGCATAGTGATGCCAAGGACGGTTCCACCCGTTACCTTACCGACTCCTTGCAGAAATTTAGGTCTCGGTGCTGGGTTTCTTGGTTGTTTGTCTTGATAAACGCTAGACGATGACACGGCGATTTCACTTCCTCACTAAAATGCTGATCAGGAGATTAGGTGACACGGGTTAAAACTGTTTATTAGGATTACAGATATTTGTGGTATAAGCAGCGATCGCACACCAATTTTATTTTGATTTTTTGATTAAGTGTATAACGTTACTTTACACTCTAGATTTGGCTAAAGGTAGCTAACCGCAGAGGCATCGCTACGCTTATGCAGTATAAATATATCTTGCTATATTGTTCATACTTCTGGGGATCTGGTTTGTGCAGATAAAATGGATTTTTTCGGCTTTTTTGCTACTATATTAGCCTTTAGCTCTTTAATTGGCATAATTCCTCAATTTTGTGCCTGTAAGTTGTAAGTAAACTAATTGAATTTTGACTTCAATATGACGAAGAGTGAATCCGTAAACATACTACAAAGCCTCGCTTGGCTATTCAGGGGAATTAGTGAAATTTTTCCTAACCAGCCTGATTCTAACGATGTGACTGAGAACTTGGCTCAAAGGTTAGCACAAACGAATCGACCTTTAAGAATTAAATTAGGAATTGACCCGACGGGCGCAGATATCCACCTCGGTCATAGTATCCCAGTCCGCAAACTGCGGGCGTTTCAAGATGCGGGTCACACGGCTGTGTTAATTATTGGGGATTTTACGGCTCGCATTGGTGATCCTACGGGAAAATCTGAGGTACGCCGTCAATTGACACCGGAGGAAGTAGCTCAAAATGCTAAAACTTATCTGGAACAGGTGCGTCCAATTTTAGATTTTGATACCCTTGGACGCTTAGAAGTTCGTTACAACTCTGAGTGGCTCTCTCAGTTAGATTTGGGCAAGATTTTAGAGTTGTTATCTACAATGACTGTGGGGCAAATGCTGGCGAAGGAAGGTTTTGCCCTACGCTATGAACAGGAAAATCCAATTTATTTGCATGAATTTCTTTATCCGTTAATGCAAGGCTATGATTCGGTAGCGGTAGAAGCTGATGTAGAGTTAGGCGGTACAGATCAAAAGTTTAATCTAGCGGTAGGTAGAGATTTACAAAGGCATTTTGGTCAAACACCACAGTTTGGTTTACTAATGCCAATTTTGATTGGTACAGATGGTGTCCAAAAAATGTCTAAATCTTTAGGTAATTATGTGGGTTTATCGGAACCTGCGGCAACGATGTATTCTAAGTTGCGGAAGACTCCAGATAATTTGTTAGAACAATATTTTGAACTGTTGACTGATTTACAGTTGGATAACTTACCAGCAGATCCGGTGCAACGTCAGAAGCTTCTAGCGTTAGAAGTTGCTACTCAGTATCATGGTCAAGAAGCGTCTTTACAAGCTCAAGAAGCAGCAGAGTCTTTAGCTAAAAGTGGTGGAAAAGTTAACCCAATTGGGGCTGCTGTCCCAGAATTTTCTTTGAAGTCGGTACAGTTTCCCTCAAAGTTATTTTATATTCTGGGTGCTAGTGGTCTTTGCCCAAGTACTTCGGAAGCCCGACGACAGATTCAGGGGGGAGGTGTGCGACTTGATGGCGATCGCATTTCTGACGTTAATTTGTCATTTAATGCACCCGATGAACTTAACGGTAAGGTTTTACAAGTTGGCAAAAATAAGTTTGTACGGCTAATCAATTAACAATTATCAATTAACAATGACCTTCCCCTCTCTCCTCCCTCCTAAAATGACCAGTAACACAGATCGGATTATTGTTCCCTTAGATGTCCCCAGTCAGGAGGAGGCGATCGCTTTACTCGATCAACTTCCTCAAGTAACTTTTTGGAAGGTTGGCTTAGAATTATTTGTTAGTAGTGGTGCAGAAATTCTCCATATCTTGAAAGAGCGAGAAAAGCGCATTTTTCTAGATTTAAAGTTTCACGATATCCCTAATACTGTCGCGGGTGCTTGTCGGGCTGCGGGTGGTTATGGGGTTGATTTATTAACTATCCATGCAACGGGCGGTAGGAGCGCCTTGAATGCCGCTATGACTGCTGTTAATGAGGGGGCATCACAAGCAGGGGTTTCACCGCCGAAAGTCATTGCTATTACCCTGTTAACCAGTCTTACTTCGCGGGATTTAGCAATGGATTTAAAAATTCCGTTGGAATTGCCAGAGTATGCTTTACAAATGGCGCTATTAGCTAAGGACTCAGGTTTAGATGGGGCGGTTTGTTCTCCACAGGAGGTCGCGCAACTGCGAGATATTTGTGGCGATGAGTTTTTGTTGGTTTGCCCTGGAGTAAGACCAAGTTGGGCAGAGGCGGGCGATCAAAAGCGATCGCTTACTCCTGCGGAAGCAGTGAAAGCAGGTGCTGATTATTTAGTAATTGGTCGTCCCATTACTGCTGCTGCTGATCCTGTGGCAGCTTGGGAGAAAATTTGTGATGAGTTAGCAACCGTTTAATGAAACATTCAGCACAGGCAATGTGGGCTATAGCTACCTGCCTTGTGTTGGGTTGCGGGGTGGGTGATGGGATTTTACTGCGTGAAAAATCTGCGATACTCCTGCGGAGTCGCTACGCGAACGCACTAGATGTTAATGTGGGTTCAAAACTTGGTGAAAAGCCAATTTATAAGTTGCCCCCTCGCCTTCGCACTTGTCCTGCTGATGTCCAAGATTTAACTACTTTATTATTGCGGGATTTACCCAGTTATGCTAATCGAGTGATTCAGCGTTCTCGACGTATAGCTAGAAAAGCAGAAATATCTGCGCTTTATGTAATTGTGGCAGGCAGACCAGAGTTTATACCCCTGAGTCTTAAGCCTGGGGAATATAGTTCTACTACAGCGCCCGATGTATTAGAACAACCTCAGCAAGTGTTTTTTACTACTTTAGAGCGACAATATGCCGATGGAAAAGTGTTTGAATTGCAAAATTTCCACTGGTTATTTTTAACTAATACAGATAGCGGTTGGCGGTTAGCGTTGATGTATTCTCGGTTTAGTCCATCTCCATCAGTTAAACCTGCTACGCCACCACAAGAAAGTAGTAATGGAATTATGGGTCAAGCAATTCGTGTGTGGTTAAAAGATTGTAATGCTGGTGCTGTGCGATCGCAGTGAGGAAAGAAATTCCTTTAGTCATTTTGATCCAGAGAATTAAAAAGGTGCGATCGCCTAAACTTCCTCTTGATTAACAGTTGCGAAAATGAAATTAAAATTAATCACGTCTTCAGGGGAAAAGGGAGACTCAGATGGAAAAGTTTGGATAGGCAACTTCGTTTCAGCACTAGCGAATCGAACAGCTTTTAAGTAGGTTTCCGCAAAAATTTCTAGATAGTAAGGCTTGAGGCTAGGGCTATTTTTTAACAGAGATTCAATTTGATCGAACTGTTCCAAAATCGTACTTATCCAACTTGAGGAGCGTCTTTCAGGCTGATATTGGTATTTAAGCAAGTGCATTAGCAAAACCCTTAATCGGCTTTGCAGTTCCCGTCGCTTATCCTTGCCCATGTCCTCAATTTCTTCTATTAAGTTATCCCAATCTACGTCATCAAGTTGACGATTTCGCAACAGTTGAGCCGTTGTATTGAGCCACAAGTAAAAGTCCTGTTCATAGAGACTTTCATTTTTAGTGACTGATGTTCTGTTTAAGTTGGTGGTCATAACCCAAACCTCCGCTATATATTGAGCAAAAGCGTTTATTTCTAGAATAAGGCAAATCAATAAATTAGTAAGAAACGTGGGCGATCGCCATCTACCGCTTGAGTATCAGACACTTAATCACTTAAAGCGCAGCGTACTAAGATTACATGACACTGACAGCCACGCGCGATCGCTTGTGGAATATTTCCTTGAATTACTTGAGTAAGCAAACCTTCGCGACTAGCGCCTAAAACAACTACATCACTTTTGTCTGCTTCTGTTAACTCAATTACGGAATCTGCAATAGAACTTGCTTTAATCGGTATAGCTGTAACAGGACAATTAATGCGCTTACCCAAAGTAAATGCTGCTTGAAAAAGAGTTGTTGTATCTGGTCTTAAAATTCTAGGATTGAATACTTGACAAACCTTAATTTGAGGAGAACTACTAACTGAAGCTAAAGCAGGTAATAGTTGTAAAGCTTGTTGAGTATTAGGGCCACCTGCTGTCGGTATTAGCCAACGATTCCAGTGAGAATTTTGGATAGTATTAGAAGATTTTTTTTGATTGTTTTTGTTGTTGTTTGTCGAATTAATTGGTTGATTCGCCTGGTCTTCCAATCCAGAATAATTATTGAGATGTTGAGTTTTTTTTCCTAACTTCACCAATACCGCGTCACAGGATGCCTCGCCAATAATAGTATCAACAATACTACCTAAAATCCGACCAGATTTAGAGGTGCTACCATTCCACCCCATGACAATTAAATCAATATGCCGCTCTTTAATTGTTTCTAATATTGCTTGGGCTACATCTTGTGCAACTTTGATTTGGGTATGAATAGGTATATCCCATTGTCGTCCCCATCTTTCAGCTTGACGTAACAAGCGACGACTTTTAGTAGTTTTTACAGGTGTTTCTGCTGGGGAGTTGTGACGAGGTACTAAAACTACTTGCAGGCATTCTATTTCAAAGTTGCGATCGCGAGCAATAGCCGCCGCTAATTGTAAAATCGCCTCTGCTGTTTGAGGATTAGCTAACGGTACTAGCAATCTTCCTTTACCAACTGCTGGCGATCGCGTTTGATACACTACATAAGAAGGTTCAGGTCTAGGGCCAATTTCTACGGTTTTTCCGGTTAGTTGATTTGCTTCTGCCCTAATTAAATCTGTACGAGTAATAATTCCTAACAACTTTCGCCCTTCAGTGACAGGCAACCTACTGAGTTGATAGCGATTTAGCAAATAAAGCACATCAGCTAAAGAAGCATTAGACCCCACACTTATTGGTTTTGGTGTCATTATTTCCTCTAGCAGCGTATCACCTGGCAGTTGGCGTGTAGTTGCTTTAGAAAGATCAGTTTGCGTAACAATTCCTAGTAGTTGTTGCTCGTCTACTACCGGAAAACCGCGATGAGGAGAACGAGAAAAAGCTTGGATAGCTTCATCTAAAGTTATTTTGCTAGATAAAGTTTCTACTCGCTGCTGCATCAAATCTGCTGCTGTTAACCCAGCCAATGCCCCATTCTTTAATTGTTCTTTGGGCAATTTATAACCATTGGACTCTAACAATCTTTGGTATAAAGAACCTTTAGCGAGTTTATCACCAACTACATAAGAAACCACGCAAGCAATCATCAGTGGTAATACTAGATTGAAGTCTGTAGTAATCTCGAAAACGATTACAATTGCTGTAAAAGGTGCTTTAGAAACAGCACTAAAAAAAGCACCCATTCCTGCCAAGGCATAACTTGTTGGCAAACTCATTTCGATTAAGTGGTATTGGCACAAACCAACCAAATAACCGATTGCAGAACCAAGAATTAAAGCTGGATTAAATAAACCGCCTGGTGCGCCAGAACCGTATGCAATTATGGTTAAGAGGAAGTGGGCAAGAAAAGCAATAGTTGCAAATTCCCAACTTGCTTCACCAGTAATCATAAATTCTCTCAGTCCGCTATTGTTGCGAAAAGAGATAGGTAATAAAGCGATGATGCACCCAGAAACAAATCCGGCTAATCCGATGCGGAGGGGTAAGCTGAGACTGAGGCGTTTATAAAAGGCAAGACTAGCGAGGATGGAATTATTAAACAGCGCACCTAAAAATCCGCAGATAAGTCCTAAAACGATATAAAAAGGAATTTCTGGAGCAAAAAAAGTGCTAGAAATATTGGTTAATTCTAGGTTGAGATCTAAACTACGTCCACCCAACAGCCGAGAGATGACTGCACCAATAAAGGATGCGAGGATAGCAGTTCCTAGTGTTAAGCCAGATAAATCTTGCAGGAGTTCTTCTACAACAAATAATGTTCCAGCAATTGGGGCATTAAAACCTGCTGCTAAACCAGCGCCAGCACCAGCAGCAATCATTTGACGGCGGTGGTCTGGGGAAGTGGGAATCCATTGACTAAGTTGTGCTGCTACTGCCGCGCCGATGTGGACAGTTGGCCCCTGCCTGCCCAAGGTTAGCCCAGAACTGATGGCGAGAATGCTTGTAACTAATTTGACTAATGCAACTCTGAGATTTAAAGCAATGGGAAATTGAGCTAAAACGGCTTTTACTTGCGGAATGCCACTACCAGCAGATTCTGAGCCTAGACGTTCCAGCAGCCACCCACAAAGCAGCCCTAAACAGAGTCCAACGATGGGTAAGACTAAAAGAGGTGGTTGCTGCATAGAAGCATAAACTCGCCATGAGCCTAACCATCCAACACTTTGCTTGAGTAAAACTGCTGCTAATCCTGATACTAAACCAATCAGACAAGCTTCTGCGATCGCGAGCCGTCCTCTTGGTAGTAACCATTGGCGAAGACGTTGATCAATTATCAATTAACAATTATCACTTATCAGTTATCAATTATAGAGGTTAGTGGTTAGCTTGAGCGCAAGATCGCTTTTGATTTTCGCCTCTCTACATTAGACCTGTTGTGTAAGTCAAATTTTGGATATTTAACCACAGATAAACACAGATGGTATAACTGATTTTTGCTCATTAGTCTATTCATTTTTGGAGAAGTCAATTGTTAATTGTTAATTGATCCTGTGGTGGATAAACCTTCAACAATCAGGGACGGTGTGGAGCAAGGGCCATTCCATTCAGCGTCGCTGCCAATTGCTAATAACTGCTTGAGTGCAGTATAGACATTCCCACTAACCATTGTGTCTTTTACACGACCAATAATTTCACCTTTTTGGACTCTAAAACCTAACTCAACGTTGATGGAAAAGTCTCCCGAAATACCTGCACTGTCACCTAGCATTTGGTCTACTATCAATCCTTGATCCATCTGTTGTATTAAGTCTAATAAACTATCAGATCCAGGTTGAATGATTAAGTTGACTAAACCAGGGGTGGGATAGCTACCTAAACCAGGACGAAAGCCATTTCCGGTTGTGCCGCTACCCAGAAGGCGACCAGTGGTGCGGTCGGTATAAAATAATTGCAAAACACCGTTTTGAATCAGGGTGAGAGGGCGTGTTTCTGTACCTTCATCATCAAAAGGGCAGCTAAACGGCCCTCTAGCTGGTTGTTGAGACAGCGTGAGAGCTTCGGAGGTGACTAATTGACCTAAGCGATCGCTCCAGGGTGATGCTTTCTCAATTACTCGTTTACCATTTAAAGCAGCTTGTACTGTTTCCCACAACATATCTGCTGCTTTAGCTGTAAATAATATCGGAACGCGACCACTTGGCGATGGGACATTATCTGATGCCCACTCTAAACGTTGCAAAATTTGATGAACTATGCGTTCTGGTTCTAGATAACCTCGTTGAGTTTGACCGTCTGCAACACTGAGAAAATCTTCTCCCCGCACCCATTCGGCTCCCATGTAGCCACTGAGGGTGGTATCTTTGTAGCCACAGTCTAGCCCTAAACTGTTAATTAGGCGGGTTGTTTCAACTTCGCATTCCCACTGGCTAGTGCAAAGAACTTCTGGGTAAGCGTCGCGTACTTGAGCGATCGCTTCTTTTCCCATTTTCACCAATTGCTCGACAGGAACAGATGAGCCTAAGTCAGGATAAATCGTTTTGCCATTTTCGGCTAGTTCTATAGTTTCAGGTTCATTAAGTTCTGATATTGCGATCGCTCGATCTACTAATGCTTGGGGTTCCACTGAGCCATAAGCTACCGCCAAACCTGGTCGCCCATCTCGCCATAGCCGCAACGCCATCCCTTCACTTTGGATACTTTCGAGTTGCTTAAGTCGGTTAGCTTCAAAAAACACAGGTTGAGAGTGCGATCGCGACTGATACACTTCTGCTGCTTGCGCCCCTGACTTCACAGCTAATTCTAGTAACTGTTCCGTCATATCCTTTTGATCTTCTTGGCTTGATGATTCGAGCATGGATTTTGGATTTGAGTTGGATGAAAAATACAAAAAATGCAGTTAGCGTTTGTTTTCAACTATTCAACATTGGCAACACCACGATCAATATCAAGCCCGATGGAACTTAAAAATTAGCAAGCTTGCTAACTGCTATAGCAACAAACAGAAGGCGATTGACAGCGATCAAATATTGGTATTTCATCTGCGTAATCTGCGTCTATCTGCTCACATCTGCGATAAAAAACCAAAATTGTGATCCAAAGTAATAAATCTAATTAACAGCAGTAGTTGTTGCTATATCACGTTAACGACAACTCCTGCAATAACCAAAATCCTGCAAAATCTTCTGCTTGAGGACTTGACTGAATCGCTAAAAAATGCACTCCCTTAGCTTGTTGTTTAGCAGCCTCAAACCCTGCTGCCTCACTTTGAGAAGCTGAGTTTAATTGCTTAACTAAAAACCAACTATCACTACCACCAGTTTCTAATAGCAATCTTGCCTGTGGAGCAGGGTAAAATTTTATCAAAGCTGGTTCAATTCCAGACATCCAAGCAGCCATAGGTATTGCTCTAGGCGATAAAATAATTATCCCTGGAATGCGCGTTTGTGGTGATAAGTGCAACATTTCCAACGGGAAAGCTTCACTAAAACCAATATTCCACTCGTGCATTTCTGCAAATGCCGATGCGTCTAATGATACAAACATCCACTTTTGCCCAATTAAAGCATCCGGTAGTGGTTGCGGTGGCTGAACCTCAAATTGCACCGATGGGCTATTACTTGGTTGATAATTAGGATGACTAGGATATACATCCTGCATCCGTTCCCGTAGCCACTGATGCACGGCATACGTCCGGCGGCTAGGTTCCGCTAAAATTCCCAAATCCGTACACGCTTTGACGATCATATTGTTCATCTGTCGCCGAAAGAAGCGGATTTTTTGCGGAGACTGCCCTGATTTCTCCATTGCTTCTGTTAAGGCATTCTGCAACCAAACTGAATTTACCTGCGTACTCGGACAGTATTGTGCATAGCGAAATAAAGATTCAACTGACTGGCGCGTGTCTACAGGACTCTCACACACCAAAACTTCCCAAATTTTTTTCTGGTTCTCGTCTATAATTGGTCGAGAGTAGAAATCTAATTCCCAGATTGTCCCCATATTACGCTATTAAAATCTGATCACCTCATCCATAATACGAGGGTGCAGTAACATTTGAGGAGGGAGGAGAGAGGAGTGAGAAAAAGTTTTCACACATTGATTGTGAGTAAAAACTCATGATCCTAAGATGGCAAATATAAGTTATCCCATCTGTGGGTATCTGTGTTTATTTGTAGTTAATTACCTAGTATTTGGCTTTTGAAAGAAGTCAAATGTAGAGGGCAGTTAGTACGAAGTAAGTTTATAATTGTTGGTATTAAAAACTCAAAAAATCAAATATATTTTAATTATTGATTTTTTTATTGAAAATACATTAACAGTTAATGGCTATGCCTTGCAATTAATAAAAATATGATTATTTGTATGTATAAGATTAGTAAGTTTTACTAATAACAATATGATTCACATTGATGGCTCTTATGGTGAAGGTGGGGGGCAGGTACTACGCACGTCTTTGAGTCTCGCCGCTATTACAGGTCAAGCTATACGCATTAATAAAATTAGAGCCGGACGGCAAAAACCAGGACTAGCAGCACAACATCTAACTGCGGTACGAGCGGCGGCAACTATTTGTAATGCTAAAGTTACAGGCGATCGCTTAGGTTCAACAAGTTTAGAGTTTATTCCTGGTAATGCTACTTCTTCTGGGCGATACACTTTTGATGTCTCAGATGCTTTAGGAGGACGTTCAGCAGGTGCGATAACCCTGGTATTGCAGACAATCCTCTTACCTTTAGCACTAGCGAATGGTAAGTCAGAGGTAATTTTACGGGGTGGAACTCATGTTGCTTTTAGTCCTTCTTTGACCTATATTGAGCAGGTTTATTTACCGATACTGAAGCGGATGGGACTACAAGCAGAGGTTAAGCTCAATGCTTGGGGTTGGTATCCTCAAGGTGGAGGAGAGGTGAGATTGAGTGTCACTGGAGGTAATACTGTCAGTGGTATTAATTTGATGGAACCTGGGGAGTTAAAGCAGGTGCGGGGTTTGGCGGTAGTGACAGAATTACCCTCGCATATCCCACAAAGGATGGCTAGTCGTGCCGAGAATTTGTTACATCATGCCAATTTGAAAGTCAATGTACAACCCTTGCGAGAACGAGGCGTTGCACCTGGGGCAGGAATTTTCCTGACGGCGGAGTATGAAAATAGTTTGGCTGGCTTTGGTGCTTTGGGGCGTGTAGGCTTACCTGCGGATAAAGTTGCGGAGATGGCTTGTCAAGAATTAATGGATTTTCATAATACAGGCGCAGCAGTTGATGTGCATTTAGCAGATCAGTTACTATTACCAGCAGCTTTAGCATCACAAGGCAGTCAGTATCGAGTAGCTGATCTGACTATGCACTTAACTACTAATGCTTGGGTAATTCAGCAATTTGGGATAGCAGAAATTAGCATAGACGAATTTGATCAGGTAGTAGTAGTCGAGAAACTGTAACATAATTTATCAATTAAATTACTAAGTGAAAATGCGTAAACCTTCCTGACATGGTACTGAGTGACGGAAGTAAATTATGGGGAGAATTTAGCCTCCTGACAGTAGCTATATGGCAATTCATGTCGAAATTTCGCTCGTGCGATCGCACCCGCTACTGTTCACATAGTATCTAATAGGGAGATGGCTTTGAACACTGAGACGTGCGAGCCCATATTGGGAAAATTACTCCACGAGCGTTACCAGATCATTGAAGTCCTCAGTGGTGGCGCATTTGGAACAATTTATTTGGCTCAAGATACCTCACAACCACATCATCCTAAATGTGTTGTCAAGCAACTTAAGCTTGTAAGTAAAGAACCTAATAATTTACAAATTGTGAGGCGGCGCTTTGCTTATGAAGCTATAGCTTTAAAAAAATTGGGTAATCACGATCAAATTCCTCAATTATTAGGTTGCTTTGAAGAGAACCAGGAGTTCTATTTAGCCCAAGAGTTGATTGCAGGAAATACTCTAAGTGAGGAACTATCGGATAATCAACAATACAAATCTTGGGATGAAACTCAAGTAATCCAATTGCTGGAAGAACTGTTACAAATATTAGACTTTGTTCATAGCCAAGGAATTATTCATTGCGATATTAAGCCTAACAATATTATTAGACGCAGTTCAGATCAACGGTTATGCTTAATTGACTTTGGTACAGTACAGCCACTTCATCCTCCTGCCCCATACAGACAGAAGAATGTACCAGTTAGTATGCGCCTATTAGGTTATATCTCGCCGGAACAACTGATGGGTCAAACTTATCCCTGTAGTGATATTTATGCACTAGGGATGATTGCTATTCAAGCACTTACAAAATTAGAACTACGAAAGTTACCTGTAGATCTTAATAGTGGTGAGTTGATTTGGCAGTATCAAGAATCAATTAGTGATCCGCTCAAAACTGTCTTAAATCAAATGGTACGGTATAACTTTCAAGACCGTTACCAGTCAGCAAGGGAAGTATTACAAGCACTGCGTGAACATAGTTTAGTAAAGACAATGACAATAGTTAGTTCTAATGAATCCGAGCAAATTAATCCTCTTCAGTTAACAGGTAGCAACTCTCCTGATTTATTCAGGAGAGTAGGATTTAGTGTGCTTGCACTTAATAGTGTAATGAGCGCATTTGGTTCCTATGCCTTACTTCATATTTCTCAAACTGATACTGAAGTAGATTTTTTCATCAATGATCTAGCAGAGCATTATGCAGGGGATTTAGAAAAAGCGATCGCACTTGCTCAATCCATCATTTCCCCTGAAACGCAAGCATCAACAGTAGAATGGCAACACAATGGTAAAAATACTAATCCTCAGTTTCAAGTAATTGAAAAAGCTTTTAAAGAAAACCGTTGGATAGATGTACTGACTGAAGCTAAAAAAATCCCTCATACAGCCTCTTTGCACCAAAAAATTCAGCCAATGGTGCAGCAAGCGCAGCTAAAAGTTGATACTGCCGTTAATCCTTTATTACAAAAAGCTTACAAACAAGCGTCTGTTAAAGATTTTACAGGTGCTATTCGTTATATCAAACAAATTCCTCCACAAGCAAAGATTTACCCAGAAGTTCAAGCCAAAATTGCGGAGTACCAGCAAAAACAGCAACTTCGAGCAACTCATTTATTACAACAAGCTTATAAGTTAGCTGCGAATAATGATTTTCTTGGGGCTTTAAAATATCTTAAACAAATTCCCAAAGGAACCCGCGTTTATCCTAGCGTTCAAACAAAAATTGCTGAGTATAATAAAAAACAGCAATTAATCGCTAAAGTTAATAAATCAAAACAATTAACCACAACCAGCAATAAAAAGCCGCTCAAAAATGGCGTAATGACTAGAATACAAAGTGTTAATTGGGGTCAAGGATTGCAAGAAATGTCTTCAATTACTCAAGCGAAATCAAGATGAGTATATGAACCTAATTTAATAAAAGACTCCTTTTAAAAAGCAGTTATCCCATCTGTGTTTATCTGTGTGCATCTGTGTTTCATCTGTGATTAATTATCTAAAACTGTTTTCGGTGCGTAAATCCTGACTTGGTTGGAGCTAACAAATTTAGGAAAAACCTCATGCGACCATCTTGCCCGCATGAGGTTTTTCCTAAATTTAGAGACACGCCCATAGCGCATTTAGCACATGACTATTCCCTACGGGAACGCTACTCGCTGCACGAAGGCTAACGCTAAGGTACGTCTCTACATGGTTGAAGCTAACAAATTCAACTTTAGGTGAACGTTTTATTGATACTTTTACGCGAAACTAGAGAAAGATACTGAATCAACATTGCGATCGCAGATGGCAAGTTTATTAACACTTTTTAGCAAAGAACAAACTGACCTTGAGGCAGAACTTAACAAAGCAACGAGTACTGAGCAAGTAGTCAAGCTAGTTCAGAACAGACTTGATCATCTTGAGAAAAATTACATGGGTCAACTGAATGTTGCTCAAGTACGTCTAGCTTCATTGTTTATGGATACGCTGCGACAGTCTATTACTACTCTCAGTGCAGCTAATGAGATTCAATTAATCTTAGAACCTCAACCAATCATTAATCAAGCTATAAAAGCTGTCCCTAATAAGTTAATTCTTAAAGTATTACAGGCACTTATCTCCCTGGGAATCTTAGGTTCGTTATTTTCTTTAACTAAAACTGATCCTGGGGTGTGGATGGGTATTTTGCTAATGTTTGTCCTTTTAGGACTAGAAGTAGCACTGCAACTCGACAAAAACAACCAGAAAAATATTTCTGATTTGGCAATTGAAACAAATCAACCTACTCCGGTACTACGAATTGATAGTAAAGTGCTTTTAGACAATTTGGCTGATGCTCTTGCCATAATTGATAATGCAGTTGCTAGGCTGGAAGAAGGAAACAAACCAGTAAGCAACAATGGTATTGAACAGTTACCAGAACTATTAAATCTGATTCAGAGGCTTTGGGGGGCATCCTTGCTTGAAAAACCTCAAATGGCGCTGGATTTGAGTAAACTGTTACCACAAATTCTCATAACGCAGGGAATTCGCGCCCAAGTATACCAACAAAATATAGCGAGTAGCGATCGCCAATTTTTTGAGTTTGAGCCTAATATTGACCCTGATGCTAAAGATTATGTAACCGTAACACCTGCCTTGTTTAAGGGAGAAAGGTTGCTTCGACGCGGTAGGGTAATTGAGCCAGCTTCTACGGATATTTGAAATTAATTTGATTTACTTCCTCCGACTGATGGCACAAGGGGGATAAAGATATAAGGATATATGGAAATTCAAGAAATCATCGGTTTTGATTTGGGTCACGGGGAAACTGCCGTAGCTAGGGCAATAGTAGAAAGTATCGAACCCCCCGAAATGCTAGAAATTAATAATAAAAAAGTTCAGATTACTGCTCTTGGTTGGCATCCTGAGCTTGGTTATCTTGTTGGGGAACAAGCGTTAATTCAAGCTGGTGTTACGCAGCTAGATATCTCTTTTAAACAAAAGCCAAACAACGATCCTAATTATCGCAAAACGATTCAGAATTTTTTAACAACTTACTATCACTTGTTAAAAGAAAGTAAACAAATTGCAGTTGGCGAGGGTAGTTACTTTTATGTTGGTTGTCCTTCAGGATGGTCAGTGAGCGATCGCCAAGCATACCAGAAATTACTTCAAGAAGCTGGCATACCCTCAATTAGAGTTGTACCTGAATCTAGAGCGGCTTTCATGCAAGCCAAAGAAGCAGGAAAACTAGAGTATGAAAAACTACAATCATCCGCACTAATTATTGATATTGGTTCTTCAACAACAGATTTTACCCTAGTTAAAAGCTTATCGGAAATCCCCGTAGATTTTGGTAGTAATGTTTTGGGAGCTTCCTTAATAGACAAAGCTATCTTTGCTCAAACTGTAGCTAACCACTCAGATAAGGAATTACTAGAAAGAGTATTTACTAAATATCCTCATCACCAAGCACGTTGCGAACTTGCTTGTCGCAAAGCCAAAGAAGATTATTTTTCTAACGAAGAACTATACAGCAATTCTCAATCATTTGCTCGTGGTTTTGAGTCGATTAATGAACAGATTTACTTTATCCCACAAGTGAATAAATCTGTTATGGAAGACATCTTAAACCAACCATTACCTGAACTGGAAAATAAAAGTTGGATGGATACTTTTCGTTATGCAGTAAATGAGGCAAAAGAAAAACTCGAACAACAAGGAATTGTACCTAAAGTTTTGCTAATGACTGGCGGTGCATCTCGAATGAAATTCACCCGCTTTATTTGCTCAGAAATTTTTCCCGAACCAGAAACACAAGTTAGACCAGATCCAGAACCAGAAAGGTGTATTGCATTAGGTTTAGCACGAGTGGGAAGATGGGATTTACGCGCGGCTGCATTTAAACAAGAAGTAAATCAACTTTTAGACTCAAACAAGCTAAAAAACTTAATTGAAAAACATATACCAGAGTTAATTGACTTATTAACTAAGCCACTGGTAGACGGTTTAATTGCAAATGCAGTTAAACTTACTTTAAAAGATTGGCAAAGCAACAAAATACGGACATTAGCCGACTTAGAAATTGCTATGAAACAACGTGCAGAGGAATGGATAACTACCTCTGGCGCTCAACAGATAGTTAAAAGTCAATCTGTTGCTTGGTTTAATAGCAAAATTCAACCAGAATTAGCTCAAGAAACCGATCCGATTTGTCAAATGTATCAGATACCTAGAAGTAGCTTAAGATTTGAGGAAGGTATAGACCCAGCAGTGGTAAACCCAGATTTGTCTATTGGAGATGCTATTCTGGCTGAGACTGTAGGATTTATTATTAATGTAGTGATTGGTAGTGGTACTGTTGGTAGCATTCTCGCTTTGATTTTAACAGGGCATTTAACTTGGCCAATTGTATTAGTTTATGGTGCTTCTGTCCTTGCTGCTGGAGTTGAGATCACTCGCAGTAAAACCCAACAAGCAATTAAGACTAATGTGGATGTTCCTAGTTGGAGTCGTTCTTTGTTGTTAGGTGACAACAAGATTGATTCTATCTGTCAGGAAATACGCCCTGAATTAGAAAAGGTGCTGAAAGAGCAACTAACAGGTAATCAAGCAGCTTTTGATCAATTAATTGAGAAGGTTGGTCAAGGTTTGAAATCTGCACTTTCTAGTAAGGTTCAAGAGGCGATAATTTTAATTCAATAAGTAGAGTTATTACATAAGTATAATTGGCATAATTAACCACAGATATCCACAGATGCACACAGATATCCACAGATGGGATAACTAATTTTTGCAATAAGAGTAGTAGATACTGGTAATTTAGAGTTATTTGGATCAAGCTTAAACTCAAATCATGCCATCATACACAAATCGAGAAGCGTTCATTCCCTTCAGTCGTAACGATATTATTCAATTGTGCTTGCAAGATGGTCAGCTATCTGCTAAAGATGCTGAAAAATTTAATAATTTTTGCCAAATTCTATCTGCTTATTACCATTTCCGCTTTCATCAGACGTTAGAAATAATTAAAGAAAACTACGTTCCTTTTAATCCCAATACACATATTCAACCATTAGTTCCACCCACCCTTGACCAATATAACGAGATGGAAGCAAGGGTTGTTGAAGCTTTTAACCATATTTTGGAAAGAGCTAATTATGTTCCTTTGTCTGAGCCATCTGTGCAAGAAGCTTTGGCAAATAAATCTTTAATTGATTTGAAGACTGAAGTTGATTTTAATGATTTCGATCAATTTATCTGCTATTATCAAGGCGATTTTTCCAAAACAATTACAGTAAAAAAACTGGTCTTTTGGAATGAACAAAGGACTATTGAGGTTTTTGAACGAATTGTTATACTAATTAAATTTAAAGAGCCTGCTTACTTTTTGTCTCAAAAAGTCGAGATAGACAAGCTAAAATTTATTCCAGGTAAAATGTATGTTTACTTTTATAAAGATGTTCCTCAATTAGATATTGACTTGCTCTTTCCTAATGTTACAACCCACATGACGTGGAAAGATAGGCTACTTTTTGGAATTCCAGCTATTGGGGCTGCTGTTCCACTGGTTTTAAAAGCATTACCAAATTTGTTACTACTAATTGCTGCTATTTTATTGGTACTCAATGCCACTGAATTAATAGCAGCGTTAAAGATTAAACCAGAGCAACTACGAAATGTTATGCCCATTTTAGTTGCAACCTTATCGTTTGCAATGACTTTGGGTGGATTTGCTTTCAAGCAATATACTACATACAAAAATAAAAAAATCAAATTTCAAAAAGATGTAACTGACACGCTGTTCTTTAAAAATTTAGCTAATAATGATAGTGCTTTTGGGCGGCTGATAGATATGGCTGAGGAAGAGGAATGTAAGGAAATTATCTTAGTTTATTACCATCTTTTGACCAGTAAAACACCGCTAAATTCAGAACAGTTAGACTCTGCTATTGAAACCTGGATGGAGAATAAGTTCGGCACTACGATTAACTTTGATATTAACGGCCCCTTGAGCAACTTGAAAGAGATTCATGGCAAGGTCATGAGTAATAGTGGAGAAATATCTCTATTAGAATGTGATAGTGAAGGATTTTGTCACGTCCTTTCTTTAGACGATGCTATGGAAGTACTAGATTATGTTTGGGATAACGCTTTCCGCTATAACGGTATAGATTTGTAGTCACGTAGTTAAATTATGCTCAAAAAAAAATTGGTTTTGCTTTCACTGAGTTTGACTGTCACTCTAGGCAATTTTATCACTCCAGCTATAGCTCAAGGAAAAACTATCCCACTACAGCAGGTAAATGATCAATCTAGTTTAAGTGATGCAGATAAATTAGGATTAGATGAGCAGCTTTGGAGTCAGTTGAATAAAAAAGGCGATCGCACTGCCTTATTAAAATCTATTAATCATAGTTTGGGTTATTTAAACACACCACAAGCGGTAGCAGCTTATCAAAATTATCAAGTCCCTGGTGTGACATTAGGGCGCGTGCGTCGTTCCTTAATTCGTTTCCGTCAGCTATTGCGGAATGCAAAAACACCTGCACAACTCCAAGCTGCTGTTAAGCGAGAGTTTAGCTTTTATCAGTCTGTTGGTAATGATAATCAAGGTAGTGTGTTATTTACAGGCTACTATCAACCAGTTCATCAGGCGAGTAGAAAGAAAACCGCAGAATATCGCTATCCACTTTATAAATTACCACCGAATATTGCTAACTGGTCTAAACCACATCCAACGCGGGCAGAATTAGAAGGAGAAGATGGTTTACAAGGAGATCGCAGTAAATTAAAAGGATTAGAGTTAGTTTGGATGCGCGATCGCTTAGAAGCATTTTTAGTGCAAGTACAAGGATCTGCTCAACTGCAACTTACCGATGGTAGTATGATGACTGTTGGTTTTGCAGGTGCAACCGATCACGCCTATAGCAGTTTAGGTAAAGAACTGATCAAAGATGGCAAAGTACCTCAAGAAGGATTAAATTTACCAATAATTCTGAAATACTTTCAAGATAATCCTGAAGAATTAAATACCTATATTCCTCGTAACAAACGCTTAGTATTTTTCCAAAATACTGCTGGTGCGCCAGCAATGGGCAGTATTAATGTACCAGTAACGGCGGATAGATCAATTGCGACAGATAAATCATTAATGCCGCCAGGTGCATTAGCATTAATCCAAGCAGAGATACCTTATCCTAATGCTAAAGGCGAAATGGAACAGCGTTTAGTTAGCCGCTATGTATTAGATCAAGATACAGGTAGCGCGATCAAAGGTGCAGGAAGAGTAGATTATTTTATGGGTACAGGAAAAGTTGCAGGCGATCGCTCGGCGGTGACAGTTGGGAAAGGGCAATTGTACTATTTGTTGTTGAAACAGTGATCTAAATGTAGGGTGTGTTAGGCTCGAACGATCAATTCTATATTCAAAGTAATCAGACGATTCACCAAGCCTAACGCACCATTGTCGCACTGTAATAATTCAATAATACATAACCATGAATATACAGCTTGTTGACTCACTCGTAGAAATTGTTTTAAAACTCTCTCTTGAAGAACAAACACTTTTTCAAGAAAAGCTTAGTCAGAAGCATTTAAATTTACCAAACAGTAAGCCTTTAACAACAGAAGAGAAGCTACGACTTTGGCAAGAGTGGATAGATATAGCACCAAAAAGCTATGCCAATCTTTCTGATGAAGCTCTGCGTAGAAAAAATATTTATGATGATAAATTATGACTGTTTAGCCTTACCTTTGCGTTCTTTGCGCTTACCTTTGCGACCTTTGCGTTTAAAAATTAAACCCTAATACTCAAACAATAAACCTATAAATATACACTTAGCTGTAAGCTGATTTACGGCGCTTATGACGATGCAACATGGCAACCATCAACGACAACTATCTTAAGCTGAAAGCTGGCTACTTATTTCCCGAAATTGCAAGACGAGTAAATGCGTTTGCAGAAGCAAACCCAGATGCGAACATTATCCGCTTGGGTATTGGCGACGTTACCGAACCTTTACCAGAAGCTTGTCGCACAGCAATGATTAAAGCTGTGGAAGATATGGGCGATCGCAACTCATTCAAAGGCTATGGCCCCGAACAAGGTTATGCTTGGTTAAGAGAAAAAATTGCCGCCCACGATTTCCAAGCGCAGGGATGCAATGTTGACGCTTCAGAAATCTTTATCTCTGACGGTTCCAAGTGCGACAATGGCAACATTCTCGATATCTTTGGTGATAACAATACCATTGCTGTCACCGACCCTGTTTATCCCGTGTATGTTGATACTAACGTCATGGCGGGACATACGGGAGATGCTAACGATAAAGGCGAGTATGGCGGTTTAGTTTATTTACCTGTCACAGCAGATAATAACTTTACTGCGGAAATTCCTTCCCAGAAAGTAGATTTAATTTATCTTTGCTTCCCCAATAACCCTACAGGTGCAGTTGCAACCAAAGAACACCTCAAAGCATGGGTAGATTATGCTAAAGCAAATAATTCGATTATTTTCTTTGATGCAGCATACGAAGCATTTATAACTGATCCAGATCTACCTCATTCTATCTATGAAATAGAAGGTGCAAGAGATTGTGCGATCGAATTTCGTTCTTTCTCTAAAAATGCAGGTTTTACCGGAACTCGTTGCGCGTTAACAGTAGTACCCAAAACTTTAACAGCCAAAGCTGCTGATGGTTCCGATGTTGAACTTTGGAAACTGTGGAATCGTCGCCAATCCACCAAATTTAATGGCGTATCTTATATAGTACAACGTGGCGCGGAAGCTGTTTATTCTGAAGCAGGACAAGCGCAAACCAAAGCATTAGTTAGTTTCTATTTAGAAAACGCCAAAATTATCCGTGAACAACTAACTGCTGCTGGTTTTGCAGTATACGGTGGTGTGAATGCGCCTTATGTTTGGGTAAAAGCGCCTAACAATTTATCTAGTTGGGATTTCTTTGATAAATTGCTGCAAAACTGTAACGTTGTAGGAACTCCTGGTTCTGGTTTTGGTGCAGCAGGTGAAGGTTATTTCCGTATTTCTGCATTTAATAGTCGGGAGAATGTCGAAGAAGCAATGAAGCGGATTACTGAGAAGTTTAGGGCTTAAGCTAGGGGGTGGGCAATGCCCACCTTTTGACTATTTCACAGACCTTAGCTTTTTAATAATTTGCATAAGCTTATTAGCATATTCTTTGGCTTTATCTAAAGTGTCGCACTCACTAGCAGTAACACGTTCGAGATGAACACCTTCATGCACAAGCATTGTAGTTCTTGCATGAGCTTCTGCTGGGGTTTCGTGGTTCACAATTACGTGAAGCAATATTATCAGACCTGACACGACCCTGATTTGTAATATTTTTGCCTGCTAACCAAACTTTTGCTTTCTCCTGCCAGTTGGGATCTTCTGACAAATCTGGTCTAATTCTTACTCCATCAATTAATTTACCAGGCGAACCTCTTAAAATCAGGATTACTTTTCCTAATATTCGCTCTTCATATTTTTCTATATCTATCGAAATTTGACTATACAAATACATGGGTATTTCTAAATATAAAAGCATATATTTAGAAATAAATTCATCATGTAATTGTTTTATATCTGCCAAAGAGTTAGCAAGAATAGCAACCTCGACTGCGGCTCCCTCGCTGGCAAATAATCTAGCTAATGCTCTCAAAAGTGGTTGAGGTTTTTTGTATTCAAATTCTGATAATTGAGCATTTTGCCAAAGCTTTTGAGATTTTAGAGGAGGTATTTGCCGCGCAGCAAAAATAGGACGACCTGATATCTCACCTTCGTCAAACAACTCATAGCCATCAGGAGCCAAAAGCTGATTGTATTTTTGTAAGAGAGCGGAAACTTCTTCTAAATTAGGGCGAACAATAGGATGAATAGTTTCACAGAGAAATCTAAGAAGAGTATTATCATTACCATTACTCAACCCAAAACGTTCATCATCAAAAATCCAATTATCTTCCCAATCATCATTATTGAAGCGATGTTGCCATATATCTTCAGCAGCGTTATCAAAACGTCTATCTGTTGAAGGCATATTTTCGAGATCGTATAATCTGGCAATAAATTTAATTTCTTCTAGCCGACCATACCAGTTGATATGGTTATTTGAAAAAATATCAATAATATCTTGTCTAGTTACTTCAGATATACCCATAATTTATAGCTACTGTCAATTAATCTACATAAAGCCGTAGACACATCAGGGATTGCCAACTGCTAAAGTTTAATATTACTAGCCAGTTTATCCCAGTCTAACTGGTAAGCGATATAGCTTCAGCTAAATAATTTAGTATTGTGTACTTAAAAAAGATGACAATTAAAGAAGAGTTACTTCAGGAACTTGATAACCTTCCAGAATCTACCATGCAAAAAGTATTAGAGTTTGTACGTTTTATTAAAGCTGAAGAGGAATCAAACATAGATAGCTAAAAGTGCGCTCATACTTGACTAGAACGTAGCATCAACTGAAACCTACCACTTTCAGTTGTAAATCCCCAACGTTCGTAAAATTGCACCATTTCTGGTAAACAATACAAACCCAAATATTCTACTGATTGCAATTGCGGGTGATTAACAATTGAATCTAATAAATGTTTACCTAAACCTTTATCTCTATAATCAGGCTTAACAATCACATCAAAAATAATTGCTCTGTAAACAAAATCTGTTAATACGCGGGTGAAGGCAACTAAGCGATCGCACTCATCGACTAACCCAATAATAATATCCGAAGCTGCCAGCATTTTATCTACCTCTGGACGGGTGCGCTTGTCACTCCAAAATTCATTTTTGTACAATTCCACCAACTCAGAAATTTGTTGCTCATTTAGTTGTGAGATAACTCTGTAACTCTCCATCATTAGTTAGATCAAGCAAGGATTCTTAGGAAAGTTTACTACTGTTAGGCAAGATATGCGATCGCATAAATGTATTGCAGTTAAAGTGCGTAACGCCTATCACTCTTTAGAAATCTACTTTCGTAGGTATAAATTCATCTATTAGGGTCTACCTTAAGAGTCTACCTAGTTCTTGATAAATTCTATAGCCTGAGCATAGGATTCACTCAAAGCTAAAAGAAAAAAATTTATTATGACCACAGACGTTAATACCGACATCAACAAGTCTACAGATACCAACAGCAAAATGAATGGCTCACTCTGGCTGGGCGTTCTCCTAATTGTATTAGGAATTGCTGGAATTGCACTGCCTGTAGCCTCAACAATCTTTGTTGAAACTTGGTTCGCTTTAATCCTAGCTTCTGCGGGTTCTGCTAAAGCTGTCTACGCATTTCAAAGCCGTGCTGAAGGAGGCTTTGTTTGGAAGCTATTACTAAGCATCCTCTACATTGCAACAGGTGTGATGCTGTTTGTTAATCCTTTAACAGGTATCCTCACCCTAACTTTATTGCTAGGTAGCTTTTTAGCGACAGAAGGCGTATTTAATTTAATTCTGGCATTCCGGTTACGTCCGCAACAAAACTGGGCATGGGTATTAGTTGACGGCATCATTACTCTATCTCTCGGTGTCATGATTTGGTTCCAGTGGCCTTTCAATGCACCTTGGCTGATTGGAACATTAGTTGGTGTCAGCGTTCTCTTCACTGGAGTTTCACGGGTAATGCTGTCATTTAATGGACGTTCTACTCTGAACCCTTCCGATCAAGCTGCATAATAATTGCCTACGCTACAGAATAGACATCTCCTTTCAAAAAATGTAGAGACGCGCCATGGCGCGTCTTTGTTTTTATATTTTTAACTAACTGCTTGTGATAATCCCATTAAATTGCAAAGCTTATAAACAGCCCTAGCCCCAACATTACCATCCCACTCACTATTTCCCACTTCACAAACATCAAAACCAATAATCTCTCTACCACTATTAACAACTTCACGGAACAAACAAAAAGCTTGCTCTAATTCCAAACCTCCAGGGACAGGAGTTCCAGTATTAGGGCAAAGTTTTGGATCTAATCCATCAACATCGAAACTGATATAAACTTGCTGTGGTAATTCTGCAACCATTTGTTGACAAAGTTCTAACCAAGAAATTCCCGCATATAGTTTTTGCTTCAATATAAAATCGTAGTAGGCAGAAACTCGCCCTCCAGATTGCTGAATCAAATTAACTTCATCCTGACAAATATCACGAATTCCTACTTGAACTAACTTAGAAATTTGAGGCAATTTCAGCGCATTAAACATAATGGAAGCATGAGAAAACTCAAATCCCTCGTAAGCATCCCGCAAATCCGCATGAGCATCAATATGTAAAATTCCAAACTCAGGATAACGTGCTGCTAATGCTTGCATATATCCCAACGGCGCACTATGATCGCCACCAATTACAGCTACTTTTTTACCTTTGTTTATAGCAGTAGTAGCTTGATAAAATAGCCATTGATTAACAGCTTGACCCTCTTGATTAATATTTTGTTGGAGTTGAGCAATATCTGGATCGTCTGCTATATTTTTGCCTTGTTCTAGATGCTCAATAACTTTGGTAGCTTGCTGTCTTAATACCTCACCTTTTTGCTCGATATCTTCTGGAATTTCGTACATAAAAATACCTTGCTTCCAGCCTTCAGGATGATCGAAATCATAAATATCCAGTTGGCGAGATGCGTCTAAAACTACTCTGGGTGCGGCGGCTGTTCCTACACCATAAGAAACGGTGACTTCCCAAGGTACGCCGAAGACAATAATATTGGCAGATTCGTAATCAAAAGGAAGTCCTAAAAGATTACCGTTATCAACACCAATAGCATTAGGATCAAAATTTTGTAGGATTTCTTCTTTAGTAGGCATTTATTATTTCCTTAATATGAGCGGATAAGTAAAATTACCTTTTGTAAGGGCGGGTTTAATGGAGATTTTTGTAGGATGCCTAGATGTATGTGAACCCGCCCCTACAATAAGATTTATTTATCATCATAAGTATGGGAGAGTTAATCTGCTTAATCAATTTTATTATGATTACAAGTAGATGGAAATTTACTGACTATTAGTTGTAAACACACGCCAGATGATAAAAGTAGTAAAACCAACATAGCCAAATACTGTTACCCAATCCTGCCAGTTATTGGGGATAACTAAAAATTGATTTTCCATAGTAAGTCTTGATATCTCATTTATTGATCAAATTACAGATTAAATCTCCTGCACCATTAGGTTCAAACGGTGCAAGGTTTCCATCTTTACTTAATCTAGTGCGATCGCGACAATTATAAACCTCAATTGGTCGTTCAACTCCGTCAATACTAACCGCAGCCCGATACTCCCAATAATACTTAGCACTACGCTGGATACTCAGGATGCAAATTGAGCGATTATTATAGTTACGGCAGAAGGAAGCATCAGCAGGGAGTGCAACTGTAAACGATAACGCCAGTAGTAACAGTAAAGCAGCAACGTATCTCACTTTTAAAATTTCTCACCACAATTGCAGGTTACATTTCCAACAACACTAAAGACAAGGGTAATGAGTGCGAACTGACAAGTCAGCACTTGCGCTATACTCCTGCGGAGTCACTACGCGATCGCACTCAGCTATCACTGAGCTAACTTGTTTTGTTAGCCTTATGTATATATACATTTTGAACTTATTCTTACTACTAAGATTGTGGCAGAATCAGCATTTAACTTCTTTCAAAACTGGTATCCCATTGCACCCTTAGAAGATTTAGATCCAAAGCGTCCTACTCCGGTCACAATTTTAGGTCGTCACCTCGTCGTCTGGAAACCTACTGTATCCGAGCAATACCGTGTTTTCCTCGATCAATGTCCCCATCGCCTAGCACCCTTAAGTGAAGGTCGCGTCGATCCAGAAACTGGTAACCTGATGTGTAGCTATCACGGATGGCAGTTTAATCCAGAGGGTGAGTGTACTCACATTCCTCAAGCAGAAAATCCAGATTTGATTGCTAAAAATAAAGAGAATTTCTGCGTTGTCACGCTACCTATCCAGCAAGTTAATGGCTTACTGTGGGTATGGCTAGATGAAAAATCTGCTGATTTAGCAGCATCTAAACCACTTCCTCTATCACCTAGCATTGATGCCAGCAAGGGATTTGTTTGGTCATCTATGGTGCGAGATTTAGAGTATGACTGGCAGACTCTAGTAGAAAATTTAGTAGATCCTAGCCATGTACCCTTTGCTCATCATGGCGTGCAAGGAAATCGCAAGCAAGCGCAACCTGTTGCATTAGAGATGGCTCAATCAACGCCAGATTTAATAGAAGCTACTCTTAACAGAGGCTTCACCACACGCATGACATTTGAACCACCTTGCCGATTGGAATATGCAACGGAATTCCTTGATGGCAAAAAAATTGGTTTCGTTTTCTATTGCGTTCCGGTTGCTCCTGGTAAATGTAGGATTGTAGGGCAGTTTCCTCAGAATTTTGCCAAAACTTTGCATAATATTATCCCTCGATGGTGGGATCACCTTCAAACTCGCAACTTAGTTTTGGATGGAGATATGGTCTTGCTGCACTACCAAGAACATCGCCTGCAAGAGTCTCAATCAACACAAAGCTGGAAAACTGCATATAAAATGCCTACCAGTGCAGATCGCTTAGTAATTGAATTTAGACATTGGTTTGATAAGTATTGCCAAGGAAAATTGCCCTGGGAGCAAACAGTTGTAAAATCTCTTGAGCAACCATTATCCAATCGAGAAGTTTTATTAGATCGCTATAAACAACACACAATGATTTGTGAAAGTTGTAGTAGAGCCTTAAAAAATGTGCAGCGATCGCAAATAGCACTACTTGGATATTTTGCTGTAAGTGTGGCAACTGTTGCTGCAATGCCAGATAACTCGCGAGTTAGTATAGGTTTGCCTCTAATTGCCCTAGCATTAATAGGATTAGGAGGATATGCTTGGTTAAAATTTTGGTTAGAGCCAAAATTTTACTTTGTTGATTATGTTCATTCTGATAAATAATAGTAGAGGCGATCTACTCTTGTCTCTACAGCAGGTAGCAGTATATTAGTTTCTGCTCCCCTCCCCAAAATTCGGGGAGGGGCTGGGGGTGGGGTAGTTCATTTTGATATTTTTAGGATTGATATAGTAGACCTTTGGCAAAAATCACAAATTTGGTTTTTTTATTGTAGATGTGAGTAGATATTCATGTCGGGCGAATGCCCGAAACGCACCCTTTCGCAGATGTCACCCAAGATTTTATTGACTAAGGCTACGAGGTCTAGTTAATAATTTGCTCATCTTCTCTACAAAAATATAAATCTTAGCCTCAATTAAACAGCGTGTTGCTTTAGTTCCTCAAAAGAAACATATTCCAAAATTGAGGGATGGGTAGCCGCCAATACTACAGGTGGTGCTACCCCTGCATCCAACGCTTCCTTCCAACGAGAAGCACACAAACACCAACAATCCCCAGGTTTCAAACCTGGAAAATTAAATCCCAGCACAGGTGTACTTAGATCGTTTCCTCTAGACTTAGTAAATGCTAAGAATTCCTCTGTCATGCGGGCGCAGACAACGTGCGCCCCGAAATCTCCAGCACCAGTATTACATTTGCCGTCGCGGTAGTACCCAGTTATGGGCGATGTACAACAAATTTCCAGCTTTCCGCCAAGGACGTTGCTTGCTTCTGTCATACTTTCCCCTCATTAAAATCAGTAATTTCAGATTAGCAATTAAGATACTGGCGTTAAACTCAGTGGAGATTTATCGTAATTGGCTAACAGATCAGCAGGATCATTATAGATGGCGATCGCACCTGCTAATTGCTCATCTGTAAAACCACCACAACGCACCGCAATTACACCAACCCCACACCCATTAGCTGCTTGAATATCATAAGGTGTATCCGCAATCATCACAACTTCCTGCGGTTCCATCTCTAACCTACTCAGTGCAACTTCCACAATATCCGGTGCTGGTTTAGAAGATTTTGCATCCCCTGATTTTGTTCTTTCAGTAAGCAACTCATCAACTTGGGCATTTTTGAGTAAGATTTCTAGTTCTTCACTGGTAGCTGAACTAGCAACTATTAACTTTAACCCATCACCATGTATCCGCAATACTAATTCTCTCGAACCAGGCGCAGAAGGTATAGTTGGCGAAAACTTCTTAAGCATCAATTCTTGACGCTTTTTAGAAATAGCCTGACCATCGCTGTCTTCTTTATTTAATCCTGGCACTACTTGTGGTATAACCTGATCTCCACCCATGCCAATAAGTGGACGCACTTTATCAAAAGATACTTCATAGCCATATTCTGCAAATGCCTCTACCCAAGCTTGAGCATGAGCATCATTACTTAAAACCAACGTCCCATCAACATCAAAAATTACTCCGCGCAATCCCATTAATACCTCGCTTTGCCACTAAATAGCCAGCAGCATAGCGAGTATTCACCATAGTTTACCTCTACCATTCGGCACGTCAGGAAACTATTGATATAGCTGATAATTTCTTATTGAGGATCGCAGCGAATTTCGATTAAAAATCCATCTGGGTCATAAAAATAAATTCCTCTACCTGTAGGACGAGTTACAGGCCCATGATCGATATTTACTTGATGCTGCTTCAGTACTTCAACTGCGTGATCAAATAATTCTGGGGCAATATCAAAAGCTAGATGATTAGCGCGTGTAAAAGCACGTTGAGGATCTGTATCTGGTGGTAATAACTCTGGTTCCCAGAATAAATCAATCACAGTACTATCCGGGGTAATAAAATTACTTACCTTACCACTAGCTACAAGCGATCGCAGTGTCGTTGGTACTTCTTCACCCGTAAGTTCATGCAATCCCAAAATATTACCGTAGAAGTGGCGGGAAGCTTGCAAATCTTGAACATTAAACGCTATATGATGCACACGTCGCAGTGTTCCTGGTGCAATAACTGTTTGGGTTGGGTGAGTATTAGAAAGCATAACTTGCTCCATTTCGCTCTTTTGGTATAAATATTAGTTTTTATTTAAGTTTAGTATTCAAAATAAAAATATCTACAATTATTGTATATAAATCTTATTCCAGTTGTAAACAAATGTTTGACGGCAACCCCAACATCCTCTTGTTAATAACAAAGCTATGAATAGCTGAACTTTCCCAAAGTTACTAATTATTTATCAATATTATAAATGAAGTTAAATGCTAATAGATGACTACTAACATGACATTTAATTACTCGTTAGATTTTAAAATAATAAATTTTCGTGAGAATCCTGAACTTTATCGCATTGGTAAAGGAGAACAGGGAGTACTTTTAGTTGAACCATATAAATCAGAAATTTTACCTTTCTGGCGTTTCAAAACGCCAGATATTGCTAGGCAGTCTAGTGAAAAGATTTATGATTTATTTATTAACTATCTTGAGCAAGATGATTTTATTGGTGCTGATATGGCTCGTAAATTTTTGCAAATGGGCTATACACGCTCCCGCAGATATGCTAATCATAAAACTGGTAGGAAATATAAAAGTAATCCTCAAAAAGCTAGCACGAAAGAAGCTCAACTTGAGGCAAGAAAAGATATTTTACCAAATGAAGAAGATCCGATTAAAGCTGAATCTGCTGCTATTTTTAAACTAAAGTGGGTGCAAGCAAAGACTAATCCTAAGTATCTACAGCTTTTAGAGCAGCATAAAAAAATGTATGAACAATAATAAGTAGTATTTTTTACAGAAAAACAATTGCAAAAAGATTAGGAAAGGATTTTTTGGCTAAAAGGAGTATTAATATTTAATAAATTAACCACAGATATCCACAGATGTTGGCGCAGCCTGCGCGGAGCGCATACACGGATAAAGACAGATAAAATGCAAGGATTAATTTACAATAGTAAAGACAGTAACAAAATTTATATAATGCGCTATGAAATCTCGATGGGTAATTACAGCAACTTCAGCCGCTATCTTTTTTGGAGGTAGTTTCAGGACTTCATTAGGAGATCCTTGGTTTCAAAATTTAGCACGTCCTAACTGGCTAACATTTGAATTTTTAATTCCCTTTATTTGGCTATTTATCTGGGTATGCGCTACCATTTCAGCAATTTTAGTATGGGAAAAATTACCCCGCGATAATCGCCCTTGGTTACTAATGATTTTATATGCTCTAATAGGTGTTTTAACTGCTATTTATAGCCCCGTTGTTGTGGCATTAAAAAGTTTACCTGGTGGGCTGGTTGTGGGCGCTACTGCTTCTTTGTTAGTTTATATATTAGCAATTTTAGTAAAACCGATATTACCGAAGGCTGCCTTGCTACTAATACCTTATATGCTTTGGGGGCCTATTGGTACTTATTTAACTTGGGTGTTGATTAAATTAAATCCTCAGAGTCTTCAATAAATTTCATTTATTAATTTAATGGCTTCTACCCCAAGCACCAAGTTAATACAAATATTGATTAGACTATTGGGGAAAATCAGTGATCCCATCTGTGTTTATTTGTGTGCATATGTGGTTAATTATCTGAGATTTGACTGATGCAATAGATCTATTAGCTAATAAAATAGAATAGAACAATCTTGTTAAGTGAAATTAAGTTAAATTTGACTAGGTGTGTTCACTATGTAACTTTGCAGGAGGATCTCACGATATTTATAAACTACTCCACAAATAGCAGATAATAGTAACCACCCTAGCGTATTGACTCGCAAATCAAACAAAGTCACATCTACAGTATTAAATAATGTACATCCACCAAAAGCAACTATATAAGCAAATAAAAGTAATTTATTTTTATCAAAATTAGTTGAAATCTTAGCTAAAATTAGCGCACCTTGAACTAATATCCAGCCAACTAAGCCAAAAAATAATAATGTTGCAGGTATACCAGTTTCAGCAGTAAACATCAGCAACAAATTATGAGGATGTCCTAGCCAAATATGGTTTTGTGCTTCATAAAGTGGGGTAAAATTGCGTAATCCCCAACCTGTTAATGGGCGTTGTTGAGTCATCCACAGAGCAAATTTCCACTGCGTTACCCGCATTAAAGCTATTGGGCGATCGCTAAAATTTTGATCGGTAAGTCTTGCCCAGAAAAAAGCTGGTACAATTGCTTTTAAGGCTTGTTGTAGTGGTGAAGGAGCAAAAGCAGCACCAAGCACACTTGCAGCTATAACTGTAAATATAGCTACCAACCAATACCATGCTTGGTAAAGTGCAAAAGCTAGGCAACTGATAATTATAATTCCCCAAGCATTACGGGAATTAGTTAAAATTAATGCGATCGCACTTCCAATTACACTTATACTTAAAAACCCTAACCGTAACCAATCGCTACGACGCGCTGAAAAATTTTTATGAGTTTCCAGCCATAATCCTAATCCTAAAATAAACACAATCTGCAAATAAGCAGCTAAGATATTAGCATACATAAATACCGAAGCCATTCTACCGATAGGATAACCATTAGGTTCAAGTACCCAACCTAATATAGGTTGCAATTGAGTTGAAGTACTCCAACCCCAAAATAGTTGTCCAAAACCAAGAATTACTACAGGTAAAGAAGGCAAAATTATTACCCAAGCAATTTGTTGTAACTGTGTAAATGTTTGGATTAGGTTACTATAAGCTGCAAATATCAAGAAAAACGGTAATAAATTAGCTAATCCTAATAAAGCTTCTAAGGGTTTAAACGCAAAACAAACCGTAATTACTAACCAACCTGCTAATATTGCTAGTCCCCAATTGATCCGACGTTGGATGATATGTTTTAGCTGCTGCTTGCAAATAACCAATGCTATAGTTGCCAATCCAACAGCACCAAAAGCAGGCAATAAAGGCAATAAAAACAGGCTTAACAGGGTGAAATTCCATAACGTCTGTAAGCCTGGATTGGGGTGTTGAATTTTTTTGAATATCAAGTTGAAAAAATCAAAATTCATTAGGCTAAATGCGATAGTTGCTATTAGCTAATGTTAAATTGTGGCTGCTAAACTTGGAAATATAGCCATAGCGGAGGCGCGGAGATGTTTTATTCTCAAACCCGCAGCGAAACATTAACTTTAAAAAAAGCTAATAGCTGATAGCTATATAACTTTAGGCGATTTCCCAGCATTCGGAACGGGTAAGCCGAATTTGTGCTAGGGCATAGATGGTAGGAATAATGCGACCATAATTAGTAGCGATCGCTCTCCATCCTAAATCAGCTAAGAACCAACCCCACATTGCAGGGCCAACAAAAGCTAAAACACCCCTAGCAGCCCCATAGCGGGCAGCACTCATCGCCATCCCACGTCCGGCTGTTTGCATCGTGAGATAACTTTGAAGCTGTGCAGCCGCCGCAGCGCCACCTTGAACAATAGTTTCTCTAGCCACTTGATAAGTGGCAAAGTGAAGGGCAAACTGACGCGCAAGTTGTTGCAGTAGTAATGGCTGGATAAAAGAACTCACAGCCAAAGCACTACCACCTTTAAGGATTAAAGTAATTGGATCGTGCTGTAGGTGTACGGGTAAAGGTTCAGAAAAATTTGTTTTCGCAAGCGATCGCTGTACTCTAACTGTTAAAGCTTGCTTTTCTGATGATGGCAGTTGTTTCCAAGCACGACGCATTAAACTCAGAAATATTTCTGCTTCTAAATCAGTAGTAGAAAACTTATTAGAATAAGGAATTTTTAGATAACGGCAAACTTGAATCAATGCTTGTCGATATGTAACTTCACGGGTACGCCCCCGTAGCACAGTCATCCCATCTGCTGCTAAAAAGCGAAATCTCTCCTCGATCGCATCTAACCAATTTTCACGATCTTGGCATTGAATGTCTATAGGCTCAGGTGTATGAACATAATCTAGAGGGTTAAACTTGCGCTGAAACAAGATATCCGTCAGTTGCTGCAACTCTTCCTCAGTGGCTAACTCTAGCGCCGTTCTTAGTTCGTCCAACTTTCATGCCTCCAGTGTCCTATAGATTCTCGCTGTTCCTTATTCTAGTATTTGCACTGGTAGGTAAGTTGTGACTATGCGGACTTTAATCTACTTTCTCTCAACCGTCAACAGTTAACAGTCAGCAAAAAGCTAATGACTAAAAGCAATAATGTATGTGATGTTGCCGTAATTGGTGCTGGTATTGCAGGCATGATCTGCGCTCAACAGTTACAGCAAGCAGGGTATAAAGTCGTTGTTGTAGAAAAATCTCGCGGAGTCGGGGGACGTTTCGCTACACGCAGGTTACATGATACTCGTGCTGATCATGGTGTGCGCTACTTAGAACCTTACGGTAAGCGGTTGGAGCAGTTAATTGATGAATTAACTAATCGTAATATTTTGCAAGTTTGGACTGATACTGTTTATGAATTAAGCGCAGATGGTATTTTGCAACCCAAAAATGATTATCCCCGTTATATTGCATCTGAAGGAATGACGGCGGTAGCCAAATTTTTAGCTACAGGCTTAGATATCTGGTTAAATCAGCGAGTAGAAGCAATTCAAATCAATGTAGAGGGGGACTTGGTTAATTTAGAGCATAATAAGGGCGATGTCTTCGACGGGCTACGCCTACGCACTTATGAACTCCTCTTCAACAGTCCAAATCCAGCAACCCAAACACAAAATAAATTAAATGCTAGAGCAATAGTTGTCGCTATCCCTGCACCGCAGGCGTTGAACTTATTAGAACCCTTAGCTGAAAGTAATTTATCACCAGAATTTATTAATAATTTGCGCTCAGTAGAATTTGATCCTTGTTTGAGTCTGATGGTTGGTTATCCATCAGCGAGACAACAAGATTTAGATCAACTATCACCAGCTTGGAAAGCTGTTATTTGTCCCCATGATGCTCAAATCGCTTGGATAGGTTTAGACAGTAGCAAGCGCCAAGAAGTAAAACCGCCAGTATTTGTCATTCAAAGTACAGCAAAATTCGCTCAAAGTTATTTAGATACGGATAATTTACAACCTGCTGCCGATCAACTTTTATCACACGCAGCCAAGCATTTAATACCTTGGTTAGATGCACCTGAATGGTTACAAATACATCGCTGGCGTTATGCTTTCCCTAAGCAATCTTTGCAGATAGATTGCTTAGATACTAATATGCCTTTACCTATAGTATGTTGTGGTGATTGGTGTGGAGGTAATCGGATAGAAGGTGCGATCAATTCTGGATTTGCTGCTGCTGCCCAGATTAATAAAAAGTTACAACAGTTATCCTTGCAAGAAATAAATTTTTAGGATGTTTTTTAATTTTAAATAACGGCGGGTGCGGGAATTGAACCCGCTTTCACATTGCTGCGATTTAACCGATAACCCTTAATCTTCAGCCTTTTCAGACAAGAGGTGAACAAGGGTAAACCCGCCATGTAGGGGCAAGTATAAAACCTGCCCTAAAGTTAATTACAGTTCGTCTCTTGCTAACATTTGGATAATCCGAGGCATACTAGGATCAAAGCCACCCAAATCCCAAGAAAGCGGATCTTTTGGATCAACTAATGTGATTTGATAAGGCGCAAGGGTGATATATACCGCTTTTGTATTAGGATTAACTTTTTTGCGGTACTCAGCTAAGGCTTGAGCGGGATGTTTGTACCCAGCCCAGCTTTCTGAGTCAGTCCAAAAGCAAATTACGTCTGCTTTGAACCTATTTTTAATCATCCACTCGTAAGCAACTGAAGCATCTGTTCCACCAAAGTTTTGATTGCTCGCTTTCTTCAAAGCAGAACTAAAACTATCTTTTTTGGTGATATCTAAATCACGAAAATCAGTAGCAAAACCACGAATCATGTAGTTTTTCTCGGCTTTGGCTGTTACTAATGCCATTGTGGTAGCGATTTCGCAACAGCTAAGTCCGACTGAATTAACGACTCCGTAAGACATGGAACCAGATACGTCCACAGCGTGCATGAACACTTTGCCTGTGGGTTCCACGACATCAAAAGATAACTCTACTGCTGTTTCGAGAATATCGACAATGCGAGGAACTGGTGTCCAAGTTTTTTGGCTGCGTCCTAATTTACCTCCAGATTGATAGGTTTTTAGTGCTTTGAGGACATCAATAGGGTGAATACGTCCTTTACGCAGATGTTCTTTGTTATTGAGAACATTTTCGATGCGATTTAAATTCTGACGTTGATCGCCACGTAATACACCTAATTCAGTTAGCGAACCCAAGTTACGCAGCATTGCGCCGATAGGCATTTCATTGAATAGCAATTGCCATGCTTGCTGATCCATTTTGCCCACAGGTGCAGCCATTTCGTGGGTGAGGTGTCCTTTGGCGATCGCATGACCTGTCTTTTCAGGATTCCGCTTTAGCCACTCATACCACCAAATTTGGGCTAATGCTTCTGAAGGGATTTCTTTTGGCAGTTCCTCCCAACCTTTAACTACCCATTGAAATAGTTGTCGGTGATCTTCAGTAGGTGGTTTGACGTGAAACAGTCGCAAAGCATCTCGGTGTGAGAAACCTTGACGTTGTTGATATTTCAACAATTGATAAGCTAAACCCTTAACATCTTCACGGGATAGCCAAGTTTTACCAACTTCTCGAATCACCTTACCAAACCCCCGCAGAGATTTGGTATAACTCAACCATTCATAAAAGTGGCTAGCAGTACGCACAACTTGAGGGAAAATTTCCTGAAAAGCTTTCTTTGCTTCTGGAGTTTCGCCCATTGATAGCAAGACTAAAGCTAAAATTGGGGCGCTATTATTAATCGCACGTCCATCACTGGCGTAGATGATTTCTTCTGCTACTTTAGCTGGGTTTTGTGCGATCGCATCTTGCACAACCGCCACAAAATCCTCTGTTAATTCTTGCTTACCAGCATAGAAAGTGCTTTTCGCTGTACCAATCAGCAAACAGCGCCGTAGCATCTGCCATATACCAGCATCAAACATGAATCCGCCCGAACGTCCTTGGCGCATCTCCGCTTCACGCCCAGGAATCGGTTGTGTTTGCGGTGTACTGTTCTTTTTTTGAGTGAAAAACTTATAATCCATATTGGTCACTCTCCCAGCCTTTTCAGGCAATTGCTGTTAAGCTGTCAGCCGTTAGCTATCAGCTTAATTAGTTACTTAATGTTCAAAGAAGTTGGTGGCGGGGCGGGAGTCGAACCCGTGACCCGATAACCCTCTATTCTTCAGCCTAAAGAGACAAGTTTATGAATAAGGAATAGCTGCTCTACCACTGAGCTACCCGCCACATAGTTTTTAGCTGTCAGCTATCAGCGAAAGTTAGCTACTTAATCCTCACCGGAACTGCTGGCGGGGCAGGATTTGAACCTGCGGTCACAGGTTAACGATAATCCTCAGATCTTCAGCCTAAAGAGACAAGGGAGTTAATCAAGGATATGCCTGCTGCCTTACCACTTGGCGACCCGCCAGATGAGTTTTTAGCCGTCGGCTTTAGTGATTATTCAGTGCTAAATATTGGTGTGGCGGAGCAGGAATCGAACCTGCATCCTCCCGATTATAAGTCGATAACCCTCAACTCTTCGGTCTTTGCAGACAAGGGGTGAATTAAGGATGTTTTTGGCGCTCTACCACTGAGCTATCCGCCACATGAGTTTTTTCTAATTAGAAAACAGATAAAATAACTTAGTTCCTAGTCACTAATCACCAGTCACCAGTCCCTAAAGCTTAATGGTGTAGCGGAGCGAGATTTGAACCCGCATCTCCGGCGAATAAGGGAGAGAATCGTTAATAGCGATAACCCTAATTCTGCGGCCTTTTCAGACAATAATTGGCGCTCTTCCAATTGAGCTACCCGCCACATGAAATTTAAAATTTTTTTACGATCACCCTCATTACTGCGGTCATCTTGAACAATGGTTAAAGCAAGATATTTTTCGCTTTGAGCTAGGTCATTGGTATCACCTCCTTAAGTTGTAGTATGTTTGTAGTATACAAACTAATTTTCAGGTTGTCAACATTTTTTGGAGAAATACGAGGTCTAAATCTGTAAGTTATATTTTTCCTAAATCGGCTTGTCTGCTGTTGTAGATCTACTAAGACGTAGTGCAAGACAAAAGCGAAAATCTAATATGAAAGTATTTAATCTAAAATTCTTACCCTTGTCTGCTGCTTTACTAGGGTTATCTATTTCCTGGCTAGGAAATCAGGGCGCTTCTGCTTATAGTCAGGTTGGTTCAGAAGTAGCACAGCGTAGTAATTCCTCTTTGGTGGCGGCGACTCCTACCAAGGTAGAAGAATTTACGGCTGTAGGTACTGAACCATTTTGGAGTGTGACTATTAGTCGTAATGGGATTGTTTATTCAACTCCAGATGCCAAAAACATCAAATATCCTTATACTGCACCAAAAGCAGCATCAAGTCGCCCGCTTGATTTACTACGAGTTTACAAACTTACAGGTAAAACCAATGGTTTTGTGGTGATTAAAAAAGGTACTTGTAGTGATGGAATGTCAGAAAGAGTTTATCCCTATGATGCCACTGTCATTTTAGGTAATCAGGTTTTAGAAGGCTGTGCCTATAAAAAGAAATAATTTAATCTTGAGGAGTGTTAACAATTTGGTCAGCAAATTCTAAAGCTTGTGCAGATGTGGTAATTTTACCTTCAATCCTTGCAATTTGAATATCTGTAAGTAGTTGACCAATTTGTGGACTAGGTGATAATTTGAGGGCTTGCATCAAATCCTTACCAGTAATTAGGGGGGTTGGATGAGCAACTTGATCATCTGGATTAAGATAGCGATTAATTAAAGGTGCGATCGCATCCACTTCTATCCCAGATCCTACAGCTAAAACTGCGATCGCCGGAAATACACCCTTAACATTCTGAAAGAAAAAATACTGTTCTGCTAAGGACATCTCCGACTGTACTACAGCTTGTAGTTGGGGTAGATATGTAATTGCAGTTGTAACAGCTTTAATTTCAGGACGGCTATAACTTAACCGCAACATTTGCAACTCTGCTTCTGGCGGTGTCGCTGGTAGTAAGTTAACTAATTTCGCAATACCTACGAGAGATGTATTGATAGTATCTCGTAGCGATCGTACTAACTCTATCTTTAAATTAGACCATGTTTTTCCTAGTAACTCGGCGGCTTGATCAACTTTAATCAGTTGCGCTAAACCTTCAGCAGTCACACTAGGAAACCAAGAAGATAGTAAACCATCCTCCACAGCCGCAATTAACAAAGGCGTACCTTGAGGCGTTTTTAACAGATAACGCAATTCTGTTAATACCCTTTCGGCTGCAACTTCACTAATTAACAGTGCTAACTGACGAATAGTTGATTTTGTAGTGGGTTCGATTACAAAACTTAACTGAGCAGCTTGGCGATAAGCGCGTAATAATCTTAAAGGATCATCTTGTAAATTAGCTGGTGCAACCATCCGCATCATTTTCAGTTGCAAATCAGCATAACCGTTGAGGGGGTCGATGATTTCATTAGTGTAAGGGTTGTATGCGATCGCATTCACTGTAAAATCCCTGCGTTGCAAGTCCGTTTCTAAACTTGCGCCTTCTTGTTGTGCAAAATCAACCGTTGCTTCTGGAAATACCACCCTAGCAATTTTTCTTTCAGCATCTAATAAAACAAACCCAGCTTTATAGTAACTAGCAATTTTTCTAGCTGTTTGCACCGCATGATTAGGTATGACAAAATCTAAATCCAAATACTCCCGCCTTCTTCCCAATAAAGCATCCCGCACCGCACCACCCACTAAATAAGCAGGTTGCGGTAACAATTCCAAACTAAAAGGCAAATTTTGGGGAGATAGTGCAGAGGAGTTTTTAAACATCGCAACAAAATTCAACCTAATGAATCATCAACTAAGGCAAGCCATGAGTTAGATTAACAGAAAAGCACTTGGAACTAATCCTATGTGTATTTGCATTAATTGCCATTATGTAGACCGTTGCGTTACTTATAATGCAGTGGAAACGCAACATGAAGTACCTCATTTGACTGAAACACCTGATTTTGAGCCAAATGAGCCTAGCATAAACGTCAACATCCGTCCCCGTGAAGACTATGTAGAAATGGAATGGGATGTCGTCGGTTGTCAAAGCTTTAAACCCGAAATGGGTAAATGGGCGCGGCTGCGACCTGGTGAGTTAGTGCCAACTTGAATAGTAAACTACTTTTGTGAGCGATGACTTTTTCTTAGCCCCTCCCCTAGTAGGCAGGGCTGTTTCATTTTTGGAGCAAAATACCTAAAGAAAGAGCGATCGCTACCTGATAAAATCATAGCGGTCGCTAATTATTTTACAAAAAAAGATGTTTATTAGTTTAATAGAACATTTAAAAAAA